>JAESGE010000081.1_pt1 | contig 108129 bp, 91 predicted proteins | sample 9269601 | NCBI WGS metagenome assembly JAESGE01 (sample SAMN14515569, study PRJNA621662) | algae metagenome | isolation source: Tolypothrix brevis GSE-NOS-MK-07-07A and co-occurring heterotrophs from wet... | place: USA: Grand Staircase Escalante National Monument, Utah | collected 2006-04-16
TTGGACGTGACTAGGCTCATCGCTGAGTCTTTTCCGTGAGAGTAGCGGGTATGAATCCGCTAGGGAAGTCGGCTTCCCTTTCTAAACAACCTTTTCGGGTCGCACCCCTGTTCCCAGCTTCACCCTGGAAGAATCGAGCTTCCTCAGTGTGGGCAGATAGGGAGTCATACCTGAGTCTGGCAGAAGGGACTTGCACCCTTATCAGACCGAGAGTTCAGCCTTGTGGCTGGAAGCGTTATGTACGGGCTTTCACCGTGATTCACACTTCAACGAATCGCACCTGTACCCAGAATCAGTGGCGGGATATAAGGTGGGCAATTAGGATTGCATCTAATATTGATTTTTTGCATAGCAAAGACAAATATTAGATGTATGACGAATCAACAATTATTTTATTTTCAGGGATTATCAGAAAATATATATCATGGTAAGATACATATACCAAGGAGGTGATGTTGAGTGTTGCATAAGGTAGTACAAGTTCGTTTGTATCCGTCACAAGAACAACAAATTCAATTAGCTCAAGCTTTTGGCTGCGCTCGGTGGTGGTGGAATTATGCCCTAAATAAGTCAATTGAGACTTATAAAGAAACAGGGAAAGGGCTCACTCGTGCAGCACTCAACGCATTTCTCCCGACGCTCAAAAAAGCAGAAGATACTATTTGGTTGGCTGATTGTTATAGCCAAGTTTTACAAGCTACAACACTTAATCTAACCACCGCATACAAAAACTTTTTTGAAAACCGTGCTGGATTCCCTAAATTCAAATCTAGGCACGGAAAACAGTCTATTCAGTATCCTCAAAACGTCAAAATTGTAGATGGTGAATCAGTTGCCGGGAACGGTTTCCGTTCCGGCAAACTGATGAACTCGAAGAGCAATGTCAAACTCCCAGGCAATATCGGAATACTCAAAGCCAAAATACATCGGCTGATTGAGGGGAAAATAAAGACTGTAACTGTTAGTAAAACTCCTTCAGGTAAATACTTTGCATCTATCCTGACAGAAATAGAAGAGGAAAAACCTGCTATTACAGAGGGGAAGATTTACGGCATTGACTTAGGGTTGAAACATTTCGCTGTTGTAACTGATGGTGAAAAGATTTCTAAGTACGATAACCCTAAACACCTTGCCAAGTACGAAAAGAACCTCAAGCGTAAACAAAAAAAGTTAGCCCGTAAACAAAAAGGGAGTAACTCAAGAAATAGATATAGAAAAGTTGTTGCCAAAGTGTACGAGCGAGTTAGTAATTCGCGGCAGGATTTTCTACATAAACTTAGTTATAAGTTGGTCAGCGATAGCCAAGCTGTCATAGTAGAGAATCTTCACCTTCTAGGCATGGTACGCAATCACAAATTGGCGAAATCAATATCTGATGCAGGATGGGGAACATTTACCAACTTTTTAGCCTACAAGCTAGAACGCAAGGGTGGAAAGTTGGTTGAGATTGATAGATGGTTTCCCAGTTCCAAACTCTGCTCTAATTGTTTCTATCAGATTGGTGAGATGCCATTGGATGTCCGTGAATGGACTTGTCCTCATTGTGGTACTCATCATGATAGAGATGGAAATGCAGCCATAAATATTAGAGCCGAAGGCATCAGAATGATAAAGGCGGAAGGTTCAGCCGTCTCTGCTGTAGGAGGGGAAGTAAGTCCTAAACTTGGACGAAAGTCTAGGTTTGGGCATTCCCCCGTGATTACAGAAGCCGACACTGTACTTGGTACTCCAAGTCAGTGTGGGTAGTTCACATGCAAATCCACAAGAAGATAATGGTTCGGACGGGGGGACGTTTACATTTACCGGACAGCGCGTTACTGCCGAATAACGCTTGAGTTATTGCGCTTAATAGCCCTCAGGCTATAGCGGTTCCAATAAGGTTCGGTTAGGCAGGAGACGCGATAAATCGCCGTCTTTACAATAATAAGCCCTTTGTAGAGACGGCGATTTATCGCGTCTTTGTGATCTATAATTTTCATCAAAAAATCTTATCCGAACCGTATTGATAGCAGTTCTCATTTGAATCACATACATATGTTATTTCGGCGATCGCAATTGCTTGTTTGGCGATCGCATTTGTTATTTCGGCGAGAGCAATTGTTATTTCGGCGAGAGCAATTGCTTGTTTGGCGAGAGCAAAAGCTTGTTTGGCGATCGCATTTGTTATTTCGGAGAGAGCAAAAGCTTGTTTGGCGATCGCAATTGCTTGTTTGGCGATCGCAATTGCTTGTTTGGCGATCGCAATTGCTTGTTTGGCGAACTCAAAAGCTTGTTTGGCGTGTCCATAACGCACTATACTGGCGTATCTAGACTAAAATGTTGCAAAAAATATGATTCTTTCCCCCTGTAGGGGTTTGAAGCCCCCACATAAAGGAGGTCTTTAATTGGGAGGGGTTACAATCCCCTTCCAATTTCTTCCCCACCTTCCCCACCTTTCCCCTTTCCCCTTTACCCCTCTTCATGAAGACTCGTAAGCCTGGGGCTACACAAACAGAGCTTACCTGCGTGGGCTAAAACTCTAATGGTATTAACTCAGCACCCAGTTAACCAGGGTACGAACGCCAAAACCGGTTGCCCCAGAACCGTTGTAACCGTTTTCTTTATCTGTCCAAACGGGACCGGCTATATCTAAGTGCGCCCAAGGGGTATCTTTGACAAACTGTTTGAGAAATAAAGCTGCGGTAATCGAACCACCTGCACGAGGACCGGTATTTTTCATGTCCGCAATGCCAGACTTCAGCCCTTCAAAGTATTTTTCTTCCATTGGCAGACGCCACAGCTTTTCCCCAGCGGTGTCAGATGCGGTTTCTAACTGTTGAGCTACAGCATCATCGGGAGTAAACAACCCGGCAATATCGTCTCCTAAGGCAATTAAGCAAGCACCGGTTAAGGTAGCTAAATCAACGATCGCTTCTACTCCCAATTTATCGGCAAACACCAACGCATCAGCCAAGGTTAAACGTCCTTCAGCGTCGGTGTTGTTAACTTCGATTGTTTTGCCATTTGAAGCTGTCAGCACGTCGCCTGGGTGCATGGCGCGACCGCTAATCATGTTTTCAGTTACCGCTGAGATAAAATGCACTTCCACATCTGGCTTTAACTGACCGATCGCTTTGGCTGCACCTAATGTAGCTGCTGCACCACCCATGTCAATTTTCATCGTTTCGATACCGCTACCAGCACCTTTGATGTTGAGTCCGCCAGAGTCGAAGGTCAGACCTTTACCGATAATTGCTAGTTTACGTCTGGGTGTGCCTTGGGGTTTGTAGGTGAGGTGAATAAATTTCGGGGGCAAGTCAGAAGCTTGTGCTACTCCTAAAAAAGCACCCATCCCCAGCTTTTCACAGTCTTCTTTTTCCAGGATTTCTAGTTGCAAATCGTAATCGCTGGCGATCGCTTGAGCGGTTTCTGCCATCGTAATTGGTGTGACAGCATTCGCTGGTGCTGCTACCAACTGCCGCGCCAAAATTACCCCAGAAGTGATTTGATTAGCGCGAGTAATTGCGGCTTCTTGTCCGCCCAAACCTAGTAAATGTACTGTTTCTACTTGCGGTCCTTTATCTTCGTTTTCCGACTTGAAGCGAGTATCTTGATAAAGTGCTAGTTCTATGCCTTCAGCGATCGCTTGCGCTGTTGCCTCTGGATTATTATTCCATACTGGCAGATTAATTGCAAGAGTTTTGCATTTTTGCTTTTTAGCTAATCGTGCCATAGATGCAGCAGCGCGGCGCAAGCTATCTAGTTTTAAAGCATCAGGTTTTCCCAAACCTACTACTATCAGCTTTCGTACCGAGCGATCGCCACCTAAGCGCGTGGAAATGCTGCTACCTGCTTTACCTTTAAATTCTTCTTCGGCAATCAGTTCTTTTAACACACCACCGACTTTTTCATCTAAAGTCGCCAATTCTCCACTTAACTCTACCGCATCTTCAAATAATCCAATCGCCAAACCATCTCCCTTCCACTCTCCTAAAGGCGTATTAATTGGTAGAATTTCCATTTGTGATATTCTCTGTAAAAGTTCTTGTACCAGTATTGCGTATAATCCCCTTTTCGTGCTTCTTTCGGGGAAGTGGGGAAGTGGGGGAGTGGATAAAGAATTCTTACCAATAGACATAGGAGTGAAAAAGAATGTAGAGACGCGGAATTTCGCGTCTCTACAAGGATTCTGGCTGACGCATATTTAATTATCGGAGATGTCTAATGACTAATGACTATTGAGTATTAGACATCGACCGCTTTTTTATTATGCATTGCCCAAAACCCTTGTAGAGACGTAGCACTGCTACGTCTCTACGTCTTTTCGTAAGATGTTTATTGACCATTGACCATTGACTATTGACTATTGACATTAAGATTAAATTTAGAGCTGATCGCTTTAATCACTCTTGCTTCTTCTAATGTAGTTTTGTTGTTTAGTTGGGCTATTCTATAACATTGAGCCAGTAAAGGTACTGCAAAATCGCGGTTTAGTTGATTAAGTAATGTATCTAAAGGTTGGGGTGATTTGATGTTTTGCGCGATCGCTTCTACATTGCTTGGACTGAGGTTTAATGTTTGCAACTTCGGCGAAATTTCTTCCCAAGTCTGATCTGGATGACTGGCGAGGATCATATGAACTAGAATTTGATCCATAATCGCTTCTTGAGCGATCGCTTTTTCTAAATAATTTTCGCTTTGTTTCTTTAACTCTGCAAGTGTTGCTTCCGAAGTCAACGAAGTCGATTTATCTAGCTTTGCTTCATAAAATCGACAAGCTGCATATCCCAACGAATATATCATTGTCGCATTAGAACTAGCACCAATCACCGCACCGGCAAAAGGTACATTTCGCAGCAAACCTAATCCCGCAGCTTTGAGAAGACGACTTCCACCAAAAGCTAAACCAAAAATCGCTAAAGCTTCACCTTTTCGCGCAGGATCTTTTAAATCTAACCCATAGATAGATGCAATTTGATAAAGCATTTCTGATTGTAATTGCGTTGTTGCTGCCAAATCAACCGCAAACAGCGCCAACGCTTGACCTGGTAAAAGACTAGTTGCCAGTCCAATTCCCCCTGCTTTAGTTGCTTTATCCAGCATAATCCGATGGGCAATTTGGCTGGGTGATTCTTGGGGATGCTGTTGCTGTAATTGTTTTACTTCTGCTTCGGCTTTTGCTAAATCAACTTTCTCACTAACACCAATCAGCCAATTGAGATTTAACACTCCAGCTAATTTTCTAATTAGCCAGTTTTCACTCATCTGAGTAACTACCTCTCCAACGGTGTGAGTTGCTTGTTCAATTAGTTTATGTGTTTGTTTTACGGCTGTTTCTAAAGATGCCGCTCCTACCCCAACTGCGGTTCCAACTGCACCACCAACAGAGTTAGCAAATGATTCTAATACTGTAGGTGTATCTTCTTGTGCTGAAGTTTGCGCTTTAATTTCTATTTCTGAGGATGAATTATTCACCTCAATTTTTGTTTGGGGTTTGTCTTTCATAACGTCCTACAAGTCTTTCTATTTAACTTGTAGCCGCAAACCGAGGGGTTTGACATCTCTCTGTAAGCGTAACTTCTAATATCCTTTATAGAGTCTCACTAAACAGGTTCTGCGTCTTGAAAAGAATATAATTCAGGTTCATCATGCAAAAAATCAAATACTTTTCCTTTTTCAGCAACATGCATAATTTCATTACTAGAAGGATAGGAAATATTTCCAAATAACTTTTCTTCTAGCAATAAACGTTCTTCTGGTGGTAAAGCAAGAATTACTTCTAATAAGGATTCAACAAGCTTGATGTTCATGGATTTTTCAGTAAAATTTAATTTTAATGAATGATATTTTTACTTTTCAAATGAGAACAATGTTTTGAAAACATTATGTAAAGGCTGTTTTTTCGACTTTAATTAAATCACTTCATTTATACTTTATAAATGGCTTCCTCGCTATTGTCTAAAAAATTGTTCTCCTTCATAATCTCATAAAGATAAATATCTTTTTCTAACAAACAGGCATGTCCACTATAAGGTAATACTACCATTTTTGGATTAGGTAAAATATTGACTAAACGTTCGGCTTCAGTTACAGAAGGTAAAAGGCGATCGTCACCACCAGCAATTATCAAAACTGGTTGAGTCAGGGTGCGTAATTGCTTATCATTAATATGAAATTCTCGTAATAATGATATTCGCCAGAGGACGGTTTGTGGTGGTACATAACGCATACTTTTGAGAAGTTCTTGACGATCGCCTCTCGCAATTCTCCCCAATGATGCTAAAAATGGCAATAGCCCCAATGCTCCAACATCATAAAGATATCCCGGTACCATGTTAGTTAATTGCGATGTCCAATTTAACCAAGGACGAAGATTTAAAGCCGAAGCTGAGTTAATGAGAATAATTCGCTTGAATAACTGCGGTGAAGCGATCGCAACTTTCATCGCCAAACAACCCCCAAATGACTCACCACACAAGTAAACTGGTCTAGAAGAACTTTTTAATTCTTGGTCGATTAAGTCCAATACGTTCTCAGTCAGATCCTCCCAATTAGTTAAATCTTCTCTTGGTATCGCCAAACAACGCACATCAAAACCGGCTTCTAAACCGGCAGTTTGCGATCGCAATAATTGACCCGTTCCATCCATACCTGGTAAGTATACCAACAACGGATACTCTGGCTTTAGTTTTTTAGGTGTTAAAAAACACGGTTTGATCTCAACTTTTGGAATAGTCATTAGTAAATTGGGCAATGGGCATTGGGCAATGAGCATTGGGCACGCTCGAATTAAAGACGCTTGATTTTTGATACGCGTTCTATTCTAATAGCATTCTTTCAATGCCCAATGCCCAATGCCCCATTTATTAATAACAACCTTCAAGCAATAATTTAGCAATTTTGCCATGACAGTGTTCTGTCAATTCGGCTACAACTTTTTTGCCTTGCTTGCACTGGTATTTTTCCTTATGTTGGGGTATAATGCAATAGGGACGACCAATTAATAAGGGTTTTGGGACAATTAAGGGTAAAGCAGAAGTCCTGATTTATTCTCAAGAAGCGATCGCAATCAGCAAAATTGCTAAATCCTCAACTTGCGATCGCTACTTTGCCAAATAGACATCGACCGCTATCCTTATTATACTTTGCTCGAAACCCTTCATTAGACGTAGCACTTGGTAGTCTCTACGTCTTTTATGCCAGATGCCAAATCAGCAAATCCTCGCTGAAATTCCCCCACTTGATTCCGAGGACTCGCGTAATTGGTACTTACCCCATATAATGATCATAGGCAAAGTGAATTGGACTTGACAACGCCTCCATTAAAACTGGTGCATCCGTCAATAACTCAGGGAATCAACGCCACTGAGCTTGTAAGAAACAAGTCTTACGTGTTTGACTAGCTCATTAAGACGCAGTTTGGTACGAACTTCCGAATGCCTCCCTAGTTCGGATTATCTTCAAACTATCTTGTTAATGGTGTTGATCGAGGGCAAGACATCTTAACTGCGTTGAGCGAGGGGACTTAAACGTGAAATGCGCCGGGGGAAGCTTCCCCCGGTCACTTTCACAGGTTTGCTAGTTCCTGGAATTATATCCATTTAAAAACTAGCTTAATTTTCGCGGTGGTTAAAACCACCCGTGCCGTTTCCCTCTCAGCTTTGAAAAGCTGAGTTTCCCACATCCCGGTAAGTTTTATGAAGTTGCGATGATTGCTTACCACCAACACATTTACATCTTGGGGAATGCGATTCTCGTAATAGCGAAACATTTTTATTGAGATCGTCCCTAGAAACGAGCGATAAATATCCAGAGGGCTATTTACAGTCATACTTTAGTCAATATATTTATGAGAAAAAACTGCATTTTTTCTGAGAGAAGTTTTACATTTCTTTACTATAGCAACCGCCGTCTTCAGGTATAAATGTCTGATTTAAAGAATTAGTTAAACTTTTATTAGAGCTTATGGGTGTTATTTTCAGCCACAAAAAATAGTGATAAAAAGTATGTAAGCTTTCATCCGCTGAGTATAAACAATAAAATAGCCCATCAACCAAGGGATAGGGCTTGTAGTAAATTAATCCTTAGTTTTTAGCCTTCATTTTTCTGGCTTCAGACTTGTTTCCTCATAATTGTTCAAGCAAAAAAAGCGCTGCATTCATGCTTGTGGAGCGAACAATCGCCTAGCAAAGAAATTTGCTAATATTAAATAGTTCTTTTAAAATGCGGCAAAAACATTATATATTAACGTGTTTGTCAACACAGAAGTCTGTTACAAAAGTGTTTTAACAAGTTGTTTTTGATTTTGTAAGAAAAAGAGTGGATAAATTAGAAAAGACCTTTGCGCTAACAACACCGCTATATTATGTAAACGATTTACCCCACATGGGCAGCGCTTATCCAACGATGGCAGCTGATGTGGTAGCACGGTTCCAAAGACTATTGGGACACCGGGTACTGCTGATTACAGGTACAGATGAGCATGGATTGAAAATTCAACGGGCAGCAGAAAGTAAAGAGCGATCGCCACAAGAGTACTGTGATGGAATTGTACCAAATTTTGTTGCTCTGTGGCAATTGCTAAATATTCAATACGATCGCTTTATTCGGACTACCGATCCGCGTCATGAAGCGATAGTCAAAGAATTCTTCCAGCGAGTTTGGGATCAAGGGGACATCTACCAGGGACAACAAAAAGGCTGGTATTGTGTTTCCTGTGAAGAATTTAAAGAAGAACGGGATTTGTTAGAAGGACATCGGTGTCCCATCCACACCAACAAAGAAGTCGAGTGGCGAGACGAGCAAAACTACTTCTTTCGCTTATCCAAATATCAAAGCCAACTTCAAGAATTATACCAGTCCAGACCAGATTTTATTCAACCAGAAAGCCGTCGCAATGAAGTCCTCAACTTTGTAAATCAGGGTTTGCAGGACTTTTCTATATCACGGGTAAATCTGGACTGGGGTTTTGCTGTACCAGTTGACCCCAAAGAAACCCTTTATGTCTGGTTTGACGCGCTGCTGGGCTATATAACTGCCTTAAATGAAGCAGACGCAGAACCGACTTTAGAAAATGCTTTATCCAAATGGATGCCAATCAACTTGCATTTAATCGGTAAGGATATCCTCCGCTTTCATGCAGTTTACTGGCCCGCAATGTTAATGTCAGGCAATTTGCCATTACCAGAAAGAGTATTTGGACACGGTTTCTTGACCAAAGATAATCAGAAAATGGGGAAAACCCTTGGCAATACCCTTGATCCCGTGGCTTTAGTTAAAACCTATGGTGCAGATGCAGTTCGTTATTACTTCCTTAAGGAAATCGAATTTGGCAAAGATGGCGATTTTAATGAAGTTAGATTCATCAATGTTTTAAATGCAGATTTGGCAAACGATCTGGGTAATTTGCTAAATCGCACCCTGAACATGGTGAAAAAATACTGCGCTGGAAATATCCCTTCAATTACAAATGACGACATCAGTAATGAAAATCCGTTGAAAGCTATTGGTTTAAATTTAGGCAAACAGGTAAAAACTGCTTATGAAGCGCTAGCTTTTAATCAAGCCTGCGAATCTATCTTAACTCTGGTGCGAGCCGGCAATAAGTTTATCGATGACCAAGCACCTTGGACATTGTATAAAATCGGACAAACGCAGACCCTGGAGCAAGTACTGTATGCAGTTCTAGAATCAGTGAGGCTAGTAGCTTACTTGTTGTCCCCAATTATTCCGGATATCAGTAGCGATATTTATCAACAACTGGGCTTCGGAATCAACTTTAATCAACAAATAGAAAGTTCAAGTGCTGCACCTTTTGCAATCCATTCAACATGGGGAGTACTCAGCAATGAACAAAAGTTGGGTACACCAAAACCAATTTTTCAACGTATCGAACTGCCAAAAAACGATTAGTTTTTTCAATTTCTTTTGTCAACAAAATTAGCGGGGCTTAGTTGATAGCCTCGAAAGCTTATTATAAGCAACTGTGACTTGTGAAGAAAAAGATAAATTAGTATCAATTATTACAAGGATAAAAATTGAGGTATGACAACAATGTTGAATAACTTGGAAAACGACTCAATATTTACACCAGAACAAGTTTTGGAAAATCGCGGTCGTGTGGCTATTTTTATTGATGGTTCAAATCTATTTTACGCAGCGTTACAACTGGGAATAGAAATAGATTACACGAAGCTTTTGTGCAGATTGACCGGTGGATCTAGATTGTTGCGATCATTTTTCTATACTGGTGTAGACAGGACAAACGAGAAACAACAGGGATTTTTGTTGTGGATGCGTCGCAACGGGTATCGAGTAATTGCTAAAGATTTGGTGCAGTTACCAGATGGCTCAAAAAAAGCCAACCTGGATGTGGAAATTGCGGTAGATATGATGGCTTTGGTAGATTCATATGATACAGCGGTGTTAGTAAGTGGCGATGGAGATTTGGCTTACGCAGTCAATTCAGTTAGCTATCGTGGAGTGCGCGTAGAAGTGGTGAGTTTGCGCTCAATGACCAGCGATAGTTTAATTAATGTAAGCGATCGCTATATTGATCTAGAAGCCATCAAAGAAGACATTCAAAAAACCCCTCGTCAAAGCTATCCATATCGTCCTTTATCCGGTATCGGTTTTTTAGAAGATTCCGGAGACATTGACGGACACCTAGAAATTCAAGAGTGAAGCAACAAAAGCATCGACAGGGAGACAAGGAGTTGGAGAGACTTGGAGATAAGAGGGCAGGGGGCAGGGAGCAGGGGGCAGGGGGACAAGGAGGGCAGGGGGGAAAAATTTCTCCCTCATCTCCCTCATCTCCCTCATCTCCCTCATCTCCCCCCCTCTCCCACTCCTTCCTTTTACCCATTACCTTATTTTTGGTAATGGGGTTAACTGCTTGTGGGGGTCAAAAGCCCACAGATTCTAAGTCAGGGGATTCGGGTTCATCATCCAAAAACTCGGATAGCAATTTGACTTTCTTTAATGTGGATTTAGAGCAAGCTGATGAGGTTGGACGACCAGTTTGGCGAGTTAAAGCCAACCATGCAAAGTACACTAAAGAAAAACAAATTGGTCAAGCGGAAAATCCCTATGCTGAATTGTACCAAGATGGTCAAGTTGTTTATCAAGTAAAAGCAGATGTAGCAGATATAAATCAAGATGGTAAGCAGCTGTTCTTGAAGGGAAAAATCATCGCTACAGATCCTCGCAACGGCATTGTGTTGCAAGGTAATGAATTAGAATGGCGTCCGAAAGAAGATTTATTAATTGTCCGCAACCAGTTAAATGGAACCCATCAACAATTACAAGCGGTAGCGCAAGAAGCGCGAGTCAAAACCCGCGAACAACGGATAGACTTTTCTGGAGGGGTAATAGCAAATTCTAGCAATCCCCAAGTGCAAATGCGAACCGAGCATTTGATTTGGCAAATTAAACAAGACAAATTAATCGCCGATCGCCCTGTGCAATTTGATCGTTACAAAGATAATTTAGTAAGCGATCGCGGTAGAGGAGATTCTGCCGAATTTAACTTAAAAACGAAAATTGCTACCCTCAACAAAAATGCCCAAGTAGAATTACTAGACCCACCAATACAAATAGCTAGTAATTCTATGACTTGGAATTTGAGCGCAGAAACGGTCAACACAAATGCACCGGTGCGCGTCTTCCATCGTGCTGAAAATGTTCTCGTGACTGCTAATAAAGCGCAAATGAAAATAGCGCAAAAAATAGTTTATTTAACAGGCAATGTTAACGCCATTGGGCAACGTCGTCAGGCAATTAAATCTAATATACTAACTTGGTTTCTTGAGACTAAATTAATTGAAGCTCAGGGGAATGTAGTTTATCGACAAGTTGACCCACCATTAACTTTTAACGGTGACAAAGCCGTCGGTAATTTACAAACAGAAAACATAACCGTCAGTGGTGGCAATACTTCTGGTGGTAGGGTAGTTACAGAAATTATTCCCTAAAATCAATTCTATGTGAGATTGCGCTTTATAGCCTCAGGCTGGAAGCCGCTGGCTCTACGAACAAAGCCCGCCTACGCGGGCTTAATTAGGCGCATCTTCATATAGAAATGTATAAGATGCAGAAGTTAAGAATTAGAAAGTCGATAGTGGATAGTGGTTATACCATTTCACTTTAATAGTGAAACATATGTAGAGACGCGACCGGTCGCGTCTTTACAAAATTCATTTATATCAAAGTTTTCGTGAACTGGTATTAGTGGTTAGTGGCAAAGAATAAATAATTAACAACCAATAACGCTCCAACGAACAGATACAGCAGATTGCGTTATTATTAAATACACGTAGAGACGTTCCGCCGGAACGTCTTTACAGGGTTTTGGGTTTTACTCATGTACCTCCACCTCCTGAAATCTGCTGTAACAACCAACAACCATCAATTATCCCCCATACAGAATTTCATTGCGACTGACTGAACCGAGTTCGGGTACTGTGTTAATAGCTGAGTGGGGAGTAATTGCGGTGGGAATGGTTGGTGCTACTTGCAATTTCTGTACAAGATGTTGCAAAAATTGGTCTTGTCCAGCGCGAAAACCGGATACATTGTTACCACGGTTAATAATAGCGAACCAAACCAAACCGCGATCGCGTGTGGGAATTACTCCAGCTAAAGAACTAACATCCCGCAGAGTGCCAGTTTTAAATACAGTAGCATTAGGCATGTGTCTACCGTGAATTGTTCCACGATGATCGAACCCCGAAATCAACAACAAGTCAGATAAGGTCAATTGATGGGAGAGTGCTTCTCGTTGTAGCGCCATCAACATAGCACAGACTGCTCTGGGGGAAATGCGATTTTCAGTTCCGAGTCCCGAACCATTGATTAATTGAATTTCTGACTGGGGTACTCTAGCAAGTTGAGCAGATGTTAATTGTACTACCTGCGCTCCTCCTACGGAGTCCGCTAGCATCTGTGCTATCTCGTTATTGCTGAAAACGTTCATTTCCTTGATGAGTTGCTTCAAAGGCAAAGAACGGTGACGTAATAGCACGGTTTGTTGCGAATTTATTTGAGGCTCTAATTTCACAGTACCGGCAATTACGACTTGAGGCTTCGGAGTTCCCTTGGGCATAATTGAGTATATGTAATTAGCAGGGCGCAACCAAGTGGTATAATTGAGTGCTTGCTTGAGCGTTTGACCTGCGACTATGGGATTCGGCTGGAAATTCATCATGAAATTCCCAGTAATAACCAAATTTCCCTTTACTTGCTTGATTCCCATTTTGTTGAGAGTATTCCCAAGAGCGATCGCTTCCTCCCAAACAAACATCGGATCGTTACTGGCAGCAATCACCAAATCACCCTGTAAAACTCCATTTTGTATTGGTCCTGTTGCGCTGACCAAAGTATCAAATTGGTGGTCTGGTCCCCAAGTTTTCAAAGCAACTAATGATGTAGCAATTTTTGTTAACGAAGCAGCGCTTAGAGGAGTCGTACCTTGGTGATTAGCCATAAGCATTGGTCCCGACTGCATCCAAATACCTTGACTTTCTGTCAACTTTGGATCTATCAGCTTTGATGTTACCAGTGATTTTAAATATTCTTGGACTGTAATAGCCCCAGCTGGATTTGGATCGGGGGCAATAACTAAGCCTGGGCTATTTTGCCAAGCCAATGCATCAAAAGCATTTAAAGGCTTGAGTTGTACCCCTGCCATTTCTAGCCAAAGCGTAACCAAACCTGAACCCAATAACTCCAGCATTCTTTATTCCCCTGTTAGGACGTGGTAATTTATTTCCTGTGCAAATATACAACGCTTTTTGATGCTAATCAGCATTGAGTCATAATAACTGGTATTTTTAATATCTATAGGTAGGATGGATAACATTGTTTTAGTTATTATCTTTACACTTCTAAAATTTCTACCACTTTTTGATGACTTTAAGCACAGAAAAATATAAAGTCAGTTTCTGAAAGTTAATAAATTCGTCGCCAGCGTTGCCCAATCAATAGACATAGGCGTAAAAAAATGTAGAGACGTAGCACTGCTACGTCTCTTGGCTTCGGGGCAACGCATAGTTCATTTACGGAGATGTCTAATAGACATAGGCGTAAAAAATGTAGAGACGTAGCACTGCTACGTCTCTTGGCTTCGGGCAACCCATAATAAGCATAGCGGTCGATGTCTAATAGACATCTGTTGGAAAAGAGGTAAAGACGTAGCACTGCTACGTCTCTTGGGTTCGGGCAACGCATAATTAATTTCTGGAGATGTCTAATATAAAAAAAGTCCGGTTGGGACGGACTTGAGAAAATAGAGGAATAAATCGGATTTGGTATTACTTCCTTTCTGGATGAGCCGCATCCTTTGGTGAAGGAGTGCCTAGAGCATTTATTGCGGCAATCATTTGATACAAACGCCCCAAGTCGCGTTGATTGAAGTACAAAATGAGACGGGGTAGCCCAACGGCATCATCTTGTCCTTCTTGGGGTAAAGCGTGACTTTTTTCAATCCGCCCATTAACCAGGATGTCGCTAAAATTAGCATTTAGTTGCTCAACTTCAGCGTCTGATAAATCCTTATGTAAACGGATGATTAAGCGATCGCCTACGTAGCGGCTGGAGTGATAAACTTGATAAAAACTGGTAATCGCATTACAAGCCACATCCAGATTATCTGTGACTGTGTATAGATTTGGGTCTTCAGGACTGACAAGACCTTTTTGCACCAGTTGCTTATCAATATACTCGCTCCAAGACCGCCAATAATCGCCACCAGGGTGATCGATTAAAACTAAAGGTACTGGACCGAACTTACCTGTTTGGCTCAAGGTCATGCACTCAAAAGCTTCGTCTTGAGTGCCAAAACCACCAGCAAACAAAGCTACAGCATCACTTTCTTTGAGAAGAAATAGCTTGCGGGTGAAGAAATACTTAAAGTGAATCAGCTTTGGATCACCTTCAATAAACGGGTTTGCCTCTTGCTCAAACGGCAATTGAATGTTTAAGCCAAAGGAATTTTCTCGCCCCGCACCTTCGTGACCTGCTTGCATAATACCACCACCACCGCCTGTCATCACCATGAATCCCAACCCAGAGACATAGCGAGCAAATTCAACCGCCATGCGGTATTCTGGGCTTTCTGGCGAAAGACGGGCAGAACCGAAGATGGTTACTTTGCGAACGTGTCGGTAAGCATGAAACAGTTGAAAACCCCGTTCCATGTCTGTTAAAGAGGCAGATAATATCTTCCAGTCAAGACGATCAATGTCGCTTTCACCTAGACTCACTATTGTCGTCAGTGCCTGTTTGATAAATTGCCGATTTTTTAACGTTGGTAAGCGATCGATTAAGAGCGCGATATCCGTTTTTAGAGAGTCGAATGCGTCGAATGACGTTTCGGAGGTCATGATAACTGCCGCCAAAATAGCACTATATTGTACCCATATTTGGTGTGTTGTTATCAAATACCGCTTTGTCTATAGAAAGAAAATGCCAAACTGGACTTGTTCGGTGAAGATGTTCTTAGAGAATTGATTAGAAGTCTGAAGATGGAGAAAAAGCCGTCGTAGAACGACGGGGCTTTAGACCCAAATTTTCGGTAATTTTAAGAATGATTACAATTGCCAAGGATTTTTTAGAGACGCGAATTTTCGCCCCTCTAAAAAATCGTTAACAAAAGTTCACCTAATACCACACCAAATGGACAACTTAAGAGAAGTTTTCCAGTGGTTGAGTTTCAAAGATACTTTTCCAAAGTGTTAGCTAATGTAGTTTTCGGTACAGCACCGACGACCATATCAACTTTTTGCCCACCCTTAAAAATCATTAATGTGGGAATGCTGCGGATGCCGTATTGACTGGCAACATTCGGATTTTCATCGGTGTTAACTTTAACCACCTTGATTTGACCTTCGTACTGAGCAGCGATTTCTTCTACAACCGGAGCTACCATCCGGCAGGGACCGCACCACGGTGCCCAAAAATCAACTAAAACCGGTACTTCGCTATCGAGTACTTCTTGCTTAAACGTAGAATCCGAAACTTGTGCGGCTGCTGACATGCCTAAAAACCTTTGCCTATTATATTTCTGAGCTTCGAGAAAATTCTACCATAGCAAAAACCACCGCTTCAGATTGTCGGATGTATATTTGCAAAGAAGCTGTAGATTTTATTAACATATGGGTTGACAAACAAGCTTCCACGGTTGGCAAAATGAGCTTTATTGCTGCCCGTAACAACCTGCTTTGGCTGCCAGCTAATAGCTTTACATACATAAGGAACCGCCCGAACAGTAGTCCGGGCGGAGTGTGGTGTGAGGAGTGAACGGAAACATGCGTCTCCGCTTTCTCCATTGTAGGCGACATATATAATTTTTCCAGTGATTGTTTAGGAGTCACCGAAAAATTTATTTCCGGGTTGTTAGGAGATAGTCATTGGGCGCGCTCGATTGGGGGCAATGGGTGAAGGGGAAAAAGCTTTTTATTCCTTTTCCCTTTCCCCTTTAACCTTTTCCCCTCTTTAAAATCCCCAGTCCCCTTATTTACCCATGCCTAATTGTTGAGCTTTTTGGTAAACTTTTCCTTCAGTTAATAAAGAAGGAGCAATTACAATTTCAACTTGTTGCATTTCTTTAATATTTTTAGCTCCTAAAGTTCCCATACTCGTCTTTAACGCTCCCAAAAGATTATGAGTGCCATCATCTAGAGCCGCAGGTCCGGTGATAATTTGTTCTAGAGTGCCGGTAGTGCCGACGCTAATACGCGTACCACGGGGCAATATAGGGCTAGGAGTCGCCATCCCCCAATGATAACCTCGTCCTGGGGCTTCGGCGCATCTAGCAAAGGGAGAGCCAATCATCACGCCATCGGCACCGCAGGCGATGCATTTACAGATGTCTCCGCCTGTGATTAAACCGCCATCAGCAATCACGGGGACATAATTACCAGTTTCTTGATAATAATCGTTTCTAGCGGCTGCACAGTCTGCGATCGCACTCGCTTGAGGCACGCCGACACCCAATACTCCACGAGAGGTACAAGCCGCACCAGGACCAATTCCCACCATCACAGCAGCAGCACCAGCTTTCATCAAATTTAAGGTGACTTCGTAAGTTACACAATTCCCCAGGATCACAGGGATGGGCATCGAACGACAAAATTCTGCCAAATCAAGTGGAACTATAGACTCTGGTGACAAGTGTGCTGTGGAAACTACGGTTGCTTGGACAAAAAATAAATCTGCCCCTGCTTGCGCGATCGCCGCACCATATTTACTCGCAGCTGCTGGAGTAGCACTTACTGCTGCAATACCACCTTGTTGTTTAATTTCCTGAATACGTTGTTCAATTAATTCCTGCTTTATTGGTTCGGCATATAGTTGTTGCATTAAAGAAACAAATTCATCTTTGCCAACAGAAGCAATTTTATCTAAAATCGGCTCTGGGTCAGCATAACGAGTTTGGATGCCCTCTAAATTGAGAACGCCCAATGCTCCTAACTGCGACAAACGTACAGCCATGTGGACATCTATCACACTATCCATCGCACTAGCAATAATCGGAATTTCTCGCTCTATATTGCCAATACGCCATTTAGTATCTGCCAAGCTCGGATCGAGTGTCCTCCCGGAGGGGACTAAAGCAATTTCATCAATTCCGTAAGCTCTGCGAGCTGTTTTACCCCGACCAATTTGAATGTCCACGCTTTTAACATTGCGAAATCTGTTTAAGCTAGGGTATCAAATTGTGGGGGAACTTGCAGGGTTTTTGGTGAAAGTAACCCGCAAGTTGCCAAGGATAGCAAGAGGGGAGGGGAGAAGAAAAAATACCTAACGCCCTCAGGCTAGAAGCCTGGGGCTATACAAACAAAGCCTGCCTACGCAGGCTAATGATATGCATGTTCATATCGAATTGGTATTAATTCAAATGTTTATTGGCGATCGCTTATCCGAAATTGAGATTGGGCTTCAAAACAGTCGCTAGGATAATTACTATAAAATTTCAAGTTAGGATGAAATAAGCGAGAGAGATTTTGTTGTCATGAATAAGAGGACTCAACTACTCGAAGTAATTGCAGCTTTACCAGAGGAACTAGTTGACCAAGCATTAAATTACGTGCAAATGTTGCAAAATCCGATTCAGATTACACCAAGAGTTTGCGGGGGACAAGCGCGAATTAGAAATACACGAATTCCCGTATGGACTTTGGTAGCATATCGTCAACAAGGTGCCCCGGATGAAGAATTATTGGCAAATTATCCTGGATTGACTGCGGAAGATTTAAGTGCAGCTTGGCATTACTACGAACAAAATCCTGAACAAATCGATCGAGAAGTTGCCCAAGATGATTTAGTTTAATGGCATTACAATTTTACTCCAATGAAAATTTTCCCATCGCAATGGTAAACTTACTCAGATCGGAGGGACACGATGTATTAACTTCCTACGAAGCAGGTCAAGCAAATCAAGGGATTCCTGACGATGTTGTTTTGCAGTATGCCACAGCGACAGGTCGCATTTTGATTACGGAAAATCGCCAAGATTTTATCGATCTACATCGCACTGCACCAAATCATGCTGGCATGATTATTTTTAAACACGATCGTGATTATGCTGGGAAAGTCAAGGCAATAATTGATTTTTTGGATGAGGATAGTCGAACCTTAGAGAATCGTTTGTTGCGGGTTATGAAGCAAAATATCAAAGCAGTCGGACAGATTTTTTTCGTACAGGAGTATGGTAAAAGTTGATTGCGATCGCTGTTGAATATTGCAGAATTAAACAGCGATCGCCTACAACTTTCATCTCATAAACCCTAACTAATTATTTCTTGTGCCTTCAGCATATAGCGTTTCCTAATAAGCGTAAGGTACAGTTTAACCTCACCCCGATAAAGCTGTGCTTTATCTCCCCTCTCCTTACCAAGGAGAGGGGTTGGGGGTGAGGTTTCTAGCAGTGTAGAGACGCTGCATTAACTATGTATTGCTGCCTTTTTCATGGCACAATACAGTTAACCTGATTAGAACCCACACCTTCAGAACTTGCATTAGAAGCAATCAGCGTAACTTCCCCTGTTTTGTCATTAAACACCCAGCCAGTAGCAGGTATAATCGCCACACCCTCAGCAGTTTTGAGAACTGATGGCGTAATACGAGAATTAGTTGAAACAGGTAACGCCGTCAACCGAGTATCTGACCACACCACATCACTACTGAGGAAGTCATCAGGGCTGAGAGGTAAACCACCGCGTCCAGTAACAGTAAATTCGCTACCCCCTTTACCAAAAGCGGAACAGCTTTGAGCCACTAACCCTGGCGTATTAACTACATTTGTTGGTAAATTAATAAACCCACGATTGGGGTCAATATCGAGTGTATTTATATCGACAACCCCATTAATTCCCCCACCTGTGGAAGATGCTGTAATATCACTTTGGGGAGTGGGTTGTTGCCGTGGCTGGATGCCAAAAATACCTTGAGCGTTGATTGTCACAGTGCCTCCATTACCTGAGAAAGCGTTAGCAGTAATATCGCTATTCTCTTGTGGCACAGCAACAATAAAGCCTGCATCAATTTTAATATTGCCCCCATTACCACCAGCTAGTGCCGTGCCTGCGGTGGTAGAGATTTGACCGCCACGACGCAGAAGGAGTAAATTACTTTGTAAGTTGATGTCGCCACCATTACCCGATGCAGATTCGGCGTTGAGTCTGCCACCGTTGTCTAGGGTAACTCTAGGTGAGGTGACGATAATATCTCCAGCAGTACCCATCGGACTTTGGGAGTCAACGAACAAGCCACTGGTAAAGTTTGAACTGCTACCAGAAATGGTGAACAAATCAGCCGCATTCACTTTAATTGTACCCGCATTACCTTGTCCAGAAGTTGAGGCAGTAAGTACAGCGCCATCGCGTAACGAGAATGAACCAGAGTTAATAGTAATATTACCACCATTGCCAACTGTACCCGTATTCACCCGGCTGCGAATTCCACTGGGGAAACCGTTTCTCTCCCCAGCAATATCAACAGCCCCATTCACTTTTACATTGACATTCCCCGCATCCCCCCGTCCCCCTGGCTGGGTAGCAGATGCTTCACGGGTAATAGTTAGCAATTGAGCGCCATCAATTAGTGATAGTGTTGCAGCATTAATGTCGATATTGCCTCCCTTACCCACACCCCCAGCTTCCACCGTGCTGAGTATGCTACCACCTACAAGGTCAACAGAATCGAGTGCATTCACTATAACATTCCCCGCATTCCCTTGTCCAAATGTTGCGGCAGTAAGTACAGCGCCATTTTGTAACGAGAAAGAACCAGAATCGATAGTAATATTACCCCCATTGCCAACTGTCCCCGTTTCTACACTGCTGCGAATCCCACTGGGGAATGTGCCTCTCCTCCCAGCAATATTAACAGCCCCAGTCACTTTCACATTGACATTCCCCGCATCCCCCCGTCCCCCTGGCTGGGTAGCAGATGCTTCACGGGTAATAGTTACCAGTTGAGCGCCATCAATTAGTGATAGTGTTGCAGCATTGATGTCGATATTGCCACCCTTACCCACACCTCCTGCTTGCACCGTACTGAGTATGCTACCACCTACAAGAGAAACAGAATCGAGTGCACGCACTGTCACATTCCCCGCATTCCCTTGTCCAGATGTTGAGGCAGTAAGTTGAGCACCATCGCGTAACGAGAATGAACCAGAGTCAATGGTAATATTACCACTATTGCCAACTGTACCCGTTTCCACCTGACTGAAAATCGCACTTCTAAAACCGTTTTTCTCTCCAGCAATATCAACAGCCCCAGTCACTTTCACATTGACATTCCCCGCATCCCCCCGTCCTGCTGGCTGGATATCAGATGCACGAAAAGTAGAGGTTTGCAGTTGAGTATTATCACTAATTGATAGTGTTGCAGCATTAATGTCGATATTGCCACCCTTACCCACACCCCCTGCTTCCACCGTGCTGAGGATGTTAGCATTTGCAAGAGAAACAGAATCGAGTGCACTCACTGTCACATTCCCCCCATTGCCTTGTCCAGATGTTGAGGCAGCAAGTACAGCGCCATCGCGTAACGAGAATGAACCAGAGTCAATAGTAATATTACCACTATTGCCAACTGTACCCGTTTGCACCTGACTCAAAATCGCACTGGGGAATGTGCCTCTCCTCCCAGCAATATCAACAGCCCCAGTCACTTTCACATTGACATTCCCCGCATCCCCCCGTCCTGCTGGCTGGGTATCAGATGCACTAAGAGTAGAGGTTTGCAGTTGAGCGCGATCAATTAGTGATAGTGTTGCAGCATTAATGTCGATATTGCCTCCCTTACCCACACCCCCAGCTTCCACCGTGCTGAGTATGCTACCACCTACAAGGTCAACAGAATCGAGTGCCCGCACTCTCACATTCCCCGAATTCCCTTGTCCAGAAGTTGAGGTAGCAAGTACAGCACCATCTCGTAACGAGAACGAACCAGAATCGATAGTAATATTACCCCCATTGCCAACTGTCCCCGTTTCCACACTGCTGCGAATCCCACTGAGGAAACCGCCTCTCCTCCCAGCAATATCAACAGCCCCAGTCACTTTCACATTGACATTCCCCGCATCCCCCCGTCCTGTTGGCTGGGTATCAGATGCACTACGAGTAGAGGTTATCAGTTGAGCACTATCAATTAGTGATAATGTTGCAGCATTGATGTCGATATTGCCTCCCTTACCCACACCCCCATCCACCGTGCTGAAGATGTTAGCATTTGCAAGAGAAACAGAATCGAGTGCACTCACTGTCACATTCCCCCCATCGCCTTGTCCAAATGTTGAGGCAGAAAGTACAGCGCCATCGCGTAACGAGAATGAGCCTGAGGTAATGCTAATGTTGCCAGAATTACCAGTACCATTACTACTTACATTGTTTTGAACCCGACTGTTCTGCCCCTGAATACTGATTGCGCCTGTAGCATTAAGCGTTACATCTCCAGCTTGACTATCAACAGTACCCAATCCTGAGCTTATCCCCGCTACCAACCGACTCCCTGAGAGAATGTCTATATTTCTGGCGTTAATGGCAATACTACCTCCATTCCCAGCAAGAGTATCTAAAGTAGCTCCATTAGTGAGGGATACATCACCCCGCGCTAAATTCTCTGGAAAGTTTAAACTGAGAATATTCCCGTTGGTATTCAGCCCGACAGTTCCCGGTTCTGCCACTGCTCCTAGTTCAATTCTTCCACCCTCTGTAAAATCGACAAACAAGTTGCTGCCGTCTAAGTTGACATTTCCTCCCAGCAAAAGCAAGCTTTGCCCTTGAGAGACTCTCAAAGTACTACGGTTAACGTCTATGGGTGGGGGTGTTCTCAAAGTTGATAAAAACCCACTTGGATCGCCGACAATTGTTAACAAACTACTCGCACCACCGGGATTTGTCGCACTAAATTGGCTACCATTTGACCACACAAGTGCATTCGCTGTACTCGCCACAAACGAACCACCTACATTTAAGCTGGCATTGGGACCAAAGACAATTCCACTGGGATTAATCAAAAATAGGTTGACGTTAGTACTGTTGGTAAAAATTAAACCATCAATCAACGAACGAGAGCCACCTGTGACACGCGACAATATATTTCTGATATCCGCAGCACTCCCAAAGTTTGCTCTCTCCCCCATATTCAGGTTAAAAATACCAAAGCTCTGAAATAAATTGCTACCGACTGTTTGACCGACTGACTGGGGAATTGTGTATACCGGACCAGTTAAAGTTTGTGCCGGACTCAGCGTGCCATCTATGGTGATACTCTGTGCTAATACGCTAGTTGGAGCGATCGCTCCACCAAGAGCTAAAATTACTGCTAGTCCTAAATGTTGCCAACTTTTAGTCATTTCGGTATCTGCCTCCCTAATGCCTTTAAGTAGTTTACCAGCCATCGAATGCCCATACGTGTTGCAAGTGCAAGTATTCAATTTGATTTCTTCAAGCCGCACACTCGTGACTTCCAGTCATGAGTTAGGCGCTCCATATTTCTATGTTATTTTGTTTCAACAGACGCGTGAAAATACAGAAGCGCAAGTCAAAAAGTACATAGAAAACCAAAATGCAGAAAGCGTTTAAAGTTACACTCATTCCTAATCACCGAAAAATTGGGTTTAAAGCCCCGTCCTTGTAGGACGGCTTTCTGATAAAATAGTGTGAACAGGCAGGGCATTGTCTGTTGGGCGAGATAGTGTAAGACGGGCTAGGGACTGCAACTGTTGTTTGAACCCAGAATCCCCGCACTTTTAGGGCGGGGAGTATGTCAAGATAGTTTCAGATTAAATGTTGAAGCCTTGATCCAGTCTGAAACTTTAGAATTACTAGAATGGCATCGGCTCTGCCAGCATATGAGCACATTTGCGGCAACTAAACTAGGAGCGCGAGCCTCACGTCATCTGCCGATTCCTGAGTCGAGAGCGGAAAGCGAGTACTTGGTTAAGCAAACCAAGGAAATATACGAATTAGAAATTCGTCTCACCACGGGACTGTCTTTTGAGGGAATTCAAGATATTGGTGATTCTCTTGAACGGGCAGAAATCCAAGCTGTTTTAACTGGTGAGGAACTTTTGGCGATCGCTACTACTCTTGCGGGAACCAGAAATTTGCGCCGTGTAATTGACAACCAACCTGATTTTCCCATATTGAATCAGCTAATTGCCGATTTACGGACTTATCCAGAACTAGAGCAAGAAATTCACCGTTGTATTGACGATCGCGCACAAGTAAGCGATCGCGCTAGCCAAAAACTTAATGATATTCGCAATGATTTGCGGAAATTACGCACCCAAATCACTCAAAAATTGCAAAATATTTTACAAGTTAAATATGGCGCAGTTCAAGAACAAATAATTACCCAAAGAGGCGATCGCTATGTCATCCCCGTGAAAGCGCCTCAAAAAGACGCAGTTCCCGGCATTGTCCACGATACCTCTACCAGCGGCGCAACGCTGTATATAGAACCTAATTCCATTGTGCCTTGGGGCAATCAACTACGACAAACAATTAAAAAAGAACAAGTTGAAGAGGAAGCGATTCGCCGCATTTTAACACAGCAAGTTGCAGCAGTCAAACCAGATTTGGAACGATTGCTCGCAATTGTCACAACTTTGGATTTAGCAACTGCTAGAGCGCGTTATAGTTTCTGGTTAGGAGCAAATCCCCCCCGATTTATCAAGCGGGAGGAAAATGAAACTATTACCCTACGGCAGTTGCGTCATCCGCTTTTAGTTTGGCAGCATCAACACGAACAAGGTTTGGCAGTAATTCCCGTGGATTTACTGATTCAACCGCAAATTCGGGTGGTGACGATCACAGGACCAAACACCGGCGGGAAAACTGTCAGCTTGAAAACCCTCGGTTTAGCTGCATTGATGGCGAAGGTGGGTTTATTTGTCCCTGCCCGCGAACCTGTAGAAATACCTTGGTTTGAGAAAATATTAGCAGATATTGGCGATGAACAATCGCTACAGCAAAGTTTATCCACATTTTCCGGTCACATCCGCCGGATAAGTCGGATTTTGGAAGCTTTGGGAAATGGGGAAACTGGGGGAGTGGGGGAGTGGGGGAGTGGGGGAGTGGGGCACGAGGAGGACAAGGGAGACAAGGAGACAGGGAGACAAGGAGACAAGGAGAATAATCTTCTTTCCCCCTCTCCCCCCCTCTCCCCCTCCCCCCATCTCCCCAGTCCCCAGTCCCTCGTCTTACTAGACGAAGTTGGTGCGGGAACTGATCCGGCTGAGGGTAGTGCTTTAGCGATCGCTTTGTTGCATTATCTCGCCGATCATGCTCAGTTAACTATGGCGACAACTCACTTTGGTGAACTCAAAGCGCTAAAGTACGAGGATGAGCGGTTTGAAAATGCTTCTGTAGAATTTGACGAAAGTACTCTTTCGCCTACGTATCGTTTGCTTTGGGGAATTCCCGGACGTTCCAATGCTTTGGCGATCGCCCTGCGTCTGGGGTTGAAAGCAGAAGTTGTCGAACAGGCGAAAAGCCAAGTAGGGGAAGCATCAGACGAAGTAAATCAGGTGATTGCTGGTTTGGAAGCACAACGCCGTCGTCAGGAAACTAAAGCTGCTGAAGCTCAAAGTCTGTTGCAGCAAGCAGAACGTTTATACAAAGAGGTATTGGATAAATCCGCAAATTTACAGGAGAGAGAGCGCTCTTTGCGGGCTTCGCAAGAAATCGCCGTACAACAAGCGATCGCTAGCGCTAAAGGTGAAATCGCCTCTATAATTCGTCGCTTGCAGCAAGGTACACCCACAGCTCAAGATGCTCAAGAAGCCACAAATACTTTAAATCGAATTAATCAAAAGTATCAAGCGATACAGGAAAGTAAAGCAAAAGCTGGATTTATGCCCAAAGTAGGCGATCGCATTCGCATCCCGAAGTTAGGGCAAACAGCGGAAGTTTTAACTGCACCTGATAATGATGGTGAATTAAGTGTGCGCTTTGGCATCATGAAAATGACGGTGAAGCTGGAAGATGTGGAATCTCTGGATGGGAAAAAACCGGAAGCGATCGCACAAACACCCAGCAAACCTGCCAAGGTTACACCACCACCCCAATCAGCCCCAGCTATTCGCACATCTCAAAATACAGTAGATTTACGTGGTAAACGTGTAGCGGATAGCGAAATAATTTTAGACAAAGCAATTTCTGAAGCAGCAGGTCCAATCTGGATTATTCACGGACACGGCACTGGTAAGCTGCGGCAAGGTGTTCACGCCTTTTTGCACCAGCACAAGCGAGTTAGCCGTTTTGAAGCCGCAGAACAGGCAGATGGCGGAGCTGGCGTTACAGTTGCTTACATTGAATAATGGGGCATGGGGCATGGGGCATCTGTAGGACTTACCCAAAATATCTCTAAAACTCTTATTCCTTCTCCTTCGGAGACGCCAAGGGCGAACGTGTCCTTCGTGCCTTCTCCTTCGGAGACGCGAAGCGCGAACGCGGTTCGTCCCGTCCGTGAAGGAGTGCGTAAGTCCTAATCTAGTAGAAATTAATGATGCGTTACCTGAAACCCTTGATTAGACGTAGCAGTGCTACGTCTCTACATTCATTTTCACGACGTTTGTCTAATGGGCAATGGAAATAAAAAGAAGGTAGACATATTCCACTTGTGCCATACCCCCTTCCCATTGCCCAATTCCCAATGCCCACCTGCTGACTTATACTATGTACTTAAGTATCAGTTAAGGCAAAGACCAAATCGTGATTGGGGGCATTACTAAAGTAGATGCAAATCCCTAATATTTATACTTTGTTAAGAGAGACTTTCGTCATAAAGTAAGACAAAGACACCTGCTGTTGACCTAACTAGGACTTACGCACTCGTTACCAGAAAACAAGACTTTGAGATTGCTTCCTTGCGTCGCAATGACGGAAATACGTAGTCCGTGCGTAAGTCCTGCTAACTTAATAAAAGCTGCTTCATAGCAAGTTTAGCGATGTTTTTCAGCTAGCTTCCGGCTTGTAGCTATGGGAAACCAACCTTAATTATTGGGAGTCTGGTTTCAAAATGGGTAACAGCAACAGCCCAAACCCGCCCGATCACCTATGCTAAAAGTTATGCACTCCACAGCCAACTCAGCCCATCCAAATTCCCAGTGGGAGGACTTAACCCAGCTTTCGGCTCCAAACACAGTCCAGTGGGATAATATCAAAACCCAATTAGACTTAGCACTTTTGGCGCTAGAAACTTTAACTGGTATTGGTTCTGAAGCAATGCTCTCGGCGGCAATTATTCTGAATTTAGAATCAAAAGTGCCAGATCGTGTGGCGTTGTGGAGACTACGGCAGTCGAATCCTCTACGTAAAAGTACTGGAGGGCGAAAAAACCTAGATGTAGAAGAAGCGCGATCGCTAGTTCTGATTATTTGTTACCTTGCAAAAGAGGATCAAGAATTGATTCGTCGTGCTGTAGGGTTATTAGAACAAATGGCGGAAACTAACCGCGAACCCCATCAAGCTGCTTTACTGGGGGATTATATTGATACTTTCTGCAACACGTATCAAGATCGGATGGAGTCTGATGAGAAAATTTCCACAGATGCACTTACGCACTTAGGATTGAAACTACTCGTAGATTTACTATTTTACAGTAGTCCTGGTGGACACCGCCGCCTCTGGCTAGCACTTATAGATCGTTCCACACAATTTGAGATTTGAGATTTTAGGTTACTAATCCAAATCCCAAATCCAATTCCAAAATCCCAAATCCACGCATCCCTAATTGTCCCCCTCGCACTTTCTGTCATGCCTGTATCAAACCCTGTAATCCGCCGATACACACCCCCAACCTGTACGCTAGAAGTTATGGCACAAAGCTCATCTTTGTCCGGTTGGACGGGGAAATCTGTGCTAAAGCAGTTAAACTTTGAGCTTCGCTTTGACGATCCGCGACTACCAGAAGAACGGAGAATATCAATTAAAGGCGATCGCAATCAACTTGAAGCCTTGTATAATGCAGTGACAAACTACGTGCAGGAATTTCTTCAAAAGTCTCCAGAAAGCTTTTGGGCAAATTTCTCCGAACCAAAAGACTCAACCAAAGTATCAGAAGACCCAGAATTAAAAGCCTTTAATCAAACCTTAATACCAAAAGAAACTTTAAAATCTTTTAATAATTTCCAGATGCCAGGGGCAGAGATACACTTAGAATCAAACAGTTATTTAACTCACAACTTGTTTCTCGGTTCCCTCGCGAACCAGATATCTGGAGGTGTAATTCAACTAACTTTACTGCAACTCTTCGATTTAGCAACCGCCTTAGATGAATACTCAGCAGAGGTAATGGCATTACCAGCCCTTAACGCAAGGAGTTCAACTTTTAGCTTGCCTAGTTGGGCACCTGCTGCCGCTGTGGTATTGGTAGCTTTGGGTTTAACGCCATTTACTTGGCAATATGCTAATAATATCAGGCAAAAGCAGTTAGCAGCTAAAAAAACAGCTTCTACACAAGAAGTCGCCCTGCAACCTTCCCCCTCAGAGCTTTTCCCAACACCCCAACCTGGACTTACCCCCCCAGACAAGTTAGTGCCACCGCTAGGAACTACCCCAGCAGTACCAGGTTCTACGCTTCCTACACCCCCAGCACCTGGTTCAATACTTCCGACAACGCCAATACCCGGTTCGACACTTCCCACAACGTCTCAACTGCCCACATCTGCCAAAACTGCACCCGGTTCTTTCCCCCCCATACCCCAAACAGCCCCAGGATCGACTTTCTCCACAGCGCCATTACCATCAAGGGGCAGCGCTTTAAATATACCTGGGACAACTACACCAACTCTTTCTCGGTCTTCAGGGAAAACACCAAGCACCAAACTATCAGATCCCTTTGCGATTCCCACAAATTCTCAACAAACTAGCCGTACAAGTTCAATTCCTAAGAATGGAATTGCTCTACCAAGTACAACAAATTTACCATCAAATTTACCTCCCGCCACCGGCGATATATCCTCCCGTATCTCCCCTGTTTCCCCTCCTCTTGCCGCCGGAACTAATGCTAGGGGCAGTAGTAACACCGATATCTCAGCTTCCTCGCCCACAGCCCCTTCCCTGGGAAAGACCGATAATTCCTTAGCCGATAAATTGAGGCAAGGGCGCGACACTCCCTCAGCGGTAGCAACAGGCACATTGTTTGACACGCCCCAAGTGGCAGAAGCGAGAGACTTTTTGAAAAAGCGCTGGCAGCCACCCACAGGATTAAAGCAAACGCTAGAGTACAGTTTGTTAATCGGTGTTGACGGCAAAGTTGAAAGAATTTTGCCTTTAGGAAAAGCTGCCAGAGATTACATTGACACCACCGGAATGCCAGGAATTGGGCAACCTTTTGTCTCACCCAATACAAATGGACAAAATGTCAGAATTCGAGCGGTTTTCAGTCCTGATGGCAAAGTGCAGACATTTCCGGAGTCACAATGAAAAAGAGGGGGAAAGGGGAAAGGGGAAAGGGGAAAGGGTAAGAAATATAGAGTCATCTGAATAAATCCGTATTTTATTTCCGTCCCTTTCCCTTATCAGAAGTTTGGGTTTAAAACCCAAACTTCTGATAAAAAACAAAAGAGCTGTTTAGACAGCCCTTTATATTTGAAATTGAAATATAAAATTTCAATTAAAACAGCAGGAGTCCCCCACTGAATTCTGTAATCAGAATCAGTGGCGGGAGGAATGATGGGCAATGACGAATTGACCGACCACCAAAAATAACCCTTGTTGTTGTTACGGGATGTCGGTCGATGATAGCGAAGCGGTAGCGAGTCATCGAGCGTCGGAGTTGCCAATCTGGTTACGCCACTCAACGATTAAATCGGGTAAAACGTCTCTGAGCCTTTTTTGCCAATCGGGTATTGCTTTAATCTGTTCCTTCATCTCACTACTTAGCTTGAAGCAAAGTGGCTTAGAGTCTAAAGCTTTTTCGCCATCTGGTTTCCAGCAGTATTCGTGGTTTTTCCGAAAAGGCATAATTTCTGAATTTATTTAGTGGTATACTACTATAAAGTAGCAGAAGTATCAGAGTTTAAATCTGGCTCGGTTCTGTATGATGCACGAACCTTCTCCCTTGCCCGTGACTTAAAAACAGTTAGTTTATCAGTTTTAGGTAAGCGAATTAAGGTTGACTTGATACTTGGGGATTATCAACGCGAAATGCTGGATATGAACCAGGACGAGCCTAGTAGTGCGACGCTTGTTAAACGTAAAGTTAGTTGGTACTTGCACATTCAGGTAAAGGTAAACGCGAAAAATGATGTTCCACAAATAACGAGTAAGGACAACTATTTGGGCGTTGATTTGGGAAGGAAAGACATCGCGAGTCTTAGTGATGGGACATCTTTCTCAGGCAAAGACATTGAAAAAGTGCGAACTAAATATTCTAAAATTCGTGCTAGATTACAACACAAAGCTAGTTCAGGCACTCGTAGTAGTCGCAGACGTTCTCGACAACTACAGAAACGGTTAGCTGGCAAAGAGCGCAGATTCCAAGCATGGTTAAACCATAATATATCCTTGCAAATCGTTTTAGGAGCGCTTCTGGGCGTCTCGTATTCGCATATTGTCTTAGAGGATTTGACCGGAATTAGAGATAGAACCAATACCCAACCTAGAAGCCGTGAACAGCGTTTTTTGGCTAACTCTTGGTCGTTCTATCAGTTAAAACTGTTTATTCAGTACAAGGCTAATATTTATGGTGTTCCCGTTGTTTTGATAAATCCGCGCTATACCTTGCAAACTTGCCACAACTGCCTGCACATCCATCCCGTACAAGAAAAATCTTATCGTAACTCTAAAGATTACCATTGCCTTCATTGTGGCTGGAAAGGAGATGCTGATTACAACGCAGCAAATGTCATTAAACAATTAGGGGCGACTGTAAACCGTCCCTGCGGTTCGGAATACCTTAGCTGCGATACTTCTGCGTTATTGGTTTCTAGGGCTTCTGAAAGCCTACACTGAACGGAGTACCGTTTCAGTGTAGGTAGTTTACTAACGGGATTTTTTATGGGTTAACCTTCGCTTTTGACGACGCCGTGCAGTAGTGGCAACTGCTTGTTCTACCGGATAACCTACCACAGGAATTACCTGATATTTGCGCTCTTCTTCTAACTTTCTCAATTCAGTGTAATCTACCCATTGGATGCAATCAACCGGACAAGTGTCAATTGCTTCTTGAATTATTTCTTCTGTGTCCCCTTCTTGTCGAATTACACGCGATCGCCCGTAATCTGGTTCAATATAAAAAGTGTTACGAGCAACATGGGCACAGTGCAAGCAGCCAATACAGGTGATTTCATCAACATAAACACCCTTTTGACGCAGCATTCCCCCCAATTCCGGCTCTAAACCAGAGCGTTCCGGTTCATCCCGCAATAAACCGCCTAATTCTGGTTCTAAACCGGAGCGATCGCTTTCTTGTTCTTCCTGCGGTAGATAATCAGACATTACGCACTCCAGCGCTGTACTACTAAACGAATAGAACCATCTTTATTTTTCTGTTGTTCAGCCACTTCAAAGCCAGCACGAGTAGTTTCTTTCACAACCGTCTGATATGCATAACGCTGGGTTACTTGCCGCAAAAACCCATCAACAGACAAGTTTTGCTGCCAATATTGTAAGTCAGAAACTAATTCGTATTCTTTGCCATTCCATTTAAAGCCGATATCATAACCATTATCTTGTTCAATGGTAACTTCGGCAGCATGAGTTTGACCTTGATAACCGCGCACTTCCCGTGTACCAGGTTTCCAATTTATACCCAAGTCGGTGAGAGCTTCTTTCAATGAATCAAGATTACGGATTTGCGTCTTAATTTGGCTAAAGTGTGACATGGTGGTTGTGATTTGAGTAAACTAAATTTGTTTGAATTACCAATCGCTGAAAGTGGTTTGCGTATTTACCACATTAGATTCCAACACCTGAGCGGTGAAGAATTCTGAAGTTGGTTCATGACTAAGTACTAGCCCTAGCTGTGCCTCTATTGCTGCGGTAACTTCAGCACAAGAAGCACCCACAATACCAGTGACTTTTTCTTGTACCCGACCATCTGGAAAAATGATGAATTCTAGTGTTTCCATGCTTTTGGCAAACCACGCTCTTTACGGAAGGGACGGTACTGTTCTCTTGTGATGGCTAAAAAAATATAGCCATTGGAACTTTGCTACTTAGATACAAACGTGCCACTTTGTTAACTAATGTTTCATCTCTCAAAATATATATCTCAGAATTTTTACAAAAATTATTGATTTTATCAGTCTACACATCTGTCATATGTAAGTTTCCCTTAACCTTCTAAATTAGTCAAGGTGGAAATTAAGCAGCGTTATGTATCCTCAAAAGCTGTAAAAACAAGCATTAGAGAGCATATAAGCAGCAATGCATGTTAGGAAATGACTAAAAGTGTTGACATAAGTTATCATTACTAGTCATGAGAGTGCAATTCTCAGCGATCGCTGTATAAGGTGGATTATAAGTATAAATACTATAGCTTTAATTTATATCTTTGGTTGTATAACCAGAGAGGTATATATTATATTTTTGGAGAGCGATCGCAAATAAAATGCAATCTACTTTCTAGATTCCACCTTCTAGATCATCTAGCTCATCAACAGTCAGTAGTGCTTGGGCACTATGACGCACGAATAATACATGAACAGTTGTGTCTCGAATGGTAAACAGTACACGGTAGATGTTTTTGGATTTTCCGTAAAGTAACTGTCGGACTTCTTCAGAAAAAATCTCGTGTTCAACTGAAGTTCGCACAGCGTTGAGGCTTTTCTTGCAAGGTTGCGATCGCATTCATTAATCCTCGAAACCAACGATCAGCAAATTCGAGATTATAGTTCCAAATCGCATAGTCAAACATAGTCAGACATCTGCAACTCAGTTTTAAGCAACCCTACTTTCAGCATGGACACGCTTAAATAGTGGAGTTATCCGCCTTGGATGTACTACCTGACACCCCTTATCCCTTAGAATAGACTTGAAAGAGTCAAAGCCTTCAGGATTACTTTTTCTGCCGATGTTCAATGCACCATTTACGTCGGCATGAATCTTCAAACCAGTCTTACTGATATACCACGCACGTTTGACACGCCTTCCTGAGAATACGTGCTTTACCTTATTGTTAGGTTGGTATGTTGGGATAATGTCCCAATCAATAAAAGATGCCTTGCTAGTGTAGGATTCTTCTGTAACCTTAACGGTAATGCCGACTCGTTCTAATTTATAAGTCAGCATTTCAATAAATTTAGCGTGTGGTATTTGAGTAAAATTCTGGTTTGTACGTTTACCTAAATTAAGACGTGTTTTCCATTGTTCATTTTTTCCTATTGAGACATGAGTTACACCAAGAGATACAAACTCATCCACAATCATTTTTGTGGACTGATGTAAATATGAATCTACGAATTGATTCCGATTACGAACTAGAGAGGCAATTCGCCTTGACTTACCTTTCCCTAAGGAGCGAAAACCTCTATTCCTTGCAATTTGCTTGTTGTAAAACTGGTTTGCTGATTTCAATGGTTTGCCATTTACAATAATCGGCTGTATTGCTAAGTCGTTAAAAACAATCGTCGCTAGATTGTCTAAACCAATGTCTATTGCCGCATTCAACTCAGGATTTAAGCTACAAAAGAACTCGCTTGTTTGAGGAATTTCATAGACTACCTCGATAACATAGCATCCGGTTTTTGGGATAATTCGTACTTCGCATAAGTCCTCAAACCTTAGCCCAGGTTTTACCGGAATTCTGATTGGCGACATCGAAGGAGCCACAGAACCCTTGCTAAATTCCCTTTTACTAATTGCTTGATTATTGAACTTAACTAGGTTTTTTACATCAATATAATTCGGTGGCTTTGGTCTACCTGTGAACTTATAGGTAGCAACATTGGTGGACGATAGAATGCTTCAACTAAGGGAAGTAAAACATAAAAACCAGTCCAAGACAAGATTTTTTTACAGGTCGTCATTCTCAAGAAAACCCTCTAAATCCTCATCCTTCAAGGGTTTTCGTGAGGTGTGGCGAACCGCAAGAACATAAACTATCTCATCCTAGATCGTAAAAATAATCCGATATTTTTGGTAAATGAGTTGACGAATTTCCTGATTAAGGTCGCCCGTCTCAGGTATTAACGAACATCGATAGGGCAAGTTTTTCAGGGATTGAAGGGCGTTTATAATACCATCGAACCACTCATCTAAAGCGCCAGGGTTGGTTTCCTGTATCCACGAATACGCATCCTCAATATGCTCAGTGGCAAGGGCGGAAAGCTTAACCGTGAATGCCATGTTTTTTCCGCATATCAGCTATAAAATCCTCTAAAACAACGGTTTTACCGTCCTTTACGTCCTGTAACCCCTGCTCTATCGCTTTCATTGTTTCCAGGTAGTCAACACGGTCAAGAAGCGCTTGGTATGCCTGGGCATCCTGTACAACAAGTTCAGCCTTGCCGTTAATCGTCAATACAACAGGTTCCCTAGTTTTTTTCATTTGTTCAAGAAACTTAACCGTGTTTCGTTTGAAGTTAGAAAGTGATTCAATGTCGCGGCTAATATCCATAACGCCCTTTGGTGAAGCTGCACACTAAATATAATGCAAATTTAATGCTAATCAATTTTGAGGCAATAAGCAAGCTGTTTGTTTGGCAGTCCATCTTGTCAATCAAGTTGACGGAGAAGCAGATTATCAACTTCTTCTTCAACTAGTTTTTTTTAGCTCCTGAACTAAATCATCTCGCCCAATGTCACTTAAAGCAACTTCTAATTCACCAAGTCTGCTTCTTTGCTCTAACCATTCCCAAATTCGATATGGCTGTCTTCCCGCTTCAAAACTAGCGCGTTGTTCTAAGGGAATATCAAAATAATCTGCTAAACCTTGCCAGTCTTGAATCAGGTTTTGGCAGACTTTCATCTTAAGTTTACCAGAATAGCGCTTAATAGCTGGATTCACAGGTTTTAAAATAAAAGTTTTTTGTTGACTCTCTTTTTTTAACGTTTCTATTTGTTTAGCTCTTCTTTCAACTTGTTGCTGACATTCTTCAATTCTCTTTATTAATTCAAATTTTTGAGATGCACTGCTAGTTGTGGCAAGTTCCTTCTCTAGAAAAGCAAGTTTTTCTTCCCAGATATTCCTCACTTCCTCTAGTTGTCTTAACAAGATATGTTCTCGATTATCTGCTGACATTACTTATCTCCGAACTATTTTCTTAATTTTCTCCCAAGTTTTGTACATCAATCCATCTATTGCCATCTCCATTTCGTAAGATGCGGCAGGAATTAACGGCAAAACTACCTTCAACTTGGCTGAAGCTGCTTTATCTTGTTTCTCTAACTTGTATCGAATCTTTTGCACGAGATAAATTAGTTCTGAAGGATAAGTAATAGTCCTATTATTAAGAATTAATGCCATAATAATTTTTACTTTTCATCGCTAAATTACCTCCATATATACATTTGAGGCTATTTTGTCTGTGTTTTTTGTCTAAGTCCCACTAGAAATTAATTATGGCTTGTCCGAAACCCTTGTAGAGACGTAGCAATGCTACGTCTCTTTTATACCATTAACTATCTTCTTTTTCTTCTTCTTTCGTATCTTTTCCGTTCGTCAAATGGGTATTCTTCGAGGGGGAAGGAAGTAATCCTTTTGGTTCGTCGTGGATATCTGAATAACTCGCTACCCCCAAATTTAGAGGGGATACAATAAATGTTTCTCTCGCGATGTTACCGACTTTTTTAGTTGCTATTCCATCAATAGATGCTCCAATAACACCACCAACAAAGGGAACAGCACGACCTAAAACAATTGTTCCTTTTTCACTGAATTTAGTGACCAGTTTAAAGCCAACTTTTTTGTTGATTGCTCCTAATGTCTGTTTAGAAATATTCTTGATAGCTGATTCAGTCAGCTTACGACCTATTATTATTCCTGAGTCTTTAAGAATATCTTTGGCAGAATTTCCTACCAAACAAGCATAGATCAGAGTCTTTACCTTATCGTCTTTAAGATCGTATCCACCCATGTAGGCAATAGCTGCGATCATTGTGACATGAACATAAATTACACTGGCGAAATTAGCAGGTACAGTAATAGGTAGCGTGAGTAGACCACCTAAGCCAGTAAGAAAGCCTGATGTTCCAGCTTTGACAATTTGCCACTTGATTAGATCATTAACACTATCATTTAGACTACCGCCTTTAGCAAGATATTTTTGAGCCATTTCTGGTGCGGAATCCAAACCAGGTATTCCATTGATTGCTCTTTGGTAGAGCCATTCAAAAGCCTTCTCGATATTAGATTGAGTTAATTCTGTTTCCATTGTGGTAAAGGAATGATTAGATTAATTGTTGTCTAATGAATAATACTTGAGAAGCGGTATTATTTGATGCAATTACTTGGCAGATAGACCCTGAATTCTCAATACAATTGGAATATAAGTGATGTTTTATTCGTCTTGAATTCTAAACATCAAACCCATATTTTTCTTTTAATAAAGCTTTTAGCTCATCATTAGGTTCTTCTCCATAGCAAGAACCAATAACCTTTCCATAATCCTCTAAATCGATACTTTGATTTGATTCTAGTGCTTTCAAGAATTCCTGTTCTAAAGCAGCTCTTATGTAAACGAAGTAATAAGCCCATCGACCAGTGCTATCTTTCGCTTTGAGTTTATGAACAAGATGACCTTGTTGTGAAATAAATCTGTCTACATTCATACCATTATTAGGAGATCAGTTTGGACTAATTTGATGATAGGTTGCGTCTAATCTGCGTTAAATGCAGCCCTTTGATATCAAGGCTTTCAGGAATTAGCTTCAACAGTTAGTATCTTTATTTGGACGAAATTGCATGTCCTTTGATCAACTAATTCACATCAGGTATATATTCTAAGACTTCCATTGATTTGATTTAGACAAGGCATTAATCACAGCATTACGAACCTCCTTTTCCTTATGATTCTTCATAGACTCTAAAACCTTCCGTCCCTGTGGATTCGCAACTCCAGCTAATGCACAAGCTAGAGCATTGATATCTAGTTGATCCTTTATACCAAGTTCAATTTGTTGCTTAAGCGCATCTACATTACCCATGCCAATAAGTGCTAGAAAGCAACGTCCAGGTAAGTCATACTTATCTGTATCATCCTTCTGGCGATTCAATCCCTGTCTGAGTGTAGAGATAACTTGAGAATTACCTATGAACACTAAATAAACTAATGCTTCGTCACGTTCATCAAAAATGCACATATCATCCTGAAAAACTTGCAGGAGCGGGTCTATCATTTCTGGTATAAAGCATCCTAGTCGTCCAAGTGCAATGGCTGCATATCTTTTAGTTTTGATCGGTAAATTTGAAAAGACTAAATTTTTCATAACCTCAATATCTTTCGGACGATTGAGAGGTGATATTTTTGGTAATTTCCTTTGAGGTTTCCCTCCATCTGCCACAACTGCCCATTCGTAAATCCAATCTGCTTGGGCAAATATAGTTTTTTCAGAAGTACAGATACTCAAAATAAGAGCAGACCAACTTCGAGCAAAAGCATCATGTTTCTCATTGATAACAACTTGCCGTAAAAGGTTAAGTTCTTCATCAGCAAAAGCATAAGTTGTGTAAGAATAGCAAGTTTTAGCGCTGGTTAGCCATACAATAGCCCATATAGCGGTGGTTGACACTGCATCATTACCCACCGTCTTTTGTTCAGCAGCCGTAAGCAATACTTTGACCACTTTACGCAAGAGTCCGTTCGGTAAAAAATCTATTCTTGCACCATTCTTTTGACCCTGTGGACGAAAAAATACTTCAACTAAATGCAGTGCTGCGGAAACACGCTCTTGGACTGAACAGAAGATAGTTAACTCCTCCAAAAAGGGTATTAATATTTGAGTGGCGTTTTCTGCATTGAGGATTTCAGTGTTTGTTATTGCTATATTTAAGAAGATACAACCAATCTTATTTCGACGCGCATCACGAGTTTGTATATAACTTTGTAACAATCGTTCATGCAATAGTTGTCCAAAACGTGACTGCATCACTGAATAAAATGCTTCATCCATTAAAGTATTCAGCTTGTTGTTCAAACCATCCAGTTCGTTGAGGTTATCTATAGCTTTATCTATTACTAAATGAACTGTCTCGTTCTTCAAGTCAGGCTCTGTTCCAAGGCATTGCATAGCAAAACTAGACAAAGCACGAGCTTCTCTCGACGATCTATTGGAAGATAACAGCATTAACATCACGTCATCAGCAGTGACAACACCTAAGTACTCCGATTTGCTGTTTTTTTGACCCAATTTCAATATCCAAAAGCGCATAAACTCTTGCCACTGAGCAGCGACAACTGGCTCAGTTTTTTGACTTGCACCAAGAACTTCAATTGGTCTGTCTACAATCGGTATGTCATGCATTTTCTGACACAAAGAATCCAAGATATCTAAAGTTTTTTGTTGACTCTCTTTTTGCCTCTCTTTTTTTGAAGATTCTATTTCTTTAGTTATTCTTTCAATGTGTTGCCGACATTCTTCAATTCTCTTTGGTAATGCAAATCGTTGTTCTGTACTGTTAGTCAAAGCAAGATCCTTCTCTAGAAAAGCAAGTCTTTCTCGCCAGTTATTCTTCGCTTGCTCTAGTTCCCTTAAAAAGCTATGTTCTTTATTATCTGCTGACATTACTTATCTCCGAACTATTTTCTTAATTTTCTCCCAAGTTTTGTACATCAATCCCTCTGTTCCCATCTCCATTTCGTAAGATGCGATCGCAGGAATTAACGGCAAAACTACCTTCAACTTAGCTGAAGCTGCTTTATCTTGTTTCTCTAACTTGTATCGAATCTCTTGCAGGAGAGAAATTAATTCTGATGGATAAGTAATAGAAGTTATATTTTCGATAGATACAACTGCTTGTTCTACCTTAACCAGTTGGGTTTCTGCTTCCTCATCAGAGATAATAATTGCCTCTTGTGGATAAAGTTCCCAGTATTCTGTCTCGTATTTACGAATATTAGGGAGAATCTCTCGCTTAATGCGCTGCTTTAACTCAAAATTCGCAGGTTTACTACTACTTGTAAATAACTCTTTTTCAAACTCTCCCAGCTTTTCGTAGAGTAAGTCTAAAATATCTTTTAAGTCATTTAGTCTGTCGTAATCGCTCATAATTTATTCTTAATTTGTAGTTGTTAAAGTCATCAAGTTTTGGGCGTTACTGAATGATATGATGAGATGAATAAAATTATGCAGGTGCAGTTTTCTGCTTTAAATAATCAAGTAATCATTTCACGTTAATAGCAATAGATATGAATCTTTTAAAGACGCGAAATTTCGCGTCTTTATTGTATTTGTATCAAGGTTTTTTTAAATGGGCATTCTCAAGAAAACCCTATTTTTAGCATTAAATTCTATTATTGAGAATCAATGCCATAATAATTTTTAATTTTCGTCTACGGAAAAAATAAGATTAACGAAAAATCTTATTTTTGCGTCCAATGGACAAAACTAGACTTTTGTCCATTTATTTTTGTTAATTTTAGATGCCCTTGCCCTGACCCGATCCCAGTCTGTTATATTAATATGATTTAGCAGAACATCATTGTGTTGCTCTGCCATTGCTGCAAAAACTTCATCCCACCCAAGCCGTAATCGTGGTACTGCGCGAATAATTAGGCGATCGCCATGAACCTCAATTTCCACGTCTGTGTGAATACCGCTTTATTCTAATAACGGTTTGAGAACATGAACACCTTTAGAATTGGCGATTCTCACAATTCAGCTTCTATCTAACAGATGCACCCATATTTAGCCATGTGAGTGAAAACACAGTGATCATATTATAGACACATATATAAAAAATTTCAAGTGCAGTAAAAAGACAAGCTAGAGCTAGATAAGTGCGATCGCTTTTTTGTAGGCAGAAGTGCGATCGCTTTTTTTATGGGAGATTGGGGAGTGCGATCGCTTTTTTGTAGGGAGTGCGATCGCTTTTTTTATGGGAGATTGGGGAGTGCGATCGCGCAAAAGTGTGGCAAGTTCCTATTCTTGATAATCACTAAGCAGTATAGGTTCTTTATTCGGAATTCTGACAATAATTTCGATAGTTCCACCCAAAGCATTCACAATTGCTCGAAGTGTATTTAATTCCAGATTTTGCCTACGTTCCAGCTTGGATATTGCTGGTTGCTGCACTTCCAGACGCTCTGCTAATTCTGATTGAGATAAACCGAGTTTTTCCCGCAGATGTCTAAGAGGGTTAGTTTCATATCATCTCCGGTTAATTAAGTAACCCTCGTAAAGACGTTCCAGCGGAACGTCTCTACAAGGGTTACGGGCAACGCATAGTTTCTTTCTACGAGATGTTTATTGCAAATTAATTGAGAAATGAGCAATTAAAGTATTCCTTTCGTAGGACAGCAAGTAAATATGCAGGAGATTGGGGTCATCTTTATCAAGGTGCATAGCTGTCCCATCTAGTGCTAAGTGGTGATGATCTATCCACTTATCTTTTGAATCTAGCAAAACACTGAAGTAGGGGCTTTTATCTGGATGATTCTTTTCTAATTCTTCGTAGCTTTGATAAAAAGGAGGTATTCCAATTCCTAAAGGCATATACAAACCCTTGGAATAGTCTGTTACTGCCAGCTTTGGAAGTTCCTTTAAATTGACACCGCTGATGAATAATTTATTTGTTTCACCAGTCTTTGTATCGCTGAATAACAACTCAATTTCCTGTAAATTCTGCTCAACACCTACAGGTTTAATGTTCCTCAAAATAGTCTTTTGAAATTTGCCTATTCTCCAGTATTCATTTCCCCAAGGTTTTTGAGAATCGTAAAATCCTGGTGGACGGAAACTTGCAAATTTTATGTCATTTTCCTGATTGTAAAAATCTTTCCAAGTTGTCAGATTTTTTGCGAGTGTAGTTCTAACTTTTCTTCCTTGCTCTCCTGATACAATTATTCTTTCATCAGGCAGAAATTTAGTAGCGATTTCTTTTTGATCAATTACTTTTCTAAGTAAATCAGTTTTGACTACTGTCCCGCTCGGATCTTGCCAATGTTCTAATCTCCGCCAATGCTTCCAATAAGACATCTTATTGATATTTTCAAAGACATTTTTGTAGAGTCCCATCGGAAATGTAAACCAGCTTTGATAATAAAGAGATTTATTATTATCCTCTTTAGTAAAAAGCAAAATTTCCCAATATCCTGCATTTAAACAGTTATTAGCTAAAGCAATTTCAGTGAGATTTTGCTTTTCAAAACCATCTCCTCCGCTAATTTCTATATGTTCGGAATTAGCAGGAAAACTAATCTGTTGTCTGTTCCATTCTCTATCTGTTAAGGCGATTACTTCTAAACCTTCATCTTTTTTAACCCATTCAGGTACTTTCGGTACTAAGAGTTTCAGATCAACATTTTTTACAACTATCTTTGCTGTTTTTTCGTTAGTCGGTTCCAGTACAAAATCGAAGTGAGTATTATCTCTTTTGATAACTGTGAGCTTTCTGCTGGAATATCTTTGGAAACTTTTGGCTAATGGAGCAGGATTATCGGGATACTCGGCATTAGATAGCTCTTGTAGTTTTACTGAGGTTTTATTGTCATATTTATATTTAGAGGTAAACCAAAAACCTCCCACACAAATCACACCAAGAGATACAGCCAGAGTAGTAAATAAAATCTGTTTCTTCGTAACTCGGAAATGAGCTTTGCCAAGTCGTATATTGCTCTTGACTCTTTGCCGCTCTGATGTATTACTCATTTGGAGAAGTCCCGGAAACTAAAATTATTGTCGAATAGCATACCATATACATTACACATTGAGGATTTCTATTAGACATCTCCGGTAAAAAATGTAGAGACGCGACCAGTCGGCTCTCTACAAGGGTTTTGTTTTGGTTGATGCACATTTAATTTTCACTCCTAGCGGGACTTAGACATATGCGTGAAAAACAATCTATAGAGGTAGTATTGCTAGCTTTCTAGGGATTCTGGATAACGCATATTTACTTATGTCTAATCAAAAATCCTCCAAAAGACATCTCCGGAAAAGAGGTAAAGACGTAGCAGTGCTACGTCTCTACAAGGGTTTGGGGCAACGCATAATTAATTTTTGGAGATGTCTAAAGCATAAAGCTGTTGGGGGGTACTTGCAAATTTTTTATCCTATAGACATCTCCAGAAAAGACGTAGAGACGTAGCATTGCAACGTCTATACATTGCGGCAACGCATAATTAATTTCTGGAGACGTCTTATGGGAATGCGATCGCCCGGTTATTAACCTAATGATATAACTCTAGATTGGTCGAAATTACACTACCAGCATACGACTGCGGTTAGATCGATATTAATGGAAAATACAGTAAGAGCGCGATTCGTTGCAATTGAGCCATGTGATTTTACGCACACTTGAAGATATGAATGATATCATATCCGGAATGAGTTTTGGTGGAGTGAAGTATTTTTATATCTCTTTATAAAAACATTAAAGTGAAAGAATATACTTAAGTAATTTTTGGTAAGTGCGCTGGTGCAAGTTTAACAAACTTTATATTTAGTCATAAACGATGGTAAATAATTTAAGCTTGAGCAACGATCGCCCGATTAAAATTCTGTTTTTGACTGCTGAACCCACTGATAGTGCTAAACTTCGTTTAGGGCGTGAATTGGAAGATATTAAAGAAAGGCTGCGACTAGCGAACCTGCAAGGAATGTTTGTACTAGAAGAGCGACGTTCTGCACGTCCGCAAGATATAAGCCAAGCCATACATGATTTTAAGCCAAATATAGTGCATTTTTCTGGACATGGGGAAAGTACTGGTGAGCTTTGTTTTGAAAATGAGCTTGGTAACACAAAACCAGTAACACCTGAGGCTTTAGCTGCATTGTTTAAATTAGTTACGGCTCATGTTAATTGTGTGGTGTTGAACGCTTGTTATTCAGATATTCAGGCTCTTGCTATTGTTGAGCATATACCTTTTGTGATTGGCATGAAAAGAGCGATCGGCGATAAAGCAGCGATCGCTTTTGCAGTTGGTTTTTATAAAGCGCTGGGGGCAAAACGCTCAATCGAAGAAGCTTATGAGTTTGGCTGTGTGGAAATTCAACTACAAGGAATTCCCGAAGAGTCAACCCCAGTTTTGCGGAAAAAACAACAGCGATGTCTCCGACAAGCTGACGCAACGCCTGCGATGTTTTATCTAGAACGTCCTACGATTGAAAAGCGTTGTTATGAAGAGATTAAGCAACCCGGTTGTCTGATTCGCATCAAAGCACCTGAGAACATGGGCAAAACGTGGTTGATGAATCGGGTAGTCGCTTATGCGAGAGGAAATGGTTATAAGACAGTAAATTTAAGCTTTAAAGGATTAGTTGATGGGATTTGCAGCGATGAGGAGACATTCATGCGATCGCTATGTGTGGCTGTAAGTGACGAGTTAGAATTACCGAATAATTTAAATCAATATTGGGACAATCAAGCGACTTGCATCTACAACAGCACGATGTATTTTCAAAAATACTTGTTAGCAAATTCTAGTCCTGTAGTACTAGCCTTGAATGACGTGGATCTGGTTTTTGAACAGCCTGCGATCGCTAACAACTTTTGTAATATGCTGCGAGATTGGCACGACAAAGCAAGACGTGGCGATAAAGTTAGTGAAATTTGGCAAAAACTCCGCTTAATAATTGTCCATTCCACCGAAGTTTATGCTTCCCTAGATATTAATAACTCACCACTTGCTAATCATCCAATACACAACAATCTAAATTTGTGAAAGACGCTACGAATAGATGGCAAGGGGAAAAAATTAGCTGGCGAATGGCTACCAGTTATGATGCGACTCAGGCTTTTATTAAAGCTATGTCTTCGTCTAATAATCCTTCTCGACAAAGTGTGCTAGAAAAACTCCCATCTATTAACCTTTCACCAAATGAAAGTTCAGGAAATGGACTAAAGTTTATCGAAGGTGAGCCTAAAAAAGAACCAGTCTTGGTTAAAGTCGCTAACGGTGAGTTTAAAAAAAATTGATGAAAATTAGTTCCCATTCAATTCTTTTTTTCCATTCCATAACGAAATTTCTAACAAAAACTCTGCGTTACTCTGCGCTTCCCTCAGCGTCCCTTTGCGTTTAAAAACAAATAGTAAATAGCCCCCTCTCTGCAAACAAAGAGGGGAAAATAAAGCGTGAGATTCTCGCTTACGCTTGATTCTCAAAGTAAGCTTCTAGGGCTTTGTTCACCAACTCACTCATCGGTTTACCTTGACTAGTTGCAGCAGCTTTCAACTTGACGTAAATATCATCTTGAATGCTGACTCGACGCCGACTTTTACTGCTGGCAATGGTAGTATTAGCGATCGCAACCTCTTTCCCTCCACTTTCTTCTACCACCAAACCATCGCTATCATCTGTAATTTCTGGCTCCCCAACAACTTCAGATTCGTAATTAGCGGCAAATTCTCGAATCGCATCAAAACCAACGCGATCGCAAAAATCACCAAAGCTTTCCCCAGATTTCCGCGATCGCTTAAAGAACACAAAAATCGGCTCTAGCTGCGTTTCTATGTCATTATGGTGCAGCTTTTCCATATAAGGTAACGCCAATCTAGTTTGATCTGGCGAACCCCCCAGCCATACTTGGTAACTTTCTGGAGCGCTACCGACAAAAGCCAATTCTGCCATGTAAGGACGAGCGCAACCGTTCGGGCAACCGGTCATCCTTACCACAAAATGCTCGTTTTGTAAACCAACTTTATCTAATGACGAGCGAATTCTTTCTAAAATACCTGGTATTGCTCGTTCTGATTCGGTGATTGCCAAGCCACAAGTCGGCATCGCAGGGCAAGCCATCGCATAGCGCACCAAGGAATCTATTTTATCAGGGTTTGTGACGACACCGTGACGCTGAAGAATCTCTTCAATAAGTTGTTTATTCTCAGGTTCAATATCGAAGAGAATTGCATTATGATGCGGTGTCAAGCGAATAGGCAAATTTAATTGCTCGACAACTTGCCGCAAAGCAGTTTTGAGTTGCAAGGAACCTTCATCTTTGATGCGACCATTTTCGATGGAAACCCCTAAAAACAGCTTACCATCACCTTGAGAGTGCCAGCCGAGGAAGTCTTGATATTTCCATTCTGGCAGTTCTTTAAAAGGTGTGAGGGATTTGCCAAAGTATTCTGCAACCTTTGACTTGAATTTCTCAACCCCCCAATCGTGGATGAGATATTTTAGTCTAGCGTGACGCCGGTCAGTGCGATCGCCATAATCTCTTTGAGTCGCAACAACCGCTTTCACTATCTCATAAACGTCATCTTTCGTTACATAGCAAATCGGGTCAGCGATGCGTGCGAAGGTTTCTTCTTTGTTGTGGGTTCTTCCTAAACCACCACCTGCGAAGACGTTAAATCCTTCTAATTTCCCTTTTTTATCAGTAATTACCACCAAGGTCAAGTCTTGGGTATACAAATCTATAGAATTGTCTCCCGGAACCGTCACGCAAACTTTGAATTTGCGTGGCATGTAGAGATTGCCGTAAATTGGTTCTAAACTATCTTCAACAATCGACTTACTATTATTTTGCCGTGCTGCCTTGACTTCTGGCTTTTCTTCGGCACTAATTACTTTTTCTCCATCCAGCCAAATCTCGTAATATGCGCCGGTTTGCGGTTTGAGCAAATCAGAGATATTCTTGGCATATTCCCAAGCATACTGATATTCTGGGCGATTTTTGAATGGTGCTGGGCAAGCCATGACGTTACGATTGACATCACCGCAAGCGGATAAAGTCGAACCCATACTTTTCACCATACCAGCGATCGCCGCTTTGAGATTTTTCTTCAAAATCCCGTGTAACTGAAACCCTTGACGGGTAGTTACTCGCATTGTATGGTTGCCATAATCATCAGCGAGCTTATCTATAGTCAGATACAATTGTGGCGGAATAAACCCACCCGGACTGGTGGTTCGCAGCATAAACTGGTAATCTTTTTCCTGTCCCTTGACGCGATTATCGCGGTTATCTTGCTGGTAAGAACCGTGAAACTTGAGAATTTGTACCGCATCTTCGCTAAAATGAGTTGTGTCCTGAAGTAGTTCGCTGGCGACAGGTTCACGTAAAAAATTACTATGTTCTTTTAGACCTTCGACTTTGGAAGGTTTACGTTTGGCGGTAGGGGCAGGAGCAGATTTAACCATTAGAGTTGTATAGTGTTCTTAATAAGGCATTATTCAACACCGTCCTGTGCTAGTTCTTAGCACTGATTCGGCGATCGATCCCCGGTAATTCGGTCGGAATAAAGAGGAATTTTTTACATCTTAACATGGTAAAAGCTGGGTTTATCAGTGATGCAACACTTAACAAACCCAGCAATATTTTATATGGTTTTGAGTGGCTTCTTAAAATTATTTGAAGCTATGATTTAAACCAAAGGAGAGCGCTAAAAGTTATAGAAGTCTTGTGTGAGGAGCTTTCTGGGTAGATTAAATTTTACTTGAAGCGAACACCAATACCACTTTGGATGCTCAGAGCAGAAGCAGAGCTATTTTTGTAGGCATCAATTCCTAAAGTAGCATTACTGTAGAGCAAGAAATTTTTAGTAACTTCAGATTCTATCCCAGCAGTTACAGCTACGCCATCTTTGTTACCGAGGGGAGTTGGTTTGCCGTTTGCTTCCACAAAAGAGTAACCAAGACCTAAAAATGCGTTGGTGTTTTTAGCAATACCCACATCTGCGGAAACTTGGGGGATAATGGCAGTTGTTTGGTCGCTCCAAAGAACATGACCGCGTGCTGAAAATGGAGTATCTCCTAATTTCAGACGACCTGTAAGATTACCACCAAATGTTGCCGCATCACCATTTTGTCCACCATTGGTAACACCAACTCCCACACCACCACCGACATAGCTGGCGTCAGTACCATTTTTGGTTTCAGCAGAAGCTTGACCGGCAGAGAGAAAAATAGGAGCAATTACTAAAGAAGACAATGCGGAAATTGTCACAAAAGACTTGATAAAGCGCTTCATAATGTCACCGAATATGTAGGTGTTGCATTTAAACTCTAGGTCGAGAATCAATGAAAAAAGTTCCAGAAAATTTCGATATTTTCTGAATAAATTGTCACTATTAATGCACGTCAGCAAGCCCTAATTAGCCACAAATAGTAATAAGCTGTTCTCGTTACGGAGATTTCTCTTTCCATCCGGCATTTTTTAACATAAATAGACAGTTTTTTAACTGGTACATAAAAGTTTGTCTACTTAAGCCAAAAAAACAGCCTTTATTAACGGTGTAAGGGAGTATCCCACTTTTTAGTATGTCATTGCGAGAGCAACGAAGTGAAGCGCGGCAATCCCATCAACTGTTTCGTAGTGAGATATTGTGGGATTGCTTCGTCGTTCCTCCTCGCAATGACTGATTATTCTATGGCTACGAAATAAAAACTGGGATGTACCCATGGTGTAATTTATAAATATTGTTGAAAATTATCCCAGCGAGTAATATCATGTTAACTACCACAAAAACGTTGTCTGGTTTGATGGGTTTGTGCATCGGCGATGCAATAGGTGTTCCGGTAGAGTTCACTAGCCGTGCTGAACGAATTGCATCTCCTGTAACATCGATGCAGGGTTACGGTACTTGGGATATGCCACCAGGCACATGGTCTGATGACAGTTCCCTGACCTTTTGTTTAGCAGAATGTCTTTGTAACGGTTTTTCGTTGGATATGATTGCTAATTCATTCTGGCGTTGGTATGATGAAGCGTACTGGACTGCTCGTGATGAAGTATTTGACGTTGGTAACACCACATTTTTAGCGATCGCCAACTTGAAACAAGGAATTCCACCCTTGGAAGCGGGAGGAAAGACGGAAAACAGTAATGGTAATGGTTCTTTGATGAGAATCTTACCTATGGCTTATTGTCACAAAAGCTTAACTTTTGCCGAATTGATTTCGCGGGTACATCAAGTTTCTTGTATTACCCATGCCCATATGCGATCGCAAATTGCCTGCGGTATATATATCAGTATCACAGTTTGTCTTTTACAAGGACTTGATCCACAACCAGCTTATTTACAAGGTTTAGAAAACATTCGCCAAATTTACTCTACACCTGAATACGCTTTGGAAATACCGCATTTTTCCAGAGTCTTCAGCGGCGAAATTGACAAGTTGCCACTGGAAGAAATTCGTTCTAGCGGCTATGTTATTGATACTTTAGAAGCATCGCTTTGGTGTTTGTTAAATAGTTCTAACTACGCCGAGGCAGTACTCAAAGCGGTAAATTTAGGTGGAGACACTGATACTACTGCCGCTGTTACTGGTGGGTTGGCAGGAATTTACTATGGAGTGGAAAATATTCCTTCAGAATGGGTTGAGCAAATTGCCCGAAAACAGGACATTATGAATTTAGCAGAGCGTTTAGCAGCGGCTGTTTACACTTAGGAATGCGGACTAAATAAAATACAAGACCTCACCCCGACAAAGCTGTGCTTTATCTCCCCTCTCCTTATTAAGGAGAGGGGTAGGGGGTGAGGTAGCTCGTAATTTAAGTAGAATTCGACAAGTCAGGAGCGAGGAATATTATTTATTCTGGCTCCTGGCTAACAATGATTAAACAGAAGACAAAGAATATACCTGACCATCAATTAAGAGTCGGGTGATCCCCTTAGCTTCCAAATGAGTTCGGGCTTTATGGAGCATTTTACTATCTGGAACTTTAATCACGCGATCGCGCTTGGTAGAGAAGCGCTTTGCTACTCGGTGGTTATCAAATATCGGCAAAGTTCTTTGCTGAGTTTCGATGGTGGGAATTTGCCCCAAATCGCCAAAATCCTTCAGTGGTCGAGTGATTAACTCTGAGCAACGATCGATCACTAAATAGCAAGTTTTGGGCAAATGAGCTGACGACAACGGCAAAACTTGCACCGCTGCATCACCTAAAGCTCGTCTTGTGACTAAAGGTCTTGGCTCCTCAAAGTCGTCATCCTCTTCATCGAAATCATCATCATCTAAATCGTCGTCTAAATCGTCCAAATCCTCTGACTCGTCTAGCAAGTCTTCGCCGAGCATTTGCGCTATGACCGTCGGGTTTGGAAGTTCACCCTCTAACATTGGGCTAGGAATACTAGCTATTACAGTCGGCTTTTGTTCTAAAAGTTCTAATTGCTCCCCGACTGGTTGTCTTGGTATCGGTGCTGACGAACGCCGGCGTACCCGTCTGTTAGCCGCTTCTTCCTCCTCGGTTTCATCTTCTTGGTAAGGAAAATTTTCTACTACTGGCTGTGGAGGCACAACAACTTTGACTTTTGGAGTTGTCTTGCGCGGACTTGGCAAAGAAGTTTTCGGCAATTCCGGTGGAAAGCTTTCTTCCTTGGGAGTTGCTTTCACCTCGACTTGTTTGACTTCTTTCTCTTTTTGTGGTGTTACCCTGGTTTGTAGTTGGTCATAGTTTACCTGCGCTCTGCCTTCAGGAGTTCGGGCAGCACGCTTTAAAGAAACGAGATATTCATACTCGTCTTCTGGTAAGGTACTTTTGAGCAAGCGACTAATTGTCGAATTACTAACTTCATAGCGTTCTGCCAAAGTTGAAGTTGTTTCGGCAGTCTCTCGATATAATTTAAGAATTTCTTGTTTATCAGAATCTGTTAGTTTTCTCACGGTAGACACCAAAATTTTTGTTAAGCTCTTTTTCGTCCGCCGACACGCCGCGATCGGCTTGATGATGCGTCATACTCTAAGGCGGCACCCATGCCAAATAACACTCCACTCATTACCCAAAATACCTCTAGTATCTCTCCACTTTGATAGTTGGGAATCCAATTAGTGGCATATTGAAACCACATATCTGCTATGTAGAGCGAAAACGCTGCCGCTGCAATCATTCGCCAAGACAAAGAAACTCGTCCGCCCCAAAAAGCTAGCAGTAGCGTTGTGGCGATAATTAACAATAACACGTCGCTGACAATATAAATGGTACTTAAAACCGGAGCGATATTTTCTGTCCATGATGGCACTTGTTGGCTGACTTTATCTGCTCCTTGTGGTTGATGAGAAATCAGCCATGCCAAAGCGCTGCCAAAAGCTCCAATTGCCGACACAATCATCCACTGCCATTTTTCCAGATTGAGTCGCGAAGATGCAACTGCTAAAATCATGCCTACACCAAGGAACAAATATGTCACCACGAAAAATACATCACCTAGTGAAACGATTGGCTCTTCTTTTAATACTATTTCCGTATAGCCGAAAAATATTCCGCCAAGAAAATAAGAAAGCATCCCGATGCCAATTGCCAGCCAAACATTGCGATCGCTAACAATTTGCGGATTGCGCCAATTCCTTAAGCATAATATCCCAGCACTTAAATAAGCCAATGCTTCAAAAATATTTGTACCAATTACGTACCATGCCGCACGACTTTGTGTGCCGTCCGCTCCGGGAATTTTGGCACTAAACAACAAAAAGTACAATAGTGCCAGCATACCCCAGGCAATACTAGCTAAAACGATGTTTTGAGTGGTCAACAGTGAGTTAGGAGGATATGAATTCTTGTAAGATTCTCTCATATGGCTTAACTGTATAAATACATTCACAGGAGTATTTTGGCAAAAACGATGTGAAACTTAACGGGTTCATTTAACTTCGGAGCCTAGTAAAAAATTTTTTCACCAAAAAAACTGCCGATGATATGTTGGTTATTGCCATAGTTTACTCAGTGTAGATTGATTTAGCCAACTGATAAAGTGCGATCGCTCCTCCGATGGCATATTTTGTAAGGTACCAGCTATAAGTTTTGCAAAGTTGGCATTGCCAAAATATCCTTTCCCTAATCGATGCAGCTCTTGCAAAAGTAGAATTACATGATTTTCTTGCCAAGGGGAAAGTTTGGCTAACTCCAATGGGTTGGTTGTCAGCAAGTTATGAGCTGTCTCTGATGAGGATACCTGGGCAAATTGCTTTTGTTGCAATAACTCACCAATATCTTTCTCAAATAATGACGCTTGTCGAGTCCCTAAAAACTCTTCAATGTCAATATAAACCCCTTGCAATAGTAATAAACACCCTTGGATCAAAATTTCTGTGTTGCTATGACTACCAGTGTCACTATCTAGTTGCTCTAAACGGATTTTACCCCAAACGCTGTAGCGCTCCGGTTCCTCTAGCAAAACACACGCTTTACCTCGGTTATCAGTTAATTCCCTCCACAAGGCTCTCGCTTCTTCCTCTTGATTAGCCTTGAAGACGCTAATCAAACGAAACGTTAGCCCCTGATAATGGAGGATAGGCACTTGCTGATCCCGTTTTGGGTGCTGAATCGACGATATTTCAACATCCTGCCGTTTAAGAATAAACATGGCACACTGAAATTAACTCCTGACAGGGGCATTCTTGATATGCTATCTATAATCGCACCGAGAGCTATATTGGCTCATAGTGCTTTCTTCTGGGCTTTTAGTTTGAGCGCATCCATTTCACCAACTGATTTACTAGACAATATACAAGCATGTAACACTCCAGCTTGTGAACGTCTTTCGTCTAAATTGGTAAGAAGGCACAGTCTTCAAGCCTTGGGAGTGAAAATGCATAATCTATAATAGATTGCATTTTGCCCTTAAGCACATATATAATAATTTAAAGACTGACTCTTGTGGGAGCCAGTAACTTGATTTGGGTGTGTAACTCAGGGGATAGAGTAACTGCCTTCTAAGCAGTCAGTCGCAGGTTCGATTCCTGCCACACCCGTTTTAGCTAAATAAGTAGATGGGCATAAATAAACGCTCCTCAACGTAGTAACGGCTTTAGCCGTTAAAATTGAGCGGTTTACCCCTCACTACGAAGAGCGGAGAGTGTTTTACGTTTAATTTTGCCCACTTACTTAACCACTAACCAAATCTTCTATAGTACTAGCGTTATTTGGCAATGCAGCTGTTAAAACTTCGCTGCCTTGTGTTGTAACTAAAACATCATCCTCGATGCGGATTCCGCGTACATCGGCAAATTGAGATAAACGTTCCCAATTGACGATATGATGATACTTTGAGCGCAGATTAGCATCATTTAAAATTGCTGGAACTTGATAAAAACCAGGTTCAATTGTAACTAACATTCCCGATCGCAGTGGACGATTTAAACGTAGGTAGCTTAAACCAAAGCGATCGCTTCTTTCTCTTTCCTCTTCATACCCAGCTAAATCCCCCAAATCTTCCATGTCATGCACATCCAAACCCAACAAATGACCGATTCCGTGGGGGAAAAACAGCGCGTGAGCATCCATTTCTACTAAGTCTTCCGGATTTCCTTTGAAAATGCCCAAATTTACCAAACCTTCAGCAATGACACTGCAAGCTAGTAAATGAATATCTTCATACTCTACACCAGGACGGATTTTGGCAATACACGCATCATGAGCCGCCAATATTACATCATAAATATCTCTCTGGGTAGATGAAAACTTTCCAGATACTGCCCAAGTGCGAGTGACATCAGCTGCCCAACCCATTTCAGTTTCCGCACCAACATCTGCAAGTAGTAAATCACCAGGTTGCAAAGAATGGTGATAGTGTTCATTATGGAGAACTTCGCCATGAACGGTGACAATACTGTTGTAGGAAGTAGTCATATTATGTGCTATAATAACTCCTTCCATCGCAGCCCGGACTTCGGCTTCTATTTTGGCACCAGTTGTAGCACGCATACCAGCTTTGTGCGCTTCGACGGTGACAGCAGCGGCTTTTCTTAACTCAATTAATGCGGCTTCGTCGTGGGTTAGACGTACCGTAACAATTGCTTTGGCTAACTCTAGGTCAATTTCGGCTGGCTGAATTTGCGGTAAAACTAATCTATCCAACAGTTGCGACTGCTGAGTCCAAGTGGCAGCATCTTGCACGGCAATTGTTGCCACACCTTTTACCGACAATTGTAATTCCACCATTGGTTTAGCAACATCCGCGCCAATTTTTTGGGCAATTTCTTCTCGAATTGGCGTTTCTCCATGCCATAAAGCGCTACTCGGTTTAGGATCGTCCATGAATAGTTCTAACTTGCCGGCTTCTAAGCGAATTACCGCATTTGGCAAGGGTAGTCCAGCAAAATAGAGGAAATGACTGCTAGCGCGAAAAGGAAAGACATTTGCTGGAAAGTTACGCGGACTGCTGTTTCCCGACCAGAGAATTACCGGAAAATCAATCAAACTGGCTAGTTTTTGTCTTCGCTGCCGTAGAGTATCCACAAGGTAGTTAGAAGTCCATGCTTGATTACCCATTACCCATTCCCTAGTTTTTGTCGTCGTCTTTATCGTCATCTTTCTCGTCGTCTCTGTCGTCTTTTTGGTCGTTATTAGACCGGATAGGCTGTTGGTTAGTCTGATTGTTGTACTGAGTATTTTGTTGATTTTGTTGCTGGGTTTCAGTCTGTGGCTTTGATTCGTCGTTACCGCAGCTGACTAACCCCGCAGAAATTAGCGCGGTTGTTATAGCAGCAAGGATGTTGGCGATCGCTTTTCTCCTCAAGCTTCCGTTTTTATTTAACATTGGCTTAAACTCTTGGAGTTAGAATTACTAATCCTACACTACTGCGTCAGGTTCTTGTTGTTATCTAACTATCGACAAGTATCTCAAGGAATGAATTTGTCACAATAGTTAAATAAACTTATTTCTCAGGTTAAAAAATGTCTGCTAAAAATCAAGCTAAATTGGACAATACGCCAACTGGCGATTGGTCGATTGAACAATTGCCGGGATTAAGTCAGGAAGAACTATCCCAATTCCAAAACTGCGGTATCTTTACCACAAAAGCGCTCTTTCAACAAGGAAATAGTTTGCAATCTAAGGTAGCGCTGGCAAATAAATTACAAGTTCATCTTCAGTATGTAAATAAATGGGTGGCTTTGGCGGATTTGGCTCGGATTCCCAGTGTGGGGACGCAATATTGTGGATTATTGCTTCATGCGGGTATAGGTTCGGTGGCACAGTTGGCTGAAACTCCCACCCACAGATTGCATCAACAAATTATGCGCTTGCAGGTAGCAACTATGCAGCGACGAGATTTATGTCCGGCGATCGGGTTAGTGCAACAATGGTGTCAGCAAGCAAAAACAGTTAGGGGTTATAAATTATAAATTCACTTTTGCGTGATTGATTATACTGCAAATGTTTGTTAAGCAAAGTTCAAATTACATTAATATTAAATCCGTTCATTAATAGGCAAACATTTAATCTGCTCAATTAAGCAAGAATAACGCTGCCAAATCGGCGTTATCCTCTTTGGATCATTTATATCTAACTTATAGATTTTGCAATATAAAATAAACCAACCAAGATACTTCAAATTTTGTTGTTCATGACTATTTAAAACCTTAAATTTATTAATAATCTCAGTATGATTAGGAATTTTGTTGTTATCTTTGGAATCTAATCCTTGATGACTCTTTTGAAACTGTTCCTCAACTTTGCGCTTGTAGTCTTCGCCTTCACACTTTATTTTTTGAATTAGCTCTCCATATAAACTCATTATTTTCTTAAACTGTTCTGTCAGATCGCACTTGTACTCTTTGTCTTTAAGCTTTATTTTTTGAATTAGCTCTCCATATAAAATACTTATGTCATGTTTTTGAGAAGGAGAAGTATCAGGTAAGTAATAGTAATATAAGTTTAAGAAATTGATAATATAAAATAAATTCCAATTTTGTTCATCATCTAATCGAGACATTAGAGATGTTATGGTTTCTTCTATTAATGAGGAAACCATATCTGCTACCAAATTTACTATATTTCCTATAGATTTACCTACCTCAACAAATACAATTGTGGATTCTTCTCCGGTTGATGTGGAGCTTGCACCGGGGATGGAAATCCGAGAATTATGAACAATATCACTATTACTCCCACTATCACCATTATGATTATGCGCCAAGAAGTTGGAATTGGCTGATGAGGTATTTGAGTTTGTTCTGCTGGTAGTGTCGGCACGAGTGGCAATGTTTCCGTTTTTTTTTGCGGTAATTCATCTACTACTTTTACAGGTTCTTCTACATTAGTTGCAAAACCTCTCCAGACTCCAGCTTCGTGCAGAATAGTTCTTTTTTCTAAATTTTCTGTGACAACAATTAAAACGCCATCGTTTTTTATTTCTCCATCCCAATTCACCCATTGTTTAGGTAGGGGATAATTTCGGAGTTCTTCTGCCAATTTCTCTAAACTTTCAGACGATTTATGTTCTATTTGATATTCTTGATATGATTCTATATCAAGAATATCAACTGGTTCAAGATGCCCAATATATTCGTTAACTTCTTTTAGATTGACTCGAAATTCTTCTAGTCCATAGAATTCTACTGATTTCTCAATCATTCCACTAAAGGAGAAATCTTTCTGTAAAATATTCTGGATTGCACTATAAGCAATCTTTCGTAAGACTACTTCATTTTCTTCTGTATCATCAGCTATCCAAACCATAGAATTGAAAACTTTTCGTCCCAGTCTAATAGAGCGTTGGGGTGATTCAATTCCTGTAATTTCTAATAGAAGCTTTTCGTTATCCTTATTTCTAAATATAAGTAGGGAGGGTTTAACTTCATTAATTAAATCGTTAACAATAGCTATTTGACCATTTTTTTCTTCTATAACTTGACGTTTTATCAAACTAGGAACTTCTACAGGTTGACGTTCTTCACTCTCGATATGACGCCAGTGAATGCCTGTCTGACCTAGTGCTGAAGTTTTAACATAAATTTCAAAGTTACTCATAACTCAACTATCCTTGTTGCTTACTAAAAAATAGACTGGGGTAAATTGAACCATTTATGCCCTTGAACAATCGCAAACCCATCATTATTTTTACAGCCGATCGCAAATTTATATAAGGCATTGTTGAATGCATTAATTTCTTCTTGAGTTGCTTGAACTTTGAGCGAAGTTGACTCAACATTTGATTGGGTTTCTTGAAAATCAACTTGTTTTTGGTCAAATTGCTCTTTCGCTGTATAGTACGGTGATTCTCTATCATCAAAGATATTGAATATAGCTCTAGTTAGCCACCATCTATTATTACGTTGATTGAAGAGTCTTTGTTTTTCATCAAATTCTCTTTTTGCATTGTCTAGCTTACTTTTATCCCTACCAAGCTCACTTGTAAGTGTTTCAAACTTCTGTTGTTCTTTTTTAAGAATTTCTTTTTTCTTTTCTAAGAAAACATTAATGAGAAACAATAAAATATATCGCAGAGGTTGATCGCCATCTTTAGGTTCGTAGGGAGCATTAATAGGAGTTTTATGGTAGTAAAACTTAGTATACCCATCGTTATCAGTCTTGGCATAACTAAAAACTACATTTCCAATAGTTTGGACTGGAGCTATTACTACAGCTACCTTATCAATTAAAGAATCTGATTTAAAAAAATTGAGTAATTCACCATATCCGATTCTGACATGGTATAGTAGGCTCTCTGCATCTCTAGGTGTTTTAGTATAGGTTTCGCACTTGACAGGAGCTAAAATCACTAGTCTAGGCGATTTTACATTAGTATAAGCATCTTTTAATAGTTGAGTAATGCGCTGAGAACTATTTTTTTCTTCATGCCATGTGCCGATTTCTGCATTATTTACCTTTCCCGTCTTTTTTTGCATGAGTGCAGTAGCATCAATAGGAATTACTACAGCATCACATTCATTTAGCTGTCTTTTAACATATTGTCTTTGTTCATCTGACGCATTTGGATTAAAGTATTCACCAGAGGGATCAGTGAACCTCAATTTCATAAACTTTTTTCCACTACTACCAAGCTCAAAGCTGAAACCTTGGTCACTCCAAGGGTTGTCTTTCGGCTGTGTAGGAGTAACTTTATTTTCTAATTTTGCATCTATATTTTTCAAGACAGACTTACATTCTTCTATGGCACGTAATGTATTGTTATCATCTACGAAAGTTTGGAGATTAGCTCTCTCGAAAGTTTTGTGAAATTCTTCGTGCATGGCTGCTAAAAGACTGGTTTTACCCATTCCTCTGAGAGCAACCATAATGATTTTTAATTCTTCATTTCCATCTGTCATAATTTCTCCTTAGAGGTTGTTTGAAAAGTGGTATGTTATGATACTAATCGAATGATTACCCCCCTTAATCCCCCCTTATAAAGGGGGGAAACAAGAAAATCCGGTTCCCTCCCCTTTACAAGGGCAGGGTTAGGGTGGGGTAATTCGAGAACTGGTAGTGATTCGATAACTTGTGTGTACACCGTAGCCTTATAAAGGGGGGAAACAAGAAAATCCGGTTCCCTCCCCTTTGTAAGGGGAGGGTTAGGGTGGGGTAAAAGAATTATAAAGGGGGGAAACAAGAAAATCCGGTTCCCTCCCCTTACAAAGGGGAGGGTTAGGGTGGGGTAAAAGAATATTTAATACATTAATCATGACTTTTCAAACATCCTCTTACTACTATTGAGCTAAATTAAAAGATTCAAGTTGATTAACTAGAGTAACTTGATTAACTGATTCCAGCCATTGTTTTCTCATCTCTCTATCCCTTTCTTTTTTGCCAAAAATGTCTGACCATATCTTTCCCCGAAGTCCCCTGAGAAAATTTTTCCATTCTTTTTGAATGTCTTTTTGACGAATGATGTTATCAATAAATTCCTCTACCATTGCATGGGTAGCTTCATTGGGTTCACACAGCAATTCCTCTATGGCTGGTTTAATAGTATTAATTGCTTTATCATAATCGATTTCCAGAGCCGTTAAAATGTCTTCAGCGGTTGTATCTTTAGAAACTGTAAGTGTTTTATCTTGTTGTTCCGAAATTCCTCCTGATTGACCAGTCATAGCACTAATATTAGTCAGTCCGTCTAAGTGTTGACGAATACGAGGAAGAATTAACCCACGATATGATAATTGAAAGCCTGCTATGATTTTAAATCCGGCTTTTAGCTTTGTAAAACGCTCTGGTATCAGTTCAGATATTTCAGTAAAAAACTCTGAACCTTCAATATTGCTGATAATGCCTAAACGTCCTTTTTCTTTTAAAAGATCAACAACCTGATTTTTAACTAACTCCACTGTCCGCTTGAGGTTTTCATCTAAAGATAAGAAACGATGAGAGATAAATACCCTCAGTTCATCCTGATAATCAGGATAAGTTCTGAATGCACTACTAATCATAATTCGATCATTAATCTCTTGTAGAGCATTTTCTGATGATAAAATACCTTTATCTCGTTCACAATTTTCAATAGCAGCAATGACACCATTATGTAACTCTTCATTGGGAGTTTGACGCAGATACCAAAGCTGTGTTCTCAGTCCTTGAAGTCCTAATGCAACGTCTTTCCACCAACCACTATCATTATCTCCGAATAAGTCGCTAAAGAGTTCTTCAGTTTCTTGAGAATCGTCTTCTAAACTTTGATTAAAGACAGTTTTTGCTTTGTTTAATTCAGCATTGACGATTTTATTAATTTCTAATAAACGTTCTTGACAAGCCGAAGTGTATTGTTGATCAAGGATATTCATATTATTAGTTAAATAATCCAAAACTTGATCTAAAAGTTGAGTTGCTTCTGTGTCATTACCACAGTTAGCAATCAAAGATTTTTCTACCTTAATATGTTTTTCTTCTACTGTATCTAATAAATCTTGGCAATTTTTCAAATTATCGCCATTATTTGATTCAGCATTAGTCCTATTAAGTACCACAAATGACCATAAGTTAACTGGTAAATCCGTTAAAGCTGAACGAGCCGTATCGTATAACTTAACATCTACATCTGCCCAATAATCCCCGGCAGATTTAGGCATTCTTACAAATAAAACAAAGTCAATATCTTTTCCTAATGCTTGAATTAACCTTTCTTCATCTCCAAGTCCTGTATCTCCTAAACCTGGCATATCTACTAAAGCAATTTTCCCAATATCAACATTCGGGAATGTGCAGGTAATTTTTACTTCTTTAACCGCTAAATAGTTAAATAAAATTCGTTGACCATCAAGAGTATCTTGAGAAACATATTCTCGAATCTGATGTTTCTGAATAATTCGAGGGGAAGTTTCTCTGAAGAGATGACGATATTGATCTAGATGAGTATGATATCGCTTTAAGTGTTCATACATTGCCCCAGGTGCTGCATAACCAGGGATATCTTGAGGTAATGGTGGTAAAGGTTTATTGGCAAATTCTTCTAAAGTGATCGGTTTTATGCCTAAATGAAGTTTTTCATAATAAGGAGTAATCACCTCATCTAAAAACGATCGCTCTGTATGAAACCACACCTCTCCATAAGTATCCACATTGGGGTTATGGTGAATTATACTCCGAACGCCTGTACAATGTTGCCGATCGCCATCAGGGATTTCGGCTGCACTTAATCTGGTTAAACTTTGCAGGAGACGGCTTTTTCCTTGTCTAGCACGTCCCACTACACCTATATTGAGAGTATCGCGAGAAAAACGGTTTTTCAGCTTAGTTAAGGCTTCTAACTCAGAGGCAATAGTCAACTGAATGTTAGAAAAACTAATCTCTTCAAGTTTCCCAATAACATTCGGATCATCAACTTGTTTTAAAAGGTGATTGCGGTACTGCTCCACTTGATGCAAGGCTGTGGAAAGAGTTTTCAAGTTCCCCTCTACCAGTTGAATCCTCTGAGCAAGGGGTTTACGCTTCTCAAGAATGTTAGTAATGAGTGTGGTTCTGTCCATCGGATAGCCTGATCAATTTGTGTAGCTCTAACTCTACTCTAAAACCATAATTTTTTGTCTTTCCTAGCTCCTCACTCTTTTGCCAACACACCATTAAGAAATATATCAGCGAGTCCTTCTGCCATTTGTTGCATTTCTTGAGGAGAAGCATCAGGTTCCATTAAGGTATTATTGGAAAAGCCAGCGATCGCAAACATTCCTAAAAAAACTTTGGCAACCAGTTTAGCATTCGTTTGGCGATAGATGCCTTTATCCATCGCACTTTGAAAGAAAGCTTCGGCAACATCGCTCATTTTATCAATGACTTCTAATTGAATGCGATCGCGCAAATCTGGGTGAAACTGCGCTTCTAAAAAACAAACTCGCATCAAATCGACATTTTTGTGCATATTCCACATCCGCCGGCGCATCACTTGTGCGATCGCCTTATAACTGCCCATTTCACTCAATTCTGTCAGCAAATCTGTCAGAATCTCTACCCAGCCGTTAGTTGCTACCTCAATCAAAATCGCCTTTTTATTAGGAAAATGACGAAACAAAGTACCTTCCGCTACACTCGCTGCCTGGGCTAAATCGCGGGTAGTCGTACCGTCAAATCCCTGTGAAGCAAACAGCCGCAGTGCTGCGCTTAAAATGCGGGTACGGGTTTGTGCCTCAGCAGGTGGGGAAGAATTAAAAACTCGCATAATATTTACGGTAATATCTCCGGTACAGGATTTGTAGCATTATTGTCTAATGTGAAGTATAAAAATCATAGAAAGCTTAATACAAGATTAACGCTTTGTTTGATTGAGGGATTGGAAATTAGGCATGAGGGAATGGCACTAAGAAAGGCAAAAAATGAAACAAGAAACATTTACTATTTTGTCGAGAGTGTATACACAGTTACAGCAGATAGCAGCACAATTGTACGCAGCCGCTGAAGTGGCACTTCAAGCCGATGATTTTGACGATGCCAGTTTGCTTCAAAGTAGAGCGGATAAAATTTATGAAGAAGCTGAAAATATAGACACCTTGATTTCGGAACTGGAGAGCGAATGAAAACTGTTGAACAATTAAAAACTCGGATTCAAGAACTAGGTAAACAAGCAGCACAGTTTAGTCAGCAAGCAGTTGAAATTAGTATTACTAATCGAGAACAAAGTAAAACTCTAATGAGACAAGCCAAAGAAGCTAGTAAACGCTGTCAATTGTTGATACAAGAGTTAAAAAGACAAAGCACTTAGGATACATAGTAATTAACATCGCCGCATCCATTTCGCAGTGCTTGCTTGTCTGCGATCGCCTGACCCCTCTGCCCACCGGAAAACGCTATTAAAGGCTGTAGTGCTAGAACGTCCTAACGCACCAAAATCTCGGATGGTGTCGTTGAGCCTCTAAGTCGTCAAGTCCGTTTTTTATACAATTTTTTATAAAGTATGGTATTTTGTATGGTGTGCCTTTTTCTACTATTATAAGCTTTTTATAAATTTATGAATATACAAAGGATAATTACATAATTGCGAAAGCAGAGGAGAGGGAAACTCCTAGAAAAAGCCCACCAATTAATTCGATTTTGTCCGGTATGAAGAATCCGATGGTTTCGTAACACATAAGACAGATTTTTCCAAAACCCATATGATTATTATGTCCAATACATTAGAATCGCCACAGCAGCAATTAGAGCCAATATCAAATTTGATGCTGCTTATTTTATTAGTCATAGGTGTATTTACTTTATCCTTAGCAGCAATATTTATCAAATTAAGTGAACAGTATATTGGTCCTAATGCTACAGTATTCAATCGTTTTTGGATCTCCTTTATTGTACTAGGACTTATACAAGGAATCCAGACAATAGCTTCACATTTTTTCCATAAATCACCGACACAACAGCAGACTTACACACTACAAGATATATTGCTTTTATTAGTATCAGCTATTGTAATGTCTATTTCCCATATTTCCTGGTCTTGGTCTTTGACTAAAACTAGTGTTAGCAACGCTAATTTACTGCACAATTTGACACCTGTTTTTACTACTCTAGGTGCGTGGCTGCTATTAGGTCATTACTTTGAAAGGAAATTCCTTGTAGGAATGGCTCTTGCTGTAGGAGGTGCATTCAGTATTGGCATTCAAGATTTACATATCTCTGGAGATAACCTAACTGGTGATGCTTGGGCTTTACTCTCTGCTGTGTTCTATGCAGCGAATCTTTTGGTGTCTGAAAAACTGAGAGTTAAGTTTCCGACAACTACCATATTACTTTGGTCTTGTTTACTCAGAAGTTTTTTTACATTTCCTATAGTTATACTCACTGAAAATCGATTATTCCCTTCTTCTATACAAGGATGGTTAGCAATTCTTTCCTTAGCTGTTTTATGCCAAGTCATAGGTGCTGGAATACTCATTTATAGCGTCAAGCGTTTTTCCTCAGGGTTTACTTCTCTGTTCCTTATGCTTGAGCCAATTTTGACTACAACATTTGCATGGATTTTCTTTGCTGAATACTTAAGTCTTTTCAACTTACTGGCTTTTATTGTAGTTTTGAGCGGTATATATATAGCAAAATCTAGTCAAGGATCTGACAAAACAGTCATTTAGCTATCAAGTAAGAGCAACATATTCTTGAGGATTAATCATATGAATAAAAAGTTCCGCGTGAAAGATTTTGCTATCATCAACGCTTGGGGATGTAATAGAGGGAGCGAAGCTATGCATAGCACAATCTGTAGCTACCTCAACCAGCATTGCCCTGATTTAGATATTACTATCTACGCTCGCGATTGGATTGATTTGTCACGATTCAAAAATGTTCAAGTCAAACCGATGATAAAAATTCAAGATTTATGTCCGAATGATTCTAAATCACAACAGAAAGAGTTACGCAATCAATATGTCAGAGATCCTTCGCTTTTGAGTCCGCTTTTAGACAACATTTTTAATCATGATCTCGTCATTAGTTCGCCTGAGTACCCTTACCTTGGTGACCTTTTCCCTGAAGATGAGATGGAGAGCCTGCTTCATCTCGCACTATGTAAAGCAAAAAATATTCCATTTGGTATCCTAGCGAACAGTGCGGGTCCTTTTAACAATCCCGAAAGGAAAGACATTAGATTAAACCTTTTCAAAGCGGCACTTTTTTGGACTGTCAGAGAGGATCTGTCGTTTAATTACGTCAAGAATTTTGTTGCAGGTACTCAATTTCCTAACCATTTAGGTGCTGATGTTGCATTTGCTCATCCTAATAGATCTACCACTGATTTCCTTCCTCCTTGGCAAAGTAAAGACTTTTATCATGCCCTTGAGTTCATTAAGTCCAAACCTACAATAGTCGTGACGCTCACAGATTCTGACGGTTATCGAAGACTAGACATGACCCAAGAACTTTTGAAACCTTCTACTTACCTTCCAAAGTTGGGTAAGTTTTTAAAGCATGTAGTGGAAAAAACGGGATGTCAGCTAATTATTTTCCCACATTTTTATGGGAAATTAGAGGAACAGCAGATCATACAAACGGTTATAGAAGAGAGTGGTATTCTAAGTGGTATATACGTCCTTAACCCCTTGCTTAATAGCGAAGCACATTTATACCTTTATAAAGCCGCAGAGTTTGCGGTGACCTTTCGATATCATCCTTTGGTCTTTGCAGCTCGAAGTAGTTGCCCATTTATGGCTGTTAGTTATCAATACAAGTTTGATGGTGTATTAAAGTTTTTTGAAGATCCATGTCCAGTCGTTACACCCTTTGATTCTCTTGATAGTTGGATGGAGGCATTTGCAGTTTGCTGGGATAACAGAGAGGTGACACGTCAGCAAATTAAAAATCAGCTACCTTCCATAGTTACTTCGAGTAGAAAACACCTAGATATTTTGCTTAACGTGATTAAACAAGGTTCTGATTGAGTTCACCAAGTCTTGAGCGACAGATTATTTGACTACCCTTTCGGTCAAATAATCTGTCGCTTTAAATTTGATGCAAGATATGAGCCGATTTTAATATCTCAAGGTTTTGAGAGGTCTAAATATAGCGCCTAAATCTATTCCGTGTTTCAAGGACAAAATAATACCTGCTGCTTCAGCATAGCTATGAGCTTGAACCACATTATTCAACTGAAGTTTTTCTTGAGTGACATTCAGGATAGTACGGTTGTCTCCAACCGCAATTACAGGTATACCGTACTTTTGAGCATATAAAACAGGTACACCTCCCAAACTGCTTGCTGGCATGACAACTGCTAATAAATTGTTAATGTTGATAATATCTGCAATACGGTTGTTTAGTTGAGTCCTAAGCTGTGGAGCCTTTTTTAGACCGATGAGTATGCAAGCTAAACCACTTATAGATGTCATTTCTCCAGAACCCCTGGCATCGACAATATTATGAACCAAGTCTAACTGCTTTATATTAAGTAGTGGAGCATGGGCTGTCGGTATTTGAAATGTCTTGGCAATAAGATGTGAGATAACTGCCTCAACACCACCAACTGGATTGGGATATTCACCTGTGAAGTGTTTAGCGTAATTCTCTAGAGGTAAGTCTTGAACATTACTCGTTACCGCGATCGCATTGGCACCTTTGTTGATCAGCTTTTCACAGGCTTCAAGCAATATGAGTGGATTATCAACTGTTCCTACAAACGCTCCAGCCTTATTTTGACAGCACCGACTGGCAATTGGTTCACTCGTAATGACATAGTCTACAATATCAACACCGTGTACTGCTCTAACAGCATTAACAACGTTGAATATAATATCTAACTTCCAATCATCTGATTTATCAATAATCAGTCCTATTTTGTTAGCATATGGCAGATATAGATTAACTTTCCCTTGAGAAAATAGGTCGATAAATGAACCTTCTGTATAGACAACATTATTGCTCAGACCAATAAAATCTGAAGCATTAACTGCATTGGGATTTGTTATCAGGTAATCAACAGTCGTTGCTAGCAAGTTAGTGGATGGTGATGCATCACCAGCATATCCACCTATTTCACAACCAATACCTGTTGGTATAATACTGAGAACAGCATTTTTTCCTAAAAAATACTGCTTGGTTACATCCTCATTATTTTGATTAATTTTATCATCATAAAGTGTCGCTTGAACAGTTATTTCATCCTCTGTCACATTACTGAGATACCAGCGAATAACTTCTTTGCCAAGCATCTCTTGAATTACATCGGCTAATAAGTCAACTTTTGGTAATTTTGCACGAGCGATTATGTATTCTTTGTTAACGATCATTATTTATTTTGCTTTGGTTGTAGTTTATGATATGATACCAATTCAAAAAATACTGTTACAGATAGGGCGTTTACAGCAGTTTTCAATTAATTATTTAATCACAAATTACAGTAAACAGCAACCATTTTTCGCACGTCTTATTTTGTGCGAAATAGTAAAGTATTTGATAAAATCTCGTTTATATTAGATTGGGAGAACTCGAAAATTCTTTGTCCCAGTTGTTGATAATCTTCATGTTTTGGCTCGGATGGCACTTTCAAATTTAAATATAGCACCATACATAATTCTATTTTTTTGTCAACTTTTTTGACTGGACTGGCTCTTTAGGGTGCATAATTAATAGTTTGATATCGCGGGATTAGTCCCTTTGAGTTTATTTTCATTTTTCCTTATGAAGCAGCTTAGTTACTTCTCACCAATTGTAGATTTTAGCTTTTTCTCAACCTTGAGAATACCGATTCGTCGGCTAGTTGTAACCCTTATTTTGCCAATATTCTTCTGTTGGGGGTTGTTGCCTGGAATTGCTTTCGCTAAAATGCAAACCCCACCACCTCCAACTTCGATTCAACCTTATTTAGATCGAGTAATTAAGGAATTGACGGAGTTTCGTCTTGATAATGGCATGAAATTCATTGTGTTAGAACGCCATCAAGCGCCTGTAGTTTCTTTTCTTACTTATGCTGATGTCGGTGGGGTGGATGAGCCAAATGGAAAAACAGGTGTAGCACACTTTCTAGAGCATTTGGCATTCAAAGGAACAACGTTTATTGGTACAAAAGACTACAAAGCAGAAAAACCTTTACTAGACCGTTTGGATCAGTTAGCTAGCCAAATTAAAACAGCGAAAGCTGCTGGTAAACAAGATGAGATTGCTAAATTATCTGCTGAATTTAAAAATGTCGAATCACAAGCAGCCAAATTAGTCAAGCAAAACGAGTTGGGGCAAATTGTCCAACAGTCGGGAGGTGTGGGTTTAAATGCGAGTACTTCCACAGAAGCAACTCGTTATTTTTACAGCTTTCCTTCTAACAAGTTGGAATTGTGGATGTCTTTGGAATCAGACAGATTTCTCGATCCTGTATTTCGCGAGTTTTATAAAGAAAAAGATGTAATTTTAGAAGAACGACGTTTGCGAGTGGAAAACTCTCCCATCGGCTTGATGGTGGAGAAGTTTAATGATGCTGCTTTTAAAGTACATCCTTACAGGCGTCCGGTGATTGGTTATGACGAAGATATCCGCAACCTAACACGGGAAGATGTGCAGAAGTTTTTTGATACGTACTATGTACCGAGCAATTTAGCGATCGCCATTGTTGGAGATGTCAAAGCAAATCAGGTGAAACAACTAGCGCAAACTTATTTTGGACGCTTTAAGGCTAAACCGAAACCACAAACGCAAATCCCGGTGGAACCTCCTCAAAAGCAAACGCGGGAAGTTACTGTAGAATTACCTTCGCAACCTTTGTATTTAGAAGGTTATCACCGTCCGGGAATCACTCATCCAGATAATGCAGTTTATGACATTATTGGCAGTTTGTTGAGTAGTGGGCGGACATCGCGCTTATATAAGTCTTTGGTAGAACAACAACGTTTGGCGCTGACTGCTCAAGGTTTTAGCGGATTTCCCGGAGATAAGTATCCGAATTTGATGTTGTTCTATGCTCTCACAGCTCCTGGTCACAATGTTGATGAGGTGGCAACTGCTTTAAGAAAGGAAATTGATTCTTTGAAAACTCAGCCTGTTTTAGCGATGGAATTGGATCGAGTGAAGACACAAGCGCGAGCGGGTTTGTTGCGATCGCTTGATTCTAATACAGGTATGGCGCAGCAATTGTTGGAATATGAGGTGAAAACTGGTTCTTGGCGCAATTTGTTTAAGCAGTTGGAGCAAATTGCGGCTGTGACTACTGGGGATATTCAACGGGTAGCGAGGGAAAGTTTTACACCGGAGAATCGCACTGTTGGTAAGTTGTTGTCGAAGAAGGGATGAAAGTAATTAATAGCCTGCGTAGGTAGGCTTTGTACGTATAGCCAAGCCAGTGCGTTGGGCGGCTCCGCCGACTTGAAGCACCTGGCACCCAGGCTTCTCACGCCTGAGGGAGAAACGAACCACCAAGACGCGAAGGCGCGAAGGAAGAGATTATGTCTAAGGTAAGGGGTAAGAGGAAGAGGGTAATGGGGAAAAGGCTTTTGTATTCGTTGATGCTCTGTTTTACTCTGTTGCTTTTGGGAATGTTTGATTTTGCTGTGGCAGCGACGCGAGCGAAGCCTTATACTGAGTTGCGGTTTGCACCTTTATCTGAGGTGAAGTTGCCGAAGTACGATCGCTTTGTGCTGCAAAATGGGATGATTGTATATTTGATGGAGGATCGCGAACTGCCGTTGGTGAGTGGTAGTGCTTTGCTGCGTACTGGCGATCGCTTTGAGCCGGCTGATAAGATCGGTTTGGCTGATTTTACTGGGGAGGTGATGCGAACTGGAGGAACTCGCAATTATACACCCGATCAGCTAAATCAGACGTTGGAACAACGAGCAGCTTCGGTGGAAACTAGTATTGGTGAGGCTTCGGCTAGTGCTGGTTTTGACTCGCTGACTGAAGATTTAGAAACGGTGTTTGGGCTATTTGCCCAAGTGCTGCGAGAGCCGGTGTTTGCTGCTGATAAGCTGGAGTTGGCGAAGACGCAGGAGAAAGGTAGTATTGCTCGACGCAATGATGATCCTGATGATATTGCCAGTCGGGAATTTAGTAAGTTGATTTATGGTAAGGATAGCCCTTATGCCAGAATGACGGAGTATGCAACGATAAATAAGATTTCCCGTGAGGATTTGAGTCAGTTTTATCAGCAATATTTCTACCCAAATAATATGATTTTGGGGATTGTCGGGGATTTTGATTCTAAGAAGATGCGCGAACTTGTTCAAGCTAAGTTTGGTGATTGGAAGGCTAATCCCAATTTGGCTAAACTTCAGTTACCTGCGGTGAAGCAAGCTAAAATAGGTGGTGTATTTTTTGTCAATCAGCCACAACTGACTCAAAGTAACATTCTCATTGGGCATTTGGGCGGACAGTTCAATAGTCCTGATTATCCGGCGTTAACTGTGTTGAATGGAGTGTTAAATGGGTTTGGTGGACGCTTGTTTAATGAAGTGCGATCGCGTCAAGGTTTAGCTTATTCAGTATACGGTTCTTGGAGTCCCCGCTTTGATTATCCTGGGTTGTTCATTGCTGGGGGACAAACGCGATCGAATGCTACTGTACAGTTTGTCAAAGCTATGGGAACTGAAATCAAGCGCATCCAAGCTGAAAAAGTCACTCCGAAAGAATTGGCTTTTGCTAAAGAGTCTACACTCAACTCCTTTGTTTTCAATTTTCAAGACCCCAAACAAACTTTATCACGTTTGATGCGCTACGAATATTACGGCTATCCGGCTGATTTTCTGTTCCGCTATCAAAAAGCTGTAGCTGCAACCACATCTGCGGATGTGCAACGAGTAGCGCAGAAATATCTCAAGCCAGAAAATATGGTGACACTGGTAGTCGGGAATCAAGGTGCTATTAACCCTCCATTGACCCAGTTAGCAGCACAGGTGAATGCGATCGATGTAACAATTCCCGGTTCACCACAACCACAAGCGCAGAATTAATTACAGCGTCGTATCCGACAAATACAGGACTTACGCACGGACTACGTATTTCCGTCATTGCGACATAAGGAAGCAATCTCAAAGTCTTGTTTTCTGGTAACGAGTGCGTAAGTCCTAAAATAGTAGAGACGTTCCGGGAATGTCTCTACTATTTTTGTAGGTTCTTTACAGCGATTATCCTGGGAATGGCTGTTTTGGCATGTAGAAGGGAAAATTTGCCTTTTGCTTTCGCTAATTTAACTCAAATGTTTACTGATTAAATGCTTTCTTCCTGAGGTTACACTACAATTGGCAGTTAATTAAGTTGAGAATATGCCAGATTTATTTCAAAACCTAAGTATACTTTTATAGTCATATTTACGCAACCACTTCATGGAAAATTCATCATTTTTGCTAGTAGATGACCAGTCAATTTCTATCCAGCAAGCAGTAAAATATCTCCAAGCCTCTGGAAAATTGGGGCAGTTTATGAGCGATATTCTCCGCCAGCACGTCATTGAGCAAGAAATTGGCACACGAGAAGATATTGAGATCAGTCCGGCTTTAACCGAACAGACAATCATTGATTTTCGGCTGAAAAACCAACTCACAGATCCCCAAAGTTTCCAAGATTGGCTAAAAAACAATGGTACAGATTACGCTACCTTTCATTCATCAGTCGCTTTCGGCTTCAAATTAGAAAAACTTAAAGCTGTAATTACACAAGCAAAACTCCAAGAATATTTTATTGAGCGCAAAATTTATCTAGACAGGGTAGTACTTTCTCGGATAATAGTTGATAATCGAGAACTCGGTGAAGAGCTGCAAATCCAAATCGAAGAAGGAGCAAGTTTTGAGCAACTGGCAAGAGAATATTCACTTGCAGACGACAAAATAGTCAGCGGCATGATGGGACCTGTTAGTAGGGGAACGATGCCAGATATACTAAGGGCGGCTGTTGATGTGACAAAACCCGGACAATTGGTAGGACCGATAGAACTAGAAGGACGCTATGGTTTGTTTCGAGTAGAACAATTTCTTCCCGCGTCTTTAGAAGATACTCAACTAAAGCAAGCACTACAAAATGAGTTGTTTGAGAAATGGCTAGCAGAGAAAATTCAAAAACTGACAGTGAAGCTACAAGTGAGTTAAAACTTGTGGAAAATGAATCTTTAAAAATAAGTGTGCTAGCAAATCTACCTTGGAATCAACCCCCCCTAAGCTGGCTGACTTCCGAACAACAATCTCAATTGAAAAATCAGTCAGAAACCCTTCGGTACAAGCTTGGGGAAAAAATCTGGTCAAAGCAAGAAGGAACTTATCAGTTTTTTATTGCTTCTGGTAAAGTCCGCTTGCGTGACGAAGATGTTGGTACGCAATTAGCAACCCTGGAAGCGGGGGATTGGTTTGGTGAGTTACACTCATGCTCTGTAGATTTTAAAGCTGTAGCAGCGAGTAAAGAAGTAGTAGTAGTTCGCTGGGATAAAGCACTGTGGGCAGAATTTTCTACACCACAAATTGAGCAGTTCTTTAGAGAAATAAAAGAAGACAAGGAGGAGAATCCCCCCCATATCTCCATCCCCTCGGAAGTTTTAATGCCTACTCCCTTGGAGAAAGCTTCTCTGAGAGAGGATTACCTTCAAGACGCTGGGCAAACGCGAGCAACTGCTCTTAGCCGAGGATCGGACTTATCTCCAATCTCGCACTCCTCCACTTATGTATCGGGTTATCCATTTGTTTCTAACTCAAATACAGCAGCCGCTTGTTTGACAATGGTGGCGCAAAAGTTAGATAATCCGTTGCAACTGGAATGGGTACAACGCCAAATTAGAGGACAACGACCGAAAAATGTCGCAGAAGCTGCTGAGAAGTTAGGTTTTATATTGCGACGTTTGCAAGTAAGTTGGAGTGAATTACGTTCGTTATCTTTCCCGGCTTTGTTGCAGTGGGGTGAATCGCCAGGGAAACAAGGTAATTGGGTGGTAGCATATGGGGTGAAAGGCGATCGCTTAATTATTGCTAATCCTAAATCGAGCGATCGCACTTGTGAAAGTGTTTCCCAATCAGTTGCCGAAACCGCTTGGGATGGACAACTTTGGCAAGTCGAAGTCATCCAGCAACAAGAAAAATTCAACCTCAATTGGTTTATTCCCGCAGTTGCAAAATACAAGGGATTGCTCGGTGAAGTTTTGCTGGCATCTTTTACTTTGCAACTTTTGGGGTTAGCAACACCGCTAATTACCCAAGTTGTCATCGATAAAGTGATGGTGCAAGAAAGTTTGCCCACACTTGATGTGATGGCGATCGCTCTTTTGTCAGTATCACTCTTTGAGGCAGCACTCGGCATCCTCCGGCTATTTATCTTTACTCATACAGCTCGTCGTCTGGATCTGAGTTTATCAGCACAGCTATTTCGCCACCTGATGCGCTTGCCTCTATCTTATTTTGAAGCGCGACGCGTCGGCGACACAATAGCACGGGTTCAGGAACTAGAACAAATCCGCCAGTTTCTCACAGGTACAGCATTAACTGTCATATTAGATAGCATCTTTGCCGTGGTTTACCTGGTATTGATGTTTTATTACAGTGTGCAACTTACCGGAGTTGCCTTGGCTGTGTTGCCATTGTTTGCCATACTGACAATCGTATCAACACCAATTTTGCGAAGCTGGCTGAACGAAACATTTAACCGTAGTGCTGACAGTCAATCGTTTCTGGTTGAGACGGTGACAGGAATTCACTCAGTCAAAGCACATGCAGCCGAACCAGTAGCACGCGATCGCTGGGAAGGTTTATTTGCTCGTTTCATCCGCACAGGTTTCAAAGCCTCCACCACCTCCAACATTAGCAGCAACATCGGTGACTTTCTCACTAACCTTTCCAGCCTCCTAATACTCTGGTTTGGTGCCAAATTAGTCATCGAACAAAAACTGACCATCGGGCAGTTAGTGGCATTTCAAATGCTTTCTGGAAGGGTAACAGGACCATTATTGCGCCTAGTCCAACTATGGCAAAATCTCCAACAAGTTCTACTTTCAGTTGACCGAATTGGTGATATTCTTAATGTTGCCCCAGAAGCTGAAGCCGGAACTGGTCTAGTTTTACCGGAACTCAAAGGTGAAGTCGCTTTTGAGCAAGTCTTTTTCCGCTACCGACAAAATACTGAACCCGTTCTGCGGGGAATCTCCTTCAACGTTCAACCCGGACAGTTTGTTGGCATTGTCGGACGCTCAGGTTCTGGTAAAAGTACCCTTTCTAAGCTGTTGCAGCGTCTTTATCAAATAGAATCAGGACGCATCCTTATCGATGGTTTTGATATCAAAAGTGCCGATCTTGCCTCATTGCGTCAACAAACTGGGGTAGTACTCCAAGAAGACTTTTTATTTAACGGTTCCATCTTGGAAAATATCAGCCTCGGCAATCCTGATATTACCGCTGAAGAAGTTGTAGAAGCTGCCAGACTAGCTGTTGCTCACGATTTTATCAGTGAATTACCCTACGGTTACGAAAACAATGTTGGCGAACGCGGTACAGCTTTATCTGGTGGACAACGGCAACGTATTGCTTTAGCCAGGTTATTTCTTTGCCAAGCGCCAATATTAATTTTAGATGAAGCTACCAGCGCTTTGGATAGTGAAACTGAACAGCAGGTTCTGCAAAACTTGCAAAAAGTTTCTAGTAACCGCACCGTGTTTCTCATTGCCCACCGTTTTGCACCCCTCAAACGTGCCGATTTGATTTTGGTGATGGAACGTGGTGTAATTGTCGAACGTGGTACCCACTCACAGCTGTTGGAAGAAAAAGGTTTGTACTGGTCATTATATCAACGGCAGCAGGCAAATATATAATAGACATCTCTTCCAAAAGACGTAGAGACGTAGCAATGCTACGTCTAATCAAGGGTTGTGGACAACGCATAGTTTACTTTCTATGTCTATTAGACATAGAAAGTGAAAAAAACTTGTAGAGACGTTAATTTTAACGTCTCTACAAGTTTTTTGGGCAGCGCATGGTTCATTTCTGCCAGATAGACATAGAAAGTGAAAAAGATTGTAGAGACTACCAAGTGCTACGTCTCTACATTCGATTGGTCATAGATTTACCAAATATTTGGCGTTGCTGATTAGATGTATGAAAATGATTCTGCGCTCTGGTCAAAACCCTTGATTAGACTACCAAGTGCTACGTCTCTACATGCGGATTCATACCTGAATTCAGCAACGCCAAATATTTTATCCGACACCCTAGAAGGGTGCAGCTATACAAACGAAGCCTACAAGAGTTCTTAGCCCACGAAGGTGGGCTTTGTCCGTGTAGCCCCAGGCTTATAGCCTGCGGGCTTTTTGCACGCATTGGGATGCTCCTCTTTCCCCTTTCTCCTTTTCATGAACCTGTTAATACCAATTTGACGTGAGGCTGCAAATAACCCCCTATGTCAAGGGCAATATCACAAAGAATTGGTATTACCGCAGAAATAAAGCTACTTAGTCTTATTCTTACCGTGAAGATCAAGTAAATAATTTATATTTTCTTTGTTAACTTAAGCACAAAATAATTTTTTTTTAACACAAGAAAGCCATCATCTAATTTGATAAGATATATACCTCCTGTACCGGATCGAAAATATGCCAGTGGATTACGCAGGCAACAGTCTAGATGAAGCTAGAAAACTTGATATTAGTAGTAATGCCCAAACTTTTACGGATAGAGTCAATAACCGCGACCTAAATGATTTCTACAGCTTCAACCTCAACAGTCGTAGCAGTTTTCATCTTCAGGTTGATGGGCTAAAAGCAGATGCTAATGTGGATCTGATTCGCGATGCTAACAATAATGGTCTATTTGATCAAGGAGAGGTATTAACCGCTTCCACTCTTAGTGGTAAGCAAGCAGAATCAATTAATGAAATCTTAGGTGCAGGCACTTATTACATCCGAGTTTACCCAGATAGTAATGCAAAAACCAGCTATAAATTAAATGTCTGGGCGACACCCTTTGATGATGCTAGTAGCACCATACTATCTACTTCTGCTAACACAACAAATTCAGCTTCTGTTCAGACACAGGTAAGCGCTAATTCTGCGATCGCACCTGCATCTCCTACTAACAACACAAACATTGTCGCTGGAAGTCTCAGAGCAGATACCTTTAATTATCAATCTGGCTCCAGCCGAACAATTTACATTGGCAATGGTAACGTTGACTACGGTAGTGGAGCGCGAGATTTGCTCAATTTATCGCAGTTTGCTTCTACTTCAGTCACAACCAACTATGCAAATAACTCAACGGGTGGTGTAGTTTACAACACAGGCAATGGTAATCGTTTATATGATGCCATAAAATTTAGCGACGGTAGCGAAATTTTGTTTCAGGGTATCGAAACCATTCAATTTCAAGACAAAACCGTTAACTTATCTGTAACACCCAACGACCCTTTGTTTAATCAACAGTGGGACTTGCATATAACAGGTGTAAATGATGCGTGGCGTATCACTCAAGGAGATAATAAAATTGCAATTGGCATTGTAGATACAGGGTTGGGAGCCAATAGCAGTGGTATTCACCCCGATCTACCCTCCACCACCAAGGTAGCTAACAACTACTTCGATGAATCGGCTACTTTCTCCCACGGTACTCGTGTCGAAGGAACCATTGCTGCTGCTAGTAACAATGGTGTAGGGATAGCTGGCATTAACTGGAATTCTCCTGTTCAGATGATCGATGTCATCGGTGGTGACTCAGGAGATTATAACTTAGTTCAAGCTACACAGGCGCTAATTGATGGTGCTGGAGGTCGCAAGTTGGTTATAAATCTCAGCTTGTCTGGTGGTAGTTCACCTGCATTTGAGAAACTGGTTGCTGATAACAAAGATAAAGTCTTATTTGTCATTGCAGCTGGCAATCAAGATCAAAATACAATTGCTAGTCCCGCATCATTAGCGCAAACTAACAACAACGTCGTTGCAGTAGGTTCTTCTTGGGGAACTAAAGATTGGTATGGCAATGCAAGAACACCAGGCGATCGCATTTCCTATGCAGGTTGGTGGGGTTCTAACACTGGATCTGGCTTAACTTTAACAGCACCATCTGAATTTGTTACCACATCTGCTTCTCGTGCTGATGCATCTGCAACCTATGAGTTCAACTATTTTGACCGTTTTAATGGAACATCGGCATCAACAGCCGTTGTTACAGGGATAGCTTCTTTGGTGTGGAGTGCTAATCCAAATCTCACTGCTGTACAAGTCAGGGCTATTCTATCAGAAACAGCCACCGATTTGGGTGCAGCCGGCTATGACACGGTTTATGGCAACGGACTAGTTAATGCGAATGCTGCTGTGCGACGAGCAGAAGCTCTTGACAGAGGTTTTGCTTAATCATTGCAGAACTTCTTCCCTACATTTAAGGAAGTCGTTTTTAGATTAGGCATAGGAGTAGAAAAGAATCTAGAGACGTAGCACTGCTACGTCTTTAAAGGTTCTGATTGACATCCTCTGCGCCGTAGAAAGGCGGAGATTCCCAAACAGAAGCGATTTAGGTTTCTGCTTCTTTCCATTTCTGGGGTTTCGCAACTGCCTCTACCCTCAAAGAGAGTTTTTCGGTCTTATGTTCGCTCTACAGACTTTAGGCTTATGCCTTCCCGCAAGCCATGCGGTATTCAACAAAAATGTTTGTGTTTTGGACTTGGTTATCGTCCCAACTTCTTAAATATACAACATTACACCAACAATATAAAGCCGCCGTACAACGACGGGGTTTTAAACCCATTTCTCTGATAACGCATATTTAATTTCTACCAGATATCTAATATCATGACAGGTTTATTACATATATCGTAGAGACGTTCCAATACGCTTCGGTTAAGCTCTAAGCAGTGTTGTATACAAATAATTTAGGATTACTATAGTTCAAATCAGTGCGATACTCCTACGGAATGAAAAACTTTATCTCTCGTATGGAAGCAGTACAGTCTCCCATAATACCTGTTGTTGGCGAATTAATTAAAAATAATCCTGGAACCATTTCTTTAGGGCAAGGTGTTGTTTCATACAATCCGCCACCCGAAGCAATGGAGTTTTTGCCGAAGTTCTTCGCTGAATCTGATAATAATCTATACAAAGCTGTTGAGGGAATTGCTCCTTTGTTAGCAGCAATTGAAGCAAAATTGCAAGCCTTTAACAATATTGAAATTAACGACCAAAACTGCATTGTTGTTACCGCCGGCAGTAATATGGCGTTTATGAATGCCATTCTGGCGATTACATCAATAGGCGATGAAATTATTTTAAATGCGCCTTATTATTTTAATCATGAGATGGCAACCACAATGGCGGGTTGTCATCCGGTGTTAGTAGAAACCGATGAAAATTATCAATTACGAGTAGATGCGATCGCTTCTGCTATCACATCAAAAACAAAAGCAATAGTCACCATTTCACCTAATAATCCCACAGGTGTAGTTTATTCGGAAGAAACGTTGCGACAAGTAAATCAAATTTGCAAACAATGCAACATATATCATATTCACGATGAAGCTTATGAATACTTTACCTACAACGGTGTAAAACATACTTCCCCCGCTGCTTTTATTGGAAGTAGTGAATACACGATTTCATTGTATAGCCTTTCCAAAGCTTACGGATTTGCAAGTTGGCGGATTGGCTATATGGTGATTCCTAAACATCTGCTTGTAGCTGTTAGAAAAGTACAAGATACAATAGTGATTTGTCCACCTGTGATTTGTCAGTATGCAGCATTAGGAGCATTGCAGGCAAAAGAAGAGTATTTGAAGAAGAATTTGCAAGCGATCGCACAAGTACGCTATGAGGTACTTAACTCACTCAACCGCCTACAAAATCAGTGTACCATAACCCCCGCTGATGGTGCTTTTTATTTCTTCCTCAAAGTTCATAGTAATATGGATAGCTTTGAATTAGTCAAATGGCTAATTGAAGAACATCTTGTAGCAGTCATTCCCGGTACAACCTTTGGTATGGATGATGGATGTTATCTGCGAGTTGCATATGGTGCGCTGCAAAAAGAAACCGCAAAAGAAGGGATAGAAAGATTAGTCACAGGTTTGCAAACAATTTTAGGGAATAATTAATAATAACCAATGCTCAGAGACGTAGCACTGCTACGTCTCTACAATGTTTTTAAACTAAGTAGGTGGGCAGAAAAATTTACAGGTATGTCATTACGAGCGTAACGGAGTGAAGCGAAGTAATCGCAAGGGTTCTGAGGTGTTTACATTCTGTTACATAGTTGACTTTATTTGTGCCTACCTACTTATAAATTTTTAATCTAAGCTGAATTCCTCAAATTCTATTTGCCCAAAAAGCATATTTTTATCTATTGCTGATAATACTCGATTGTTAGCTTTCTCAGAATTTAAACAACGACAAACTAACTGTGCGACATCTGCACGATGGATCATACCTGCAATGCGTGGATCTTCAGTTAAAATTGCATTTCCAGTTGCTGCTTCTGACTTTAATCCACCGGGACGAATAATGGTGTAGTTAAGTCCGCTAGCAATTAGATGTTGTTCAGCTTTTTCTTTTTCTATTAAAACCAATCGCAGTGTTTCTAAAGCTTGTGGATTCAATGCAACTACACTATCTCCACTACCTATAGAAGAGACTAAAATAAATGAGCGCACTTTCGCTTTCACTGCTGCATCAATTAGGTTTTTATTGCCTAAGTAATCTGCTCTTAGACTAACTTGAGGCAAACCACCAATAGTACTGATAACTGCGTCGATGGTTTCTCCCAACATAGCACTTTCTACATCTTCGCTATTCAAAGCATCTCCCAGAACTACCTCAATACCCATTGCTTCTAATTCATCACGAGTTGCTTCTGTTCTCAAAAGTGCTTTTACCTTTTGCTGTTGTGCAATTAAGCATTTGGCAATTTCTCTACCGATACCCCGACTAGCTCCAGCCAGAAAAATGGAAGATTCAGTTGTCATGATTATTTTTTGAATAGATGCGAGTCAACAATTAATAAATATATCTTTTTTTGGTTATCGTGACTATTGCTATCCAAAAACTTCTATATATTTAGACAATAATCTATTTTTATCGCTAGACATCTTGTGTGAAAATGAATGTAGAGACGTAGCAGTGCTACGTCTAATCAAGGGTAAGATAACGCATCATAAGCATAGCGGTCGATGTCTACTAGACATCTTGTGTGAAAATGAATGTAGAGACGTAGCAGTGCTACGTCTAATCAAGGGTTTAAGATAACGCATCATTAATTTCTGGAAATGTCTAGTGAATAATTTCATCTGGAGGATAGAGTTAAAGTTGATACAAAACTATCTATTGAGCAATTATACTTAACCCGATCGCTTGAGGAACTCTTACGCGCAATCGCTTCTGATTATTATAATAAAATCTTTGAGGACACACTCGTGGCTAAAAAATCGGAGAAAAACGAACCACAACCTGAAGATATCCGAGTTAGCGCTACCACAAAAATTTGGGGCTTGACTGTCGCAATTTTAGCAATTTGTGTTCCACTTTCAGCTGTAACCAGAAGTGGTGCTATTATACCATTAGCAGCGATTGGTGGCGCAGCGATTGGTACAGTTGCTGTATGGAGATCGGATAAAAAATACCAAAATCAAGTTTTGTCACCGCAGCAGGTGGAACTTTTAGAACAGCGTATCGCTGACTTAGAAACAATTGTCAGCGGTGATGACTATGATTTGCGGATGAAAATGAAACGATTATACGCAAAAGAAAGCGATCGCCAGTAATAAAATTAAGAAATCCTGACTTCACTATCTTTACTTTTACAACTTAATGTGAAACTGTTGCAGCAATAATCTGAGATTGATACTATCATTGTCTGCGTGGCTTAGATTCTTGGTGAGTATTATTTCGGGTTTGTCTCACTAGAGACAGTCTCATATTTTTCAGATAAGTTAGAATTAGTTTCCAACGTCTAATTTATTTATACGCTCTTGCTCATGGTTGACGAAGTATCTTATAACTAAGACAGATAATTATTTTCTGTTAGAGCATAAGTAATGCTTTCGTTAGCCCAACTGCTCAAATTACTCAATTGTTAACTTATCATTATCTGACAAACTTGAGTAATTGCTTTGGTATAGCTTACCGTAGGTATGCATTCTTTGTGCCGCAAAACATGCAAATGGATTGGATTAGCTTACTGAAAGCTCAACAAGCTGACTTTCTTCAACGTGTGAAAAAACCAAAGACTTATGACTTATCTTTGCTAGAGAGTCAAGTCAAAGGTTGTCACAGTGAAATTATGGCATTTTGGGGCGATTCATTGGCAAAATTGCTGAATTTTGCCCGCTTCCAAGCCGAAATTCTCGCCAAAAATCCCCCACCGACACCACCGGAATATCCCGAACCTCCCGATTGGGTGATTCCCTTTCCCAAATACTTTCAGCAGCAAGCAGAAGATTATCTTTTGCGAGAGCAAATCGTTCAGCGCGTGATAACTGAACGCTTGGGTAAGCTGGTTAAAAAAGTGTCACAAAACAGCTTGAAAAATATGGCATTAGATGATGAGGGAAATTTACGCGGGGAGAGTAAATTTGCTTACTTCTTAGTAGATAATCCTGATGTTAGTATTCAAGTTTACGCTGCTGATGGAGAAAGTTTTAATGGCATAAAAAAAGATAAAATCAGGTGGACTGTTACTCAAGAAGATATACAAAATCATCAGGTATTGATTTTTCTATGTTTGTTTTTTCCATTTACTGGTCAATTAGGCTACGAAAAACAAGCGGTAATTACAGGCTTTTTGCCGACAAATCAAATCGAATTTAGTGAGCCAAAAGTTACTGTAATTCCGAGTAACTTGTTGTATGGGGGTGGGTTAAGTTGGTATTTAGAATCACTAATTGCCAAAAAAGATGCACCTTCTTTAGTTGATGAAATTGCGTATGCCGAAAAAATTCAGACTTTATCAGCAGATCATCCCCTGAAAAGCATTGTTGGTGATTGGGAATGCTGGCAGACTTTGACAGGACATTGTAGAGGCATTAATTGCCTTGCTTTCAGTCCAGGAGGCAAAAACGGCAAAAGCACGCCAATTTTGGCTAGCGGGAGTCGGGGAGAGACGAAACTCTGGGACTTGACAAAAGGTGAGTTAATTGGTACTCTATCAGAATACCAATGGAGTGTCTCCGGGTTAGTAGATGAAGTCAACTCCCTCACATTTAGTCCAGATGGGCAAACGTTGGTGAGTGGTGGTGCAGACTCCACAATCAAGATTTGGCATTCGGGTGCAGTAGATTTAATCGATATTCTCCACAAGCACAATGGAATGGTGCGTTGTGTTGCTTTTACTCCAGATGGACGGATGTTAGCAACAGGGGGAGATGATAGAAAGATTTTGTTTTGGGATTTGATGCATCGACAGGTAGCGATCGCTCTATCATTAGATGATACTGCTGCTCATTCCCTGGCTTTTAGCCAAGATGGACAAACTTTAGTAACAGGTAGCTACCGTAAAATTAAAGTTTGGCGCAAGTCATGTCAAAGTAAAGTAGAAACTTTCAACACCGAACCTTTGTACACCCTCATGGGACATTCTCACATAGTTCGTTCTTTGGCGGTGAGTGCAGATGATAACATTCTCGTGAGTGGAAGTCGAGATAAAACCATTAAGATTTGGGATTTAGAGACAGGGGAATTGCTTCGTACCCTGAAAGGACATAAAGATGGAGTTGACGCCATCGCTCTTAGTCCCGATGGAGAAATTATCGCTAGTGGTAGTTTAGATAAAACGATCAAATTATGGCATCTACACACAGGGGAACTGCTAGGTACATTTAAAGGACATGCCAATACAGTAACAGCTTTAGCGTTTACAGCTTCCGGCGAAATGTTGGTAAGTGGTAGTTTAGATAAAACAATTAAAATTTGGCAACGCAGTTAGTACTCGTAGAGACGCAATTCATTGCGTCTCTAACCAATCCTAAAGACACGATTCATCCCATCTGTACGGTAGTCACGAATTAGCAATTATATCATAACAGGCAAATTACATATATTGTAGAGACGTTCCGGCGGAACGTCTCTTGCGTTGATTACGATATTTTTCTTAGTGTTAATTATCAGGACATGATATTAAAAGCTTTATAACCTCGTGAATGAGGCTTTTAGCTCCATTAACGAGTCTTTGAACTCCATTAACGAGTCTTTGAACTCCATTAACGAGTCTTTGCAATACGGTTGGTGTTAAGGCAAGAGACGCGATAAATTGCCGTCTTTACAATAAAAAGTCCTTTGTAGAGACGGCGATTCCCTTGCGTCTTTGTGATCTATAATTTTCATCAAAAAATCTTATCCGAACCGTATTGCGAGTCTTTGAACTCCATTAATGAAACTCCGAACTTTGTTTTCAATTGATATACTGTTGCAAAACTCTGTTTTAGCCAGCAATTTAGTAACCAAGAGCAGGATTTGTGTTTTGATTTGGGAGAGTAGGACATAGGACTTACGCACTCGTTACGAGAAAACAAGACTTTGAGATTGCTTCCTTGCGTCGATAGGGACGGAAATATGTAGTTCGTGCGTAAGTCCTGGGACAGATTTAATTATGCGTTGCCCGAACCCAAAAGACGTAGCATTGCTACGTCTCTACATTCTTTTCTGGAGATGTCTCTTGCAAAAACATCCCCTAAGTATGCAACGCCGATTTATGTTATTAATTATATCAATGAGATAGAGAAATAATCTATGGCAAAGATATTCTCAAACTGGTGGAAAAATACCCAGGAATTGAACTGGGGACAAGGGGTTGAGGTGACAAAAACTGGTGCAGAAGCAGCTAAAGTCGTCTTTGACCTAGCCAAAGCCATCAACGAGCAAAAACCGAAGGCAGAAGACCTCAAGCCCTATATCGCTCAAATATCGTCGCTATTAGATGTCATAAATGCCCCACTCGGACAAATTGCGGGTTCAGTAATTCCCTTTGCACCGATTGCTATAACTACATTAAAGCTAATTGTTGACGCGACCAAAAAAGAGCCAAGTCCAGAAAGCTGTGTAATATTGGTTAGTCAGGTTGCTTATGTTGAAAGCTTGAAAGCTATTCTTAAAGAAGATTCGCAATTACAACAGCAAATTAATCAAGAAAGCGCAGTTTCGGAAACTTTAGCTCGACAAATTAAGAAGTTAGGTGAGCAAGAATTTGAGGAGCGAGAAGCGCAAAGGGCTATTGTTTGTTTCCACGAATCGAAATTAGCAGAAGCATTTAATCAAGTTTTGCAGCTACGTTTACAAGAAGCGGGTTTAATCGAAGTAGACGCAAAAAATGTAACCGAACGAGTTGCGTGGAAAACCGATGAATATATGCTTTCGGCATTGGTAGAAGTTGGTGATAAAGTTAAGCAACTTGTGGAATGGTATCGCGTCGGTGGAAAAGAGCAACTAGAGAAATATCTGAGTATTGATGATTATTTAGAACAGGAAATTAAACCTAAGCCAGAAGAAAAGATTTTTGATGAAACTCATATCACCTTTCGGGATTTGTATGTACCGCTGCAAGTTAAAGAACTTGAGCAAACAAATGATGTAACTTATCAAATCGAAGAGTTTGTTAAGTCAATACTTGCTGAAGCTGATAAAAATCAACCCAAACAAGTTTTATTTATTCAAGGTGAAGCTGGACGCGGCAAAAGTGTCTTTTGTCGCATGTTTGCCGACTTCGTGCGGCAGAACTTGCATCCTAGCTTTACACCGATTTTGATTCGCTTGCGGGATGTGCGGGTACTCAAAGATAACTTAACTGAGACTTTAGAAAACTATTTAGAAAACGTTGATTTTATTCAAAGTGATTCCGGCTGGTTAACAGATAAAAATACGCGCTTTTTATTTTTACTCGATGGCTTCGACGAACTATTATTAGAAGGACGAGCTAACGGCTTAAAGGAATTTTTGGAACAGGTAGAGAAGTTTCAAAAAGATAGCTTTTGCCATCATCAATTTATAGTAACAGGTCGTCCTTTAGCGCTGCAAGGAGTTGACCGCTATCTCTCACAAACTAAAAGCTTGAAGCGCGTCGAACTTCAGCCAATGAATAACTCGATTCGGCAAACATGGCTGAATAAATGGGAGGCTAAAGTTGGGACGCAAGAGGCAAATGATTTTGAGCAGTTTTTACAAGCTTGTCCTGATGAAATTAAGAAGAAACTAGCACGAGAACCTTTACTGCTTTATTTACTCGCACGAATGCACCGAGAGAAACATTTGAATGAGAAAATGTTTGAGGGTGCAGAAGGTATCAAAGCAAAAATCCGCATTTATGATGAATCGGTGAAATGGGTATTAGAAGAACAGCGTAAAAGTGAAAACTTGCGCTTGACTCAACTGGAAAAACAAGATTTGCGTCAATTTATGACAGAAGCTGCTTTGTGTGTAGTCCAGTCGGGGAATGAATCTGCAAAAGTGGCAATGTTAGAAACACGACTCAAAGTTAGCAACTGCCCAGCAGCAAAGTTAATTCCGCAAGCGAGAGAGAATTCTCAGGAAAATAAGAAGCTACTCAATAACCTGTTGACCGCATTTTACATCAAAGCAGCCTCAGGCGATAAAGATGGTTCCGTGGAGTTTGTCCACAAGAGTTTTAGTGAGTTTTTATTCGCAGAACGGTTAATAGAAGGCTTTGTAGATTGGACAGATAAAATAACCAAGCGTCACCGTGAAGAAAACTCAGTTTCCACAAAGGAGATGGATGAGCAGGTTTACGATTTATTCGGCTATGGTAATTTAACGCCGGAAATTGTCGAATATTTAATGGGGTTGTTTGCGGAGAGTTCTGAATTTCAAGATGTAGAACGTTTTTGTCAACTGTTTAAAAGATTAGAGCATTTCTACTTGCGTTGGTGCGATGGGGAATTTATTGATGCGGAAGATGCAAATTTGCCGCAGATAAAGAAAAAGCAATTAAGGGAACAATTGCCAGATAGAGAAAATCACTTGGGTTTGCGACAAGTGGATGTGTGTACAGGGTTGAATGTGATGATTTTGCTTTTAGAGTTAAATCGCTATGCTCAACTAAAAGATGATCTGAAAGATAAAATCATTTTTTACCCCTGCGGTAAACCTGATACTAATAAGTTTGACTCAGCACGCTTACTCGCTATTATCAGTTATAGTCACTGCTTGGGTGTCGATGCCTTTAACGAAAACTTGGGATTATTCCTCAGCGGTGCCGACCTCATGGATACCAACCTCGGCAGTGCCGACCTCGGCAGTGCCGACCTCAGCTATGCCAACCTCAGCAATGCCAACCTTATCGTTACCAACCTTATCGTTACCAACCTCAGCCATGCCAACCTCAGCCGTGCCAACCTTAGCCGTGCCAGCCTAATCCTTGCCGACCTCAGGGGTGCCGACCTCAGGGGTGCCGACCTCAGGGGTGCCAACCTCAGGGGTGCCAATCTCAGGGATGCCAACCTCAGGGGTGCCGACCTCAGGGATGCCGACCTCTTCAGTGCCAAGCTCAACGATGCCAACCTCATCGGTGCCAGCCTCAGCGGTGCCAACCTCGAAGCAGTTGTAGGGGACAATGAGACAAAATGGCTTAATGCTAAAGGGCTGCATGAAGCAGTAAACGTATCCCCAGATTTAGCGCAAGACCCAGCTTTTGCAGCTGCGGTTTCCTTAAGTCAGGGCATCAGTGCAGCTAAGGTTTCCTTAAATCAGGGCATCACTTGGGTGAAAGAAGGCAAAATTAAAGAAGCACAGAACGCTTTCAGACAAGCCCTAAGCTACGACCCTAGTTTAAATGACTCTGCCGAATATTGGAATAGCATTTGCTGGGTTGGCAGTGTACACGGTCATGCGGAAGATGCTCTCACCTGCTGTGAAAAAGCTGTTATCCTAGACCCTGATAATAAAGGCTGTCAAGATAGTCGGGGGCTGGCTAGAGTACTTACAGGCGACTTGGAAGGGGCATTAGAAGACTTTCGGGCTGCTGTAGACAGTGACGCACTTGATTACTCAGAAGGTGTGAAGAGGCGCCGGCTACGCTGGATAGAAGCACTTGAGTTAGGAAATAATCCCCTCACACCAGAGGAATTGGAGGTACTGCGACAGGTTGAGGGCTAGGTTGAAAATAGAGAAGCCCCGACGATTAAAATCGCGCGCCAGGTGCTTCAACGCTCTTAACCCGCGCAACGCACTGGCTTGGCTACACAAACAAAGTCCGCCTGCGCGGACTAATCTGAAAATAGGGTTTCAAGTTTAATCTGGTGAGAGTAATAAAAGAGCGTTAACGAAGACTCTGCGATCCTTTGCGTTTTCCTTTGCGTCCCTCTGCGTTTAAAAAGGATTTGTGATTTTTCATCCACAGAGAAACGCCATTCGGCAGTTAAAATCAAGATAGCTTCCATCTGTGAGGTCGCTTATGCCATCGCCGTTTCCGGGAATGAACATGTCTAGAGAATGAAAAAAAGCGATCGCTCAGGTTTATTGTAGAGACGTAGCAGTGCTACGTCTCTATTCACTGTCAAACCCACTCAAAAACGCGCTCATTATGGAAAATCAAACTGGATTTATCGTGAAAGTGTTTGTATTCTCGGCTTTGCTGTCGTTGGTGATTAGATATATCTGTCCGAGTTTGGAGATTGGGGGGACGACAACCAACGTATTAATTATGATTTTGTCACCAAGTTTGATTATAGCGATCGCATTATTATTGCGACTTCCAAAAAAGTCTTCTGTGTAATTTTATTCCACAATAAATAATAAAAATTGCATCTTTCTAGTTCAATGCCCCATTTCCACGATCTTAAAAAAATATAAGTTAAGCGATATAGGCGAAAGTTGCTAAAATCAGCTAACCTAGCTGCATTGAATCGAAAACGCATCTCGTCAACAGTTCGGAGACAGCCTGTGAATCTAGGTCAATGGATCGGCTTAATCGCTCTTATTATTTCTTTATATATATTGTGGCAAATAAAGGATGTACTTTTACTCATGTTTGCCGCCATTGTATTAGCGACCACCTTGAATCGGCTCGCGAAACGCTTGCAGCGCATGGGGATGGGACGTGGGCTTGCTGTTGTTCTATCGGCAGTGATTTTTCTTGCGATCGTGGTAGGCTTTTTCTGGTTAATTGTACCGCCTTTTACACAACAATTCCAAGAACTAACGCTTCGAGTTCCCCAAGGGTTTCAACGTTTTAATACTTGGCTTGACCAAACAGAAACTCGCGTTCCTACTCAGCTTACACAATATATACCTGATGTAAATAGTTTAATTCAACAAGCTCAACCTTTAATAAATCGCGCATTAGGAAGCTCTTTTACCTTTGTTTCTGGCACTTTAGAAGTAGTTCTAAAAATTTTGCTGGTGTTAGTTTTAACAGGAATGTTTTTAGCCGATCCCGCAGCTTATCGCAAAGTGTTTATACGGCTCTTTCCCTCATTTTATCGACGACGGGTAGATGGTATTTTAGATCAATGTGAAGTCTCATTAGAAGGATGGGTAACAGGTGCTTTCATTGCGATGAGTGTAGTGGGATTGTTAAGTGTAACTGGCTTATCAATTTTAGGTGTGAAAGCAGCGCTTGCCTTAGGAGTGTTGGCGGGATTTTTGAACTTGATTCCCAATTTGGGTCCAACAATGAGCGTAATTCCAGCAATGGCGATCGCACTTTTAGATGCACCTTGGAAGTCTCTTGCTGTATTGATTCTCTACTTTGTCATTCAACAAATAGAAAGCAATTTCCTCACCCCCATTGTCATGGCACGTCAGGTGTCATTGCTTCCAGCCGTAACCTTAATTTCTCAACTTTTCTTTGTTACCTTCTTTGGCTTTTTAGGATTATTCTTAGCGTTACCCTTGACTGTTGTCGCCAAAATTTGGCTACAAGAAGTCTTAATTAAAGATGTTTTAGATCAATGGGGAAATAAATCCAACAGAGAAACAGAATTAGTCGTTGTTTCTCACCAAACAACTGAAACACGTTCTTCAGAAAATCCCATAAATGAAGATAAATCAATTGTAGACGATCTCTAAAAAGCTGTTTCTATATCTTAACTGGCTTATTCTTAATAGATATCTCCAGAAAACAATGTAGAGACGTAGCACTGCTACGTCTCTACAAGGGTTTGGGGCAACGTCGCGACTTCAGTCGTGGTATTACTTACTTCCAGCGCTTTGCTTTGCAAAATCCAAATAAACCTGATACTGTGTAATTTTTTGCTGAGACAAAGCATAATCAGGACTTGAAGATGGCACAGAATTCATCAAAAATATTGCTTCTCTCCACATATTTTCAACCATCTTCCATTCCTCTTGAGATTCTGCAACCCTAGCTAGTTTTACAGCACTTTTCCCTTTGCTAAGTCCTTTCTCGAAATTATCAACCTCAGTAAACTTAGAATTAACTGGTGTAACTTCCGAAGAAACAGATAATCGAATTTTATCTGCGAAATTTGCAGTTTGTTGAACTTCCGGTAACTTGACAAACAAATATATCCACACAGCCACCAAAGGAATCAAAACAATTGTAAATATTTTTTTTGGTGATTTACCATACTTGGTAATAAAGCTCAAAAAAGTTGGTTTTTTAGCTGGTAACTCTTCAGGAGTTTGCATCTGGGTTGAAATAGTTTCATCTCCCATGCTATCAGTCTCAATTTGGGGAGATGTATCAAATTTGGGATTTTCTACTGTATGATCAACAGAATCACCGTAAACTAAGCGACACTTAAATAAATACCCAATCTGGTAAATAAGAGCGGCATTAATCAGCCAGACTACGGCAAAGATTGTTTGGATGTTTCTGTCAATTGGACTTGAGTTGGTAATGATTTTCTCGTAGCTTAGATTAAATAAAGGTAGAAAAGGTGTACAAAACAACGTTGCAGCTAAAGTTGAGAGAATAAACACAAGCCAACTAGATAAACTTTCCCACCAACTGATGATTCCTGGGAAAAAACCTTGAATTTTGCTGATTTTTTCGCCGGGAATTGCGGAAATAAAGCGACCGAGAAAAAAGTGATGCAAAAAAGCGATCGCTGGAATTGGTAGTATAAGTAACAATATTAGCCAGATAATAAATTGTTCCGGTCTGTTTGACCATCTAGCCAAATTCAACAACAATTCACTATTGCGTCTAATAATATTGACAAACGCAGTCATCAGCACAGATAACATTAAAGCACTTAACCAGGAATTAGGATAAGGAAACCATATAGGTAATCCAAACTTTTTCATATGACACATCCTCCGCTTCATTTAAATTAATGGTTAGGTAAAATCAGACTCGTGCGGGAGCATAAGTTAGCGGCAGCAACGGGATTTCCACGTCTATTCTGCTGTATCAGAACAAACTATAAATATCATCTTTTGATTAAATAATACCTCTCGCCCAACAACCAATTAATCTCAGCTTTCTTTACAATTGCACTCATTCGCCATATCCCATCATCCCGCTTAAAAGTTATGGGAGTGCCACAATTAAGAAAGATAGGTTTGACTGCAATGACACCTTCACCTACATATACCCGACAACCTTGGTCTGAATCTTATAGTGAAATAATTGACGTTCGTTCAAAGAGCGAATTTGCCGAAGACCACATCCCCAAAGCCATCAATTTACCAGTGCTGAATGATGACGAACGCGCTGAAGTGGGAACGATATATAAACAAATCAACCCCTTCACATCTCGGAAAATTGGGGCTGCTTTAGTATCAAAAAACATCTCCCAGCATCTAACAGAATACTTTGCTACAAAAGATAAAAACTACCGTCCTCTAGTCTACTGCTGGCGCGGTGGACAGCGTTCTGCTAGCATGGCTTCAGTGCTATCGCAAATTGGTTGGCGAGTCACATTACTCGAAGGTGGTTACAAAACTTATCGCGCTTATGTTCGCCAACAAATCGAAGATTTGCCACAAAAATTTACTTATCAAGTCCTGTGCGGTCTTACTGGTAGTGCTAAAACCCATATCTTACACCAGATGCGCTTAACTCGTAGCGCTCAAGTTTTAGATTTAGAAGCTTTAGCAAACCATCGTGGTTCTCTGCTGGGGGAACAATGGCAAGGAAAAGTTTCGTCTCAACCTTCACAAAAATACTTTGAATCCTTGCTACTGCAACATTTACAAAACTTCAATCCGCATCAACCAGTGTGGCTAGAATCAGAGAGCCAAAAAATTGGCAATATTTATTTACCCCAATTTTTATGGGAAAAAATAAAACAGGCTAACTGTGTAGAAATTCAAATACCCATAGCTGCTAGAGTGAAGTTTCTTTTAGAAAAATATCCGCATTTAGTAGATCGTGCCGATATTTTAAAATGGAAGCTGGAAAAGTGTAAATCTCGTTATGGTTGGGACAAATTATGTCACTGGCATCAATTAATTGATGCAGGAAATTGGGAATCATTTGTGCAAGATATTTTGCAATACCATTATGACCCCACCTATAGACAGTCAAAAAAACGGAACTTTACCAAAGCTGCTCGCGTGCTATCTATACCAAATTTATCTGATAGCAGTATTGATACTTTATTGGATTCTTTGTTGCCTAATTCCCTAGCATTAACCTGAAAATTACAGCAGATTGCGTTGTTCTTAAATACACGTAGAGACCTAGCAATGCTACGTCTGTGAGCCGGTTTTGGGTTTTATGCATGTACCTCATTAACCTGAAATTATATTACCCCTTTCTCAACTACGGAGAGGGGTAGGGGTAAAATTGTTTGCATCTGTGCGTCTTCTTATTTCTGCTTTTGTTGCGAAGACATAGTAGCATTATTTGTCGAAGTAGCAGTTGTAATATTAATCATTGGTAATTTCCCATCACCAGTCATCACCATCGGAAACTTACCATCCCATTTTTCTATCGCTTGCTTCTGTAAAAACGCTGGGGTTAAAGTTTTTTCTTGTAATTTTTGCGCTTCGGCTTCACCTTTAGCGCGGTTGATGTTTGCTTGAGCTTCTTGTGCTGCTTTATCAGCATTAAATTCTGCTTGTCTTGCTTGTTGTTCTGCTATTTGTCTGGCTTCTACAGCTTTACTAAACTCTTCAGGGAAAGCGAAATTTACTATAGATACGTCATCGACAATTACACCATAAGGTGCTAAACGATTTTTAAGCTGTGTATCAAGTTGTGCTTTGATTTCTGCCCTTTCGGTAATAAGTTCTTCTGTAGTTTTTTGAGAAATTACTGCTTTCAAAACTTCGGAAACAGCAGGAGAGATTATTGTTGTAATGATTTGCTGCTCATCTCCAATTTTTTGATAAACTTTATTTACTCGCATCGGATCAATGTTCCAGTTAAGAGCGATTTCTGCCGTCATTTTTTGGAGGTCTTTGGAAGTAGCATCAGCTTTAAAACTAGTATTTTGAATACGAATGCTGATGTTTTTAACTGATGTGAAAATTGGTGTAATCGGATGGATACCTTCATCAAAAACTCTATCTTGAACTTTGCCAAATTGCATGACAACTCCTCGTTCACCTGCATTTACGATACTAAAGGGACGAAAAATAATTGCTAAAACTAATAAACCTATTCCGCCGACAAGGTACAATGCGTGATGATGGTTATTAGTATTATTGTTTCTTAAGTTTTCCATATTTTCTCTGCTAAATTGAGTGATTAGTTTTGCTTTAGTGTCAGACTAAAAATATTTTTCCATCAGCAACATCAGTAAAAACACTCTTGTGAGTAACGATTTCGGAAAAAATTTTCAACTCAAACTTATTTAAACATGAAAATTCATCAACGTCATAGTTGGCAACTAACACTCAATGAAGCGATCGCTATTCAAGAAGAACTCCAAGTTGAGGTAATTACCGAAGATAAATTTAAAGAACCAGTTCAGTATGTTGCTGGGGTAGACACGGGTTTTGAAGCAAATGGGACGATTAGTCGTGCAGCAGTAGCGGTACTGAGTTTTCCTGATTTGCTTCTTGTCGAAACAAGTTTAGCGTATCGTCCGACTACATTTCCTTACATTCCCGGTTTCCTCTCATTTCGGGAAATTCCCGCTGTACTCGACGCTTTAGAAAAGATTACTACAATACCAGACATTATTCTCTGCGATGGTCAAGGAATCGCCCATCCTCGCAGATTTGGCATCGCTTGTCATTTGGGTGTACTTGTGGATATACCGACAATTGGTGTAGCCAAATCCTTGTTTGTTGGGAAGCATGAAATATTACCAGAAACCAAAGGCAGTTGGCAACCACTTATACATAAGGGTGAAACCATTGGTGCCGTTTTGCGATCGCGTACCAAAGTAAAACCACTATATATCTCCAGCGGTCATCGCGTCAGTCTACCAACGGCTATTGACTACGTATTGCGCTGCACGCCAAAATATCGACTACCAGAAACTACTCGTATTGCTGATAAATTAGCTTCTAATAGATAAAGCGATCGCTATCTTCCTAATTCCGAAATAAATCAAAAATCGGATTTTTTGCAACAAACTAGACAATATTCGGATTTTTTTGTTATAAAATCAATGAATATAAAGAAAGCTTCATACAATCCGGATCGCAGAACCGAGAGCAAAAGCCGTTTATTTTCAACTTGGCTGAATAGTCTCTGTGCCTTACCCTTTCTCAGTTACAGTCTTAAATAAATTAACTAAAAGTTCCTAATTTTTCCCCTGAGATTTGCAATTACAAAAATTTAAAAAAATATACAATTATAAAGATTTAATTATATAGCTTTTGTGCATGTCCTTTTGTCGCCTGTATATGAGTATTATTTTTGCTCAATGGCTCAAATGGATTTTGAAAGCGTCTTTTTCGTAGATGCTGCTAGAACCACCACATAAACCTGTACACGGAAATTTGGCTAATGACAACGGATAAGCTGACCTTCGCTGATAAAATTTCCCTAGACGGAAAAAGTTTTGTACACGCAGAACAAATACCTATCCCAGAATGGCCCTGTGTGGTGACAGAAAGACCACAACTGACACTTACTGTTAAAGATGATGATTTATTTTTCGTAACTGACACTATCGGCAATATATCTGGTTGTTCGCTCAACGATAGCAACCCCAGTATGGGACTGTTTTGCTCTGACACGAGATTTATTAGTCGTTTGGAGTTGCAGATTGAAGGGCGATCGCCTGTTCTCCTCAGCAGTACTGCCGACAAGGGATTTTCACTCTCAGTTTTGTGTACAAATCCCAGAATTGACGATCGCCTAAATGCCGACAGCGTAGGGATTCGTCGCGAACTTGTCCTCAACGGCGCACTATTTGAAGAAATAGAAGTGGCAAACTATAGCACAACTACCGTCACCTTTGAACTCACTATCAGCTTTGATGCGGATTTTGTCGATTTATTTGAAGTGCGGGGCTATGACAGACAGAAACGCGGTAAACTTTTACGCCTACTAGACCCAAAAATTGAGGAAGCAATACTAACAGGTGATGGCGTCTCGTCCATACAGACAACAGCGACACCAGAAGTTTTGACACTTGCCTATCAAGGTCTAGATGGCTCAATCATGGAATCGCGTATTCAATTCCAGCATCGAATCCCCGATTTTTTCAAAGGTTACACAGCAGTTTGGCGGATGGAATTGGCTTCCCACGAAACCGAAAAACTCGGTTATCGGGTGAATATGTTAACAAACAACAAATCTAGCTCTACTGTTAGTGCCCCTGCCACCTTAGGACAAGCAAAAGCCGCTGAGGTGATGGAAGAACAGCACTGGGGACAACAAATTACCCGAATTCGCTCAGATAAAAGCTTGTTTAATCGAGTCATTGAACGAGCGGAACAAGATATGTATTTGTTGCGGCAGTCTTTTGGCAAGCATAAAATTGTTTCCGCCGGTGTCCCGTGGTTTTCTTCACTATTTGGGCGGGATTCGCTGATTACAGCTTACCAAAGCTTAATGTTAAATCCGCAAATCGCCAAAGAAACTCTTTTTCTTTTAGCCGCATATCAAGGTAAAAGTGAAGATGATTGGCGCGAAGAGGAACCGGGTAAGATTTTACACGAGTTGCGATTGGGAGAAATGGCGCGTTGTCAAGAAATTCCCCACACACCCTACTACGGTACTGTTGATGCTACTCCCCTGTGGCTGATGTTGTATGCTGAATACTACACTTGGACTCACGATCAAGAAACTTTAGAGCAACTTTGGTCACACGCTCTAGCAGCAATGGAGTGGATCGATCGCAATACTAAACAAACTAGTTACTTGAGCTACTATTGCAAATCTAAACGCGGTCTTGCTAACCAAGGCTGGAAAGATTCTGGTGATTGTATTGTAGACCGCAAGGGAGAATTAGCAAGCGGACCAATTGCCCTTTGTGAAGTCCAAGCTTATGTCTATGCTGCGAAAATGCGTCTAGCAGAAATTGCCAGGATGAAAAAGCGGCTTGATTTGGCTGATCGCTGGCAAGAAGAGGCAAAAAACCTGAAGGTTCGTTTCAATCGAGATTTCTGGATGGAAGACCAGGATTTCTGCGCTCTTGCTTTGGATGGAGAGGGTAAGCATGTAGACAGCATTACCTCAAATCCCGGTCATTGTCTGCTTTTAGGAATTTTCACCCCAGAAAAAGCTTACAGTGTGGCAGAGCGGTTGCGGGCACCGGATATGTTTAATGGTTGGGGCATTCGCACTCTAAGTAGTTTGTCACCAGCTTACAATCCGATGGGCTATCATATCGGTTCAGTTTGGCCCCACGACAATGCGCTCATTGCAATGGGTTTGCGATCGCTCGGTTTAATCGATCAAGCTTTAGAATTGTACCAAGGCTTGATCGATATGACTAGTCAGCAGCCCTACCACCGTCCCCCAGAACTTTTATGCGGCTATGAACGTAACGGTGATAACGCACCTGTGCAATATCCTGTCGCTTGTAGTCCTCAAGCTTGGGCTACTGGCAGTATTTTTCAATTACTCCAAATGATGGTCAACTTGGTGCCTGATGCTCAAAATAACTGCTTGCGAATAATTGACCCCGCTTTGCCAGAGTCGATTAATCGTTTGTCGTTCCACAATTTACGTGTTGGTGGTACCGTTCTTGATTTAGAATTTGAACGCTCTGGTAACACCACTGCTTGTCGTGTTGCCAAAAAACGCGGTAATCTCCGCGTAGTTATTGAAGCCTAATTTAGTTAAAAATTATGAGTTATGAGTTAGTTGCAAACATTAACTCATAACTCATCAAAGCTGGAAACTCTTAACTTTCTAGGAAAAATGGAGGTAAATAAAACACCCGTAACAAGTATTTCAAAGGCTCACTGTACGGGTTTATTTATTTCCAACTTCAGACTTCAGACTTCAAACTTCAGCCTTTTTATACTAGCCTTCCTCCTTCTCCCTCTTTTGTCCTGGGGAAGCTTCATAAAGAGCATCTAATTGCTGACGAGCATCTTCAACGTTGACTGAACGCATTACCAATAAAGGCTCTTTAATTAAATTTCCGGAACTGTCTAATAATTCTGGATGGGGTATAAATTGTTTTCTTGATGACATATATGCCGAGTTTCCCTGTGCCATTGATGACCTGGAATAAGTTCGATCTATGTCAAAACTGAACATCACCAGGTTGCGAATTAAGTTGGCAACGGCTATAAAAGCAAGGATGGTAAAAGCAAGAATGTAAAGTAAATGTAACATCGGTTTTTCCTCCAGGTGCAGCGGTTTTAAAAATTTATACTGTCATTTTGGTTGGGTTTACCCCACCCTTACTCTATTGATTCGCTTTGCCCATACCGTGATGACTTGAAGCTAAAGCGAATATTCAACGCACAGAAAGTGCGCCTATGTTGATGTGAGACAATTTTTTGACTGTTAGTCAATGTTAAGTAGCATAAAATACAATATTTTCTTAATTCAAAGGATTTGAACGATTTTCTAGTATTTCTTCGACTTATATACCGTTTTGCTATTGCCAAGTAGTTTAGCAAACTTCTCATCTAAAAAACATTAAACTTCTCGATTTTGACGAAAGCGCATCCCCACTTGCCAACATTCTGTGACTAATTTATGCCAAGGCATTAAGGTTTCCATCTCAATGCCGACTTGTCCGTCAGTTGCCGCAAACAGCATTTTCGTTGTGTTCACTTTGTCTTGAGCCTGTTTGACTCGCAATAGTAGGTCGGATTGCTCCTGGTGAGTCATAAATGAGAGTTGCTCTGTTTCCAGTAATTCACGCGATCGCGCAAACCAATACTGAAAATCTTCCAACAACGGCAGCAAAACCGTCTTCAGCAACTCTGGCTCTGGTAAGTTCGAGTCTCGCATAAATCAGAGGCATATTTCTAACTTGCTTACTAATATTAACGCTATTTACATTTCTTAACACTTTTCTTATTTCTGTCTGAGAACAGAAAGAGTTCTAATTTTGTAAGCAACGTTACATTTCTATTATATAAGCGATGCCAAAGGTTTGTACAGTCGCGATAGGTATAGCTTTACTTGCAGCGTTAAGATAGATTCAGATGGAGAAAAAATTATTATATTCAAGGTTAATTATGATAAAGTATGATATTTTAGGAATATTTTGATTTATGAAAACAGGTAATCATACAGCCAGTTAAAAAAATTATCTTTCATGCCTTGCAGAGATAAGCAAAAAGCGCTTGTTTGAAAGATATATTTGATACTGCTAACTAAATCTATAAGTATAGAAAGAGCGTTGGATAACTGTGGGATGAATCGTAAAGACGTTTCGCCGGTAAAGACGTTTCGCCGGTAAAGACGTTCCGCCGGTAAAGACGTTTCGCCGGTAAAGACGTTCCGCCGGTAAAGACGTTCCGCCGGTAAAGACGTTCCGCTGGTAAAGACGTTCCGCTGGTAAAGACGTTCCGCCGGTAAAGACGTTCCGCCGGTAAAGACGTTCCGCCGGTAAAGACGTTCCGCCGGTAAAGACGTTCCGCCGGTAAAGACGTTCCGCCGGAACGTCTCTACAATGCGTTAAATTTATCGATAATACATTGTAAAAACATTCCCTAATGCAACGCTATAAAAAGAATTTATATTACAGTTAATGTGCAAGTATTGCAGTGCGGCAAAGTAACTAATCGCTTCTTATAGATACAGTGTAAGAAATGTATTTCTTAAACCCGCGCATGGAATCATAGAAGATAAAGTAATTACTAAGCCAATAATTCAACAGCCAATGCCGCCACAATCATCTGATAATCAAGCAGAACAACCTGAAAAAATGTACTTACCGCGTAGCAGCGAATCGGAAAATTTGCGAAAAATCCGCCACACAGCCTCTCATGTGATGGCAATGGCTGTACAAAAGCTGTTTCCCAAAGCGCAAGTTACAATTGGTCCGTGGATTGAAAACGGCTTCTATTACGATTTTGACAGCCCCGAACCATTTACCGACAAAGATTTGAAAGCCATCCAGAAAGAGATGGTGAAAATTATCAATCGCAAAATTCCCCTAATTCGGGAAGAAGTTAGCCGCGAAGAAGCTGAATCCCGAATTCGGAAAATTAACGAACCTTACAAATTAGAAATACTCCAAGATATTAAATCTGAACCAATCACAATTTACCACCTGGGCAATGAATGGTGGGATTTGTGCGCGGGACCTCATGTGGAAAACACTGCCGATTTAAACCCCAAAGCGATAGAATTAGAAAGCGTTGCCGGCGCTTATTGGCGTGGAGATGAAACCAAAGCGCAATTACAACGCATTTACGCCACCGCTTGGGAAACTCCCGAACAACTTGCCGAATACAAGCGACGCAAAGAAGAAGCGCAACGTCGAGATCATCGGAAATTGGGTAAAGAACTGGGATTATTTGTATTTTCCGATTTAGTCGGACCCGGTTTACCTTTGTGGACACCCAAAGGAACTATTTTAAGGACTCTTCTACAAGACTTTTTGCAGCAGGAACAGCTAAAACGCGGTTATTTGCCTGTAGTCACGCCCCACATCGGTAGAGTAGACTTATTTAAAGTATCCGGACACTGGCAGAAGTATAAAGACGATTTGTTCCCGATGATGGCGGAGGATGAGAAAGCAGCAGCAGATGAGCAAGGTTTTGTTCTCAAAGCGATGAATTGTCCTTTCCACATTCAAATATATAAAAGTGAGTTGCACTCCTACCGGGAATTACCGATACGCTTTGCGGAATTTGGCACAGTTTACCGCTACGAACAATCTGGAGAATTAGGCGGTTTAACTAGAGTGCGCGGCTTTACTCAGGATGATGCTCATTTGTTTGTCACACCAGAGCAACTAGACAGTGAATTCCTCAACGTGGTGGATTTGATTCTGTCGGTGATTAAGAGTCTGAAATTAGATCAGAATTTTAAAGCGCGTCTCAGTTTCCGCGATCCAGCCTCAGATAAGTATATTGGTGATGATGAAGCTTGGAACAAAGCTGAAAGTGCGATTCGTCGTGCTGTGGAAACCTTGGGGATGGATCACTTTGAAGGCATTGGCGAAGCGGCGTTTTATGGTCCTAAACTAGATTTTATCGTCAAGGATGCTTTGGATCGAGAATGGCAGCTAGGAACGGTGCAGGTAGATTATAACTTGCCTGAACGCTTTGATTTAGAATATGTTGCCGAAGATGGTTCTCGCAAACGTCCAGTAATGATTCACCGTGCACCTTTTGGCTCTTTGGAACGGCTGATTGGTATTTTGATTGAAGAATACGCGGGAGATTTCCCGTTGTGGTTGGCACCGCTGCAAGCCAGATTGTTGCCGGTGAGTGATGAGTTTCTACCTTTTGCTTCATTGGTAGCAGCCAAGATGCAAGCTTTGGGTATCCGTGCGGAAGTCGATGTGAGTGGCGATCGCTTGGGTAAACTCATTCGCAATGCAGAGAAGCAAAAAATACCCGTAATGGCGGTAATTGGAGCAAAAGAAGTTGAAAGCAACAGCTTGAGTATTCGTACACGGACTTCAGGGGAGTTGGGAAGTATACCTGTTTTGGAGGTGATGGAGAAGATGAAGGAGGCGATCGCTAACTTCGATAACTTCTAAGTATACTTTTGATAAGCGACAACGCATTGATAGAAGCCTATCCAGACGCACCTGTCAGCAGTTCCTGGATAGGCTTTCAATTGAAAGCGTGCCTCAGGATGCCCAGCATGTCTTTTCAGGGAACGATCCTTTTTTCCAGTGTTGTCGAACCTTTGTTGCTGCCATTTGGTAAAATGCCTGCGAGTTATTAACAGGTATTTCTTGAAGTTGCTCCACTTCTCCACTGGATTTATCTAGCCACAAAGATCCAAGATGATCTTCGTGGGGACCAAAGCGATAAATAACGCTCTTCTCATCCTCCTTCTCTTTTAAAATCAATACATAAAAAGCCATAAATACATTTGTCGTCTGCAAGTGTTTGATACTTCAATTTTAACTCATTGTTAAATCCCCTCGCTCCTAGCGAGACAGCTTATGCTGATGCCCAATGGTACAAGCAAGTGATGAATAAATAGTCACGCATATTAGTGTTAAATCCAGAATCCGTTGATTTTTGTATAGAACAACTCGAAAAACATCACGATAGGGCGAGTTTTAGCTGCGGTAACGAACAACTGGATCGCTTTAATCTAGCTCTATCCATGAGTGGCATAAATCTCGAACAATTACCTCAAAGTATTGTTAAAAAGTTGCCAAAATATCCGATTATTGGCGTGACCTTAATTGGGAGATTAGCGGTGGCTCATGATTACAGGGGATATGGTTGGGGAAAGTTGTTGATTATGGACGCTTTATACAGAAGTCTCGCAGTCAGCCAAAGGACTGGTTGTTTTGCAGTGGTAGTAGATGCGATTGACGATAAAGCGGTGAGGTTTTACCAAAGGTTTGAGTTTCAAACTTTTCCTGACCAACCCTACAAGCTGTTCCGTACCATGAAAAACATTGCTCAAACTTTTGGTTTACTCCCAAAAAATTAAGCAAAAAATCTGAGATTTCATGGCGATCGCAAAACCCTAAGAGCGGTCGGTGTAGGTAGTTTACAGCCGTACTATTCCTACTTCTATTAATGCTTGGGTGGTAATTCCCAAGCCAATCAGCGAAATTAAAAATGCACTGAGTGCGGGCAAAATTCTGTGGAGACGCTTTGGTTTTGGTAACTGTAGTTTCTCAAACCACTGTTTGGCATAAATTAGCAACAATCCCAATCCTGTTAGTACTGCTGCTAGTCCCAAACTAAATGCTACAACCAGCATTAGTCCGAAACCCACACGTCCGATAGCGATCGCACTTAATAACAAAACTAAAGCTGAAGGACAAGGTACAAGTCCACCAGAAACACCTAACGCCAGTAAATTTCCCATCGTTACAGGGGTGTTTGAGGGTAAGTGATGGTGATCATGATCGTGATCGTGGTGGTGATCATGATCGTGATCGTGGTGGTGGTGGTGATCATGATCATGATTCCGCAGACGGCTAATAAATAGATTTAAACCGATTACCAGCACCATAAAACCAGATAAGATGCTTAACCAAGGTAATATCCGTTCTGGTAAGATAAATTGGGAAGCAAACAGAGTCGCCAATCCCAAGATAAACACGCCGATGGTATGGGTGAGAGTTGTTGTTAGTCCCAAAAACAGAGCGTGTTGAGCAGTTACTTTTGAACCCATCAGATAAGCACCAACTATGGTTTTACCATGTCCGGGTGACATTGCGTGCATTGCACCCCAGACAAAAGCAGCCATGAGCGCGATCGCAAGACTACCGCCAAATTGCCCGACGGCACCAGAAATTAACCAAAAATCCCGGTTTTGACGGTTAAAAATAAAGTTTTGGACTTTTCCTTTGTGAAATATTGTTGCTAGACAATGAGCTGCCGGTGCTTCAGCCAGAAACAAATCATAATGCATTCTCTGGTTTTGTACTGGTTGTAGCCAAGAGTAATTTAGTTGTAGAGTACTGTGGGTATTGGTGTTAACTTTTAGAGTTGGTAGCAAATTGTTTGTTTCCACAGATGCGATCGCCACAGTGCCTTTTTTACCTTGCTCATTGGATAAAAAGATGCGATCGCCTAAAAACTGTTCAAGTTCTCTTTTATGGGTTACAGTTTCTTCACGGGAAAGTTGTCCATCCCGGTTATCATCACTAAAAACTACTAAATCAGTGGGGAAAGTCAGTGTAATTGCAGTTTCTTTTTCGCCTACGCTAACTTCTGCAACTGACAAATCTGCCCAATGTGCAAGGCTAGGTGCGCTAAAACTAATTGATAACAGCAGTGATAAGAAAAAGGAAATGATACTAATTTTACGCCAGTGGATTTTCATGTTTTTTGAAAGTTTGGAGGAACGCTAAAATCCAAAATTCTCTAATCCCAGTCCTGATGAGTATCGCGCTTGTTTGTCAAAAGTGCGATCGATTTGTTGAGATAATTTTTGGTAAGTTAAAGCCTGCTGGTTATTTCCCAATGCTTTTTCAATCATGGCTGCACGGTAAAATATAGCAGCATCTTTTGTACCCAGTTGTAAGGCTTCTTGGATGGCTTGTTGAGCTTCTTTGATGCGTCCAGAGTCAGATAATGCCCAAGCAAGGGTATCTAAGGTTTGAGCATCCCGACGAATCTTGATTTCTGCTTGCATCAAGGATAAAGCTTCAGCGGTATCTTGAGGACGATTCTTTTCTAATAACAACCGTGCTAACTCTCGCTGATGTCCAAAGGAACCGTTACCATGTCCTGTAGCATTTTCTTGTCTGAGTAAGGTTTCGGCTTCGGTTAATAATTTTACTGCTTGTTGTTGTTCACCTTGCAGTTGTTTTACTCTGGCTTTACCCCGAAAAACAGCATGATCGTAAGTTGTGGATGATTTCTCGGAGTTGGGTAAAACTTGGGCATAAAGGTTCTCTGCTGCTTTGTAGTCTCCCTGTCTGGTTTTCAGTTCTGCCAGATGCAGTAGGGCTAAGGGATACCTGGGTATAATTCGTAGTGCTTCTTTATATAAGTTTTCTGCCAGTTCCAGTTGTCCGTGTTTGTAGTAAAACTGACCTAGTAATACCCGCGTGTATGCAGAACTGCCTGTTTCACCGGCTTCTTCCATAGATAGGGCAAATTTAAAAGTATCAATTGCTGCTTGTTCTTGCCCTTGTGCTGTTAGTACCAAAGCTTGTAAAGTTAAGTTTCCTTGGGTGGGAAGTTTGTTTACTAAGGTATCAGCAGCGGTTTTTGCCTCTTGTAGTTTACCCATTGCTAACTTAGATGTCACCAAAATAGCCAGGGCACCTTGATTGCCAGGTTGAGTTTTTAATACTTCTTGGGATAACCCTATGGCTTCGTTAAAATCATGTCTAGCTTGGGCAACACGAGCCAAAACTATCACCGCGCTTTGGTTATTGAAAGGTAAACTGGAAAGGGAGCGTTTAGCTGCTTGTTCTGCGAGTAAATACCAGCTACTTTCACCAGTTGCCTTTGCCATATTGAAATATGCTTGAGCTAAGGAAGCTAAATTTAAGCCACTTTCCGGATTTTGGCGGACTTTTTCTTGGTAAAGGCTGATTTCCTGTAAGATGGTAGCTCGACGATTGTCAGTACCTGGTAAAGAGCGAGAAAGAGAGTAACGATAAGGTGCTGGAAGTTGGGAAGATTGGGAATTGAGGTATGAGACTACAACGATAGTTGCGATGGGGACTGCTAGAAGTAACAGCCATACAGGTTTGAGTTTGTGCTTGTGAATAGCTTCCGTCATTTCCGTTATTTCCTTTTCTTTCTTGAACCATACAAAAGGAGGGGAAAGGGGAAAAGCAATTATAAAACCCCTCTCCTTGTAGAGACGTAGCACTGCTACGTCTCTTGTATTCGATTAGAGGGCAATCTGCTGTAACTTCTGCTTTCCCCTAATATTCTTATGTCCCTCTAATTCGGTAGCGCTAAGTAAGGAAATTGTGTTTCTAACGGTTTATGACCTTGAGCTGGGTTATCGGGAGTACCTTCGTAGGAAACGTTATCGGCAGTGACTGCACCATTCGTAAGTACGCTTAAAGTTGTATCAACCACATCATCTAAGAGCAACCGTCCGGTGATGGGGCTGCCTTTGGCGTTGAGGGCTTTACCGTAACCACTTGGTTGGCTAGTATCAATTCGCATCACGTCAGGAAGGAATGCACCCAGTAAAGCATTAGCCCGTGTATCGTCATTCCCCAGAGCTTTGAGGGTAGTTTTCGCTTCTGCTCCCACCGGTGCAGCAGCAGGGCTTAAGTCAGCAGTGGGGGGAATACTATTAAAGGCATTTAGAAAATCGTTAGTAACGATTAAGCCTTCATTAATAGCCGGTCGTCCGAGACGTTCAACCTGTTGGAATTTCTGATTGCGGGGGTTTCTGACAGAGATAGTTTGCCACACATCGAAAGTTGTGGCTTTAGTTTTTCCTTGTAATAAAGAACGTGGTACTCTAGCAACAATGGTGTTGACGTTATATCCTTTAGCAAAGTCAAGAGCTTGGTTAGTAGGACGAAAACCAACTGCGGGTCCTATACCTAAAGCACCAGCACGAACTCGGAAAAATTGTTCCACATCGAAGAAAAATGGATCTTCCCGCAGCCCTGCAAATACACTGACTTTGGAGTTTCCTAAGTTTAGCTCGTTAAGAGTTGGGTTATTATCTGCATTTAAGGGAGTAGTTCTACCTTCATCTGCATCAATTCTTCTACCGTTAGCGATCGCAGTTAATTTAAATGGTTGTTCCCCTTGGCTATTGGGTTCTCCAAATTGAAACCGCAGGATCAAATCTTCTTGACCTGTGGGGGTTGCATCTTTATCACCAACACGGGTAACTTTAAATTCATAAAGGGCATTGCTGCTGAAATAATACTGCTGACGAGCAACCGATCGCGGATTGGTATTCATCACGAATATCAAGTCATCTCCACTCGCACTGGGGTTTTGGTCTTTTTCCCGAAACACATATAAATCAGTTAAATTCAGGTTGCGACCTTTTGTATCCACCTCGCCGTCATCATGGTCGGAAGCATTAACGTATATTGGGATAACTGTTATTGCAGCAACGGCTAAACCCAAGGCTAGTACACTCGGTCCGATAATTTTTTTCAGATTCAGATTTTTGAAATTAAAGTGATGCAAGAATTTTTTAGTACCTATTGTTGTTATGTCTGTCATCTTGGCATCTCCTGACATATTTGTCATTATTAGTAAGGGAACTCAAAAAAATATTCCTTTCCTCTTCTCCAATAGCTCTACATTATTGAATCGCGTTATTCACTTTCCAGACCAAAAACTGCTTATTTTTTGCTCACTTTTACTTTTAAGCCGAGTTTCTCAATTTCGTAATCAAATTAGACGTAAGTAGGTGGGTGTAAATAAACATAACTATATTTCTGTCATTGCGTTCGCGGAGCGTCTCCTAGAGAGGAGGCACGACAAAGCAATTCGCTTGCGGTTACGGACTTTTTACATTTTGTTACATAGCTAGGTTTATTCAGCAAACCCTACTTAGCACAGAATAGTCTCTACGTCTTTTCTGGAGATGTCTATTAGCTAGAAAACATCCATTCACAACTTCCCATCATCAAGTGTTTCAAGTTAATTAATTTATCGTTGCCAGAGAATATCTGCAACTGTTACCATTGCCGCTTTCAAATGACGACGAATAGCTGACTTGTATCTGATGATATAAACGATAATATAATAGAATCATTAAACATCTCCAGAAAAAATGTAGAGACCTAGCACTGCTACGTCTAATCAAGGGTTTCGGGCAACGCATAATTAATTTCTGGAGATGTCTATTCAGTTATCCCCTCAAATTGCTGGTGTGAGTTATGACTAGCCTCGTACCCAAATCTGAATCAACTGATATTTTTTATCCAAGTTCGGATGGTGAACCTTTGGCAGAAACTTCTGTTCATGCTGATGCAATTATTAACACCGTTGTTGCCTTGCGTCAGTATCTTGCAGGCAAGTCGGCAATTGTTCTGGCAGATCAGTTTCTCTACTATGCTCAAGGTTATCCTCGATTGAGGGTGGCTCCAGATGTAATGGTAATTTATAACGTCCCACTTGGGGCTAGAGATAATTATAAGATTTGGGAAGAAGGACAAGTACCATTAGTCATTTTTGAAATGACTTCTCAGGGAACTAGAGAGCAAGATATAAGTTTCAAAAAAACTCTATACGAGCAGTTAGGAGTACTGGAGTACTGGTTATTTGACCCTAAAGGAGAATGGATTCCCGAACAACTACGAGGTTATCGTTTAATTAGACAAGAGTATGAGCTAATTACAGATAAGCGAAGTGAGGCTTTGCAACTGCGGTTAGAGATTGACGAGCAATTGATTGCCTTTTACAAACAGGATACAGGAGAGAAGTTATTGGCTCCTGGGGAGTTAGTAGAAGCGCTACAGCAGGAAATTTTAGCACGAGAACAGGCTGAAGAGCGAGCAAAACGAGCTGAGGAGCGAGCAGCACAAGCTGAGTTACAAGTGAAAAGGTTAAAAGAACAGTTGCGTAGACGCGAAGCGGCTTGTCGTTAGACATCGCTTGGGGTTGATCCTGATACTATAAATAACTTATAGATCTAGCGATCGCTCTTCTGCTAAAATACTCACAAAAGCTATAATTTAACATCTATTTAAGCGAGAAATTTACTTGTGGATGTAATGTTAGAGCGATCGCACGAACTAAAACTAGCCTTAACCGATTTTGTGGTTGATGCAGAAGGAGAACTAGCTACAGCGCTGGAAACCTATGCAGCAGAACAATCGCGTCCTGGTTCTGGGGATAGTAAACAGCAAGATTTCATCATTGATAGTTTTGTTATCGAAGGCAAAGTTGGTGATAAAACACCCCTTGATTTGTTTTTAGATAGTCATCCAGATTTCCCAGATACAGAACGCAACCTGATTCGCAGTTGGCATCGTAGTTTTATTGGCTTGTTTGCCGTAGTTCAAATTTTACCTGATGGCTTTGAATTAGTAAATTGGCTAACAGAGAAACACTATATTGTCAAGCCAACTGATGCATTAACAATTCAAGAAATGTTGCGGTTTCAAGTAGGAGAAATTTTCCTAACTCGAATTGCTCCCGTAAGTGATACTGAATGGATGTTTTTTGGTTCCCATACACTCTTCGGTAAATTAGGCAAACCCAAATTAGCAGTAGCGATCGGTAATTTCAAAGATAACTACAAAAAGAATCTTTACGGTGATGCACCAGAATTATTAGAAGAAGCTTGGCTATCAGTGGAAAAATATCATCAGGAATTTGTTGATTTTTTTGGCAGCGACGAAATCACATTATCGGGATATCAGCTTAACAAAAAAATAGTTGAGTTCCAAGAGTTGATGACTGAAAAACGCTTGACAGAAGCAGGTATTGATACTTCTAAATCTCTAGCTGAAGCCGCTGAAGCCGCAGGTATCGACGAAGAAGAAATCAAAGCAGCCGCAGAAGAATTGGGTGCTGATTCCAAAGCAGTTTCTCAGGTATTTAACAATAAATCTGCCAATAATAAAATGGTAATGCCGAAAGTTGATTTACCTGCGGAACTGAGGAAAGCCGAACAAGTAACGGCACTTTCTCATCCTCGTTGGGGACAAATGTTTTTCCCAACATATGGGAAACTAAAACTAATTTTAGAAGCTGATGATTGGCAAAAACTAGAAGGTTCAGAAAAACTAATTCGTTACTTCCTAGAAGACAAAAGTATTAATACTTTCGTTTGGTATCGGCTAGCTGAACAATACCCAACTCAGTTAGAAAAAGTGTTGCAAAGTTATTTACAGCGTCCGGATTTTAGTTTGGAAAGCGATTTGAAGCCGCTTTTACAACAATTCAATAAACTGATTGAGCCAGAGTTACCAGAAATTGCTAGTGTACCTTTACATCTGCATAATTTATTTCAAGAAGCTTTGGGAGATGTGAATAAATCTAAATCTAAGTCTAAGGATAAAGGTAAAAAGCCGACAACAAAGGGTTTTCAGCGAAGTTAAGATGTAGTAAGCACTTCAGCGCTTAAAAAGAAAAAGCACAACCCTTCCAGTACCTGCACTGTCCCAAACCAGATTTTAAACCACCCAGTAAGTGGTTCTACTAATCGGTTTGTAGAGACGTAGCAATGCTACGTCTCTACATCTTTTTCATACCTACGTCTATTGACCAAAAAGCTGCACTTGCACCCCATCATTAACGCTGTTATCAGACTGATCTGGTTGCAGGATAATGGGAGTGTCTGTGAGTGTTAGGGATTCATCAAGCCTTCTTAATTCCAGTTGATCACCGATTTGCAAGATACCCATAGGAAAAAATTTTTCCGTATTATTACGAGGAACGCTGACAGAATTGCTTGGTGCAAAAAATTTGGCGTAGTCCTCCTGTGATGTTCTATTATTAATTCCGTTGAGAAAATCACCAGTTAAGGTATCTTGTCGTGTATTTGAGTTTTGGGTTGGTGGTGATTGTGCGTCAACTGAATTTACGAAGCTTGTCACACTTGCGATGATTGCCAAGGCTGCAATGATTTTACTGTTCATAAGTTTTATCCAAATTATTTTTTATGACTTGTCTTTATTCTACAAACAAGTTATTCTATTTGCTATAATTATAGCCTTTGTGATAGCTAAAAATTGTATTTTAATATACTGGCTTTGTCAATAAGTTCTCTTCTTTGTTAAGTAAAACAAATGGATAAGATATTACTTTTTTTATATCTATTGCAAATCATGCAATAAAGCAACTGCATAAATACTTAGGATAAGCACCCTGATATATTTTAATACTGTTCATTTCAGTCCGAAATCCTGATAAAGATGTAGCATTGCTACCTCTCTACATTTATTCGATTAGAGCGATAGGCTGCAATAACTCATGAATTTTTTCCCTTTCCCCCTTTTTTAAGTTAGGTGGAGCAGATTAAATATAAAACCTCACCCTGCCTTTGGCTTCCCCCTCAAGAAGGAGAGGAATGGAGGGTGAGGTTTTGTCTTATATTTAATAGACATAGGAGTAGAAATGAACTATGCGTTGCCCAAAAACCTTGATTAGACGTAGCATTGCTACGTCTCTACGTCTTTTCTACCAGATGTCTAATGTTTTCTAGTTGAATATTCTCTGCCAAAAACTTCTAGGTTTCATTTTGATGTAAGTTCGATCATTAGCTCTAAATTTCTTTTCAAATGTATTTTTATCTAGCTCAATTAAATTAGGATCAACGACCGTAATGAAAGCGTCGTATAAGTTTTGTTCTGTGTTAACTGTTTTGATACTTAACAACTCCTCACCACTAAGATTGCAGCTTTTACCTGGTTGACTAATCAAGCAAACAACACCAGTTCCATTCTTTGAATTAGGCTCAAATGCCCATAAACCTAATTCTTCTTTCTCGTAGCGGTTCTTTAATATCTCAGCTGCGTGTTTACAATCTGAGTCAAGGTTCTGTGAATTGATATACTCCTTTTTCCAGTTAATCAGCGCTTTTTTTTGGTTCTGATTTTGGGGATTGTAAACGACAGTGGTTGGTGTATTCTCAATAGTCTCACAGCCAAATGAAATACTGTTGTTAGAACTTGACTGGCTGAAGGTTGGGGTAGCAGTGAGAGCGATCGCCACCGTAGTCAAACCAAGCAACAAAGGAAGCAGCAACAGCAAAACCCCAGGCTTTACTAATAACACAGATTCAGGCTGAACTTAATCAACTCAGCCTAAGAATTGAAATGCAAGCATGGTGGGATGAACAGATTAAAAAACACCAAGATTTGCTTAACAGACAAAAAGATTTTCTAGTTAAACAGCTTGATACTTATGAAGAATCAAAACAGAGGTTGGGTGATATACAAGAAAAATTGAATGATAATGATATAGTAAAAGTAGAAGATTTGTTGCCCAAAATTAAGTATCATTTAGGTAACTTACTGCAGAGTCGTGAAAAAGTTTACGCGCAGATTAATTTTACTCATAATCTGATTAAACTTAAAAGTAATACTAACAAAGACTACTTTTCCCAACAAAAAATCGCTAAATTTCTATTCGACGCTATTCAACAAGCTCGCAGTTTCGGAGACAAGCAAGCAGAAGCTGCTGCTTTAAGTAATCTTGCTAGGCTATACGAACTGCAAGTATCAGATAGAGAAAAACTAACAAAACAAGAGCAACTCTACCTTGCTCAGGCAAAAAGCTTTACTCAAGAAGCTATAAAGTTATATAGTGATATTAATGTTGATAACCGTCAAGTTTTATATCGTCAGAGAAGCCAATTAGGACGCATTCTTAAAGCTCAAGGAAATATAAAAGCAGCACTTGTATCTTACGCTGAAGCATGGAATATACTCCAGTCACTCCGTGGAGATTTAGTTACTAGTGCTGATAACCAGTTTGCTTTTCGTCAAGATGTGGAACCTGTATATCGAGAATTTATCGATTTACTATTACAACCTCAAATCAGTGAAATGGATGTAAAAAACTTGGTATTGTTGAATAACATTCCAGGAGCAGAGAAACCTGCGAAGGATGAAACATCAAAAAATCTCTTAGATATAGCTTGTCTTGTCATGAAACCTTTGCAATTGGCAGAGCTAGGTAACTTCTTTCAAGAACGACCCACATTCCGCACTTCAATAAGTAGCATAAGTAAACTACATAACCTAAAAATTCACTGATGAGAATTTGAACAATCAAGTCACTATAAAATAAATAAATTATCCACATCAAAAGTCCAGCTTTTTTATTGTGTAAAAAAGCTTGTTCTCCAACAACACTTCATTTGATTTTTTGAATCAGTTATGTAAACATCAGACGAAGTAATACTAAATTAGGGAGCTAAAAAATCAGACAATAAATAATACTTTTGACAAGCTTTGGGCAGGAATTGCAAGATTCGACAACGTGACTCCGTTAAGTTCAGAATCCTCTGCCAGCCTTGTACAATCATCAGGTGAATCCCTTGAAAGCATTGAAATATCCAACGCAAAGTAGGGGATTGCGTGTCTTTGTTCAGTTGATTTTTAACTGTGGTTTTTTGATTCTTTAACGATATTCTTAATTGTCTTTGTCCTAAATTATAAACTAACAGACATTTCAAAATCTATTTGTTTGTTATACTCTACTAAGATGTGAGCAAATACTGCTTTATCTGATTCATTTCCTGATGCTCCTCTAAAAAATAAGGGGATATCTCCATCACCACTTACTATTAAATCTAATATACATTGTTTTAA
>JAESGE010000082.1_pt1 | contig 107982 bp, 77 predicted proteins | sample 9269601 | NCBI WGS metagenome assembly JAESGE01 (sample SAMN14515569, study PRJNA621662) | algae metagenome | isolation source: Tolypothrix brevis GSE-NOS-MK-07-07A and co-occurring heterotrophs from wet... | place: USA: Grand Staircase Escalante National Monument, Utah | collected 2006-04-16
AACGGGTACGGATAAACCCCAGACTCTAGAACCTAAAAGACAACGAACGAGTAAGGTCAATCAGAGAGCGAACTACGAGGAATTGACGCTGTTTGACTTCGGTTGACTACGTTACTTGTGTATCCCTACAAACGGGTTAATCTTTATCTATTTTACTCTTTAGCCCGCGAAGGCGGGCTTGGTTTGTGTAGCCGCGAATTCCATTCGTCAGGGCTTCTTAGTTTGTGTAGCCGCGAATTCCATTCGTTAGGGCTTCTTTAAAAACTGAAAGTGGTACGCACTGTACCTACATAAATAGTATCATTGCGATCGTTATGCTCAGGACTCAAAATCACCAATAAACCGGGAGTAATAGCAATGTTGTCATTAAGTTGCACCTTGTAAAGACCTTCTAAATGGTAAGAGGTATTTGTATCTCTTAGCCCTCTACCATTAGCAGTCACATTGGCATCATTGCTGGCAGTTCTGGGTGGTTGACCAAATATCAAACCAAGCAGGCTACCCTTTGTACCAATATCTTGCAAACCGAGGCTGGCACCCCAGTAGTTGAATGTTGCACTATCACCGCTTCTAACGGTTACAGGAACACCGCTGACGGTTGAGTTAGCAGTGTTCTGGGCTTCAGCATCAGTGTAACCATACCAACCATTAAGTAGCAACTTAGGAGTAAGTCTAAAAGCAGCTTCTACACCGTAATGATTAGCACTGGTGGCAACATTACCAAAGGGGTTATTGGCAATGCTGCTGCCTGTGGCTTCAAACATGCTCACACCACCGCCACTAGGCAGACCATTAACAGTAGTAGTGCCATTTTGATAAGTACGTGCGTAAGTTAAGCCGACGTTAAAGGTTTTAGTTGGTTGGAAACCTATCTGAGCTAAAGCTGCATAGTTACCATCAAAAAGACCATTTTTATCCAATGGATTGTTAGCTGTATTCAGACGTCCACCAGCCAGATAACCCACAGAGACACTTAAAGCTTTATTGGGGTTAACAGTTATGGTTGCACCTGCACCACCTTGACCTTGACGAAAGATGGGGCTGAAGCGACCATAACGAGAGATAGCACCCTGACTAGTGCTGGTAAAGAAGGGGCTGAAGGTGTTGATGTTTTCCCAAAATTCACCATTGTTTGCATCAATCTTGATACGTATTGCATCACTTAGGTTAAAAGCATAGTTGATTTTCTCTGCCTGGAGAGTGTTATCAGCGTTGTTGATGATATCAAATATTAAGCGGGACATGTTAGTACCCGTTGAAGCGTTACCGATGTTAGGGTTGCTACTGTTGTTGGGAATGATATTCCCTACTTGTAAACGAATTTGTAACTGGTCTTTTCCGGTGAAACTGGAAAGCAAGTTCAAACGAATTCGCTCAGATAAAGTCGCGTTGCTGTCTAAATCGCGCTTTGGAGTATTTGGATTGCTTCTGAGTGTAGCAGCGCTTATTGCTGCGTTATCACCGAAAGAATCAGATAAAACGAAAATCGCTTCTCCAACTAACTTGGTGGTAGTTGAAAACTGATTAGCTTGCATGACAGCGCTTCTAGCTTCTAGCCTATCTACGCGATCGCGCATAGTTGCCAATTCAGCGTAAAATTCTTCTTGCACATGCTCTAAGGTCTCTAAGTCTTCTTTTGTCATCAAACCAGCGGTGCCAGTGGCAATTAATTCGTGAATGCGGTTTAAACAAGCATTCAAACCAGCCGCAAATTCATAACGAGTTAATGTACGGTTGCCGCGAAAAGTGCCGTTTGGGTATCCAGCGATACAACCATAACGCTCAACCAGAGATTGTAATGCTTGGAATGCCCAATCTGTAGGCTGCACATCAGAAAATTTAGATACCGATGTAACTTGACCCATGCTGTCAGTTTGAGACAACTGGGTAACAGAAATCGTTTCTTCATTGACTTCAGCTGCTAAGGCGCTGTTTGCTACACAAAAGGTGGTAATAAAAACTAGTGGACTTACTTTAAAAACGTTCCAAAATAATTTTTTCAAAGTTTTTCTCATTCCTAATCCAAAACATGTAGAGACGTAGCAATGCTACGTCTCTAGATTCTTCTTCACTTTCGCATGTCTTTAGCTATTAAGAACTGTGGGAAGTTTTAGAAACTGAAAGTGGTACGCACTGTACCTACATAAATAGTATCATTGCGATCGTTATGCTCAGGATTCAAAATCACCAATAAACCGGGAGTAACAGCAATGTTGTCGTTGAGTCGGAACTTGTAAAGACCTTCTAAATGATAAGAGGTATCTGTATCTCTTAGCCCTCTACCATTAGAAGTCACATTGGCATCATTGCTGGCAGTTCTGGGTGGTTGACCAAATATCAAACCAAGCACGCTACCCTTTGTACCAACATCTTGCAAACCGAGGCTGGCACCCCAGTAGTTGAATGTTGCACTATCACCGCTTCTAACGGTTACAGGAACACCGCTGACGTTTGAGTTAGCAGTGTTCTGGGCTTCAGCATCAGTATAACCATACCAACCATTAAGTAGCAACTTAGGGGTGAGTTTAAAAGCAGCTTGTACACCGTAATGATTAGCACTAGTGGCAACATTACCAAAAGGGTTATTGGCAATGCTGCTGCCATTGGATTCAAACATGCTGATGCCACTACCGCTAGTCACACCATTGACAGTAGTAACACCATTTTGATAAGTACGTGCGTAAGTTAAACCGATATTGAACCTTGGATTCGGTTGGAAAGCTACCTGAGCTAAAGCTGCATAGTTACCATCAAGAAGACCATTTCTATCCAAAGGATTGCTAGCTGTATTATTACGTCCACCAGCTAGATAACCAACAGAGGCACTTAAAGCTCCCTTGGGGTTAAGACTTATAGTTGCACCTGCACCACCCTGACCTTGACGGTAGATGGTGCTGAAGCGACCATAGCGGGAGATAGCACCCTGACTAGTGCTGGCAAAGAAGGGGCTGAAGTTGTTGATGTTTTCCCAAAATTCACCATTGTTTGCATCAACCTTGACACGTATTGCGTCACTTAGGTTGAAAGCATAGTTGATTTTCTCTGCCTGGAGAGTGTTACCAGTGTCGTTCTCAAATATTAAGCGGGACATAGCAGTACCCGTTGAAGCGTTACCGATGTTAGGACTGTTGTTGGCAATTACATTCCCTGCTTGCAAACGAATTTGTAACTGGTCTTTTCCGGTGAAACTGCTGTTTAAGGTCAAACGAATCCGCTCAGATAAAGTCACATTGTTGTCTAAGTCGCGCTCTGGAGCATTTGGATTAGCTCTGAGTGTAGCAGCGCTGATTGCTGCGTTATCACCGAAAGAATCAGACAAAACGAAAATCGCTTCTCCAATCAACTTGGTGGTAGTGGAAAATTGATTGGCTTCCAACTCAGCGGTTTTGGCTTCTAGTGCATCCACACGACCGCGCAGAGTTGCCAATTCAGCGGAAAACTCTTCTTGCAAGCGCTGTAAAGTCGCTAAGTCTTCTTTTGTTACCAAGTCAGCGGTGGCAGTGGCAATCAATTCGTTAACGCGGTCTAAACAAGCATTCAAACCAGCCGCAAATTCATAACGAGTTAATGCACGGTTGCCGCGATAAGTGCCGTTTGGGTATCCAGCGATACAGCCATAACGCTCAACTAAAGATTGTAATGCTTGGAATGCCCAGTCTGTAGGCTGCACATCAGAAAACTGAGAAACGGATGTTACCTGACTCATGGTGTCAGTTGTCTCCAACTGGGTAACAGAAGTCATTTCTTCGTTGACTTCAGATGCTAAAGCGCTGTTTACTGCTAAAAATGAGGCAACAACAGCTAATGGACTTAGTTTAAAAACGTTCCAGAATAATTTTTTCAAAGTTTTTCACACTCACACCTCAACTAATTTTTATCATACAACCTCAAATTGTTATATAGCACTCATACAGCAGATTGCGTTGTGATTAAATACACGTAGAGACGTAGCAATGCTACGTCTCTACATTTTTTTCACTCTGTAAGCGGACTCAGGTTTCTCTAAATTGTTATTAGACATCGACCGAATTTATGCGTTACCTAAAACCCGTAGAGACGTAGCATTGCTACGTCTCTACATTTTTTTTCACTTTCCCGTGTCTATTAGCTATTAAGAACTGTGAAAAGTTTTAGAAAGTGAAGGTGGTGCGGAGTGTACCAACATAGGTAGTATCGTTGTCGCTATTACCCTCTGGGCTGAAAATCACCAACAAACCGGGAGTAATAGCAATGTTGTCGTTGAGTTGCATCTTGTAGAGACCTTCTAAATGATAGGTTGAATCTCTATCTTCAATGACATCGCTGCTAGTCACTGTCGGTGGTTGACCAAATATTATACCCAAGGTGTTGCCTTCACTGCCAAAGTCCTGGAGAGCCAGAGAAGCAGCCCAGTAGAGGATGTCTGCATTAGCACCGGAAAATGGACCAGCTTCAGCTTCTGCGGTTGTATAACCTACCCAACCGGCAAGAGTGAATCTAGAACTGGGACGTATGAGCGCTTCTATGCCGTAATTATTAGCGGTAGTAGCAAAGTTACCAAAGGGGCGATTGGCATTAACATTACCCGTGGAACTAAATAGATTGACACCACCTGCACCTTCACTATTTTGATAGGTGCGTGCGTAGGTTGCAGCAATAGTGAAGGCTTTGCTGGGTTTAAAAGCTAGTTGACCAAAAGCAGAGTAAGAACCATTGATGAGACCGCGACCTAAATCTGGGTTCTCAGCTGAACCTGCTTGATAACCCACAGTAGCAGTAATAGGTCCTTTAGGAGCTAATACTACAGTTATACCTGCGCCTTCAGAAGCCTGACGGTAGATGGGGCTGAATCGTCCATAGCGGGAGATAGCACCAGAACCGCTGCTTGCAAGGGCAGGGTTGACGGTATCAACGAAGTCGTAGAATTCACTTCTGGCAGCGGAGATATTCACCCGTACCGCATCGGTTAGGTTGAACTGATAGTACAAGTCATCAAGAACAACGGCGTTATTCTCATCTCCGTCATAGGAAAGTCGGGTCAAGTCAGTACCCGTTCTACTCGTATTAAATTGGCTAATATTTCGGGCTTGGATACGGACTCGCAAGCGGTCTGTGCCAGCAAAGCTGGTATCAAAGTTCAGACGTACCCGGTCTGCAAAGACAGTATTACCCGCTGTGTCTCTTCTTGAGTTTGCATAGTTGGCACCATTTGTACCATAAGCGTCTCTGATGGCATTTGCTTGTGCAGCTGTAAAACGAGGATTTAACTGCTGTATTCTTGCACTTATAGCCGCTGGAGTAGCTAAGTTAGCTGGTGAGAAGTCACCTTGACTAAAATTGTAAGGAAGTGCTCGCTCCTCTGTGAAAACGTCAGCCACACTAAAGATGACTTCCCCATTCAACTTGGTGGTAGTTGAGAATTGATTAGATTCCAACTCAGCGGTTCTCGCTTCTAGGGCATCCACACGACCGCGCAGAGTTGCCAATTCAGCGGAAAACTCTTCTTGCAAGCGCTGTAAGGTCGCTAAATCTTCTTTTGTCACCAAGTCAGCGGTGGCAGTGGCTATCAATTCGTTAACGCGGTCTAAACAAGCATTCAAACCAGCCGCAAATTCATAACGAGTTAATGCACGGTTGCCGCGATAAGTGCCGTTTGGATAACCAGCGATACAACCATAACGCTCAACTAGAGATTGTAATGCTTGGAATGCCCAGTCTGTAGGTTGCACATCAGAAAATTGAGAAACGGATGTTACCTGACCGATGCTGTTAGCTTCTTGGGACAATTGGGAAACAGAAGTTGTCTTTTCTTTAACTTCTTCTGCTACGGCAGTGTTTGCCGCTAAAAATGAGGCAGCAACGACTAATGGACTTAGTTTAAGAACGTTCCACAGAGGTTTTTTCATTTTTTTAACTCTCACTCACACCTATTGATTTAATGGAATAAATTCCGATAATCATTTTATAGTAATAGTAGCAGATATTATGATTAATATTCACTTTGAGATATTGAATTTATCAGTGATATTGTTGGCGGCTTCACTGAAAAAGTTAAAAGTCTTCTTTTAACTACCTGTTCGCCGATAAATGCTAGTTAGGTTAAGTTTAGGTAAAATTGATATTTTGCCGCAATGCCAACAAGTGGCTTGACAAGAAAATCGTTGAATGATAAGGCAATTGCTCTGCACCGATTTTGCTCATTCCCTAAAATTGAAGCATTGTCAATAGGTCTTTTTATAGTTACCGTCAGAGGATATTTACGGGAGCAATAACTTATTACATTAAGGTTGTGTCTATTGTCAAGTAAAGTAACTAGATAAGACACAAAATATTTCACAACTTGCCTGTAAGCGATCGCTCTTATTTAAGCAATGCTAGATCCCATGTGAAAATTCGCAATATTCAGATTCCCGACTTCGCATAAGTTGTCGGGAATCTAGCTTTTCACGCTCTTATTTAACGTGTCGCGGAAGTCCCCACCTTCAATAACGTAGTAACGGCTTAAGCCGTTAAAATCACGACTCGACGAGCGGTAAACCGCTCACTACAAATCAGGGGGAGTGTTTTACATTGAATTTCGCTCACTACCACACATTACGCACTATTTTTTTGCCCCTTGATTGGGAAAACATAGAACAATCCTGCGTTTGTAGCGTAACATTTTTCCTTCTTCTTCAAACTGTTGTAGCAGCCGTGTGACTGTTACCCGTGTTGTATTTAAAACTTCGGCAATTTCTTGGTGGGTAACATTCAAGTCAATCAGCTTGCCTTGTTCCACCTCACGACCAAATTTTTCACTCAACCAGACTAAAAATTGCCACAAACGTAGAGAAATTGGCTTACGATGTACTATGCTTAATAGTTCTTCTGCTTGTTGAATGTGGGATAATAAAGCATTCAAATCTTGATGCCAAAGGTGAGGTGGTATAATACTTACCTCTACACTTGTCAAACATTCAATTTGGTAAGGTTTGACTGTAGATAAAGGATAACCAACTAAATCCCCAGGTCCCCAATAACCCAGAGTAATGAATGTTCCATCTTCACTCCAGGTTAAGGTACGAATTGTACCCCGATCAATCCGCCAAAGTACATCATTCCGTTGGGGAATTATTTCTCGACGGTTAAATAACCTCTGGGGCAGTTGTTCATTTGCAATAGTTAAGGGATTATTAGATATAGGATTTGGTGTATTAATCGGCGAATATGTCATGAAAGTTATCTCAGTTAATAGAAGTTGTTTGGTAGATTTAAAAATTAGGAGAGGATGGGCAAAACCCAATCTATGCAAGGTATTTACTAGCTAGAACACTTCCAAGCACAAATTTCTGTCAAAGGATAGATGTTTTCATGGAAAAACCGCTTTAAGGTTTGAATCATGGGTAAATCTGAAATTAGATTGCCAAATAGTGTCTGGAAATTATTCAACTAATAATTTGATCTAGTCAAACCGCCTGAGGAAGCGTTATTAGGATTGGATAGTAGCTTTTAGAAGTTCTTGCATGGAATTAGCATATATTGTCATGGGAATTTTATATATAGGTACAGATGAAATTTTGGTAATGGTTTGGATAAAAATTCTTTGACTAAATTATGATTACCCTACTATTATTAAAAATAATTGTCAAGTAGCTGAAGATTTAGTAATGGCAACAACTGCTGGTTTGGGTGGAGAATTGGGAGTTTTGCTGGGCCAATTAGAACCAATGGGAACTTGGCGAGTTTGCATAAATTCCTCACCTGTGGTACTGGTAACTAAAATTTCTCTGCTTTCTGAAGCTTGGTTTTTACGGATGCCGTTGATTTCACCTGGATGCTGGACTGCCAGGAACATTGTTTGCTCGTCTTGGCTGAAGCAGGGACCTGTGGTTTCGCATTCCATCGGTCCTGTACCAAATAAAAACGCTTTACCTGCTTCTTTGCCACTGGTGGGAATAAACCAGATAGCGTTATTACCAAACAAACCTGATATGTTAGCGGGTTTACCTTGGTCATTAACGCGACTTTTGATGGCGCTATTCATACTACTGCTGGACATATCTGTTACCATCCAGACATTTCCGCTACGATCTAAGAGCAAATTATCTGGATTCGCAAAGCCCATCCCACCTGCTGAGGGTTCCCCTCCTGTTGCTAACATTTGCCATTTAAATTTATCGGCAGCGGGTTCGTTGTTGTCTTCAGTTAAACGCATTACCCAACCATACTCATAGGCTGCTTCACCTTTAGGACTTTTGAAAATTCTGATATCTGAACCACCCTCTTTATCAGAGGAACCAGAGGTAAAGCTAATATACAAATCGCCATTAGGAGCAATTTCCGTATCTTCTGGACGCGCTGTGCAGGTTGCACCGGCGGCATTTGCGGCATAATGTGCGTCAATTAAAATTGCACCTTGCTGTTCTTGAGTATTACCTGTGTAAAGGTCGCCTAACTTTTTGTAGTTTTGTTTAAAGGAGTTAATTTCTTCGTCTTTGGTAATTTTTAGATTAAATCCTTCGATTGGTTCTGGTAAAGGTTGAAAACCGGCTTTGACTTTTGTTGCACCTTTTGGTAAGCGGATGAGGTTTCCACCGATGTTGCTGGGAACATCTGGATCTATCGGTGTGTCTGCTTTGAGGGGAATCCAGCGACCGGTACCATCAGCGTTAAATTTGGCAGCATAAAGCATTCCTTTTTGCAATAGTCGGGAATTAGCTTTATCTTTGGGGTTGGTGACGCGATCGCTACTTATAAACTTATATATATGTCCTCCCCGGCGATCGCATCCAGAATAAAATGCTAATTGTTTCCCCGTTTCAACCCGCACACCAACTGCTTCATGACGATATCGTCCTAACCAAGTGTGTTTTGTCCCGTAATCATTGGGGTTTGCTGGATCAACTTCAACAATCCAACCGTATTTATTTCCCGCTAATCCGAAAACGTTACCTTGTCCTTCAAGTCCTTCATCACTCAAAGAAAAAGGACGTTTACTTGGATCTAAAGAAGTTCCATCAGCATATACTGGTTCTGGCACTTGTGATTGAAAGTTTTCTTCTGCACTCAACACTGTACCCCAAGGTGTTGTTCCACCGGCGCAGTTTGCGAAAGATCCGATGATGCGATCGCCTAATTTATCAATATATCCCTGTCCCTGCTTTTTCCGAAACACTGTTACCCCAGGACCGGTTGCTTTTAAATAACGCTTGTCTTCTAAGCCAGAAATTCCACTTATGCGGCGATCGTTTATAGAATTAGTTCTTTCCCACTTACCTTTCTCTGTTTTCCGAATTGAGATAATCCCCAATCCTTGATCTAAAAGTGCTTCTGAACAGATTTCCTTAATTTTCGCTTTGATTGGGTCAAAATCTTGCAAAGCAAAGGCATTAATTTCATTTTTACTATTCTTTTTCAGTGCTGTTTTTACCTCTGCAAATGGTAATGACTTGCCGATTACTTGCTGATATGTCTGCATCCAGGGTATTGCACTGATATATTCAAAGTTAACTGAAAGATATCCTTCGTTTTCAGATGTCGGGACAAAAGATAAATAATCGTTGTTGTAACCAAACCGGGAATCGCCGACTTTATCACCCCAAGCGGCAATAACTTGGTATTGAAAACCTTGTGGTAGCACTAAATCATCTACCACTTCATAGGTGCTATAAATTTCTTTTTGCTGTTCTGGTTTGAACCCAGACGTTTCTAAGGGTATAGCACCTTTTATCGGTTGAAATAAAAATGAACTTACGGTGGTAGCTACTTGCTGTAATGTATTTTTTTTGTCACATCCACCTAATGAGCCAAGTGCTACTGCACCTGCACTTCCTCCCAATAACAGCAAGAATTCCCGACGTTTGATACTCATCAGTTTTATCGATTACAGCATAAACTTTAGTGAGACATGAGGGAACATTCTGCACGTTCGTCTTTGGTTACTTTAAACTTCAAAGATTAAGAACAGGTAAGCTTTTCATGAAATGTATGTTATTTAACAAATATTTCATTTGCTTGAGCAAAAATATTCGCTTTACATATCTTATTCTATACTTACGTTTCCGTAATATAAAAATCAATTTTCTTTCTTAGGTGATTATTATGGCGATTCCCACATTCATGAGGTAGAAAAAGAATTAACCGCTTCGGAAGATAGATAAACGCCGATGGACGCAGATAAATTTTTACTTCTTTAACCGCGTTGACCGGTGACGATGTATGCTACTCTTTGACCGATGTTAGTGGCATGATCTGCCATTCGTTCGAGACAACGAATTGCTAAAGCTAGCAAAACAATTGGTTCAACTACGCCGGGGACATCTCGTTGGTAAGCTAAAATTTCATAAACGCGATCGTAGGCATCATCTACAGCATCATCTAAACGTTTGATGCTGCGTCCACTAACTTCATCCAAATCTGCCAAAGCCACCAAACTAGTAGCTAGCATTGCCTGGGCATGGTGAAACATGATGGCAATTTCTGGTAAAGTAGGATGAGGTGGATAAGGAAAGATTTTCACCGAAATTTCCGCTAGATCCACAGCATAATCACCGATGCGTTCTAGGTCGCGTACCAACTGCATAATAGCACTCAAGGAACGCAAATCTTTAGCTGTAGGTGCTTGCAGGGTCATAATTGCGGTACAATCTAATTCTATTTGTTTATAAAAGCGGTCAATTTTTTTATCTAATGGGGGAAGTTCCTCAGCTGCGGTTAAATTCCGGGCAATTAAAGCTTGGTGACTAAGCCGAAACGATTGTTCGACCAAAGCACCCATACATAATACATCCCGTTCTAAACGTTTCATAGCCCGTGCTAGCTGGGATCTTTCAGGATTGGGACTATCAAGGACTGCTTTGGTCATTTTCTGTCTCAAACATGAAGATATTATTTAACTATAGTCTTGGCTTTGGGAGTTTACCACTACTTCTGGAAATACGACTTGCAGCCATGCTCCTTTTGTTTGGGGATGATTCATAGCTTTAATGGAACCTCCGTGTGCCTGGATAATTTGTTTCACGATCGCTAAACCTAAACCTGTTCCAACAATTCCTGTTTTTGAGTTCCCCTCTGCTTGTGATTCACGACTTCTAGCTGTATCTCCCCGGTAAAACCGCTCAAAAACATGAGGCAAATCCTTTGCCGAAAAACCAAATCCAGAATCTACTATATTGATTTCCAGACATTGGGGAGAAGAATTGTTACTATAGTTATTATTTTGGGGGACGATTTTCGCCTCTAGGTAAATTTTTGTACCAGCGGGACTGTATTTGATGCTGTTATCGAGCAAATTGAGAAATACTTGGTAAATCCGCGATTTATCTGCTTTAATCCACAGTTCTTCGCTGACTGAAGAATCAAGAGTTAGTTGCTGTTGTTGTGCTATCGGTTCTAGCATTGCCCACACAGAGGCAATTAGCGATCGCATTTCCACTGCTTCTAGATGTAGTTGAATTGCTGGGTTAGTTTCCATTTGGGTAAGTTCTAACCAGCTATGCACTAAATTAATTAGTCGATCAACTTCTTGCATTAATCGTTCAACCCAACGATTTAAAGGTGATTCTAAGCGGTTTTGCAACGTTTCTACAACCAGACGAATGGAAGTTAGGGGAGTTTTCAATTCGTGTGCTAGATCGGAAAATGCGCGATCGCGTGCTGTGTTCATATCTAGCAGTGGTTGGCGATTTTCCAGAAATACCCCCACTTGTCCATTGGGTAAGGGAAAGCTGGACGCTCGCAAAGCTAGAGATTTTATTTGTATCATGCCTGCGGCATCCTCACAAGAGGGGTGAAACACCCATTCATTGATTTGGCAAGAAGAGCGATCGCGCGTTTGCTCAATTAACTGATCAAGCTCATATGATCTTACCAGCTCTAGCAATAAGCGCACCTGTCCTGGTTGCCACCTTTGCAAATACAATATCTCTCTTGCCTGCTGATTGCACCACAGCAGTTGATTTTCTTCATCAACTTGCAAATATCCCACTGGTGCAAAATCTAGCACTTTTTCATAACTTTGCAGCGACTGCTGTAAATCCTGCTGATACTGCTCAAACAAGGCAATTTTATGCCGCAAACCAGGAATCAGCGATCGCATTATCCCAGAAGAGTGGGGGGCAAAAGGTCGCAGGACTTGTCCCAAATAACGATTTAGTTGAATTTGTTGCCAAATCCAAAACCCAAGTCCCATACCTAAACCCAGAAAAAAAACTAATACCAGCATCGCAAGTTTTTAGTTACTTGATGACAACTAAAAACTAACAACTATCTGAATCAATTATCCAAATCGATAGCCAAAACCTCTCACAGTCACGATATATTCTGGACGACTAGGATCTTGCTCTAATTTTTCGCGTAACCAGCGGATGTGAACATCTACAGTTTTACTATCCCCGACAAAATCTGGTCCCCAAACTTGATCTAGCAATTGTTCTCGTGACCATACCCGACGAGCATAACTCATGAACAATTCTAACAGGCGGAACTCTTTTGGCGATAGATTCACCTCTTGACCGCGAACCATGACGCGACACTCTTGAGCATTTAATGTTACTTCTTTGTAATGTAAAACTGGCACTACTGGCAAAGTGCTTAAGCGTTGACGCCGAAGTAAAGCTCGACAACGAGCGACTAACTCCCGCATACTAAAGGGTTTAGTCAGATAGTCATCTGCCCCGACTTCTAAACCCAAAACCCGGTCAGTTTCACTACCTTTAGCACTCACCATCAAAATTGGTATTGGATTCCCTTGATGACGCAACAAGCGGCAAATATCCAGTCCATTTATTTGCGGTAGCATCAAATCAAGGATAACTAAGTCAAAAACAGCCTCTGTTGAGTTGGGTTCAAAATTTTTGAGATATTCTATAGCCGTTCGTCCATCTGAGGCAGTTACAACCCCGTAACCCTCCTCCTCTAAAGCGACAACCAACATTTCCCGAATTAATTCTTCATCTTCCACCACGAGAATGCGGCTTGTGTTTGCAATCTCTGTTCTAGGAGAATACTTAGTCAACTCACTTGTATACATCGGGATCACAAAGTTTGGGGCTTGTGCCTGTATCAATACAATTATCTTATATCAGTGCCAGCACTAAAGTTAAAGAAATTTCCGAAAAACTTGTGACCGAAATCACATGCTTAAAATTGTAAATCATTGCATTGTAACTCATATCTTGCACCAATCCCAACAACCGCCTTAGAATGAATTCCAAGGCTAATAGCTAAACTCGTCTAAAAACGACTGAACAAGGGTTTGAGTCCACAAAGCGTGGAATGTGCGCTATAAGCTGTGGAAATTAATTTCCTGGCGGTTTATGCTGCTAATTAAGAATGGTGCAAGATATGAGTTGTAATTCGCATCAAAAATCGAGCGTCTTTATTTCCCCTTTCCCTTAAGCCATAAGAATGGGAAGATTTTCCTCTTCCATCAAAATTTTTAATAAAGCAGCGGCACCGATTTGCTTAGAAACTGCATTCGCATCCCATTTTCCGTCAGAGGTATACTTCCCTTTGGTATAGTGGTTAGTGCCCGACCACAGATAAGGGGTGAGAACATCTGGATGGTGTTGTCTATAACCAAAACCGTTGTATTGCTCAATTTGCCAAAGTTGTGCAGGTAAACTCCAATCTTTTACCTTGTCTAAATCTTTGCCTCCTTTTGTTAAAGCATCTATAGCACTTTCTTCCCATGTGTAGCCTACATCCCAGCCTTTAATGGGGTCAGGTACTGGTCTATCTTTTGGGACATTTACGGTGCGTTTTTTTAGTGGATCACCGTTGTGCAGATGTTTGCTGAAGCTAAGGGAGGACTCCATATTGTGGATGACCGCAATAAAGTACCAAGGTACATTAATTTTTTGTTGTACAGCGAGGTAGCGATCGCGATTTGCCCTGATTTTCCCAACTATCTGCTTAGTACTATCTAATTCGTCAAATTTGATTTGACAGCTTTGCCAAAGCTTCTGATATTCCGGTTTGAGATCGCGAAGACGAATTAATGCTTCTGTCATTTTTATTGCCTCAAATGATAATACATAGTTTCCTCCGTATTTTGAAACTAGCTTATTTCTGAACAAATTGATTTTTTTATCCAAAAAATTAACCTTCCCTGATTTTTTCGGCTAATAAGTTACTTAGAATTAGATGTTATTTATACAAATCATTAACTTTTTTACAGCAATATTCCTAAATTTGCAAAGCTCTGGTTTTTACTGCCACTCCCTTGATCAAATAGCGCTCTAACTGGCAATTTAGTTCTTAAATTTCATATCCATTATTCGCGTAAATTTACGTAAATACTTGAATAATTTAACCAATGTTTGACCAAATTTAAATATTTTTACCCAAAAAAGGTATTGTTTTACACTAAATATTTGCGTTTAATAAAAAGTAATAATTTTGACGAAATTATCTACTCAAGAGTATATTTTCTCAGAGAAGCCTTATTAAATAAGCTCCCAAACCAACTTACAGACAATAGAAAATCTGGTTTTTGGATAATAACTAGTCATCGTCACTGAAAAATTTTACAAAACAAACTGAGTGGGTGCATAATTTATTGAGCTTTGCACCTATTACTCAGCAGATGTGATAATTTAAGAGTTGAAGGGGCAATATGAGACTACAAGAGTTTTTAGGAACAGATCAGAAATATGGCTTTGAAGCGATCGCTCAAGAATCAGACTTGGCTCGTCAAGTTCAGATACAATTAATTGGCTTAGGTCTGTTGGAACCTCCTGCTGATGGCAAGTTTGGACCGCTTTCAGGAGCAGCACTCAAAAAATTTCAAGATTTAACCAAGACAGGAGAAACGGAATTTTTAGGAAAAGTCACAGCTGAAGCACTCATTGAAACCAAACCTGGATCCCTACCTAAAACTCCCTTAAAACTAAGTAATGACCTTCCAAGCCGGATTGTTAAATATATGCAATCCAAAAATTATACCATATTCACCGAACCGAAAGAATATAATATTGTTTACATTGAGGGTATGAATGAAGACGGCAGCCTCAATGATGATGCACCGAATGAATTTAATGATCGACGGATAGTCATTGAAGTTGCAGATGGTGTCCCTAAAATCGTCAACCACTGGGGAGCTACCACTGAACCAGGTAGCGGTTACACCTTCAAGCCGATGAATTCTCAAGGAGCTGCAAGAATTCAATTTGGGCAATACAAAGCTTGGTCTGTAGGAACCCACGGTACAGCAGAGCCTCACGAAGCATTAGTCCAGGTTGATGATATCACTGTTTGCCGAGATTTTAACCAAGATTTTAAACGAACTGGCGACAAACTTGATACAGGTCGTCATTTCGGGGTTAATCAACACTATGGCTTTGATTTTCCGCAAAATGATATTCGCCTTGCCAGTGCAGGTTGTTTAGTGGGACGCAGACGTGAAGGACACCGCGAGTTTATGAGGATAATAAAAGGCGATCGCCGTTATCGGACTAATTCTAACTATGTTTTCTACACCACAATCATTCCCGGCGATGATTTAGTCAAGGCTTTCCCAGCATAAACCATTCATGAGGGGGGAAAGGGGCAAGAAATATTTCTCCCCTTGCTCCCCCTGTTCAAATCCCTAGAAAATTAAATAGTCAACCAAAATTCCTAGAGACGTAGCAGTGCTACGTCTCTACATTCTTTGTCTATTGGACATCTCCAGAAATTAATTATGCGTTACCCGAAACCCTTGTAGAGACGCAATGCTACGTCTTTACGTCTTTTATTGTAGATTTTTATTGCCCAATTCCCGCTTTCATCACTAAAAATTCTCCTGATAGAAGTAAGTGTACTGGCGGCAAAAATGCTACTTTAAGGATGAATTCACTCACATTTAAAGTATTCATGACCGCTGCTGTCTACCTAGAAAACGTTTACAAGCTATATAATAAGGTGCCTGTGGTGAATGACCTTTCATTCACAATAGAAGCTGGTGAAATATTTGGTCTACTTGGTCCCAATGGTGCAGGTAAATCTACGACAATTAGGATGTTAACCACTTTAACGAAACCATCCCAAGGACGGATTTCAGTATTTGGATATGATGTGGTAAAACAACCGATATTGGCAAAGCAAAGCATTGGTGTAGTTTTGCAACAAACCAGTGTAGATGCAGATTTAACAGTATGGGAAAATATGGAACTGCACGGAAGACTACATCACATTGCCAATCCACAGCGACAGCGAGTCATTAATCAATGGCTAGATTATGTAGAGCTAGGAGAGAGACGCGATAGTTTAGTAAAAACTTTGTCTGGGGGGATGAAGCGACGGTTACAGATAGCGAGAGCTTTGTTGCATCAACCGCAAATTCTGTTTTTAGATGAACCGACGGTAGGACTAGATCCGCAAACAAGACGGCGCCTTTGGGAAATTATTCGAGATTTGAATAAGCAAGGAATGACGATGCTATTAACGACCCATTATATGGATGAGGTCGAATATTTGTGCGATGCTTTTGGTGGTGACAAGCCAGGACGCATTGGTATTATGGATGGCGGAAAGCTGATTTCTTTGGGAACTCTACAACAGTTGCGCTCGGATCATGGTCAAGGTTTAGTGATGAAGCAAGTTGGCGATCGCACCTCTTATCAGTTTTTCCCGACTCTGGAAGATGCTAATGTTTATCTAGATCAACAACAAGATAAAATCGGGATGATGGTGCGTGCTTCTAATTTAGAAGATATTTTCGTGGATCTCACAGGACGCCAATTAGACTAAAAGAAAATTTCTGTAAATGCAAAAAGCAGAATTACGCCGATCGCTTCTCAAAACACGTCAATCAATGTCGGTAGCAGAATGGAAACTTTATAGCGATCGCATCTGCACTCACATAACTACTTCACCGCTGTTTACCCAAGCAAAAACAATCCTGGCTTATTTCAGTTTCCGCCAAGAACCTGATCTGAGTCCACTATTTGCAGATATTTCTTTTGACTCTGGTAAAGATACCCATATTATAAAAAGATGGGGATTTCCCCGCTGCGTTGGTGACTCGCTTTCCTGGCATCTCTACATCAAAGATTTCTTACAAAAAAGCGCTTATGGTATTATCGAACCTCATGCCGACGCACCAATTATAAAGGCTGCGGAAGTCGATTTGATGATTATTCCCTGTGTGGCTTGCGATCGTCTTGGATATCGCTTGGGTTATGGGGGTGGATATTACGATCGCCTGCTGAGCTCTCCTGAGTGGACTACAAAGCCGACTATTGGAATTGTATTTGATTTTGCCTATCTACCACAGCTACCAATTGAACCTTGGGATCAGCCGTTACAAAATGTTTGTACTGAAATGGGGTTGACAAAAGCGCGGTAGAGACGTTCCGCCGGAACGTCTTTACGCGGAACGTCTTTACGCGGAACGTCTTTACGCGGAACGTCTTTACGGGAATTACAAGGAATTTTCTCAAAATGCCCTCAGGCTGGAAGCTTGGGGCTACAGGAACAAAGCCCACCTGCGTGGGCTAAATTAGGAGCATCATTAAAAACGGTATAAACTACCAATAAATTCTCATTTTATAACTTTCTGAATTCCGCGCCGAGGACTATTGTCCTCGACGCACCAACAACGCTATGTAGTTAGTAAAATACACTTACTATATTACTATGTTCGTTTAATAAACACAAGCAATTAAAAAGATTTTAGGATAGATATTTGCCGGATAAAACGTTATAAAAGCAGTAAAGAATTTATGATAATAAAAATGACAGTGGATAAAGGGAAATGACTTTAATTAAAAGTAAAAATTGGTTATGGATGTATGTGTTGTTGGGAGCGATCGCTTTAATTACGCTGTTTCCTTTGCTGTGGCTTTTGAGTACCGCGTTGAAATCGCCAACAGAAAATATCTTTGCGACACCGCTGCAATTATTGCCGGCTCAACCTACTTTGAATAACTTTGTCTCTGTTTGGCAATCTCTACCTTTTGGGCAGTACTTATTTAACAGTACATTAGTGGCGGTGCTGACTGTGGGCTTAAATGTACTGTTTTGTGCTGCTTCAGCTTACCCGATAGCTCGATTGTCTTTTCCAGGACGAGATTGGATTTTTGTGGCGATCGTTTCCACGATTATGATTCCCTTCCAAATCGTGATGATTCCTTTGTACATTTTGACAGTGCAAATGGGTTTGAGAAACACTTATTTGGGAATGATTTTTCCTAACTTGGCTTCTGCATTTGGGATTTTTCTGTTGCGGCAAGCTTTTATTAGTGTTCCTAAAGAGATGGAAGAAGCTGGTAGAATGGATGGCTGTTCAGAGTTAGGCTTGTGGTGGCATATTATGTTGCCAGCGATTCGTCCTGCTCTGGTAACTTTGGCTATTTTCGTATTTATTGGTTCTTGGAGTGACTTTATTTGGCCCCTAATTGTTATCCAAGATGAACAGTTATACACTCTACCTTTGGGAGTTGCGAAACTAGCGGGTACATTTTCTCTAGATTGGCGGTTGGTAGCTGCTGGTTCGGTAATTTCGATTGCGCCGGTGCTGATATTATTTTTGTTTTTACAACGTTATATTGTACCGACGGAAACTGATTCGGGTGTGAAAGGTTGAATAATTCAAAGTTATTTAATGCGTGAATTGGAAGATAGGAAGAATTTAGGCTTTGTTAATGGAAAACGAGCAGCAGATTGCGTTTTTATTTAATACACGTAGAGACGTTCCGCCGGAACGTCTTTACAGGGTTTTGGGTTTTATGCATGTACCTCATTTCCCTGAAATATGCTGTAGGTTGAGAGAGTTTTTAGGTAAGTCCTATTAATAAGCACCGCTTTTTTTAAAGACGACCCAAACAGTTTTAACTATGAGACTTAAATCGTAGATAATAGACCACTTCCGCTGATAGTCAATATCCATGTTGACGATAGTTTCAAAGTCGTTAATGGAGGAACGACCATTAGCTTGCCAAACGCCTGTAATGCCTGGTTTAACTCGCAATCTTTGCCAGTGATGTGGTTCGTATTGGCTTACTTCGTCAAGAGTGGGTGGACGAGTACCAACTAAACTCATGTCTCCGATTAAGACGTTCCAAAATTGAGGAAATTCGTCTAAACTGGTGCGTCGCAAAAATTTCCCGACACGAGTAATGCGAGGATCATGCATACATTTAAAAATGTGACCTTTTGCCTCGTTTTTTACTAAATGCTTGAGTTTATCGGCACCAACAATCATAGAGCGAAATTTCCACATGCGGAAGGGTTTTCCGTTAAGACCGCAGCGAATTTGAGAATAAAATATGGGACCTGGGTTGTCAATTTTGTTGGCGATCGCTACTGGAATTGCTACCACAGCTGTAACCATCAACCCGATAATGGCTCCAAAAATGTCAATTAATCGTTTTACAGTGCTTACTGTTGATGCGTGTATAGAATGATTCATACTTACGGAATCATCCACAACAAAAGATTTTGGATCAGAAGTACAGATGGACACGGCTATAATTCGGTTTTTACTGATTTAGATATTGATTTTATAAATGCCAATATAAACAATAAATTTTCTTGAGTAAATACTGAAACACCAATTTCATCTAATCTTTCAATTAAGCAGAGTTTTTTAAATTTTCAGTATTTTATCGTCAGAAAATACTGAAAAAAACAATAACATCCAAGACGTAGCATTGCTACGTCTCTACGTCATATGTAATAACACTGTCACGATATTATGAACTTTCAAGATTCCCGACTTATTTAAGTAAGAAGTCGGGAATGTGACTACACTTAGTTACTGACAAGTACGAAGTTAACTGTGTAAGGTTCCTCAAAGGATTGCTGAGTACTGGCTTTGATCGCATCGAGATAGCGACGTAGAGCCTGTAGTTGTTGGGAATTAGAACGATAGGTAAGGCTACCTTGTTTGTCAAAAAGGGCTTGGGCAGCGATCGCTTTATAGTCAGGATTTTCTTTTGAAGTCTGAGTCAACCAGTTGGAATCTTGCCCAGAAGGAATCAAACCAGGAGGTAATTCACCTTCTAAAAAAGCCAGCAAGCGTTGCTGACAAGCACGGGTATTAATACCTTGATTCTCGAATAACTGAATAACTTCGTTAAAAGATAGCGATCGCTCTGGAATTAGTCGCAGCAATTCACTAAACAAGAAATAATCTGTATACTGTTGCTTGGCTACGTCTACAACTTGGGGATGCAAAGGCAACATCGCCAAACCATAAGCAACTCGGCTACAAGTGGGAACACCGTCAGTTGTAGACAAATCTTGAATAATCTTAGCGTTGGGGAGTTTTTGCCGCAGCCAACTCCTCACCGCAGCGCAATTTGCTACTCCACCGGTGAGTATAGCTTGATTAATAGCTTCTGTCGGAATTCCCTTGGCTACTAACAATCTGTTAAGTTCTCGGTTGAGACGCCGCACAAACGGAACAAATACCTGAGCCTCTAAATCTCGCCGATGTAACACCCACCGCTGATCTGCAAATTCCAAAGTAAAAGATTCTTGGTGCTGTAAAATCAATTTTAAAGCAAGTCCTGTATCTAATACCGCTTGTCCCAAAAGAGAACTTTCGAGCCTTTGCTGAAGACGAATGCGAGTTGTGATATCGGGTTCCCCAGGTCGAGGAAGTTCTAATTCTTCTAAATTCAAACTTGACAGGTGCATTTGGTCTAAACCAGGAATTGCTGGTTGCCAATGCAAAGGATTATTGTTAGTAGTTTTGCGATCGCCTTCTATTTGTTGGTGTGGTTGTCGCCATTTTTGGGGAAACAGTAACTGACAGACAATATCTTGCTCAATTCCTTTGCCAGCATAAGCAAAACCGTGGAGCATAAAATTACTGTGTGTAAGTTCTTGCAGGTTTTCTGGCAAATCGACTAACGCCATTTCCGTGGAAGTTGCGCCAATATTAATTGTGAGAGTACTACCAATGGGACGCCGATCGCTTTGAATTGGTGGAGAATAACCTTCGGGAACGCTAAATTGTACAGTTTCACCGTTAGCACCGTCAAGTTCACTGAGCAGACTAGCGATCGCTTCTTCCACAAAAAATACTTGCTGTGGATGCTGGACTATTTTGCTGGTGAGCAAAGCTTCGCGGACATTAAAGCGATATTGTTCCGACCAGTTAGATGGACAAGTACAAATTACACCAGCAATATTATTGATAATTGTCTGAAAACTTTGTTCATCTATACCAACAACTGCCGCAGTTAAACCTGGTGTGGTGCTAGTGCGATCGCATTTGAGAGTTAAGAACAATTTGGAGAGCGATCGCACAACCCAAATCAAAGGACCTGCGGAAAATTCATTTAATTGCAATACAGGTTCCCATTTTTCTTGTTCGTTTTTGTAGGCGATCGCTATTTGTAAATAAGGCTTCAACTGGGCTGAATAAACACTGTTTGTTTGCGTTTCTGACTGAGATTCAGAAGCCACAGCTACTGGTGCTAAGGAGTGGAGTGTTTCTGGATTTGACATCTCGTTACCAGATACAGAAGCCGCAGGTAAATAAACTTCTGCTGGTAAACGAAATGATGGTTTTAATGAAGTTGCTGCCGATTGTTTTTCTGCTGACCAATAAAGAGGATAGACTACATTTGTGGAGCGATTCAACAGTGCGGCAGAAATTCCAGTTGTACCCAAATCGATTCCCAGATACCAAACTGAACCATCAAGATTGAAGGATTCTACTTGATTTGTCGAGCCGGAACTTGCTTCATCTGTCGGTTCAGTCTTTTCACTTGACGCGGGGAAAATCTCTAACACCTCAACAACAGACTCAGCCGCAGTCAAAGTCTTTTCTGTTATAAATTGATTTTCTAAGTTGATTTCTGGTTGGGATTCCGAATTTAACTGCCGATCAAAATCAGCTAAATCTTGATTTAATTGCTCTAACTGGTCTTCGTCTAAGGAAATATCAAAAACGGAGTCAGCGATCGCTTCAGCTTGAGAGAGTAAATTTTCCTGGGGAGAAGCGCTAATATAGTTTGGTTGCTGTGGTTCTTCATCTTTGGTCACTACTTCCGAACTTTTAATTTCTGAAGTATTTGGCGCCACATAAATGAACAAGTCGCCCAAGACTGTGATTGTATCGGCAATTGTCGGCTCTTGAACAGATACAACTGTTAAATCTTCTACTTCGGGCAAACTCACATCAGTATCATTATCAAATATTAATATTTCCGAAGTATCTGATATTGCTGATGTTGGGTTGCTTGCATCCCCAAGAACTGTTAAATCTTCTACTTCGGGCAAACTAACATCAGTATCATTATCAAATATTAATATTTCCGAAGTATCTGATATTGCTGATGTTGGGTTGCTTGCATCCCCAAGATCCGCGTTTAATTCTAACAGCCAAGGATCTTCTGGAACAATGAGAGAATCCAGTTGTTGGACTTCGTTTGTGATCAAAGCAGATGCATCATCTATAACATTTATTTCTCGATTAATTATTTCCGGGGTGACATCATTCTGAATAACCTCTGGTTGCAATTTTGTAGGGCTTTCTGCCGACATAGTTGAAGCAGTAACAGATATTTCTCGATTAATTATTTCCGGGGTGACATCATTCTGAATAACCTCTGGTTGCAATTTTGTAGGGCTTTCTGCCGACATAGTTGAAGCAGTAACAGATATTTCTCGATTAATTATTTCCGGGGTGACATCATTCTGAATAACCTCTGGTTGCAATTTTGTAGGGCTTTCTGCCGACATAGTTGAAGCAGTAACAGATAAATTATCTGTTATATCCGAATCTTGATTTGTGTCAATTTTTTGGCTTTGTTCGGCGAGATTTTCAGTACCAAACAAACTGGCATAAAGCTGATCTACTTCATCAACAACTAACTGAGTATTCGGCTGTAATGCGGTTGTTGGAGGATTAACAGTAACTTGGGATTTTGGCTCATCCACAGCAAAAAGTGCTGTATCTAAATCCGTTGTCGCGGGGGCATCTTGTTGAATAATTGTTGGTGATGAAGAGGTTTCGTTTTCTCCCCTTAAAGAAGATTGCTGCAAGTGAGAAGTCAAATTGTTGACAAAGCTGCTCATCAAGTGTTCTGTTTGCACTCCTTGGCTGTGCATTCTCGCTAATGCTTGAGATAATGAATCGTGGTAAGTGTGAATGTTACGCTGTAGTGCTTCAAAGACGATATTCACAGTTCCATCTAACGATAAAAGACGGCGATCCAACTCCGTAGCAAAACGTGTTAACTGTTCTACCTGTGTTGATTCTGAAAATGGTGGAGTCGAGGCAGATTCTAGTTCTGTTGAGTAATTAGTATCGAGATGCTGGCTGGTACAGGAAGCTAAATTATCTGTTATTTGTGGCGTTATTGGCACTATGCGATTCATCAACACCTGCAAAAATTCCGAAATCATCTGCTCCTGATTTGCTATCTGCTGGGTTAAGGAGTAGTTGTGCAATCGCCGTTGCTCTAATTGTCTGATTTCTTGTACTAAAGTGGCTCGCTCTTGCAACAAAACTTGTAATTCTCCTTGCAACGGCTGAAGCAGTGCGGAAAAATCAATTTTTTGCTCTTGGGGGATCTGGACACTCTGTTGTTGGTTTTGATTTGGCTGTGGTGAAGACTCACTATTACCTTGATTGGCAAATTTTGCTAATAAAGGCGATAATTGTGGCTGTTCGGCAAGCTTGTTTTCTGATTCGCTTTCTCTTAATTTGATGAGAAAGTCGCGAATTCGTTCTAAAACCTGTCTTGGCTCTTGTGCTGCCTGACCGGATAGAACTCTGGGTAAGCGTTTGCCGGTTTTAGCGAATAAGTCCTCAATATCTGCGATTAGTCTTTGTATTTCTTCAAAGCGGGAAGTCACTGTGATTTACCTTAGCTACAACTGTACGTTATCTTTTATAAGAAATAGCATTTGTGGCTCCCGTTTGCTCTCAGGAGGTTATAAGTTATTATTTTCCCCCCTCTTCCCCTCTCCCCTTCTCCCCTCCCACTTCTGGAACGGGATCGTATCCACCAGGATGAAACGGATGACAGCGTAAAATACGCCAAATTGCCATACTCGTCCCACGCAGAACACCAAATCGCTCAATTGCTTCAATAGCATACATTGAACAAGTGGGCTGAAAGCGACAGCTAGGGGGAAACAGTGGTGATATGAAAATGCGATAACCTTTTATTAACCAAATAAATAATAATTTCATCGCAGTAACCCAAATCTTATACATTGGTAATAAGCGTCAACATTTTTCATATTGTTGTATTGTTAACTTCATTTTTTGATTTACAGTCAAGTGCATCTTTGTCGCTGCAAGTTGCGATCGCTGCCGTTTGGGTGTTACTCATCCTCCTGATTGCGTGGCTGACAAATCGTTTTGTCAATAGCGATGCAGAACTTTTGCGAAAAATAGTTCATATTGGTACTGGCAATGTGATTTTATTTGCTTGGTTACTAGATATCCCCGCGAGTGTAGGGATTGCAGCTTCGATTTTAGCAAGTGCTGTTACTTTATTGTCCTATATATTTCCGATTCTTCCAGCTATTAATAGTGTCGGACGCCAAAGTTTGGGGACATTTTTTTATGCTGTTAGTATAGGGGTTTTAGTTGCTTGCTTCTGGCACTTGCAACAACCTCAGTATGCAGCTATAGGTATTTTAATAATGGCATGGGGTGATGGATTAGCAGCGCTGATTGGACAGAGATTTGGTAAACATAAATATCAAGTGTTTGGAGGGCAAAAAAGCTGGGAAGGCTCTTTGACGATGGCTATTGTCAGCTATATTGTCTGTAGTTTGATTTTACTCTTCACACTGGGCAATGTGTGGCAAACTTGGTTGGTATCGCTGCTGGTTGCTTTGGTAGCTACTGCTTTAGAAGCTTTTTCTTTTTTGGGAGTTGACAATTTAACAGTTCCTCTGGGTAGTGCGGCTTTTGCTTTTGTGTTAATTCAATTACTTAGTTGAGAATAAATAGGATTTTTAAACGCAGAGTAATCGCAGAGTTACGCAGAGGTTTTTTTAGTTAAGCCGCATTAGTTGTGACATCTGCCATGACTATAATATTGGCATCTGTAGTTGTGTCGTCTGTGATAATTTTGGGGTTGATATTGACGCTGGTATCTGTAGTAATGCCGTCTGGGATGACGATTTTGACGATAGTAAACGCGGTTTTGATTATACCTGCGATGATGACGCACTCGGCGATGATATCGATAGCTGTGGGAACGCACCTTTTGTCTATAACGACGAAGACGCTGGTGTTGGATGTTTTGATAATACTCGTATTTGGTCTGTTTTACTTGGGTTGTATCACTTTCCGAATTGCCCTGAATTGATGAATCCTCTTTATTGGCAAGGGTGGAAGTAACTGGCAATGTCGATTCTTGAGACTGTGGCTGGTTCTGCACTTTATTTACTAAATGTGCTGCTGCTGTCTCAAATCCCAGGAAACTGGGCAATAGTAAAGCACTAACTACGAATTTCCAAAACATTGTTGAAGTGTTCCTAGTTTTTGGTTCTCTAGCAAATGAAATGGCTAAATTTATCCCTAGCGTATTTTTTGCACGAGGAATAAACAAAGCCTTTAGTTAGGACTTACCACGGCTAGTATTATTAAGAGAGTATCCAGGCGATCGCTTCTTTCACTTTCTCATAAATATTAATTATTTTATAACATTTATAGGACTTACGCATCGAGTACGAAATGTAGGGGCAATTCATGAATTGCCCCTAGAGGAAATCAAGGCTTTAAGTGGCTTTTTGCGCTCATTCCTAATTGACAAAGGCGTTCCATAATATTCAAATGTGTAGAGACGTAGCAATGCTACGTCTCTACAAGGATTGTAGATAATGCATAAATAATTTATAGCAGATGTCTATGGATAATAGATAGTAAGACGTAGCAATGCTACGTCTCTACAAGGATTGTAGATAATGCATAAATAATTTATAGCAGATCTCTATGGATAATAGATAGTAAGACGTAGCAATGCTACGTCTCTACAAGGATTGTAGATAATGCATAAATAATTTATAGCAGATCTCTATGGATAATAGATAGTAAAAAGAGGAATAACTAACAACTAACTCCCAACAAAAAAAGTCGGTGGAGCTTACTTTTCCGCCGACTTTGAGTTTGATTGACACGTTTCATATCATGATTTACCAACTGTCGGTTTCACCTTCCTTTTCCTTATAAGGTTCACCTGTAAAGGGTTGTATACCAATAACAGGATAAGCATCATCATTAGGACCAAAAATCCGCATCGCTGCTTCAGAAATATACTGGGTAATCCTTGCTAAAATACTGGAGATAACCGTCATGTTAAATTATCCTTTTTTCGCAGTGTTTTTAATTGCCATATATCTACTTTAATTCTCTTATTCTCGACTGGTTCATATTCTCAATATATTGACAAGCTACGCAATAAGTCTTAAGGTGCCTTTGCAATAGTTTATATAAATAAATCTTGACCTTTGATTATAACAAGTATTCCACGCTTTATAAACGTAAAATTATACGAATTAAGTTTTGAACGATTATCAAGTTATTTATCACAATTACTATAAAGAAATATGAACTAATTGATAAATATAGTATTAATCTGACTGGGAAAACCTGATTTAAAACACTCTTATGACATAAGTCCTGGGACACTTGACATTATTTATGGTAAGTTTTACCATAAATAAAAGCATTCTTCTAAAGGCACGCGAGCATGATAACTTTGCCAAACCTGGACTATGCACATACCAACACTCAGCAAGAGAACCAAGAATTGAACTTCTCTGCGGCTGATTACAGTTTGCTGACTGACCTTTACCAGCTAACAATGGCAGCTTGTTACACAGGTGAAGGTGTAGAACAATCATCGGCAAGCTTTGAATTGTCTGTGAGACGCTTACCGGAAGGTTTTGGCTATTTAATTGCGATGGGTTTAGCCCAAGCGTTAGAATATTTAGAAAAATTCCGCTTTAGTTCCTCTCAAGTGGCAGCTTTGCAAGAAACGGGGATTTTTGAAGGTGCAAGCGATCGCTTTTGGTCTTTACTGCTTGAAGGACGTTTTACCGGCGATGTGTGGGCAGTGCCAGAAGGTACAGCAGTATTTGCTCATGAACCTTTATTACGTGTAGAAGCACCACTTTGGCAAGCACAGTTAGTAGAAACTTACCTGTTAAATACCATTAATTATCAAACATTAATTGCCACAAAAGCCGCACGGATTCGCGATGTCGCAGGCGAGAAAGCCACCTTACTAGAATTTGGTACTAGACGGGCATTTAGTCCCCAAGGCTCTTTGTGGGCGGCGCGGGCAGCCTTAGCAGGTGGATTAGATGCTACTTCTAATGTGTTAGCTGCGCTACAACTAAAACAAAAGCCAAGTGGTACAATGGCTCACGCCTTGGTCATGGCTTTATCGGCAATGGCAGGCAGTGAAGAAGAAGCATTTACAGTATTTCATCGATATTTTCCGGGTGCGCCATTGTTAATTGATACTTACGATCCAATCGCTGCTGCCAAAAAGTTAGCTCAAAAAGTGAATTCAGGGGAAATGAAACTAGAAGGAGTACGGTTAGATTCTGGGGATTTAGTTAACTTATCACTAGAAGTGCGATCGCTTCTTCCTGATGTGTCAATTTTCGCGAGTGGTGACTTGGATGAGTGGGAAATTGCCAGACTTAAAGCCAATGGTGCCCAAATTGACGGTTATGGATTGGGAACGCGACTAGTTACCGGTTCCCCTGTAAATGGAGTTTATAAACTAGTAGAAATTGATGGTATCCCCGTGATGAAACAGTCTAGCGGCAAAATCACTTATCCGGGACGCAAGCAGATTTTTCGCTCCTTTGATGAAGGTAAAGTGAAAAGCGATCGCTTGGGATTAGCAGATGAAAATCATAGCACAGAACAACCTTTATTACAATTAATGGTTAAAGACGGTAAACGAATGCGAGCATCAGAAACTTTAGCAGAAATTCGCCAACGTACCACCGCCACTGTCGCCAGTTTACCCCAAGAAACCAGACAATTAAATCATCCTGTTTCCGTACAAGTAGAAATTTCCGCAGAGTTAGAAAAACTCACCCAGCAGACTAGGGGAGATGGGGGGAGGGGGAATCTTGACTCTTGTACAGACGCGATTAATCGCGTCTCTACAAATTTTGACTAATCCAAAATCTAAAATCCAAAATGTTGAAGATTGCTTTATTTGGTACAAGTGCCGATCCGCCAACTGCTGGACATCAAACAATTTTAACTTGGTTATCTGAACATTACGATCGCGTGGTAGTTTGGGCAGCAAATAATCCCTTTAAATCGCATCAAACACTTTTGGAACATCGGGTGGCAATGTTGCAATTATTGATTGCTGATATGAATCCGCCACGGCGTAACATTATTTTACAACAAGAATTAAGTAGCTTCCGAACACTAGAAACGGTGGAAAAAGCGAAACTCAATGTAGGTGAAGACGTAGAATTAACATTAATTATCGGTTCAGATTTGCTAAATCAACTGCCGCGTTGGTATCATATTGAAGAATTGTTGCGACAAGTACAATTACTAGTAGTGCCGCGACCGGGATATGCCATAGATGAGTCTAGTTTGTCAGGAGTGCAAAAGCTGGGAGGAAAAATTGCGATCGCTAACCTCATCGGTCTAGATGTTTCCTCAACAGCGTATCGTGAAAATAAAGACCTTCAAGCTTTAACTGCCCCTGTTGTTAACTATATTCATCAAAAGCATTTGTACGAATGCCAGGATACAAGCAAAAAAAAATTCCCAATCTGTTAAATCAACAACCTTTGGCTGACTTCAAAGTAGGTGTTGACAATGTAATTTTTTCTGTAGATACCGTCCAAAATCGGCTACTAGTTTTATTAATAATGCGGCAGCAAGAGCCATTTTTAAATCAATGGAGTCTTCCCGGTACTTTAGTACGTCAAGGAGAATCTTTAGAAGATGCGGCTTATCGCATCATGTCGGAGAAAATTAAAGTCAACAATCTCTATTTAGAGCAATTGTATACCTTTGGTGGACCTAATCGCGATCCTCGCGAAGCAATCGATAGCTTTGGTGTCCGCTATCTATCAGTTAGCTACTTTGCCCTTGTTCGCTTTGAAGAAGCCGAATTAATTGCCGATAAAGTAACTGGTATAGCTTGGTATCCGGTGAAGCAAGTACCGCAATTAGCCTTTGATCATAACGAAGTTTTAGCCTATGGACACAGCCGATTGCGAAATAAATTAGAATATAGTCCGGTAGCTTTTGAAGTGTTACCAGAAACATTTACTTTAAATGATTTATATCAGCTATACACCACAGTTTTAGGAGATAATTTTGCTGATTATTCTAATTTTCGAGCGCGTCTACTCAAATTAGGTTTTTTATCCGATACTGGAATTAAAATATCACGCGGTGCCGGTCGTCCAGCTAGTTTGTATAAGTTTGATGCAAAAGCATTTGCTCCCTTTAAAGATAAACCTTTGGTCTTTATTTAACTAATCAATAATTACAACCGCAGATAAACGCAGATAAACGCGGATAATAATTTTCTTAATCTTATCCGCGTCCATCTGCGTCCATCTGCGGTTCAAAATCCAAAATCCAAAATCTAAAATGAAAATAGCGATCGCTCAAATTAACCCGATAATTGGTGACTTACCAGGAAACGCTGCAAAAATCCTTTGTGCGGCACAACAAGCAGCCGCAAAAGGTGCGCGTTTACTGTTAACACCAGAACTTTCTTTATGTGGCTATCCTCCGAGGGATTTATTATTAAATCCTAGCTTTATTGAAGCAATGCGTATAAGTTTGCAGCAATTAGTTAAAGATTTACCGCCAAATTTAGCCGTATTAGTGGGAACAGTTGAAGAAAATTTACACGCACAAAATAATGGTGGTAAACCTTTATTTAATAGCATGGCATTATTAGATAATGGGATAAAACAAATTTTTCATAAGCGACTTTTGCCAACTTATGATGTATTTGATGAACGTCGCTATTTTGAACCGGGTTTACAAGCCAATTATTTCACCTTAGATAATATTGATGTTGGTGTAACTATTTGCGAAGATTTATGGAATGATGAAGAATTTTGGGGTAAGCGTACTTACACCAATAATCCGATTGCTGACTTATCAATTTTGGGTGTAGATTTCATTGTGAATTTATCTGCATCACCCTACAGCGTTAATAAACAGCAGTTTCGAGAAACGATGTTGCAACATAGTGCAGCTCGTTTTAAACAACCAATTATTTACGCCAATCAAGTAGGTGGAAATGATGATTTGATTTTTGATGGGAGAAGTTTTGCTTTGAATCGTCAAGGTGAATTAGTATGTCGCGCTCGTGGGTTTGAAACCGATTTAGTAGTAGTTGAATTTGACGAAGTACAGCGAGATTTACTAGAAAGTTCTGTAGTCGCTGAATATGAAAGTGAAGATGAAGAAATTTGGCACGCTTTAGTTTTGGGAGTGCGAGATTATGCTCAAAAATGCCGCTTTTCTCAAGTAGTATTAGGTTTAAGTGGGGGAATTGATTCTTCATTCGTCGCAGCGATCGCAACTGCCGCACTTGGTAAAGAAAATGTCTTCGGTGTGCTGATGCCTTCACCCTACAGTTCCGAACATTCCATCACTGATGCTTTAGCATTGGGGGAAAGCCTGGGAATCAAGACTACCACGTTACCCATCGGGGAGTTAATGCAAGGCTATGACAATACTTTAGCAGACTTGTTTGCTGGCACGCAATTTGGGCTAGCAGAGGAGAATATTCAATCTCGGATTCGGGGTAATTTATTGATGGCGATCGCTAACAAATTCGGCTATCTCCTATTATCTACCGGCAACAAATCAGAAATGGCAGTTGGTTACTGCACCCTTTACGGTGATATGAATGGTGGATTAGCAGTAATTGCCGATGTCCCCAAAACCCGCGTTTATTCAATTTGCCACTGGCTGAATCACCATTCTTGTAGAGACGCGATTAATCGCGTCTCTACATTTTACGCGATTAATCGCGTCTCCCCAATTCCCGAAAACGTCCTCATCAAAGCACCCAGCGCTGAACTTAAACCAGGTCAAGTCGATCAAGATTCCCTACCACCTTACGAGATATTAGACGACATTTTGCAACGCTTAATTCACAACCACCAATCAGCCGCACAAATTGTAGATGCCGATCACGATGCACAAATTGTAGATCGAGTAATTCAGATGGTAGCGCGTGCCGAATTTAAGCGACGACAAGCACCTCCAGGTTTAAAAATCACCGATCGCGCTTTCGGTACGGGTTGGAGAATGCCGATCGCTAGTAACTGGTTTTCTGTTAAAAACGCCTATCAGACTAAAACAATCCCCATTTTACATCAATAGGTACAAATAACAATAAAAACACCGCAACCGTCGTAGAGACGTTCCGCCGGAACGTCTTTACATGAACCTATCCCACTAATGATATTTGTGTTACAAAGCTTAGGCTTTTTGAGAAATGAAAACGAAACATTAAGGTTTTCAAGCACATTTTACGAAAAAAGTAGGGATTTTTAGAATAGTGGGATAGGTTCATTAGACATCTCCAGATCAATAGGTACAAATAATAATAAAAATACCGCAACCGTAGTAGAGACGTTCCGCCGGAACGTCTTTACATTAGACATCTCCCAATACGGTGCGGATAAGATTTTTTGATGAAAATTATAGATCACAAAGACGCGATAAATCGCCGTCTCTACAAAGGACTTTTTATTGTAAAGACGGCGATTTATCGCGTCTCTTGCCTTAACCGAACCGTATTGAGACATCTCCAGATCAATAGGTACAAATAGTAATAAAAACACCGCAACCGTCGTAGAGACGTTCCGCCGGAACGTCTTTACATTGTGTCTCTAAATTGTAAGTAATTTCCTGTATACTAGTGCCACCACAGCTTGAACTAACTGTTCTGGATCAAGGGGCTTTGTAACATGCCGTTGATAGCCACTGCTTATGGCTCGCTGTTGGTCATCAACTCTTGCATAAGCAGTCAAAGCGATCGCCGGAATTTGTCCGCCTTTTTCGGGGGTCAAAGTTCGGATTTGTTGAATTAGGGAATAGCCATCGACTTCGGGCATCCCAATATCACTAACTAAGACATCGGGTTGGAAGGATTCCAGGTTTGCCAACACAGATGCCGCAGAAGCAACGGTGAGGACTTCGGCTCCGTATTGAGCAAGCAATACAGTTAATAATTCACGAGCATCCGGGTCATCATCAACTGCGAGGACTCGAATCCCCGTAAGATCGAGTGCTTCTTGTGGCAAATCATCTGTCTGCTTAATTTCCGGTTCAACATTCAGCAGTGGCAAACAGACCGTAAAGATGGCTCCCAACCCTTCACCAGGACTGTCAGCCGTGATGGTGCCACCGTGAGCCTCAACCAACTGACGGACGATCGCCAACCCCAATCCTAACCCCCCATACTTGCGAGTAATTGAAACATCTTCCTGACGAAATGACTCAAAAATATGCGGGAGAAAATCAGGGTTAATGCCTTTACCAGTATCACTGACGATAATGTGTGCCTGATCATCAACTCGCTGTAGTCGGATTTCTACCCGTCCTCCCTTGGGGGTAAACTTGATAGCGTTGGAAAGTAAATTCCAAACGATCTGTTGAAGGCGGTTGGAATCTCCAGAAACTTGCCCAATATTCGACAGTACGGGATGTAACACAATTGATTTGGCAAAGGCTGCTGTCTTTACCGTGTCGATGGCAGATTCAATGACAAATGCTAGATTGACAGGAGCAGCATCCATGCTGAGTTTGCCTCGCAAAATCTTGGCAACATCAAGTAAGTCATCAATCAGTTGAGTTTGCAGCTTAACGTTGCGTTCGATGGTAGCTAAGGCTTCTGCCGTTTTGGTCTCATTAAATTTGCGGGTTTGCAGCAATTTTGTCCAGCCGAGAATGGGGTTGAGAGGCGATCGCAATTCGTGAGACAAAATTGCTAAAAACTCATCTTTGATCCGATTAGCACGTTCGGCTTCCGCTCTTGCCGCTTGCTCCAATTTCAATAAGCGATCGCGTCCTTCCTCGGCAAGTTTGCGATCGGTAATCTCTTCGCAGACGGTACTGATGCCGATTACGCGATCGCCATCCTTGAGAGGCGAAAAGTGTTCTAACCAGATGCGCGGCACACCGGGTTGTGCAGGGGTTTCTCCCCGGATTTCCATATTCAGCCGGGGTTGTCCTGTTTCGAGAATCGGACGCAGAATCTCCTCGGCACCATCAGCCAGTCCCGGCAGCAACTCACGTACCGTGCGACCAATATGGGCTTCAATAGGAAACCCATTTATTTCTGCTAGTCGCTGGTTAACTCGTACAAACCGCAGTTCACTATCTAAGACATTTAAACCAATGGGGGCTGTCTGATAAATGGCTTCAATTTCTGCTAATTGTTGTTGCAGTTTTGCCCGATTTTCCTGGAGTTCTATTTCGGTTTGTTTGCGTTGCGTAGCTTGCCGATAGGCATCGCTGATGTCTTCGGCAATGCCAGTAAACCGATAAATCTCTCCTCCTTGATCTCGAAGCCCAAAGCAGCGATCTCTTACCCAGCGAATACTACCATCGAGTAAAATAATGCGGTACTCTTGATCAAATTGACCTGTACTAGCTTTTTCGTGAAACGCTCTGTCAGTAGATTCTCGATCCTCCGGGTGAATACGATCAACCCAACTTTGTTGTCCTGCATATAATTCCTGCGGGTTTAATCCCCACAGTCGTTCGTAGGCAGGACTGACGTAGCTGACTCGGTTTTCGGGTATCTCTCTTATCCAGAAAACCGCATCAATATTTTCTGCAAGCTGCCGGAAACGTTCCTCACTATCCCGCAGAGCTTCGGCTGACAGTTTGCGATCGGTGATATCTAGATCAACACCTGCCATCTGAATCGGTTGTCCGTGTTGGTCGTAGAACACCTTTCCCTGGCTCAATGCCCACCGAATTGTGCCGTTGGGATACACTACGCGAAATTCAATGTCATAGTTTTCTCCGGTGGCAACAGCATGATCGATGGCTGCTAGTACGCGATCGCGATCGTTAGGGTGCAACCGTGCTACAAACATCTCGAATGAGCCGTCAAACTCTCCTGGTTCCAGTCCAAATAAGGCTTCCACCTTATCCGACCAAGTAATTGTTCCCATTTGGATGTTCCAGTTCCATGTTCCCATCCGAGAGGCTGCCAGTGCCAATTGCAGCCGTTCTTCGCTCTGCCGTAGTTCTGCTTCTACCCGTCTGCGTTCAACCAATTCATCCTGTGTTTGCTGATAGAGTTTCGCTTGCCGCAGCGCGATACTCATCTGGGTTGCCAGTTCTTTGAGCAACTCAATCTCTAAGGGCTGCCAAAATCGCGGTGCAGCACAGTGATGAGCAATTAGCAATCCCCAAAACTGGTTTTCATGTAGAATAGGCACCACCAGATTGGCTTTCACTTGAAACTGAGCCAATAATTCAACGTGACAAGGGTCGATATTGCTATCGTGAATATCCGCGATCGCCGTGACTTGCCCCTGACGATAGCGTTTGACATAATCCTCGACAAAAGCGGGATCGTGGATCACAGATTCCGGGTGACTAAATCTGAGATAGTTTTCAGCGAGGCAGGGATCATAAATCCTAGAAGTGAGGAGCGATCGCCACTCTGCCCCAACCGATTCTGCTATTATTGTGCTATCCCCGTTAGGTTCTAGCTGAGAAACCAGGACGCGATCGCTGTGGAGAAACTGCCGCACTTCAGTTACAGTGGTTTGCAGAATTTCCTCCAGATTCAGCGACTGGTGAATTTGCTGAGTAATATGTGCGACTACGCGCTCTCGTTCAATACGCTGTTGCAGCTGGGTGCGTAACTGTACTGTTTCAATTGCCCCATTGACTGCTATTTGCAGCCTTTCTGGGGTAATTTCCCCTTTGATCATATAATCTTGTGCGCCCGCTTTCATCGCCTGAACTGCGATCGCCTCATTGCCCTGCCCCGTGACGACAATCACAGGTAGGCAAGGCTGTTGGGTAGAAGGCTGCAATTGTGCCAGAAATTGCAGTCCGTCCAGATCGGGCAGTCGATAATCAAGCAAAACGGCATCAGGCTGATGTTGCTGCCAAAGTTCTAGCCCTTGCTGTCCCAGGGTTGCTTCCAGGATAGTGTAGGAATATTTGCGATCGCGTAGCAAATACCGCCGATAGAGTTCTCGGTCTTCCGGCGAGTCATCTACAATTAAGATTATGCGTGATATATTACTCATCACTGATCCTTCGGGCGATCGGGTAGCGTCGTCATTTGAAATCAATACTCTACCAGCATTTGAATATCTCGTTTTAGTTAAGGAAAATTGATCGGCTTAACAATACAGCTGTTGACTGTGTATCGGCAGCATACTTCAATATCTTTCGGATTAATTAGAGGTACTAAGCACCACAATCTCAATCATATTCACGTTATCATTTTGTTTGATTCGACGCAATACCTACCGCCCATCGCTCCTTGCTTGACAAAATTCTCAAAATATGAGTAAATTCATATAGTACATTAGTACCATATAAATAAGTCGAGGAAAATGCACCTCAAATGAAGCTTTTCTTATCTACGCAGATATTCTGCAATTTTCGGCTTTGCTTTGGCTGTTTTTTTGGCAAATCAGCCAGAAACATCTAAAAAACCAAGGATATCAGTTTTTCAAACCAAAGTCATCACCTATTAGATATCTGGCAATACCGTTCAGTTAAGCCCCAAATCCTCGTAGAGACGTAGCAATGCTACGTCTCTACATACATACCGTTTTTTAGCACCAATTCCTTAACTGAACTGTATTGAGATATCTGGTATAAATTAATTATGCGTTGCCAGAAACCCTTGTAGAGACGTAGCAATGCTACGTCTCCACGTCTTTTCTACCAGACATCTATTAACTTGTTCTCAATTAACGAGAGTTATTGACAACTAACTGGATTGCAAACATAGGTGTAATTTTATTTTCTCACCAAAAAGTTACTTAGCCTAAATTCAACAATTGTACTTTCAGTAATTACACTGGGTTAAAAACGCTGATTTAAAGGCTAGTGTGATGTCTGCATAGAGAAAGTATGGCTTGCAATAACAGTAAACCATTACATGTTTAAAGGAGTCAAGTATGAGCATAGCAGTCAAAGACAGCAAACAACAACTAATGCAAGCCTTTCAGCAAATTATTTCTGAAAGGAAAAAACTAGAAACTAAAATAGCAACCAAACAAGAAGAAGCAGAAAAAGCAAAAAATAAAGAAACACTCGAAGCTGCTTCTGTCTACACAGTTGATAGTATTGTTAAAGGTTTAGCTGATTTACAATTAGAGTTTGGCAGCATTGTCAATCAACTATCTGAAAAGTTAGCTACACAGAACTCTAAGTTAGATGAACTGAATCGAGCTAGAGAAATTGCTACTCAAAATTTGCAAGAACTTCAGCAAATTAGAATTGTTGCAGATACCTTAGATATCTTAACTCAAGAACATCGAGAAAAGTTAAAAACCCTTGAAGAAGATATCAGAAGCAAGCGAGAAACACTAGAAAAAGAAATTGCCCAAAAGCGTAAAGAATGGCAAAAAGAACAAACAGAGTATGAAGAAGCGCTACAAGCATACAACGAATCATTAGCCAAACAACGCTCTTTAGAAACAGACGAATATCAATATAAGTTAGAAACTACTCGCAAGCTTAACACAGACGCTTACGAAGCGATAAAGCGCGATTCAGAAAGAGAAATACAAGAAAACACGCAACATAAAGAAAAAGATTGGGCAGAACGAGAAAAAATCCTTAAAGAACGTCAACCTTTATTTACAGAATATCAAAAGAAAATTACAGCCTTTCCTAGTGAAATGGAAGAAGCAATTAAGAAAGCTAGAGAAGAAGCAATTAAAGATACAAGTCAAAAGGCTAAAGTTGAGGCTGATTTGTTTGAAAAAGATTGGGAATCTACTAAACAAAGCTATGATGCTAAAGTTCAATCTTTGGAACAAACAATTCAGAAGCAAGTTGAGCAGATAGAGGGTATTTCCGCTCAATTACAAACTGCATTAAAACAAGCACAAGATTTGGCAATGAGAGCTTTTGACGGTTCGACAAAATAGTTTCGTTTCCAGGCTCTACGGATGAGAGAATGCCCACCAATACGGTTAAGAAAATTCGATACATCAAAAACCTTGTAGAGACGCGATATATCGCGTCTCTACATGCCCTAAATCACCACGAAAAATCCTTAAAATAACCGTATTGGGATGCCCACTATACATGATTTTTAGTTTTCAACTAATGGAGGTTTGTTATGTCAGCTAAAAAGCCAAATGAGAAAAATACCAAAGTCGAAATTCTTCAAGCATATGAAGAATTAACAAAAGAGAAAGCAGCGCTCCAATCACAAATTGACCAAGTACAGAAAGGCAGTCAATCTGCCACACTAGAAAAACCTAAATTGGAAGCAAAAACAGCTATGAACCAGTCATCTAACGTTCAGCAAAAGATGAACTCTACTATTGAAAGCTTGACAAAAATTCAGTTAGGTTTTGGTAGTGCTGCAAGTGAATTATCTGAACAACTCACCAACCAAGCTTTCAAATTAGCAGAAGTTAGGGAAGATATAGATAAGGAAGTTGAAGAATTAAAACAGTTACATAATTTAGAAGTTTCCGAAGATATATTAGATACGCTTATCAAATCCTATGAAGATAATGCTAAGGCTTATCAAGAGGAGTTTAGCCAGCGTTTTGAAGAGTTATCTCAAGAAACATTAGAGGAAAGAAATACTTGGGGGAAAGAACAAGAGGAATACAAAGTAACGACAAAAGAACGAAATGAAAACATTCATAAAACTCGTCAAAGAGAAACGGCAGAATATAAGTATGATTTAGAACTGCAACGCAAATTAGAGGCAGATGAACATGAACAACGGCAGAAAGGTTTATATAAAGAGTTGGAAGAGGTACAACAAGAAATAAATAAACAGTGGAGTGAAAAGGAAAAAGAAATTTCTGAACGAGAAAAGCAAATTGAAGAAGCGAAAGCTAAGGTAGAAGTATTTCCTAAAGAAAAAGAAGCGGCAATTAAGAAAGCGACAGAAGAAGGCAAAGGTATTGCTTATTACCAAGCTAAGATAAAATCAGATTTATACGCTAAAGATGTAGAAGGACAAAAACGTTTTTACGAACAAAGACTACAATCTTTAGAGCAGACAATATCTAATCAAGATTCTCGAATTCAAAATCTCGCGAAACAACTTGACTCTGCTCTCAAACAAGTTCAAGATTTGGCAGTTAAAGCTATTGAAGGTTCGGCAAATGTCAATTCATATCAAGCGATAAAAGAAATTGCTCTGGAACAAGCAAAAACTCAAGCGAAAAATAAGTAATTTTATAAACTAGTAAAAATCAATTACTAGTTTATAATTTTAATATAGCGCTTCTCGTTTGAATCAAATACAGATTTATCTGCGTTCATCTGCGGTTCCTTAATTCTTTGATGTATTGCACCCAACTGAGAAGCGCTATAATCTCGTAGTGAGGACTTCAGTACTCAAATGAAAGGACTGAAGTCCTTACTACTGGTTTAAAAAAGAAAATAGAGACGCATTTATTTTTACGTCTCTAACCAGAGGAAACCCATTATATTTAAAAGTTAAAAAATAATAAATTACAACATAAACTTCTCTGCAAGCAATTTGATAGATGTTATTCAAGTTGAATGCAGGCTGAATTATAGTGTTTCATCCAATTTTTTCGGCTGCGGTTTGGTATCGATTTGCTTGTTAGATAGGCATCTAGTAGCACCATTCTCAGTTTTTATTGGTTTGCCATTATTAGGCACTTTTAGACGAGTCATAACAAGATATCCGATTGTGAACTCTCTACAACTTGAGATACAAGTCAGTAAGTTACTGTTCCGGAAAATATAGAAAAAAAAATCGGCTTGGAGCGGAAAAAAAGATTATGCGTTGTCCAAAACCCCTGATTAGACTTAGCAGTGCTACGTCTCTACGTCGAAAAAAAGATTATGCGTTGTCCAAAACCCTTGATTAGACGTAGCAGTGCTACGTCTCTACGTTTTTTCTTACAAACATATGCGTTGTCCAAAACCCTTGATTAGACGTAGCAGTGCTACGTCTCTACGTCGAAAAAAAGATTATGCGTTGTCCAAAACCCTTGATTAGACGTAGCAGTGCTACGTCTCTACGTCGAAAAAAAGATTATGCGTTGTCCAAAACCCCTGATTAGACGTAGCAATGCTACGTCTCTACGTCTTTTCTTGCAAACAGGGGATTTCACGCAAAGGCAGAAAAATCGAGATTGGGGGGAATATCTTGAATGCGTCCAGATCCGATCGCTTGTAATGCTTCTTTCAAAGATATATCGCCAGTATACAACGCCTTGCCGACAATCACACCAGTTACACCTTGAGGTTCCAACGCAAGCAAACTTAACAAATCTGTGACAGAACTAACGCCACCAGAAGCGATAATCGGTAGAGAAATAGCAGCGGCAAGTTCTCGCAAAGCGTCTAAATTCGGTCCCGACAATGTACCATCACGGTGGATATCTGTGTAGATAATCGCTGCTGCTCCTAATTCTTGCATTTGTACGGCTAGTTGGGTAGCTAAAACTTCTGAAGTTTCTAACCAACCACGAGTTGCGACTAGTCCGTTACGTGCATCAATACCGATAATAATTTGTTCGGGAAATTCTTGGCAGAGTTGTTGTACTAACTCAGGTTGTTCTACAGCGACGGTTCCTAAAATTGCCCGCTGGACACCTATGTTGAATAATTGTTGCACACTTTGGCGATCGCGCAAACCTCCACCAACTTGAATTGGCACTGATACTCTGGATGCGATCGCTTCAATTGCCTCTAAATTAACTATTTTACCTGCTTTTGCGCCATCTAAATCAACAACGTGCAGTCTGGTTGCACCCTCATCAACCCACTGTTTGGCAACATCAGCCGGATTTTCATTAAAAACTTGCGACTGCGAATAGTCTCCTTGATAAAGTCGCACACAATGACCTTCTAGTAAATCAATCGCGGGAATTACATCCATAATTGTTGGTTGATAGTTGTTAGTTGTTGGTTGATAGTTGTTGGGCATTGGGCATTGGGCATTGGTAATAATTCTTTTCCTTTTCCCCTCTTAAATTTACCCTTTCCCCCTCTTCAAATCCCTCGTCCCTTTCATAACAGCTTGCCGAAAACCTAACACAATCAATATATTAGAAAGCGTTAAAAAAACTTCTGCTCCTCCGTGTAACCAATCAACATTTGCTAAAGATTTACCATAATGCACTTGGGCATAAATCCCTGCCGGAATCGTGGCTCCAACAAAGACCAAAGTGCCGTAAAATCCATAAAGTGCCAAACGTGGCATTTGTTCAGAACGTCTAATAAACCACAAAAATCCCAAGTAGGGAAACAGTGATAAGGCAAATAAAGTTTCTTTTGAAATCATGGTTTTGACGGTAGAGACGTTCCGGTGGAACGTCTAGATTTAGGTAGAGGTGGAACGTCTTTTTGAACGTCTAGATTTAGGTAGAGGTGGAACGTCTTTACGGGAATTTGCAATGTTAATAAATCACAACTTTGATGTCATAGTTTCTTGAGAATCTGTTTCTATAGGCTTTTCCGATTTAGTGGAACGCCAAATTAACACAGCAGCTGCCCAAAGTGTAAAATTACCAATTAAGGTCATGGCAGCTTGGAGCGTTACCAACCATTCTAAAGATTCGGCATTATCGAAATAATGCCAGGTGCAAGCACACATGGCGCTAATCAAAGCTGGTAACATAGCAAAAGACAATGTTCCCCAAGTACGGTTGCCAGTAACTTCACCGTAAGTCCAGATTAACCAAATGGCGGCAATCCACTCAATAACGCTAGAAACATGAATAATCCAGGTAGGAATCGAAAGGACGTGCATAATTAATTCAAAATTCGCTCATTCAAAATTAAAGAATCCAAAATGTCTAAGATGCGGGTGTTGTTGTCAGGGTATTACGGTAAGGGAAACGGTGGTGATGAAGCTTTGTTAGCGACGCTTCTACAAATGCTACCAGAACATGTCACGCCTGTGGTTCTTTCTGGGAATCCACAAGAGACACGCGATCGCTATTTGGTTGAGTCAAGCGATCGCATGGCACCGTTATCTCTAATTGAAGCTTTGCGCTCCAGCGATGCTTTCATCTGGGGTGGTGGTAGTTTAATTCAAGATGTCACCAGCAGTATTAGCCCATTTTACTACGGTTCTTTGATGGCATTGGCACAAAAAATGAACTTAAAAACTGTTGCTTGGGCACAAGGAATTGGTCCGTTAAACCGTTCTTTAACTCGTTCTATGGCGCGGAACACCTATTCTCATTGTACTAAAGTTAGTGTACGCGATCGCGCTTCTGCTGCTTTATTATCTGATTGGCAAATACCTTTTATTCTCGCTCCCGATCCGGTTTGGGCATTAGAAAGTAAGCCTGTACCCGGACTTTGGGATTTACCTGCGCCGAGAGTTGCAGTTACATTGCGATCGCATCCCCAACTCACAGAAAGGCGCCTTGCTAATTTAACTCGCGCTTTGGTTGATTTCCAAAAAGCTACGCAAACTTTTATTTTACTACTGCCTTTTCAAAGAAGTGAAGATTTAAGCATTGCCGAAGCTATCCAACCACATTTAGCAGATGTCAGCAAGATTATGTGTTTGGAAGATCCGCAACTTCTAAAAGGTGTGTATCGTGGTGTAGAAATGGTAATTGGAATGCGTTTGCACAGCTTGATTATGGCAGCTAGTGAAGGTTGTCGCTGTTTTGCTCTGAGTTACGATCCCAAAGTTAATCGTTTGATGGAAGATTTAGATATGCCAGGTTGGGATTTATCTAGTTTACCAGATGATGTCAACTTGATTGGCACAACTTGGATTGAACATTACGCCAATGGAGATGCGTTGTCAACAGAAAAAATTCAGTTTTTAGTAGATAGAGCGCTTATACATCGTGAAGTGTTGAGTCAAGCACTTGCTTAAGCCACAATCAAGCATTAGGATAAAAAATTAAGTTTTATGACTTTTGTCACCCCGAAACGCTTTACTATAACTGAGTATCATCGCTTGATTGAATTGGGATTTTTAACTGAGGACGATCAAGTTGAATTGATCCGGGGAGAATTGATGCAAATGGCAGCAAAAGGCACACGTCATTCTGTCTGTAATACTAAGTTATATCAAGAGTTATATGAATTAATTAAAGATAAAGCCGTTGTGCGGGGGCAAGAGCCTATTATACTCAAGAGTGATAGTGAACCTGAGCCAGATGTTGTTATTGCACGGGGTCAAGCTGATGATTATTTATCGAATCATCCTCTACCGGAAGATATTTTATTAGTTATCGAAGTCTCAGATTCGACGCTTAAATATGACCAGAAGACTAAACTAGAACTTTACGCTGAAGCTCAAATTAGCGACTATTGGATTATTAACTTGTTAGCTAATCAACTAGAGCGTTACAGTCAACCTTACCAAGATGCTCAGGGTGATTTTGGCTATCGCATTAAGCAGATTTTCCTTAGTCATGAGTCGGTAACACTTCCAGGTTTTCCAGATTCATCTTTGAAATTGGTACGAGTATTTCCAGCTTGAATCTTAGCATTTTTAAACGCAGAGTGACGCTAAGGTAAGCGCAAAGTGACGTAGAGTCTTTATTCCAAATCATGTACTAGACATCTCCAGATTCATACGTAAAGACGTTCCGTATTCATAGGTAAAGACGTTCCGTCGGAACGTCTCTACAAGGGTTTTGGGCAACGCATAATTAATTTTTGGAGATGTCTACTAAGTAAATAAACTTGCAACAGGGCAATTGAACCCAGGTAGGAGTGGTGAACTTAGATTGTCACTGCTGAACAGCGTTGCGACTAACACTAATGTTGCCTGCTCTCGTCGATAAATTTGGATTTGCTGTAACAAGCGATCGACTATCCAATATTCTCGCACACCTTGGCTAGCATACAGCTTTAATTTTACTTGCTTATCGCGTCGTTCATTTTCCTGACCAGGAGAAAGAACTTCAACTACTAATTCTGGTGCAGCAGTTAAATGTCCTGCATCATCTAACACAGATGCTAACCGTTCTTTACTGATCCAAACTACATCAGGGATGACATTATCTGCATCGGTAAAAATAATTACAGCGCTTGTTACAGCTTCTCCTAAACCAGTTTGACGTGACCAAAGATTCAACTCTATACAAACACTATCAGCAACCTGTTGATGATCCCAGTGTCGTAATGGTGTCACAAATAGTTCTCCGTCTACAATCTCGTAGCGATTGCCGTTATCTGGCAACAACTCCAAATCAGCAGTTGTCCAACGTACTTGGTTAGTTTGGCTCATACAAGCATCCTTTGAATCATATCTTTTAATGTACCAGCCTCAACGAAAGCGATCGCACCAGCAATTAACTTTGCCGTAGTAAGCGCTTCAGCGCTTTATCTTTTAGGAAAAGCGCTGAAGCGCTGACTACGATTTATCCCCACAATCTTCTACCAGCTTTCCCATTTAATCTTTGGTGAGTATCTTTTAACAAAGCGGGAATATTCAACTTTTCTGGACATTTAGGTAAACAATCACCGCACTCTGTACACTTATTCCCTTTCATTCCACCAAACCAGTGACCGGCGTTTTCAAACATTCTGTAGCGATATTGTCCATAATCGCTCATATCGTATGCGATCGCAAGATTCCGCAAACGCAATACTTCCGGTATATTGATATTTTCTGGACAAGGTAAACAAGCATAGCATTGACTGCATTTGTCAGTTGTTAAAGCTGTATTTTTATGACTTTCTAAACGCTGAAAAATGGCAATTTCTTCTGATGTTAATTCACCGTCGAACTTAGCTGCTTGTATCGGTTCTAGCAATTCGTCGGGGTTTGCTGCTCCCACGCTGAGGGTGGTAATATCTAGTTTGCTGAGTAAAAAACGATAATTTAACTCTAGGGGAGAAAACGGAGAACACAAATCTTTGAGAATTTCCGGTGGGGTGTAAAGTTTTCCTCCCTTATCAGCCGGGGAAATGATAAAAACACCCATGTCCTTTTGACTAGCTAACTGAATCGCTGGTGCATTCCGTTGGAAAAAATAGTAATAATGCAGATTGACAAATTCAAATAAATCTGTATTTATAGCTGCAAGAATTAGATCAAGGGAACCGTGAGTAGAAAAGCCTACGTGTTTGATGCGGCGATCGCACACAGCTTCTTGCACTGCTTGCATACAACCGTTTTTGGATTGAACCCAGTCTAAATGCTCACTCGTATTTAAACCATGAATTCCCAGACAATCCACATAATCTAGCTTTAATCGCGTCAGAGATTCATCAATATGCCGACGCATGGTGTCAGCATCGGGCGTGGGAGGAATTTTGGTAGTAATATGAAGCTGATTTCTGGGTATTTGTCCCGCAATCAACGCTGCACCAAGATATTCCTCACTGTTGCCATAGCCTTTGGCAGTTTCTATATGATTAATTCCATTTGCGATCGCTTTTTGGATCGTTAAGAGCGCATTTTCCTCCGAAGCCAAGTAACGCATTGTCCCCAAGGAAAGCACCGAAAGGCGCAAATTTGTTTTTCCAAAACGCCGATATTGCATATTTTAGATCATATCCGGTAAATTACTTACAACGTAAAGACGTTCCGCCGGAACGTCTCTAGGACGGATTGCTAGTAAAGACGTTCCGCCGGAACGTCTCTAGGACGGATTGCTAGTAAAGACGTTCCGCCGGAACGTCTCTAGGACGGATTGCCGGCGGAACGTCTCTACGACGGATTGCTAGCTGTCAGGACCGAAGCGCTTGATCAAATCTTCGGGACGAAGATTGGAAATAAATTCGCGAAACGCTTGCTGTTCGGCTTCATCAGCATCGCGATCCACGGGGATGGAAGCATTAGCGATCACCTCTTCCATAACCCAGATAGGAGCGTTGGTACGCAGAGCGACGGCGATCGCATCGCTGGGACGCGCATCAATTTCTTTTTTGACATCCCCTTGCTGGACAATCAAAGCTGCATAAAATGTGTCCTTTTGTAGCGAATGGATAATGACTTTTTCTAAAGTCATATTCCATAGTTCTAGAATATTCGCGATCAAATCGTGGGTTAAGGGTCTGGGAGGCTTTTGATTCTCCAGCGCACCCATAATTGCCCTAGCCTGTTCTTGACCAATATAAATTGGCAAAGCGCGGCGATCTGAAGCATCTTTCAAAAGTACAATTGGGCTGCGGGTGATAGCATCTAATGCTATGCCAGCGACTTTCATTTCAATCATTGGCGAAGCCTCTACAATCTTTTGAGCGCTTGGTAACTATGTGATAAATAGTACCCATTATCGACGAGGACGGCGAAAAGAATAAACATAGGCGTTTGTTTTCTATAATCACTTCTATTAAACTCCCTGCTAGTGGTGAATGCTCCTGGCAATTCAAATCGGTGTATTTCAACAATAATCTTCTTAACCAAGTATGGCTTGTAAATGATATAAATGTCTTGATTACTTTATGCAATAAATTGTCTAAAATGATACTCATGAGTTGGAAATTATTGTGAGAATTACGAATTGATTTAAGTCAAAATTAGGCAATAAATAGAGTTAGTTTTGCGAAAAAGCCGTGTTTACAGGATTAATCCAGTCATTAGGAACTATCAAACCTTTGGGGGGCGATTCTTGGCAAATTACATGTCTACCCCAGTCACCTGAGTTAATTATGCAAGATTTAGCTTGTGGTGACAGTATTGCCGTGGATGGTGTTTGCCTAACGGTAGAAAAAATTTTAAAATCGGGATTTGTCGCCACCGCTTCCCCAGAAACTCTTCGCCGCACGACTTTGAGTCAACAATCAGACCAGAAGTATGTTAACTTAGAAGCGTCGCTGCGAGTAGGCAGCAAAATCGGCGGTCATTTTGTCATGGGTCATGTGGACGGCACAGGACGAATGCAAGCGGTAGAACAAACTGCAAGTTCCTGGGAAATGACTTTTATCGCAGAAAGTGCGATCGCTCGCTACATTGTCCCCAAAGGCAGCATCGCCGTCAACGGCATCAGCCTGACAGTCGCCGAATATGAACCAGAAATTTCGCAATTCAAAGTGGCAGTTATTCCCCTCACCTATGCCGAAACTAATCTCCGCTATCTCCTTCCCGGCAGTTTGGTTAATCTCGAAGGAGATATTCTCGGCAAATACGTGGAAAAATTGCTTTATCCCGGCAAGCAACATACAATGAATGATACCAGCTTTGATGAAATTACACCCTCATTTTTAGGCGAACACGGGTATTTGTAATTAGGAGAAGGGGAAAGGGGAAAGGGGAAAGGGTAAGAAAGAAGAAATATTTCTCCCCCTGCCTCCCCTGCTCCCCCTGCCCCCCTGCCTCTAACTTCCCGGTTGCCCAATTACTCGCGCTGTCTGTGTAGCTTTAATCAACTGACTGAGAGCGCTGTCTAATTCTACACCTGGGTCAATTGCAACCCAGCCTTGGGATGTGAGGTGACGCACTTCAAAGTGCAGGTGGGGACCTGTGGAATTGCCGGTGCTGCCAACTCGTCCAATTACAGTTCCTTGTTGCACCAACTGACCAGGTTGGACGAAGATTTCTGACATGTGACCGTAGAGAGTTTGTTGAGCGGAAGTGTGATTCAAAATAACAGTTAAACCATAACCGCCTACCCAATCAGCAATTTCCACTTGACCAGTAGCAGCTGCTAAAATTGGTGTTCCCATCGCTGCACCCAAATCTGTACCGGCGTGGAAACGCCGATCGCCTGTAATTGGATGCACTCGCCAACCAAACAATGATGTAATTGGTGAGGGAATAGATAACGGGAACATCATTCCCCCAGGATTAGCCGCGATCGCACCAGTATAAGGAATTTGTGGTAATGCTGATGCTAGGGGAATGTCATATGCTACAGTGCTGTCGCGGGGTGCCGTATTATCAGCGGTCATTGGTGCTGATAATTCCCCAGATACGGGGGCGATCGCACTCGAACCAACTATGGGGTTAGTATTGAGACTGCCGACATTGGGGATAAATCGATTCGGACGAAAAGCGCTTTTGCTGACATTAGAAGCAACTGACTTTTCACGCCAACTGCCATTGTTAAGATTAATTGGACCAACCCGCGTTCTCCGCCATCCTGTGTTATTCTCTTCACTTGCAAGACGGCGTGATGATGAAACGCTAGCGATCGCAGTTGTTGCTTGACTTCTTCTAATCCAACTCGGCGCTTGTTTACCTGTTACGTCGTTATTAGAATCAGCAACACGTTGATTTCCATAAGGAGTAATCGGTATTTTCGCGCAAATACCATTCGCACCTTGGGCTAAAATGGTTCGGCAACCGCTAGAGCGTTCTGTGAGTACTACAGAATTCGGTGCTTGATAATTCGTCCCATCGTTTTTATAATCGTTGGGGTCGATATAGGCGTTATTGTAATCCTTTTTGCCCTCTGTTCCACTACTTGGTGGTCGCGAAACTTCTGAGGGTCTTTCTATGGTGCTAGAATTGCTAGATGTGGCTTCAGAATCTTCTTGTCTAATTCTTACAGGCTTAACCCGCGAAGCTTCTACCTGCCGTCTGAAGCGTCTAGCGGTAGTGTCAGGTTCAGAAGTCTCAACACTTGGTCTTGAGCGTCTGATAAGTGTTACAGGCTCTTCAGACTCGCTTTGAGACGTTGAACGTCTAACTGGTGAGACTTTTGAAACTTCTGTTTTATTGCGTAGTCGCTTTTTGAGTCTAGCTCGACGCTCAGAAAAATCCGGTGTCGATTCTACACTAGTTACAGTGCGATCGCGCACAACCTCTTTTTTAACTGGATTTGTCACTACTGGCTGTGAATTTTCGACAGTAGGAACGATATTATCTATTGATGTGTCTACCTGAGCATAAACAAAGCCACCGCTGAGGAAGCTGAAACTACTTAACCAACACAGACTCTGTGCTGGTAAAGAAGATGCTAAACGTTTTGTCACAAGATATCGCTGCAATAAGTTGTGCAAACGGCGATCGCTTTTTTGATTGCGTTGCGTCATTTGTTAAAGTGCGTGCTGTGTGTAATTATACTGAAAATTGGGCATTGGGCAATTTGAGGAGGGGGAAAGGGGGAAAAATATCATGAGTGATTTAAATAACTCTTTATTTCCATACCTTTACCCTTTCCCCTTTACCCTTTTCCCCTCTTAAAATCCCCCTAGTCCCTTATAACCCAAACTGATTGTACCGGGTTGAAGACAAATTTCTGGTGTTATTACTGCTTTGGTATCATAAGTTTCCATCTTGATTCGTAGTTCCCCTGTAGAAGTTACACCTACAACAGTCCCCGAATGATTTTTGATGTCTACTTTATCGCCCATATTCGTCAGCAAATTTAGATAATCTGACAATAGTATATTTACTCCTTTTTCACAAAGGCACTCAACACCAGATTCTATTCCTAACAAAACCTCCAAAGCTAGCATTTCCAGAGAATCAATTACACCTTTTTGCTCTTTCGCTTGCCAGAATTTCAGATTGATTCCGGTTTCTGGTACAGAGTTTGACCAGTTAATGCCTACACCAACCACTGCTTGTGTGATTTTTCCTTTGTGTACCTTGGTTTCAGTCAAAATGCCGCCTAGTTTACGGCTACTTAAGACTAAATCATTGGGCCATTTAATTCCGACATTCACGCCACATTTTTGCAATTGTTTCGCAATTCCCCAACAAAGTGCCAAGGTTAATTGGTAGCTGTTGCTTGCCTCTAGTTGCGGAGCTATAGCCACTGAAAGATACAATCCCCCACCAGGAGAACTCCATTGACGCCCCCATTGTCCGCGTCCTGCTGTTTGAGAAGTCGCAATTACTACACATCCAGAAGCTGCGCCTTGTTCTAGCAAGTTCCACGCAGTAACGTTTGTAGAGGCTACGGTGTCAAAAACATGTAGAGACAATGGTAAATATTTATGCTGACGCCGACGGAGGGCGGTTTCTAAGTGTTGCCGATCAAATTCCACATTCCTTACCTAAATCCCGTTGTACAAGTTAACATTAATTGGCTGAAGTTGATTTTCTGTTGAGGTTTGGTGTAAGATGCACACTTGGCACTGGCGCACTTGGGAAGAACTTCCCTACTTGACTTGCAGTCTATTGGAAGGTTTCCCTCACGGTTTTTTCACTTCTCAGTTTTGGTCACTTTCTCTGCAAGAGTTGACTCATGTTTTAGAACCAGAAGCATCTAATTCTTATCGCTTAAAACAGGTTCATGGCAACATTGTCGTCACACCTCAAGAAATTACCAGCAAGTTAAGTGCGGGTGGAAATGATATTGAAGGAGAAGGTGATTCTGCCCTGGTATTGGGAGACGGTTTGATGAGCGAACAACCCCTACAAGCGTTGTGGGTAGCTAGCGCTGATTGTACACCGGTGCTGATTGCCGATGAAAAGACTCTGCAAGTGGCAGCACTACATGCAGGTTGGCGGGGTACGGCATCTAAGATTGTACCGCAAGCGATCGCCCGATTGATTGCCCAAGGCAGCAAAATCGAAAATTTGCGAATTGCCCTCGGTCCTGCCATCGCTGGTGAAGTATACCAAGTTTCAGAACAGGTAGCAGCAGAAATAGGCGCAACCATTATACCACATAATGATGAAAAAACTATTATTGATGCCATGTATCAGCTACCAAATTCACCTTTATTACCCGATCCAAATCCTGGAAGAGTGCGGTTAGATGTGCGACAGGTAAATGCTTTACAGATGGAAATGTTGGGAATTGCATCTGAACAAATAGCGATCGCACCTTATTGTACCTTTCAAAGCCCAAATTATTTCTTTTCTTATCGCCGCGAGAAACAAAAGAAAGTCCAATGGTCGGGAATCGTCAGCAGATGAAGCGATCGCTTTTATAATTTAAAAGTCTGTCTGCGAATTGCTCAAGTCTTGAGTTTTGCTATCTTACGATTAGCCATAGACAAAAAATTAGTAAAATTCTTTCATGCGTCGAGACTCCATATTTTACAAACTGTTTCAACAATCCCCCAGTTTACTATTTGAATTATTGACAAATCCTCCAATAAATGCAGATAGTTATCGTTTTGATTCAGTTGCTGTCAAGGAACCTAAATTTGAAATCGATGGAGTATTTCTCCCACCAGAAAACGAAAGTCCGGGTGTTGTATATTTCTGTGAGGTGCAATTCCAGAAAGACGAAAGGCTATATGAAAGGGTATTTGCAGAATCTTCATTGTATTTCTACCGTAACCGCGACAGATTTAGTGATTGGCAAGTAGTCATAATTTACCCATCGCGCAGTATCGAACAAAGTGATATTTATCCCCATCGCTCATTTCTGAATGGTGAACAAGTGTATCGTGTTTATCTAGATGAGTTGGGAGATATTCGTCAATTACCTGTGTGGGTAGCGTTGATGGTATTAACTACGATAGATGAAGAACAAGCACCCCAAGAAGCAAGGTATTTGTTAACAAGAACCCGTCAAGAAGTACCATCTCCATCAAGTATCGCCATAATAGAAATATTAACAACGATAATGGTGTACAAGTTTGAACAATTAAGCCGAATGGAGGTAGAAGAGATGTTAGGAATTACACTCAAGCAAACGCGAGTTTACAGGGAAATTAAGGAAGAGGGACGAGAAGAAGGACGAGAAGAAGGACGACAGGAAGAGGCTGCTAATCTTGTGATTCGATTGCTAACTAAGCGATTTGGAGTACTTACCCAGGAAACGCGATCGCACATTTCCAGCTATAGTTTGCCTGTTCTGGAAGATTTGAGTGAGGCACTGTTAGATTTTACTAGTGTGGCTGATTTACAGGCTTGGTTAGTAACACGTTGATCAAAAAGAAAATATGCCAATTAAACTTTACGATTTAGCTGGAGCAGAGGACGATTGCCGCTTTAGTCCCTTTTGTTGGCAAGTCAAGATGGCTTTAAAACACAAAGGACTGGATGCGGAAGAAATTCCTTGGCGGTTTACAGAGAAAGAGGCGATCGCTTTTTCCGGGCAAGGATTGGTTCCTGTCTTGGTTGATGGCGAGAAAATTGTAAATGATAGTTGGGAAATTGCTCATTATTTGGAAACAACTTATGGCGATCGCCCAAGTTTATTTAACGGGAAGGTTGGCGAATCGGGGGCTTTATTCATCAAGTTTTGGTCTGCACAAGCTATTAATCTACTGATTTTCCGGATTATTCTCTCAGATTTGTTTGAGAGTTTACACGAAAAGGACAAAGCCTATTTTCGCGAAAGCCGAGAGAAGCTTTTAGGAATGACGCTGGAAGAATTTGCAACACCCAATGATGCAACCATAACTGCTTTGCAAACCGCGTTATCTCCTCTGAGGAAAATTGTGGAACGTCAGCCTTATTTAGGTGGCGATCAACCTTATTTTGGTGACTATATTGCCTTTGGACAATTTCAATGGGCAAGATCAGTCAGTCCAATTCAGTTGATCGCCAAAGACGATCCAATTTATAATTGGCGCGATCGCTTGCTGGATGCTTTCGATGGTTATGCTCGCAATACATCTGGTTACGCAGTCTAAAAATTCAGTAAGAACGGGATTCACGACTTCTAGAAATAACATTACTACTTTTAGAGGCAGGTCTAAATGGTTCATAAAATTGCCTTGTTCAATCACAAAGGTGGTGTCAGTAAGACCACAACGACTTTTAACTTAGGTTGGATGCTTGCTTCAAAAGGTAAGAGAGTTATTCTTGTAGATACTGATCCTCAATGTAATCTAACAGGAATAGCTCTCAAAGAAGAAACTGAAGATGACGAGGCAAGGATAGAAAACATCTACAACACACATTCAAATATCAAAACTGGCTTGGCTCCTGCTTTTGAGTCACAGCCACGGGCTATTGAAGCTGTAGATTGTATTCCGATAGAAGGACAAGAAGGTTTATTTTTATTACCTGGTCATGTTGGCTTTGCTGAATACGAAGTAACATTAGGCATCGCGCAGGAACTCAGTCGATCAATTCAGACACTCAAAAACTTGCCAGGTGCTATTTCTGATCTCTTGGAAAAAACTGCTAATAAATTTAATGCTGACTATATTCTGATTGATATGAGTCCAAGTTTAGGAGCCATAAATCAGAACTTACTAATGACAAGTGACTTTTTCTTAGTGCCTACAAATGCTGATTTTATCTCTGTGATGGCAATTGATTCTCTGTCTAGAATTTTATCAAAGTGGTGTGCTTGGGCAAGGATGGCAAGCGTAAACCCTATATTAAAGGAAGCTGTTTATCCATTTCCAGAATTTACCTTGAAATTTTTAGGAACTATAGTTCAAAACTATAGAATTATTAGGGGTAAAGAAACAGCAGCATTTCAAACATGGATAGAAAAAATAGAGAATACAGTTACTGATAAACTAGTACCAGTTCTAGAGCGAAATAATCTGTTATTACCAAAGCAAGTTTATACCGAGCAGGGTATGAATGATAGTTTTACCCTGACAAAAATTCCTAATGTTAGCAGCTTAATTGCTCTATCACAGGGACACAGTACACCAGTTTATGCTCTAACATCTGAACAATTAAACCAGAAAGGCATAGTATTAGAAGCTAATCAAAGAAAGCAAAATGAATTTAGAGAAACTTTTTCTGACTTAGCAGATAAAATTATTGCATTATCATCCAGCTATGCAGTCAGCGCTTGACCAATTTCGCATTAGCATTCAGCGTGTTCGGGATCTGATTGCTCTTCATAATTCAGTTAAGGCTCAAGCTACTGCTGCTCTGGATCTTTCAGACATTTTACGAGCTGCCCTAGTTCTAACTGTTAGCGCCTTGGATTATTATATCCATGAGATTGTCACATTGGGTATGCTGGAAATTCATCGAGGACAACGTGCTGAACCAGCATCTTCAGCTAATACCACTCAATCAGCCTTTTCCCGTTTTCAAGTTTCCTTGGGAAGCGCTCGTGAGGATAGAAGAATAGCCATAGATATCGCCTCTTGGATAGAGAGTGACATACAGCAGGTTTATGGAGCTAACTTTTTACAGCAGTCTCATACTATTTCTGCTTTAATTCCAGCTATATCAAATAGTATTTTGAACAGATTAAATAATACTTCATGGTTAGAAGATGAGATTCGAGAACGTCTAAGTTATCAAAGCTTCCAGCAACCTGACAAAATAGCTGATGCAATTAGGCAAATTTCGGATAAAAAGTTGTGGGATGAGGTTGCTATTAAAATGAGTAAACCTCCTAAAGATATTAAGCAACAACTTACTTTAATTGTGGATCGTAGAAACAAAATTGCTCACGAAGCAGATATAGATCCTACCCTCAACATAGGTAATCGCTGGTATATTGATGAATCAATGATTGGTGATACAGTTGATTTTCTTGAGCAGGTTGTAGAGAGTATTCATCAAATTTTGTAAATTTGAATTGAGTCTGAAGTAGATATTGTCTGCCAATTGATTGAGCAAGATAGGACTACTATTTGATTTTTGAACACGCATTAGGTCTTCTAGGGTGCGTGATTGTTGAAATCCGTAACGCACTATTATCAAGGAATAGAACAACAACCAATTATCTTCCCAATTTATTAGGAATACCTTCACAACCACCGGGAATTTTATCTCTGCTTTTTTCGCCACACCAAGCGCAGCAGTAGTAACGATTAGCGTCAGACATCCGCTGGACATCGGTAAAATCGGCATTTTCGATGACGGCGCCGGTATATTCGCCAGTTTCGTATTTTGGGGCTTCGCTGCGACTGCGCGGGGATGCGGTTTCTGCTGAACCATAAAATAGACGAATGCTGTTTAAGTCGGCTTGATTGAAATTGGCATCATATAAAATAGTGCGGCTCATATTTGCTTTTACTAAGTCACATTCGCTGAGATTAGCGCGGACAAGATTAGCTTCGCTCAAATCTGTCCAACGTAAATCTGTACCGGAAAGGTCTGCACCTGCAAGCATGACGCCTAAATCGATGACACGCAAACCGGAAAGACGATCTTCAGCGTAACCACCGCTACCATCAAGAATTGCTCTACCGAGGTGCCGATCGCGTTTTAGGGGTGTGAGCAATTTCGACCGGGAGAGAAAGCGGAGAATTTTGGCTTTACCATTGCCATCTACACTACTAAATATTGCCGCAGTTCGTCCTTCTGCGATCGCTCTTTCTTGGGGCCAATCTTCTAATAATCCTTGTTCATCTAATACTAAGTCGGAAATGCCTTGGAAATACGAATCTATTGTTTGCTGCTGGGTGATGACGTTTTGCTGTATTGTCAGCAGATTTTGCTGAATTGTCAAGTCTTTGGATATAACGTATTGTCGCCAAGCAACATAAACGGCGATAATGGCGATGAAAATTTGCCCCAACGCACCAAACCAGTCTGCGAGTGTTCCGAAAGCTTCCCAGTTAATTTTGCGTCCCCAAGCTAGCAAGCGCGAACCAATACCAGCGAATTTGATTAAGCCAAAAATGGATACTAAAACTCCCAAAAAGGCAACAAGCAGGGTTCGTTCTTGAAATGAAAACCAATCGTTGACGACAACTTGCAACCAAGGTATCACTATCGCCAGGGATAGCACTAAAGTTAATAGTGTGCCACAGATGCCAATTATCCAGTTATTGATGGCAACTCCGATGAAAGTGATGGCGATCGCTACCAAAATAATCAGTAATACCCGTGGTTTAACTGGTACAGTCTTCGTAATGCGTTGCTTCAGGTTGGAACGCGCTTGTTTGAGAGCAACTCGATTTTGCTGAGATTGCAAAGAAGCACCCATTGCGATCGCTTGTTCAGTGGCAAGCTTTTCTGGGGTCAGGGAATTTTCACTCTTGGCACCGTCAAAGTCATCTGGTTCCAAGTCGTGTTCCGCAATCGGATCTGGGGTTGGTAGATGGGATGAGTTGGAGTTGGTTTCAATTGTCATGTTTTCTATTTTGCCCCAGCAGACTTGAGTTCTACAGCTGTTTTATCGTAGCCGCGATTGGGTCGGCTTGGGCAGGAATCATAGGTTATGAGTGGCGATCGCTCTTTCAATATGTGTCAGCATCTGGTAGTCTTAGATGTAGAGACGTAGCACTTGGTAGTCTCATCAAGGGTTTCGGACAACATACGACAAAGCGCTCAAAATCAACCCAGACAAGTATGAAGCTTGGATTAATCAAGGTAATGTTTTAACTGTCCTTGCAACGTTACGAAGATGCGATCGCTACCTACAATAAAGCTTGTTCTTATGCTTTACAAAATTAACAACTGAGAATCTCCAAAAGGCAATTAAACTTTATCCTCATAAATATCAGCAATTAGTAAAAAACGATCCAGATTTTGATCAAGTGCGTCGCGACAAACGCTTTCTGCAATTACTGCACTAACCTATTCTGAGAATAGAGAAACATCTATACATTGAAATTATCGACATTTATTAATTTATAAATTTTCTCGCCAGATTAATTTAGTTAAAAGCACAAAAATATAACTAAAGACAGATACAATCACCTCACAATATAACTAAAGACAGATATAACCACCCCATAGATACCGAGTATCTTATAATCAAGCAAGTTACATGGTTATAAGAATATGTATAACACAGCCAAGATTTTACATCTAACAGTGGAAGAATATCTGCAACTTGAACTGGAAAGCGTAGATCACCATGAATACCTTGCTGGGCAAGTATATCCAACGGTGGCAAACAGTGAAAAGAGAAAAATAATTACTGGAAATATATTAACTCGATTGCGAGGATATTTACTGGGTAAAAACTGCCGAGTCTTTTCATCAGAAATGAAAATTAAAATCCAAATGCTTGATGTATTTTATCACCCAGATATTTGTGTGACTTGCGATCTTTCAGACCGAGAAAAACTTTTTAAAGTTAATCCCTGTCTAATAATAGAAATTATTTCCCCAGAAACAGAACGCATACACCGCAACGAAAAGCTGATGAATTATCAGCAAATAAAAAGTTTAGAAGAGTATGTGTTAATTTCGGAATCAGAGCAAAAAATTGATATTTACCGTAAATATAATCATCAAACTTGGTTTTTGGAGCAATTTATTGCCACAGATATAATGAAATTGTCATCAGTCGGTTTAGAAATGGCGATCGCTGAGGTTTATGAAGATGTAGAATTTTAATATTTATTGCTCAAGACGATGAAAAAACTGTTAATTACTGGAATCAGCGGCTTTTTAGGATGGAATATTTGTCAGTTGGCACAAGAATGGGAAGTTTATGGAACCTATTTATCTCATTCTCTCAACATTCCCGGTATAAACACCCTGAAAGTTAACTTAACAAATTTTCCCGAAATTAAACAAATATTTCATGAAATTCAGCCAGCAGCAGTTATTCATACTGCCGCACAATCTCAACCAAACTTTTGTCAAACTCACCCCTCTGAATCATCTGCCATTAATGTAGAAGCATCCAGTAATATCGCTGGACTTTGTGCAGATTATAATATCAAGTGTGGTTTTACATCAACTGACTTAGTTTTTGATGGGTTGAATGCACCTTATAGTGAAACAGATGCGGTATGTCCGGTAAATCTTTACGGTGAGCAAAAAGTTATGGCAGAAACTGCTATGTTGGAACGATATCCGATGACAGCAGTATGTAGAATGCCGTTAATGTTTGGGATGGCTACAGCCACAGCTACAAGCTTTATCCAGCCATTTATGCAAACTTTAAAGGAGGGAAAAGAATTAAAGTTATTTACAGATGAATTTCGTACCCCAGTCAGCGGAAAAACTGCGGCAAAAGGACTTTTATTAGCGTTGGAGAAAGTCAACGGTATAATTCATTTGGGTGGGAAAGAGCGGATTTCGCGCTATGATTTTGGTAAATTATTAGTAGAAGTATTTCAACTGCCTTCTACAAATTTGAAAGCTTGCCGACAACAAGATGTAAAAATGGCAGCACCAAGACCTAGTGATGTTTCTTTGGATAGTTCCAAAGCCTTTGCGTTAGGATATCAACCAATATCCGTGAAAGCAGAATTAGAAGCGTTGGTCAATAATTAACGTGCAGTACGTGGTGTAGAGACGCGAAATTTCGCGTCTCTACATTTATTTTTTGAACATGTATGTGAATAAAACTAAGAGGATGTGTCATGTTTCATTCGGCGTAGCGGAATGAAACATCTAGATTGTCGCTGAAAACCTAGATTCTTCTCTTCTCCTTCCCTTCGGGACGCTGCGCGAACGGAGACGCTGCGCGAACGCTCCATTTCATTGCGATTAGAATGACAATTTATACCTTCTAAAACTTTTCAAACACCCTCTAAAGAATAAAGCTGGAGATTTTTCCTGCATAATTTATTTTTTTTACGGTTACTTAGGTGTCCAAATTATAATTTTAGATTTTCTCTAAATGTAGTGTTTTTATACTACTACTTGAAGTGCAGAATGTGGGTAATAAAATCCCCTCCAGGCACGAAAACGAGGAGGGGCAGGTGTTAAATGAAACAATCACCTGTTTTAGGCGGCGATCGTAGTGAAAAAACCGTTTTTATTGAGAATAAAAATTCGATCCCACAAAATAGCACTGCTCCCAGAGGGAACATTGTTCAGCCATGCACTGTTTACTGCCCACGGCTAATGGGATCTACACCAGCAAAGGTCAGGAAATCGATCATCCTGAAGTCTTGCGGTCTACCTGTTCTGGTGGGTAGAGTTGGAACCCAAGCAGGACGGACGTTCAGGTATGATTCTGGATCGACCTGGAGCAGACCGATAATCACCTCACCAATCAGACGAGCGCCCACTGGACCCAGACGTAAGCCTCCCTCCATCAGTTCAGCTTCTTTGAGGATATAGTACCAGAGTGGTGTGGAAGTATCAAAAGTGCGGTTAATACTCCGCAGTTCTTTAAAGTTGTTACTACTGAGGACAGATACACCCATCCTGCGGGCGACGGCTTGACCGGATGGTAATTGAAAAGTCAGGTGTCGGAGCAGGTTGCGCTCCATCAGTGAAGTGGGGGGAGTAGCTTCAGTGATCGCCCGAATTGGCAAGTTAAACAGTGCGCTAGAGATGTGCGTATCAATCAATTTGTTCCGTCTTATTTCAGTGTCCCCAAAGTCGAAGAATGTCTGCCAGCCAATAAAGCGTCGTGGAGCTCTGGCTCCACCGCTCAGATCATCTGGATCAGGCAGTCCCTGCTGAGAAGGGTCAAAAATGAACGCAAAGAAGGGCTTTCCATTATCGCCTGCCAAGTTTCCTCGGTAGGAGGGACGTACCATGCTGTGACCAAAACGATAGGATACTTGGAACTCAACTGGTATGAACCCCTTGCCAAACAAGGGGTTGTAAAACTTACGCCCATTGGTTAAGATATCATCCACCCTATCTTGCCCGATGATCTGTGGCAGAAGCTCATTGAGGATCATCCACTGGTAGTGCCAGGTGGTTAATCTGCGGGCTTTATTGAAAGCATCATTGTTGGAGATAAATGGGTTCTCGGTTCTGACCAAATCTACCGCCTTGTTGTGGAAAAGGTGGAACGCGCTTAGCAGTCCAGTAAGAATCAGGTGCTGATCGTTACGTGGGTCAGAGATGATTGCCTGGTTGTCTGCGTCGCGGGGCAGATCTTCAAACAAACCGCCACTTTCAATTCTCAGCTTGATGGGGTCTTGTTGGTTATAGAAGGTTGGTGCAGCAAAAGGTCCATCACCGTAGACGGTATCAAGGTCAAAGGCTGCTGTGCGGACATTTGGTAGAGTTGCTGGGATTGCTGGAACGCCCAGGCGACTGGTATTCTCAAAGGTCATATCATGATCCATAAACTGGGCCATGAATGTAGTACCTGCAGTCTGTGTAGGGTTGTTGGGGTTGTTAACGTTGAGATCCGGATCAGTAATCAGGAGTAAGGGACCTGCGGCTAGGTTGTCATTAGCATCTAAGATGCCACCAGCACGACCCATTTCTATGAGAGATGCTCTAACGGTGTCAGTTGATGGGGCAAAGGGTCGCAGCGCGGGAAACATCCGGCCGAATCTCCCTGGTAAGGTAGCATCGATAAACTGTGCGCTCGCTTCCTTGCCGAGAAAAAAACCTACCGTTACACCAATGGCTATAATGACGGCTACAGCTATAGCCAACACGGACATTACTTTAGTTTTGAAGAGCGCCTTATTTTTCAAGCCTCTCCCTTTTTGGTTGTTTAAAACTTTCATAAGGATTCGTTAAACAAGGTATAATGGTCTTGTCTTCTTACAGTCTCTGCTGGTGTGTTTCTATGGGGTTAACCATGACAATGTTTACCTTCCCCAAAAATAGAGGCGGTGTAATTCTTGATGGAAACAGTCCAAGAAAAGCGCTTGCCTAACTATCAGGCAAAACACTGAAGTTGCACCAAAAACAGGAGAGTCAAAATTACTTCCACGAGAATCATACAGTATTTTGCAGTTCTGTAGAAGTACTTATTTTTCTCTTGTCAGGTTTTATAAGTGCTGAGTGCGATCGCCTAGAACATTTTTTCTAAACTAAGCATAGAAGGGGTTTTGGAATTAGGGTTTTTACAATTTTCAGATTTTCTTGATCTCAACCTCAGGTTATCTCAAGTTCACTAACAGCTAAATTGATAACTTTATTCAGGATTTGAGGACGGTTCAATAGTGACGGTTCGTATCCAGCATCCTAAGGTATCACCACGCCGACTTACTTAGAGGATGTTTTAAAAGTGAGGGGCTATTGTAAGAAAGCTCACAAGGCTTAAGCTGAAATTTGTAGACATCAGCACCTTATGAGCGCATGAGTAAAGCATATCCTAATGATTTAACATGGCAGCAGTGGGAATTAATTGCCGATTTATTTCCAGAGGCAAAGTCCGGTGGTCGCCCTCGTACCACAGCATTGTATGGGGTCATGAATGCCATTCTGTATATACTATGCCAAGGTTTTGTTCATTTACCTAAGCGCTGGGTTGTAGAGCGAACTTTTGGTTGGCTTAATTGGTGTCGGCGTTTAAGTAAAGATTATGAAAGGCTACCAGAAAACTCTGAGACTTTTATTTATATTGCGATGATACGTATTATGGTTAGGCGACTCGCATAATTTTTGACCCGCTTCGACTTTTAAAACATCCTCTAAGAAACTTGCTCAGGTATTGTGGGGTAACAAATTCCCCTATAATATAAAGAAATTATATGGAGATGATGATGAAGGATACCTTATCCTCCACCGATCGCATATTTGATGTGGAAAAATTGGTTCGCTTTTCACTAGAGAAAGCGATCGTTACGGAAATATCCATCACGAAATATTCAGGCATTGCTGTCTGGGGTGTACACCCAGGTCAAGAAGTTCCTGCACACACTCATCCCGACGGACAAGATACGTGGATCATGATCAGGGGAGAATTGACTTACTATCTTGGCAATGGAGAGAAGAAAGTTATTTCCAGTGGACAGATTGATATCGCGGAACCGTTGCAAGTTCACGGGGCAATTAATGAGGGATCGGAAGATGTTGTGTTTCTCTCCATCTATTCTGCTCCAAGTCTGAAAGTTATTCCCGCATCCCCATAATGTAGGGACTTCCAAAGATTGAAGAAGGAAGAAGGAAGAAGAAAGAAGGAAGAAGGGGGGTTTTGAGATGGGGATTCAGACCCCAACTCAAAACTGGCGATCGCTGTGGCATCGGGGTATTAAACCCCCTACTCTTGATAAATGAATCAACTGAGGATTGGAACGCAATTCAGGAAACATTACATTCATCGATGGTTATTAGATATTAGATACCTGATTGTGCGATCAACAAGATTGTAATCGGGTGAAGCTATATCCCTGGAGCGTAACAAGATATTAGATATCTCCGAAAATGAACTATGCATTGCCCCAAACCCTTGATTAGACGTAGCACTGCTACGTCTAATCATTGTTTTCTGGAGATGTCTATTGGTATTACCCTGGTTTCATATTTATATTATGCAACGCCGTTTATTTTAACAAATTTAGAGACTCTTGAATTAGCGATCGCAGCATATAAAAGAAGGTTTGATATAGAAGAAATGTTCCGTGATTTTCAGAAGGGTGGTTATAATTTGGAGGATAGGAATGTCTGTGGAGATAGATTAATATCTCTGATTTTACTGATAGCGATCGCCTATACATCCGCGACAATTTCTGGACAAGAAATTAAACGCAAAGGAATACAAAATTATGTTGGTCGTGTTAAAGAGGCTGGGCGTATTGAAAGGCATCATAGCAGTTTTTATATCGGATTATACGGACGAAATTGGGTTAACCTTGTGGAGCCACGGCAAGATTTAGTCACCCAATTAATAAAATTTAATCCCAACAAGCTCCCCTTTTATCAACGAGGTCAAAGGGCTATGGAGCTTATCCTGTCTGCGTCCTAGCATTTTTGTCTCCCCGCTAGGGGAGAGCCTCATCAGCAATTGCATCTGGCAGTTGCTCATCTAGTCGCCGTAGAGGTTGATATAGATAGCCAAAAGCGATCGCTATCATAGTCAAAATTCCCACCACAACAAACAACAAAGCAATACCATATCCTCGACCGACACCAATAATCTTGCCGATGCTTCCAGCTAATAACCCTGTAGGCGTAAGTAATGGCTCAAAAACTTGATCAGCTAAAGGCCCTGCAATCAGATAAGCAAGCGGTAGTGATGCCAAAGCAAGCATACTTCGCACGGCAAACACTCGTCCCTGAACAGCAGGTGCAACTTTACTCTGCCAGATGGCTTGGTCACAGCCATTAATCATCGACACCCCGAAATAGTAGATGAAAGCAGCTGCAAAGAAGACGGGAACAGAGGGCATAAGCCCCACAAGTAGTATAGAGAGTCCACCTGATAGCGTAAAACCAAACACACCAAGGATACGGTTCTTGGGGCCGCCCCAAACGCTCATCACCAGACCACCAACCAACATACCGCTTCCACCAATGGACAGCACCGTACCCAGTACATTAGCCGCAGCAAAGGCTAATACCAGTGGTGTAACTAATACGCTGACAACTCCGATTAAGAAATTAATGGCAGCAAAGAAAATCAATAATCCCAGTAGTCCGGGTCGAGCAGTGATGTATGTCCACCCATAGGTGAACTCCCGCAGCCGCCAACTTTTCTTCACTTCATTCTCTGCGGTAGTTTTCGGCTTAGGGAATCGGACGAGTAGCAGCGTCACCAGAGAAAAGAGAAAAGTAACGCAGTCGATCAAGATTACGCCCTGAATCTGAATAGTCACAACCAGCACACCTGCTAACATCGGTGCAAGCAGCCGTGAAGTTGCCTCTGCAAATTGCACCATACCACTGGCACGACCAAGGTGTTGCTTTGGGACAAGCATTGTAGTAGCAGCAGCATAGGCTGGCCACTGGAAAGCGCTAAAGATCGAACTAACTCCTACAACTAAGTAGATATGCCAGACTTCAAGCCGACCAACCAAGAGCAACAGCACAATAGCTAGCGTACTCAGTCCGGCTCCAGCATCGCTAAGTATCATGCAAGTGCGTCGGTTCCAGCGATCTACAAGCACACCAACTAAGGGTGATAACAAGATGCTTGGCAGTATTGCGAACAAAGAAATCAGGGCAAATTGCGTGACTGACCCGGTATTTCGGTATACCCAGACACCTAAAGCAAATCGAGTCAGCCCAGAGCCGATAAATGAGACAAGCTGGCCAAACCAGATCAGGATGAAGGTTCGCATTCTACGATAGCTAAAGTTTCAGTCATCAGTACGGCCGAGAGAGACAAAGGAAGTTAGGAATAGGAATCTACCAAGAAGCCTCCCTCTTGCATTTCCTCTACGCTATCCTTGATGGCATGAATGATACAGTCAATATCCTCATCGGTATGAGCTGTAGATAGAAAACATCCTCCTCGTAAATAGATTCCCTTAGCGAGCAGATGATAGAGTAGCAAGTCGATATTTTCTGAAACAGTAGAATGATTTGAGGTAGCGTTTCCCAAAAGCACAGGGCCAAAAAACGAGCCAAAATTAGCAACTCCCAAAGGCACTTTATTGGCTTCAAAGTAAGCATTTAGGGTTTCAACGAACTGCGAAGTACGTTGGTTCAACTGCTGCTGTAGTCCAGAACCCTGACTTTTGAGATGCTGTAGAACGACCCGTGCTGCTGCCATAGCGAGCGGGTGCTTGGAGAAGGTACCTGCAACAAACGTCGTTTTCGCTTGAGGGTAGGACTCATCCCCATAATTCCACATACCGCCGTCAACCCCATCCATATAAGTCGCCTTGCCAGCAACCACACCAATCGGCATTCCGCCACCAATAATCTTTCCATAGGTTGCGAGATCGGCTTCAACACCAAACCATGCCTGCGCTCCTCCTGGATGAATGCGGAATCCTGTAACCATCTCGTCAAAAATTAATGCTATCCCGGATTCTTGAGTCAATTCCCTCAATTGTTGGAGAAATGCTTGGGGCTGCAACTCAGGTCGGCGACTTTGTACGGGTTCAACCAGAACCGCTGCTAGTTCGGATGCATAAGCTTTGATTACCTCAAGTGACTCAAAATTACCATAATCCAGTACCAACACATCTTCAGCAATATTTGACGATATGCCCCGAGCAAGAGGTACCGCACGCGGATTTTCTGCGCCTTTGTGCGCTATCATCAGCGTGCCATCAGAATGACCATGATAAGACCCTGAGAAGAGAGCAATTTTGTAGCGGTTTGTGGCGGAACGTGCTAGTCGTAGCGCTGTCATAACGGCTTCTGTGCCTGAATTAAGAAAAGTGACCCGCTCCATCCCCGTCAGTTCACTGATTAACAAAGCAACCTCACCAGCAAACTCTGCTTGGGGACTAATCTGTATTCCTTGCTCAAGTTGCGCTGCCAAAGCTTCTTTAATAAAGGGGGGATTATTACCAAAGAGATTCACTCCAAATCCCCCTAAGTCTATATATTCGTTACCATCAACATCCCACATTCGGGAGCCTTGTGCTTGCTTGCCAATGATGGGATAGAGTATTTCCTTGATGGACAAACAGAACCCGAATGAAGCTCGGCTATTTGCTAAAACTGGACGGTAGGTTTGTGTAAGTTGTTTTGAGGTTTCGGTACGCTTGGTGTAGCGTTCAATAAACGCTTTTAAATACCTCTGTTGTAAGTTAGTTGTTTCTTCATTTATGAGAGTTCTGTTCATTTTTTTGTTTGAGTTCAATAAGTTTTTCGTTCTTAATCGGCGTTGTCGTTTAGTCATCTAACAATTACTTTTCTTGTAAAGATGACTACTATGTTTAAGAGTAAGCTTGAAGAAGTGAGGCATGGTTTACGCATCTTTAGGTGCTTTGCTTGGAAGTAAATCTAAGTGTTTTTCCCAAGGAACTTTCCGACTTATTACTCAGTTGTTGAGCCTCAAAAAAGCCGCTAAGAATTAGAGATGAAAAGTAAGTACGAAGTAACTGCTCATCTACTGGTGGACAGATAATAGAGGTGTCTACAAACCCATTTAGTGAATTTTGACAGTCAAACTGTAGTACTGCTGAGTTTGGAATTTTCTCTTGAGATTCCTTGGTCAGCAAAAGCGGCACCAGCGGATACAAGGCATGTTCTGGCTCTCGTTGAGCAATTCTAAGCAGTTCTAATTGCCACTGGTCATAAGGAATTTGTTTAAGAGAGTAACCAGACGAACAGATTAAGTTGCTCAACATACTTGAGTTGAAAGACTGGCGATTAACCAAGTGAAAAGCTTTTCCTAGAGATTCTTGTTGCCTCGATAAATAGACGATCGCTCTGCTGATATAATCCACAGGAGCCATGTCCTCAATCATCTCCATTTCTGGCATACATCCAAGCTGGATACAACCTATTATCAGTCGATACAAAAAGTCATTTATATTAGAGACACCGGTTTGGCTATGCCCTGATACACGTCCCAGCCTATAGATACAAGCAGGAATACCTCGATCACGCGCAATAGTTACTAACTTTTCGGCAACCCATTTACTCTGGGAATAGCCACCCCCTGGTACTTGGTAATCATCAAGACTGTCCTGTTCTCGAACCACTTTAACTCCAGAATGACCAACTGAGGAGAAAACGCTAATGGTAGAAATGAAATGCACAGGCTTGACTTTAGTTTGACTTGCCAATCTCAAAACTTCTTGTGTTCCCAGAACATTAGCTGCCTTAAGTACAGAGTAAGGAGAAGTATGATGAACCCATGCTCCATTGTGATAAATGACATCGAGTAACTCAGCCATTGCTTGAAACTGTTCCTCACTAAGACCTAAAAGCGGCTCAGACAGGTCTCCCACAACTGATATAATTCTAGGGCTTAGAGATTCATCCCAGAGTAAATAAGATTCAAGGCTGCTTTGAATTCTTTTTTTACCTTCTTCGGCATTAGGCGAACGTACCAGACAATAGATATCCGCTTGGGTTTGCTGAAGAAGTTCAGAAAGTAAAAAAGCTCCCAAAAAGCCTGTGGCTCCTGTTAGGAAGATGTGAGCAGGCTCAGTCGTACACTCAATGGGTATAACCTCTGGACGAATTGTGGGGTCAAGGACAGCTTCAGTCTGTAGATCGGTAACAGTTTTCGTACCAATAGTAGAAGCTCCTGTCTTTTGAGCGATCTCAAGATTCTTGGCTAAACTTGCTACGGTAGGCATCTCAAACAGACTGCGTAAGGGAAGTTCTACTTGGAAAGTTTCTCGCACTCGCAATACCAACTTAGTAACCAGCAAGGAATGACCCCCTAACTTAAAGAAGTTGTCGTGAATGCCCACTTGTTCGACACTAAGAACTTGTGACCAAATTTCTGCCAGTGTTACTTCGATCGCAGTGCTAGGTGGGACAAATACTGCTTCTAGATTTGGTCTTTCTTGGTCGGGAATGGGAAGCGCTTGACGGTCTACTTTACCATTGGGAGTTTGTGGTAGGGTTTTTAGCATTACGAACACCGAAGGAAGCATATACTCTGGCAAGTGATTTTTTAAGAAGCTACGCAAATTATCAACTGTGGGTACTTGCTCTTGTTTGGGGACAATATATGCTATTAAACGGCGGTGAGCGTTGATATCTTCTGGGGCGATCGCGATCGCTTCTTGCACAGCTGAGTGTTGATTCAGAACGGTTTCAATTTCAGGTAGCTCAATCCGATACCCGCGAATCTTAACCTGCTGATCGAGACGACCGAGAAACTCAATGTTTCCATCTGGGAGATAACGCCCTAAATCTCCAGTTTTATAGAGGCGTGCCTTTGGTTCATCGCTAAATGGATTAGGAATAAACTTTTGGGCGGTTAATTCTGGGCGATTAAGATAGCTTTTAGCTACGCCAAAACCACCAATATATATCTCTCCAGATACACCAATTGGTACTGGTTGAAGATGAGAATCTAGTAAATATATCTGAGTATTAGCAATTGGGCGACCAATGGGAACAGAATTGCTTAAATCATGATTTTGACAATTGTATACACTGCTCCAAACTGTTGCTTCTGTTGGGCCATATTCATTAAATAAGCGTGTCTGGGGAAATAATTCACGATGTTGCTTAACAAGCTCTTTTGGACAGGATTCTCCAGCGACAATTACAGTTTTTAGGCTGAGTAGTTGCTGTGATTTGGCTTGCTCTAAAATCAGCTTGTAGAGAGATGGTAGACATAATAAATGGGAAATTTGTTGTTGAGCGATCGCCTCTATCATCTGTTTAATATCTAATTGCCAATTTTCCGGTAAAACAGAGACAAAACCCCCTTGACAAAGTGTCCAAAAAATGACTGCGACAGAGCTATCAAAAGCAAAAGGTGAAGTTAAGAGAAAACCTGTCACAGGTTGCTCATAATAACAAATCCGAGCAGTCGTCGAGTGAACTAAGTTTTGATGCGTAACCTGCACTCCTTTGGGTTTTCCTGTAGATCCAGAAGTATAAATTAAGTAAGCCAGATTATCAGTCTTCACTTCACTTTTGAGATTTTCATCACCTTCTTGAGCAATTGCATTCCAAAGGGTATCTAAGCAAAGCACTTGCGCTCCAATATCAGGTAAATTTTTCACCAACCGTTCTTGGGTCAATATTATTGATACCTGAGAATCTTCCAGCAGATAATTCAATCGCTGTTGGGGATACATTGGATCGATTGGTACATAAGCTCCTCCAGCTTTGAGAATGCCTAGTATACCTACCAGCATTTCCCAAGAGCGTTCTACGCAAATCCCCACTAATACATCGGGTTCAACTCCCAAAGCTTGAAGACGGTGTGCTAGTTGATTGGCTCTGGTGTTCAATTCTCCGTAAGTTAATTGCTCATTTTTAAACACCACAGCTACATTTTCGGGAGTACGTTCTACCTGTGACTCAATTAATTGGTGGATACACTTGTCATTGACATAATCTCTTTTTGTATTGTTGAATTCAACTAGTAGTTGCTGTTGTTCAATATCGACGATACTATGGGTCAAATTTGCCAGTTTAGTGTCGGGATTTGTAACTATATTGTTTAGCAGCACTTCCAAATAACTCAACATTCTAGTTATCGTCATTTTATTGAAGTAACGTAAGTTATAAAATATATTCAACGATAACTGCGACCCAGGTTTAACTAAAAGAACAAGAGGATAGTTAGAGTTGATAAAAGAGCGAACATTATCAATTCTCAAGTTTCCTGTAGGTAAACTAGAAATATTGGCTGAGGAGTTTTCAAATACTAAAATGCTCTGAAACAAAGGTATGCCTGGAGGTACTTGGCTCCAATTCTGGATTTGAACTAGGGGGGTACATTCATATCTAAGTATACTAAGCTGCTGGGAATGGAGTTCTTTCAGCCAAGATAAAAGCGAAGCTTCACCAGACACGAGTACGCGCACTGGTAGGGTGTTAATAAAAAGCCCCACCATAGAGGAAACCCCTAATAATGTTGGTGGTCGTCCAGATACAACGGTTCCGTACACCACATCTGCTTCATGGCTGTAATAACTTAACAGCAAAGCCCAAACCCCTTGTATCAAGGTGTTCAGAGTCAAATGATGCTGTTGCGCTAAAGACTTAAGTGCTTCTGTGGTTGCTAGCGAAAGTTGGACTTGTTGTTGATTGAAACCTTCTTGTTGACTTTTCCAATCTGCTGTCAAAGAAGTTGGTGTTGTGAAGCCCTGAAGATATTTTCGCCAAAAGACCTCAGCCTCTGACAAATCTTGCTGTTTCAGCCAACTGATGTAATCTCGATAAGGACGGCTTGGTTGCAACTGGAAAATCCGACCTTGACAAAGTGCCTCGTAGCAAGACAAAAATTCTTTGAGGATTGTGTTCACACACCACGCATCTAAGACTAGGTGACAAATGCTCCAAATAAATTGGTAAGTATCCACCTCTGTCTGAATTAAAGCCAGCCGCATTAAGGGTGGTTGAGCCAAATCAAAGCCATTTTTTTGGTCTGCTTCCAGGTAACTTTGTAGTTGTGCTTCCTGTTGGGTCGTTGTCAGATCACGCCAATCATAATGCGCGATCGCTAGTCTAACTTGTTGGTGTACTATCTGAACTGGCTGATTCAGACCTTGCCATACAAAAGCTGTCCTCAAACTCTGATGTCGGTCTATTACTTGCTGCCAAACCTGCTCAAAAGCTGAGATGTTGAGAGTTGCGTGCAAGGTACATACTGTTTGCTCCACATACATCCTCGAATCTGGAGCCGAGAGGATGTGAAACAGCATACCCTGTTGCGTCGGCGAAAGTGTGTAGATGTCCTCGATATTTTGAGCTTGCATATCTTGAAATTTTTACCTGTTGTTCAAAAAAAGCTTATTTAGTTCTTCCTGAGTTAACTCAGCTTCTGGAAAGTCTGAAGGTTTAAAGCTTGGCGTATCGGTGGACAAAAAATGAGCAATGGGCTGAACTTCCTCCTGGGGAACGGAAATTGTCTCCACAACCGTTGCTAACTCTGCAATTGTTGGATATGCAAATAACTGATTGATACTGAATTTCAACCCCGCTTCATAAGCTTTAGCCGCAACCTGAATACTTTGAATCGAATCACCTCCCAACTCTAAAAAGTTGTTGTGGATACCCACCTGCTCAATTCCCAAAACTTGACTCCAGATTGTAGCTAACGCCTCTTCTACTAACGTGCGGGGTGCAGTATAAGCCATTTTTTCCTTATCGGATTGTACCTGCTCCGGTGCTGGCAAACGACGACGATCAACTTTGCCACTAGGTGTCAATGGCAATTCTTCTAAGATGACAAAGGTGCTAGGAAGCATATATTCTGGTAACTTCTGCCGCAAGAAACCCCGAAATTCCTTGGTTGTAGGTGCTGGTTTTTGCTGTAGTACTATGTAGGCGACTAAGCGTTTGCTACCGGAGTCTTCTAGAAGTGTGGCGATCGCTTCCCGAATTACAGGATGTTGGAGTAAAATTGCTTCAATCGCCGTTAGTTCAATCCGATACCCGCGAATCTTCACCTGATGATCGATACGCCCCAAAAACTCAATGTTACCGTCTGGAAGATAACGCGCTAAATCCCCAGTTTTGTAAAGGCGGGGACTGGGGATTGGGGATTGGGGATTGGGGCAGGGGAAACTATTTTTCTCCCCTGCTCCCCTGCTCCCCTGCTCCCCTGCTCCCCTGCTTCCTTTAAACGGGTTGGGAATAAATTTTTGGGTAGTTAGTTCTGGACGATTGAGATAACCCCGCGCTACACCCAAACCACCAATATAAACTTCACCAGATACACCAATTGGTACTGGTTGAAGATGAGAATCTAGTAAATAAATCTGGGTGTTGGCAATTGGACGACCAATTGGCACAGAATTGTTTAAATCATGGTTTTGACAATTATATACACTGCTCCAAACTGTTGCTTCTGTGGGGCCATACTCATTAAATAAGGATGTATAAGGTAGTAACTGATGATGGCGTTCAAGCAACTCTGTAGAACAAGATTCCCCAGCAACAATAACTGTTTGCAAAGAGCCAAGCCCAGTTATATCTGTGTGTGCTAAAAGAGCGCTGTAGAGTGAGGGAACACTCAACCAGTGTGAAACTTGATGTTGAACAATCAACTTGGCTAATTCCCAAATATCTCTCTGGGAATTTTCTCTTAACAGCACCAGCCTACCTCCTTGACACAATGTCCAAAATATAGAGGCTACTGAACTATCAAAAGCAAAGGAGGGAATCAATAAGAAACTGGTAACGGGTTCTGAGTAATAAGTAATCCGCGCAAAGGTCGAATGGACTAAATTTTGCTGGGTAACGAGTACTCCCTTGGGTTGACCTGTGGAGCCTGATGTGTAAATAATGTAGGCGAGGTTTTCTAATGTGGTTGTACTGCTGGGATTTTCTTTCCTCTCCCCCGCTATGATCTGCCAGTCTGAGTCTAGGCAGACAACTTGGGCTGTGTGGGTAGGTAAATCTGCTATTAGCCGTGCCTGAGTCAGCAGGATTGGCACTTGAGCGTCTTTCAGTATAAAAGCGAGATTTTCTTGGGGATATGTTGGGTCTAAAGGTACGTAGGCTCCTCCTGCCTTGAGGATTCCCAAAATTCCCACTATCATCTCCAAGGAACGCTCTACACAGAGAGCCACCGGCACATCGGACGTTACTCCTAAACGTTGCAAGTAATGAGCTAGGGCATTAGCTCGATGATTTAACTGTTGGTAGCTGAGTTGTTCATCGGCAAAGGCGATCGCGATCGCATCAGGATTTTGTGCTGCCATAGCCTCAAAGTGTTGATGGATACAGCAGTCTTGAGTATATTTAGTGGCGGTGTTATTCCATTCTCCGAGCAACATTTGCCGTTGGCGATCGCCCAAAAGACATTGAGACTCGTAACGTGCCAACGGCTGTGCAGACATTGCCGTTAGTGTTTCTCTAAAATGATTGCCAATAGTCTCTAACTGAGCATGACTTATCTGTGTCAAGTCGCACTCTAAATCGAGTTGGATGCAATCTGAGGCATGATTGAGATTAAACTCAGACCGCAAGGTAAAATGAGTTTCACCAAAACCCCTCGCCCCTAAAACTTCCAAATCTTTGAGACTTTGCAGACTCTCATAAACATGAAAGTTAGTGTAATTAAAAACAGTTTCTAATAGAGGCTGGAGAGCCTGACGACCAACAAGTTGATGTAAATCTGCGTAAGGATAACGTCTGAAGGGCAACAACTCTCGTTCAGCTGCAAAAACCTGCTGTACTAACTCTAGCCAAGTTCCCCCCATTAGCTGTAAACGCAAGGGAACCGTGTTCAAATGGATTCCCAGAGTTTTTTCTCCATCAGCTGCTTCCAATCGACCATTAGACTCCAGCCCTGTGAGGACATCGCTCTCGCCACTTAACAAACTCATCACCCTGATATGTGCAGCTAACAAAACGTTTTTGAGGGGGACTTCTGCTAACCGAGCCAGTTTTTGCAATTTCTTGGAAAGTTCAGGGGAGATGGGGACATCTAAAAAGCCAATTTCCGGGGTATTTGTGCTGTGGTGAAGCCCTACCCAACGGGCTATTCTCGTGGTTACACAATCGGCTAATTTTTGTTTCCAAAAATCTTGAGAGTCTGGCGATGCCAATGTTGAACGCTCTAAGGCAACAAAATCTCGATAAGCTATGGTTGGGGCTGGTTCAATGGCTTCGCTTTTACCGTTGAGCAGAGCATAATAATGATGCAGCAATTCCGTCAGCAAACAAGCTTTGCTCCAGCCGTCAAGAATAGAAGTGTGACAGCTAAAAGTGAGATAAAAAGACTGCTCTGTAAGGCGGTGAATGAAAAAGCGAATAAATGGTGGGGAAGACCAATCAAAATTTCGTCGTTTTTCAGCTTTTATCCAGGTGGAAAGTGCTTGTTGTTGTTGCTCTGGTGAGAAATCGCGCAAGTCTTCGACATGAAAGGGAGCAGTAACTTGTTGATGAACTAACTGTAGAGGTTCACTAAAGTTAGTCAGATCAAAGGATGTCCGCAGAATAGCATGGCGATCAACAACGTATTGTAGAGCTTTTTGAAACAACTGAATATCTAGACGAACTTGCAAATTATAAAGGAAAATATCATGGTACATCGGCTCATCAGGCATGGACTGACTGTGGAAAATTACCCCAGCCTGAACTCTAGCCAAAGGATAGGCATCTTCTACATCTTTGGGTAGCTTTTGCCGTTCCGCATCAGAAATCAGGCTAAATGGCTCTGTTTTGCGAGTTACTAAAGCACTGGGTTCGACAAAGGTAATTTCTTGTGCCAGCGAGTCGATAGTCTGATGCTGGAAAATCTGCGCTAACGAGAAGCTTAAACCTTTTGCAGTGGCTCTAGCTAGCACTTGAATGCTACGAATCGAATCTCCTCCCAACTCAAAAAAGTTGTCGTGAATGCCCACTTGTTCAATGTCCAGCACCTCTGCCCAAACCTCTGCGAGTGCCTTTTCGATAGGAGTGCGAGGTGCTACGAAAGCTTTTTCCAATTCAGGTCTGACTTTACCAGGAATTGGTAAAAACTGCCGATCTACCTTACCATTCGGCGTTAAAGGCAGTGCATCCAGTATGACAAAAGCCGCCGGAATCATGTAATCAGGGAGCTTCTCTAAGAGAAAGCGACGCAATTCGCTAGTAGTGGGTGCTGGTTGATGATGGGTGACACAATAAGCAACTAATTGCTGATTCCTAGAATCAGCCTGAGAATTAGCTAATTCTCCCTTGAGTAAGCGACGCAAACCAGTAATTGTTGATGAATTTTCTACGTCAACCAGTGGTGTGAAATCCCGGTTCTGTTCCTTCTTCTCAATTTCTCTCATCAAAACAACAACTTCCCGCAATGCTGGATGTTGACTCAGTACCGCTTCAATTTCTCCTAGCTCAATCCGGAACCCCCGCAATTTAACTTGATCGTCAAGTCGTCCCAAATATTCAATGTTGCCATCCCTCAGATAGCGTGCCAAATCCCCAGTTTTGTAAAGACGATCTCCCCCCCTGCTCCCCTGCTCCCCTGCTCCCCTGCTTTTTTTAAACGGGTTGGCAATGAATTTAATATCTGTTAATTCTGGTTGATGGAGATAACCCCGCGCTAAACCCACACCGCCAATGTGTAGTTCCCCCGGTACGCCAATAGGCACCGGTTGCAAGTGATTATCTAGCAAATAAATTTGCGTATTGGCAATGGGACGACCAATGGGAACAGTATATTTACTACTCTCACGCTCACAAGCCCAGAATGTGACATCGATCGCAGCTTCCGTTGGTCCGTACAAATTATGTAAGTCTGCATTCAAACGCGCAAAAAATCGTTCTTGTAGTTTCAAAGGTAGGGCTTCACCACTACACATCACCTGCCTTAAGCAGTGACAAGTTTCCAGACCAGGTTCCTCAAGAAAAACTTGCAACATGGAAGGAACAAAATGCAGCGTAGTGATCTGTTCCTGGGCAATTATCTGAACAAGGTAGGAGCTATCTTGATGACCTCCTGGACGAGCTACCACGCTTACCGCTCCGGTAGTCAAAGGCCAAAAGAATTCCCAAATGGAAACATCAAAGCTAAAAGGTGTCTTTTGCAACACTTTATCTACTGTTGTCAGTCGATAAGTTTCCTGCATCCAAGATAGACGATTGCAAATTCCTCTATGGGTGTTCATTACCCCCTTTGGGTTGCCAGTCGAGCCGGAGGTGTAAATCACATAAGCTAAATTATCATCTGTCACTTGGCTCACTGGATTGTCCACATTTTTACTAGCCCAAATCTCCTGGTTTTTGTCCACTAAGACCACTTGCGCCCCATGTTCAGGCAAAGCTGCAAGGAATTTCTCTTGAGTCAGCAACACTGAAACCTGGGCATTTTCCACCATGAAAGCCAGACGTTCTTGAGGATAAGAGGGATCTAGAGGAACGTAAGCTCCTCCGGCTTTGAGAGTCGCCAAGATACTCACCACCATTAAGAGCGATCGCTCTAGGCAAATACCAACTAACACCTCTGCCTCTACTCCCAGAGTTTGCAGATAATGCGCTAATTGATTGGCTCGTCGATTCAATTCGACATAAGTGAGTTCTTGTGTTTCAAATACTACCGCCACTAAATCTGGTGTCTGCTCTACCTGTGCCTCAAATTGTTGATGGAGACAAGGTTTGCTGGCGTAATCTATTTGATTCTGATTCCACTCGACTAATAATTGTTGCTGTTCTAATTCAGTGAGGAGTGGTAGAAGTGAGACTTGCTGCTGTGAGTCGGCAACAATACCTTCTAGTAAGGTTTGAAAATGACCAGCCATCCGCGCAATAGTGGCAGCATCGAATAAGTCTGTGTTGTATTGCCAAGAAGCAGATAATGTCTCATCAACCTCAGCCATGATTAAATTGAGGTCAAACTGAGCAATTCGCTGTTCCAGGGCTAAAGACTCTAGTTCTAGTTCTCCTAATTTTATCCTTGCTCCTGTTTCCCCTAATGCAAAGGCTGCCAAACCTTCTTCATTGAGCAGATGCGCTTTCTGCAAAACAAACATCACTTGAAATAATGGTGAACGACTGGCGTCTCGCACTGGTTGTAGTTGCTCAACTAGTCGGGCAAAGGGGTAGTCTTGATGATCAAAAGCATCCAGCACACAGGAACGTACTTGAATGAGAAACTCGTCAAAGGTGGGATTTTCTGATAAAGGCGATTGCGCGGATGCCAAAGGCGATCGCAATACTACCGGATTGACAAAATACCCTACCAATCCTGCTGCATCAGTTCGACTTCTACCTGTCGTGGGGGAACCCACTAGGAAGTCTTTTTGACCTGTGTAGCGATAAAGCAGCACTTGAAAGGCTGCTAGCAAGGTCATGTAGAGAGTAACTCCACGTTTGCGGCTGAAGTTTTGTAGCTGTTGAGTTAATTCTGCACTCAGCTGGTAGCTAAAAGAAGCTCCTTGATAGGTTTGAATGGCTGGACGCGGACGGTCAGTTGGCAAATTTAATACAGGTAATTCTCCTGCCAACTGCTTTTGCCAGTAGCTCCACAGGCGATCGCCTTCTGGACTCGCTAGCATTAGAGCCTGTTCTCGCACATAGTCGCTGTACTGCCAGACCAAAGGCGGCAGAGTAACAGGTGTATGATTTTTGTGGGCTTGGTACAGTTTGCCTAATTCATCTACTAAGACGGTGAGGCTCCAAAAGTCGGCGATGATGTGGTGGACAACAAGTAACAAAATATATTCTGTTGGTGAGCGAGTCAACAGACTCACCCGCATCAAGGAATCTTGCTCCAAATTGAAGGGATGGTATGCTTCTTTAAAGAGGCGATCGCTCAAAAATTCCTCATCCCATGTTGCAGCATCTTCCTGTTGCCAGCAAACTCCTACGTGCTTATGCACTCGCTGCATAGGATGTCCGTCAACATTTGTGAAAGTCGTACCCAGAATTGTATGGCGTTCCACTAAACTCTGAAATGCTTGATGCAATGCAGAAATATCAAGCTCGCCATGAATACGCAGAGCATTAGCAATGTTGTAAGCAGGACTCTCTGGTGCTAACTGGTGTAAAAAGTATAAAGCCTGTTGACCGTAGGAAAGAGGGGACTCAGTGACAGTCTCATTAACTTCGGCTGGAGCGCTTTTTGGGACAGAAGAAACATTTGTTAACTGAGCAAGTACTGCGGTTACTAGTTGGTTAATACTGGAACCCCCCAGAAAGCTAGTCATCGGTAAGACTACACCCAAGTTAGTTTCAATGGCGTGCTGGAGTTCTATTGCCATTAACGAATCGAGTCCCACAGTATTTAAGGGTTGCTGTGGATTGACGAGTGAGGGAACTAGTTTGAGAACCTGAGCTACTTCCTGCTGAAGATAACAAGTTAACTGTAACTGACGCTCTTGCGGCTCTAATGCGAGGACGGCTGCATGAGTCAGGCTGACTGTATTGACTGTAGTCTTAGATTCTTCTAAAACGCTGCTAGCCAAATTTTCCCAACTTCCTGCCAAAAAACTAGTGCGACAAGCATGGCGCTGAATTTTACCACTAGAAGTTTTGGGGATACTACCTGGTTTGAGGAGTAACACTGCATAAACTTGCAGTTCATGTTCTTCTACTACTGCTTGACGGATAGCCCCAATAACTTCCTCAGTCGCCAAATTCCGTAGGAAACTGCGCTTAACTTCTTGAGCAATAACTAATCTCTCTTCACCAGCAACATAAATTGCAAAGGCTGCACCACCACTAGGTTGCAGTGATGGGTGGCTTTGTTCTACCGACCATTCAATATCTTGCGGGTAATGATTGCGACCCCGAATAATGATCAAATCCTTCAGGCGACCTGTGACAAATAGCTCTCCTTCGTGCAGAAAGCCCAAGTCTCCTGTCCGCAGAAAAGGCCCGTCTTGAGTATCTTTCAGGTAGGCTCGGAATGTGTAATCTGTTTGCTCTGGCTGATTCCAGTAGCCTTGGGTGACGCTAGACCCTGCAACCCAAATTTCACCAACCTCATTAGGCTGGCAAAGGGTTAGAGTCTCAGGATGAACTATGGCAATCTTTAAATCTTGTAAGGCATGACCACAAGCGACTATGGTCTGTACACCAGTTTCATTTTCACTGGCTGGAACTATTTTATTTTGCAGCAGTGCCGCCGACTGAACTGGCAATAACACAGGTGGAACTAATTTGCTGCCACCAGTTATAATCAGCGTTGTTTCTGCCATCCCGTAACAAGGATAGAAACTCTCACGCCGGAAGCCACATTCAGCAAAGGTAGCGGTAAACTGCTCTAGAGTTTCTTTCCGAATCGGTTCAGCGCCGTTAAAAGCAATTTCCCAGCTACTTAAATCCAGGGTGACTCGTTGTTCGGGCGTAATTTTGCGAACACACAGGTCATAGGCAAAGTTGGGACCACCGCTAGTTGTTGCTTTATACTGCGAAATCGCCTGTAGCCACCGCAAGGGCTTTTGCAGAAATGCCACGGGAGACATGAGTATGCACGGTATGCCCAAGTACAAGGGCTGAAGCAGATTCCCGACTAAACCCATGTCATGAAAAAGGGGCAACCAACCCACGAAAAGGGTATTTTCTGTGTGCTGCATTGCCTGCTTAATTAAAAGTTCGTTATGCAGCAAATTTCCATGACTCACCATTACGCCTTTAGGTGTACCCGTAGAGCCGGAAGTATACTGCAAAAAGGCAAGGCGATCGCTATTTATAGATGGTTGCTGCCACAAACATGCTAGGTCGGTAGTAATGTTATCAGTAGTCAGTAATCGCAAAGTTTGTAAACTCGGATACTGGGCGAATTGCCGCTCAATGTTGGCAAAGACAGTTGTGGTGGTCAGGGCAATTGCTGCCTGTGCATCTGCCACAACAGCCTGGAGTCGGGACAGGGATTGGTTCGGTCGGGGTGGATAAGCCGGAACTGCAATTACCCCAGCATAGAGACATCCGAAAAACGCAGCAATGAATTCTAAACCAGGTGGGTAGAGCAGTAGTCCACGCTCTCCACTTTTGACTCCATAACTTTGAAGTAGGGCAGCAATGCTCCGAGCTTGGCGATGTAGTTCTCCATAAGTCAAATATGATGCTTCTACTTCTCCATCTAGTAGAAAAGAATAAGCCTTTTGCTCAGGTTTCAAAACCGCTCTCCAATGGAGAAGTTCAACCAACGAGGTGAATTCCCTCGGTAGCTCGGAAAAGTTTTTGCCCATTTATATTACTCCATCTATACAACTATCTATGTGGAGCCAAACTGCCTAGTTGTGTTAAGTGCGATCAGCTACGCTGGGCGGTTACGCCCATCGCGTTTAAAGCTTTTATTTATTGAAATAAATATAGCATTTTTATTATGCCTATAAAACACTTATCAATATGAATATTTTTATTTTAAACTGGAAAAAGCTATGTATAGCAATATTTTCAAGGCATTCTATAGAAATTCATTTCTAAGATATAAATAAAAAAACATGAATATGACGACTTGTCGGATTTTGTATAACTTATATAAAGTATATTTATCAGTAGTAACCTGATAGTCTAATTGTGATAAAAGTAATCTAATGGAGATAAAACTTACAAAGCATTCAAATAAAATAAAAGCTAATTTCAGACACTTCTAGTACCGTGCAGCATAAACACGTCTACCCTTTTCTAAGGCTAGAGATTGATCGTTTTTTTAAAGGCTAAGAATGGTAAGTTCATTTACGCCAAGCTTTGCTAAGTTCCATTTCAAAGGTAGATGAATACTTAAATATAACAATGTTCAATGAATTCATAACCTTTTTACACAAACAATTAGAGTAGCGGATGAAAGAAAGTATTTTCATGTACAGGCTATCCAATTCAAGTCTAATAAAATCTCAGTCAAAGCAAATCTTGAGTTATTGATATTGCTATAGAAGTGCTTAATTTTTACCACTTTGATATGTCCAAATTGCTAATTTTTGATATAACTGATTGCTTTTAAGATAATTCTGAAAAAAGTGGCTGAGGTTAGTATGGGATTTTTAAAGTGTGGTAATTTATGTGAAAATAACTAATTAATAAAGATTCTCAATAATTTATTGTAGCACTTGAAAGTAAAAGCGGATTGCGATCGCGTGTAATTAGGTGTGTCTTGTCTTCATCAATATTGTGGTGTGGAGGAAAATTTTGAAACTAAGACAGATGATCTATCTAGGGATTGTTGGAGCTATTTGTGTGTTGGGGACTCAGCCTGTAAAAGCCCAGTCAGCAGAACCACCAATCACAAAGATTCCCCAACTGAGTGATATTCCACGTCCCCACACCAATGTTAAGGACTGGCTAGCGCAGCAGAATCAACAGACTGAAGTCACAGTAGTAACAGGAGTGCGCCTGAACCGAACTTCTAGCGGATTGGAAATCCTCTTAGAAACTTCTACATCTGACAAGTTACAAACCACCATCAAGAACGAAAACAATAGCTTTATCGCAGATATCCCTAATGCTCAACTGCAATTAACAGGTGATAGTTCTTTCCGTCAAGACAAGCCTGTTGCAGGAATTAGCGAAGTAATAGTTACTAATGTAGATACAAATAGTATCCGAGTGACGGTAACGGGTGAGGGAGGTATCCCAAAAGTCGAGTTAGATGACGGCGATACAGGTTTAATTTTTGTCGTTACGCCAGTTACATCCTCGACACCACAAGCGCCGGATGCATCTAAACCTAGTAGTGAAACACCGCCAACTCAACCATTGGCTGATGCAAATGAACCGATTGAACTGACAGTTACAGGGGAGAGCGATACATATTCAGTACCCGATGCTAGCACTGCAACAAGGACAGATACACCACTTAGGGATATTCCCCAATCAATTCAAGTCATTCCTCGTCAGGTGATTGAAGATCGAAATGTTGTGCGTCTTTCGGAATTGGCGGATAATGTTAGTGGTGTACAACCAGAACGGGGATATGGGGGATTGTCGTCATTAGGATTTCGGGTGCGTGGGTTTCTCACCAATTTTGAAACTTTACGCAATGGCTTTCCCGATTATGGTTACTTCAGTCCGCGAGATGTGGCTAATATCGAGAGGTTGGAAATTCTCAAAGGTCCGGGGGCAGTTCTTTATGGTGGTAGTCCCACACAATATGCAGGTGGAAGTGGTGTGGTGAACACAACTACCAAAAAACCCCTTGCAGAGCCTTATTACAGCGCCAGTGTAACTTATGGAAGTTACAACTTTTTGCGTCCGACTTTAGATATTAGCGGTCCAGTGACAGATGATAAATCAGTGCTGTATCGTTTGAACGTCGCCTATGAAAGTTCTGACAGTTTTCGTGATTTTGTCGAGTATGACAGCTTTTTTATCTCGCCTGTGGTAGAGATAAAAGTAGGCGATCGCACTAAACTCACCCTTGAATACGAACGCCAAAAATACAACTTTGTTTTTGATAATGGTTTTCCCATCGAGCCAGAAGTTCTCCAACTTCCGCGCAGTCGTTTTTTAGGAGAACCCAACTTTGCTAACGGCGAAGCAACATTTAACTCCTTCACATATAACATAGAACACGAATTTAGTAATAACTGGAAATTTCGCCAAGGATTTAATCTTCTTAATGCTAATTTAAATAACGCCAGACAGGTATCTCCTGGTTCTTTGCGAGACGATAGACAGACATTAGACCGGACTTTTTTCGCCTCTGATGAAGAACACGAAAATATCACCCTGCAAAACGAAATTTCTGGTAAGTTTTCTACCGGTTCTATTCGCCATAATGTGCTGTTTGGAGTAGATTTAGCCCGAAATTTATTTAACTATATTTTTGCCCCAGACTTAGAACTATCAATAAATATTTTTGACCCCCAATATGGTGGAACTCCTACTCCTGTAGAAAATGGTTCGGCATTTGGGCGGAAAATTGTCTCCGAGAACGTCGGTTTATTCGCCCAGAATTTAATTGAACTTACACCTAATTTCAAGGTTTTATTAGGTGGTAGGTTAGACTTTAATGACTACAGCACTGAAGACCGTGTGAGTGATGAAATTCTTAATCAACAATTAAATACTCGATTTTCGCCACGAGTAGGAATTATATATCAACCAAGTGATGCTACTTCGCTCTACTTCAATTGGTCTAATGGTTTTTCTCCCCAATTTCAAGCCAGAAGTCGAACAGATGAAGAATTTGAACCGCAAACTAGCCAACAATTTGAAGTGGGGGTAAAACAAAGTTTTCTGGACAATAAACTTTCTGCAACTTTGGCATTTTTTCAAATTACTCGACAGAATGTATTAACACCAGATCCAGTAGACGATTTATTCAGTATCCAAACCGGAGAACAACGCAGTCGAGGTATTGAATTAGATATTGCAGGTGAAATATCACCAGGTTGGAAAGTGATTGTCAACTATGCTTACATTGATGGCGAAGTGACAAAGGATAATCGGATTCCTGTAGGAGACAGATTATTTGGTGTCCCAGAACATAGCGCTGGATTGTGGACAACTTATGAACTGCAAGGTGGTAGTTTGCAGGGATTAGGATTTGGCGCTGGGTTGTATTTTGTTGGGGAGCAGGAGGTGGATTTACCGAATACGTTTAAACTTCCAAGTTATTTACGAGCCGATGCTTCTATCTTTTATCGGCGGCAAAATTATCGATTTGCGGTCAACTTTAAGAATATTTCTAATGTTAAATATTATGAGGTGGATGGGTTTAGTATTGACCCGACTGCTCCGTTTACAGTGTTGGGAACAATGTCAGTTGAGTTTTGATTATTAGGTTAAATTTTTTTAACGCAGAGGAACGCAAAGTTAAGCCATTGCGTTACGCGGGTTACCCGCGTTGTAGCAACTGGCGTAGCGCAGAGGTTTCTAAAGTTAATTCGTTACGATTTTGTTGTCTTAAGAGGATTTGAAGAGGGTTGTGTGTGAGTAAATTACATCGCCGGATCTGGATATTTAAACCCTTTGTTGCAGTCTTGGCAGTGCTGATGCTGGGAATGCTTTCAGGGTGTGCAGGAAATGTCACTGCCCCAACTGATACTACCTCTAATGCGACACAATATACCCCATTTACACTTAAGAACTGTGATTCGACGATTACTTACAAACAACCACCACAACGCGCTGTCACCATGACGCAATCGGCGACGGAGGTCATGCTAGCGCTGGGTTTAGAAAAGCAGATGGTTGGTACAGCCTACCTGGATAATCCGATTTTGCCAGAGTATCAACAAGCATATTCCCGAATTCGCGTATTAGCGCCTAAGTACCCGTCGCGGGAAGTTTTTTTGGGAGTTGAGCCAGATTTTGTCTTCTCCACTGAGGAAAGCGCTTTTGCCAAAGAAGCACTTGGGTCACAGTCAGAGTTGCTAAAACTAGGTATTTCTTCTTATTTGTTGCCCATTGAATGCGATCGCCCAGAACTTAGACCTGAGCGTGTGACGATGGAGAATTTATATCAAGAAATCCGAGAAATCGGGCAGATTTTTGCAGTGGAACAACGAGCAGAAAAGTTAATTGGAGAATTGCGATCGCAACTCCAAGCAACCCAACAAAAGCTAGGGAAAGTGACAACCAAAAAGCGCATTTTTTGGTATGATTCTGAAGATCCTCCCCTAACTGCTTCTAACTGGGGAATACCCAATCATATTATTGAATTAGCCGGTGGAGAAAATATATTCAAAGATATCCAAGAGAAAAAAGCATGGGTAACAGTTAATTGGGAAGACGTAATTGCACGTCAACCAGATGTGATTGTTCTCATTGATGCTAACTGGTCATCTGCCGAAGAGAAGCGTCGATTACTTAAATCTAACCCTGCTTACTCTCAGTTAAAAGCAGTACAACAGGATAAATTCATTGTCATAGGTTTTAGTTACACGATGCCAGGAATTAGGAATGTTGCAGGGGTCAGACAGTTAGCAGAGGCTTTATATCCAGAGAAGTTTAAGTGATGAGGCGGATGAGGGAGAAATAATCAATGCCAAATAACTAATGCTAAAGAAAATTGTTTCATCATTTCATAATTCCTGAAAATATTCTTAACTATCTGCAAACATCAAATTACTAAATCGACGGCTGTTCTGCCACCGATATATCGAAAAATCTCGCCTGTCACTGCTGAGAATTCGCCCTTCTCCAAGATGTTCCGCTAGAACTACTAAAGAAGCATCAGCAAAATCCATTGGTATGTCACTATAGGTTTCCATCAACTCTGCAATTCGCTGTAAATGAATAATTTCTAAATTAAATATAGTCAAGTCTTTGCTTTCAATGAAATTCCTGAGAAATCTGGGCGGAACTTTGCTACCTGCTTCTCTTAATAGTAAGTAGCAAGTTTCAGTGATAACTGGGTAAGTAGTAATGATTGGCTCATTGATCGTTTCCAGGGCAGCAATTGCTAGAGAATGATATCGATCCTTTGTACTGGCAATAGCGACAAAAAATCCTGTATCAGCAAGAATCATGTTGCGATCCAATTTCGGTATGAATAATGGATTTATAATTACTAGAAAGGTCTGGATTAGCATCTGGTAGTGAGCCGAGAAACCCTGTTTCCTCAAACATTTTAAGCATTTTCTCACCGCGTCGAGGCTCTTCCGTGCTGGCTTCTAGGAGTTTCAATGCCTGATCGATTACCTCGGTAGCACTGGCATAATGACCTGTATGGAGTTGCTGCTGGATACGCTGAATTTGTTCAGGTGTTAAAGAAATAGACATCTTATTTACATTTCTTTTTACTTTTTAAAGTTTATCACTCCCTCAGTTTTTATGTGCAACTCAAAACTATGATAAAGTTACTCCTCCATCAATTCATTGACTCTAAAACTGCTGACAAATGACAAATGAAAAATCTATTCCCAAAGCAATTGAGAAAAAACAAGCAGCAACGCTACAAGCTACTAATGGTAGCAATGGTTGTGATATTATTGATTTCTCTAACGTTGGCGGTGATGATTGGACCAGTGCCTATCCCTCCTTTGAGAGTATGGCAGATAGCTTTATCCCAAGTGTTTCCAAACATTACAGGAGACTGGACGCAAGCACAAGTTCAAATTGTCTGGCTGATCCGCTTTCCGCGTGTGCTATTGGCTTTTTTTGTGGGTGCTGGACTATCAGTGGTTGGTGTCATCATGCAAGCACTGGTGCGAAATCCCCTAGCTGACCCCTTTATTCTCGGTATTTCCTCTGGCGCGTCGGTGGGTGCTGTTTTAGTTATCCTATTTGGTATTTTCTCCTTTTTTGGTGTGTATGCCCTGTCTTTTGGGGCTTTCCTTGGTGCGCTGTTAGCATTTTTTGTTGTTTTCTTTTTAGCACGACGACAAGGACACCTCTCTTCCACCCGCTTAATTTTAGTTGGTGTAGCAGTATCGTCTCTATTTGAGGCGGTAACGAGTTTCTTGGCTATCAAGGCTGGAAGTGGTGAAGCCACACGACGAGTATTGTTTTGGTTATTGGGAGGACTTTCGGGAACAACGTGGACAGACTTAATCCTGCCGATGCTGGCTTTGTTCTTGGGAATCGGGTATTTGTTACTCCAGACGCGATCGCTAAATGCACTCCTCATCGGTGAAGAAACAGCTCGGACTCTAGGAACTGACACCGATCGCTTCCGTAAGCAGTTATTCTTTGTTACCTCACTGTTGACAGGTGTAATAGTTGCTGTCAGTGGTGTCATTGGCTTTGTTGGACTAATGATTCCTCACAGCGTCCGTTTCCTCGTCGGCTCAGATCATCGCCGGGTGTTACCTGTGAGTCTGCTGCTGGGCGGAATTTTCTTAATTTGGGCAGATGTCCTAGCACGTACCATTGTCGCCCCAGAGGAACTGCCCATTGGGATTATTACGGCACTTTTCGGCGCTCCTTTTTTCATTTGGTTGATACAAGGTAAAGGGGGTGGAAAATGAAATTAGAGGTAAAACAACTATCCTGGAGTATTGAGGGAAAGCAGATTTTACATGACATCAATCTGCAAGTGTTATCAGGTGAGTTTGTCGGGCTGATTGGTCCTAATGGCAGTGGGAAGTCAAGTTTGCTCAGATGTATGTATCGTGTCCTCAAGCCAGATAGTGGGGTGATAATCCTCAATGGTCAGAATATCTGGCATTTGAGTGCCCGTGAAATGGCACAAGCTACCGCAGTTGTTTTGCAGGAAGCATCTACTGAATTTGACTTTACTGTTGCAGAGATGGTGTTGATGGGGCGTAACGTCCATCTAGGGTTATTTGACCGCGAGACAGAAAAAGACCACTCCATAGTCTTCGATGCTTTGGTGCAGGTGGGAATGAGTGACTTTGCAGAACGTAATTTCATTTCCCTTTCTGGTGGAGAAAAACAGCGTGTATTAATTGCACGCGCCATAGCCCAACAAGCACGGTTTTTGATTCTCGATGAGCCGACTAATCACCTTGATATTCGCTATCAGTTGGAACTTTTGGAACTGGTGAAGGGGTTGGGTGTGACTACTATTGCAGCGTTGCACGATTTGAATTTGGCTGCTAGTTATTGCGATCGCATTTATGTTGTCAATAATGGAACAATAAGATCAGTAGGAACGCCTCAAAATGTACTACAACCTGATTTAATCCGTGAGGTGTTCGGTGTGGGTTCAACAGTAGAAACTGATCCAAGTAATGGTAAGTTACACATCAGTTTCTTCTTAGATGCAAAAATAGGGAGCAAGAGGAATTCCCTTGCTCCTTAAATATTGCTATGCGGAAAATCAAGGGGATTGAACACCAATCTGGATTTGGTCTATCTCCATAAGGTCTTGCCACTTTTTGAGAGTTATAAAATCTGTGTATTTTGAATGATTTCACTGTTGATATATTCGCTACCAGGTTTAGTTTCTGGAATCTGAAGAAATTCTGGCGTTGCTGAATTCAGGTATGAATCCGCATGTAGAGACGTAGCAATGCTACGTCTAATCAAGGGTTTTGACCAGAGCGCAGAATCATTTTCATACATCTAATCAGCAACGCCGAAATCCTTCTAGGGTGAGGGGTTGGGCAGTTGTAGCGTTCATAGCTCCAAAAATCCTGCGTGAGCAAATGTATTTTTAGTATAGCAAACTGGGGGCAAGCCACTTCTTCTAAGAACTGTATTGAGAGACGTTCCACCGGAACGTCTCTGCGAGGGTTGCGATGTTTTTATTCGCCTTAATTAACCGGACATAATTTTACTACTGTGAATAAGCTTCCATTGGTAAACAAGAGCAAACAAAATTCCTGTCACCATAGGCATTGTCAATTCTACCTACAGATACCCAGAATTTATATTCGCGAGTCCAGGGTGCAGGATATGCAGCTTGTTCGCGAGAATAGGGATGATTCCATTCTCCAGTAATGAGGTTTTCGGCAGTGTGGGGTGCATTCTTCAAGAGGTTATTTTCAACATCCACTTTGCCTGATTCGATTTCGGCGATTTCTTGACGAATTGCAATCATGGCATCACAGAAGCGGTCTAACTCTTGTTTCGATTCGCTTTCGGTGGGTTCCACCATGATTGTACCAGCTACGGGCCAAGAAACAGTGGGTGCATGGAAACCGTAATCCATGAGACGCTTGGCAACATCATCAATGTCAATATTCGCAGATTTTTTGAGCGATCGCAAGTCTAAAATGCACTCATGTGCCACTAAAGCATTTTTCCCTTTATATAAAACAGGATAATGTTGCTCAAGTTTCTTGGCGATGTAATTCGCATTGAGAATTGCTACCTTCGTTGCATCCGTCAAACCATTCGCACCCATCATGGCGATGTACATCCAAGATATTACCAAAATACTGGCGCTACTCCAAGGTGCCGCTGCGATCGCACCAATTGATTTGGGATTATCTTCGTGCATTTCCACCACAACATGTCCAGGTAAAAACGGCACTAAGTGCTGTACAACCCCAATTGGACCCATACCTGGACCACCACCACCGTGAGGAATGCAGAAGGTTTTGTGCAAATTCAAGTGACACACATCTGCACCAAAATCTCCTGGACGACAAAGACCAACTTGTGCATTCATATTCGCCCCATCCATGTAAACTTGTCCACCGTGAGAGTGAACAACAGCGCAAATTTCTTGAATTTGCTCCTCGAATACGCCATGAGTTGAGGGATATGTCACCATTAAAGCAGCAAGTTCTTGACTATGCTTTTCGGCTTTTGCTTTCAAGTCGTTTAAATCAACATTCCCGTCCACATCACAAGCAACTGGTACTACTTTCATCCCGCACATCACCGCACTTGCGGGATTTGTTCCGTGTGCAGATGTGGGAATTAAGCAGACATTGCGGTGTCCTTCGTTGCGACTTTCGTGATACTCTCGAATTACTAAAAGTCCCGCATATTCACCTTGAGAACCGGCGTTTGGTTGGAGAGAAATTCCCGCAAAACCGGTGATTTCAGCTAACCATTCTTCAAGTTGCTCAAATAGAAGTTGATAACCTTGGGTTTGGGACTTTGGAGCAAAGGGATGAATATTACCGAATTCCGCCCAAGTTACAGGTATCATTTCCGATGTTGCATTCAACTTCATCGTACAGGAACCCAAGGGAATCATTGATGTAGTTAAGGACAAATCTTTACTTTCTAACTTGTGCAGATAGCGTAATAACTCAGTTTCTGAATGATAGGAATTGAAGACGGGATGAGTTAGGTAGCTGGTTGTGCGCTTTTGGGAGAGAGAGGGAGAGGGGGGGAGGGAGGGTAATTCATCCCCAAGAGCGAAAATCTCTAAAATGTCTTGCAAATCTTGTAATGTCGTTGTTTCATTTAAAGAGATGCCAACCGCAGTTTCATTATAAATCCGCAAGTTGATTTTTTGCGCTTCGCAAGCAGAAAGAATTGCTTCTTGACTGCGTGTCCCCAACTCGACTTTGAGAGTATCAAAGAAATTTTCGCTAACGATGCTGTAACCGAGGTGTTTTAATCCTTCTGCCAACATCATTGTCTTGCTGTGGATATTCTCAGCAATTTCCTTAAGTCCAGCAGAACCATGATACACTGCGTACATACTCGCCATCACTGCTAGCAGTACTTGCGCTGTACAAATATTGCTAGTTGCTTTATCGCGACGAATGTGCTGTTCGCGGGTTTGTAAAGCTAGACGCAATGCCGCTTTACCTTGAGAATCTTTTGATACACCGACAATCCGCCCTGGAACTTGCCGCTTATACTCTTCTTTAGTGGCAAAGTATGCTGCATGAGGTCCCCCAAACCCCAAGGGAACACCAAAGCGCTGGGTGCTTCCTACGGCGATATCAGCGCCAAATTCGCCAGGGGGCGTTAACAAAGTTAAGCTTAAAGGATCTGCGGCTACCGTTACCAATGCACCCTCAGCATGGGCTTTTTCAACAAAAGCGCGGTAGTCGTGAATTGTGCCATCGGTGGCAGGATATTGGATAACTGCCCCAAATATAGTTTCTGCAAAATCAAAAGTTTGATGGTCGCCAACTATAATGTTAATTCCTAAAGGTTTCGCCCGTGTCTGCAACACGTCGATAGTTTGCGGATGACAGTCTTGGGAGACAAAGTAGGTATTTGCCTTATTTTTGCAAACACCATAACTCATAGTCATTGCTTCTGCTGCTGCGGTTGCTTCATCAAGCAAGGAAGCATTAGCAATTTCCAAACCTGTCAAATCGATAATCATGGTTTGGAAATTTAGCAGCGCTTCGAGTCGTCCTTGGGCAATTTCTGGCTGATAGGGAGTGTAAGCGGTATACCATCCGGGGTTTTCTAGGATATTGCGCTGTATTACAGGCGGGGTGATACAGTCGGAATATCCCATGCCAATGAATGAGCGGTAAACTTCATTCTTGACAGCGATTTGTTTTAACTTTGCCAGTGCTGCATACTCACTTAATGCTTCTGGCAATTGTAAAGGTTGTTTGAGCCGAATTGCTTGGGGTACTGTTTTGTCGATGAGTGTATCGAGGTTGGAAATCCCCAATAATTCAAGCATCTTTTGGATGTCATGGGAATTAGGTCCGATGTGACGTTCTGTAAATTCACTTGACTTTTGACTTGTTTGACCCAGCATCGGCTCATGGCTTGACTGAGGACGATAAGCAGAAATGACCACAAAGTCTTCTCCAGACGCGACTATTTAATATTTTGCAACAACTATATTTATGGCGTCGGCATTTGCTTAGGAGTTTATCTAAATTTCATGATTTATTTCCGGATGGGGGGATGGGGAGTCAATAGTCAAGAGTCAATAGTCAAGAGTTAAAAGTCAAGAGTCAATAGTCAAGAGTTAAGAGTCAATAGTCACTCATATTGACCATTGACCATTGACCATTGACTCTTGTCCCCTCTACACGCCAGCGACTAGGGCGCTATACTCTTTTGCTGTTAAAGTATCATTGATGTCACCTGGGTCGTTGACGCGCACTTTTAGCAACCATCCTTCACCGTAGGGATCTTCGGCTATTTGTTCGGGAGATTCTGTCATGGCATCGTTGCGCTCGATGACTGTGCCGGTAACTGGTGAGTTTAAATTTTCCACGGCTTTGACTGATTCAATTGTACCGAAGCTTTCATTCATAGTTACGGTGTCGCTGACGTCGGGTAATTCTAAAAATACAACGTCACCTAGTTGGTCTATGGCAAAGGCACTAATGCCGATGGTGGCAATTTCGCCTTCTAACCGCACGTACTCGTGACTATCCAGGTATCTCAAATCTTCAGGATATTCCAAAGACATATTAGTTCCTCTCTTATGTGAAATAAATTAATGTTGAATGCGCGATCGCCAACATATGAAAGATAATTAAGCATATTTTGCGATTTTCGTCAAAAATATTAGCGATCGCAGTCATGTTGGATTTTGAGGTCGGGGTGAGTTTAATTGATTTAAGTTTCCCATGTCAAGTTATTTATACGTAATCCTATTGAATTTTGATCCTAAAAGCTTGATAATATCCGCAGATGCCCATGAGCAATAATCCCACCGTGAAGAAAATCTTGATTTTGGCAGCGAATCCGAAAAATACAGTGCGCTTGCGACTGGATCAAGAAGTGCGTGATATTGAAGAAGGGTTACAGCTTGCGGCGCAGCGTGACAAATTTAGTTTACAGCAAAAGTGGGCAGTGCGATCGCGAGATATAAGTCGTGCAGTGTTAGATTTTCGTCCAAATATCATTCATTTTTCTGGACATGGTTCGGAAACTGAGGGATTATCCTTTGAGGATGAAAACGGTAAAGAAAAGTTTGTCACAGCAGAAGCGCTGGGTGGATTTTTTCAGCTTTTTGCTAAGGATGTAGAGTGTGTGCTGCTCAATGCTTGCTATTCTGAAGTACAAGCTGATGCGATCGCTCAACATATTGATTATGTCATAGGAATGAATCAGGCGATCGCTGATAAAGCTGCACTGGAATTTTCCGTTGGCTTTTACGATGCTTTAGCACGTTACGAAGAACAGTATGATGGAGATTCGGCTATAGAGTTTGCTTTCAAGGTTGCTTGCAGTTCGATTTCACTAGCTGGGGTTTTGGGTGCATCTATTCCAGTGCTGATAAAAAATTCTAACCCAAAACCTAAAGATACTACTAATTTAAGACGTATGAATCCAGCTATTAAGCACTATTCTGGTAAACTTAAGATGAAAGTCTGCCAAAACCTGATTCAAGATTGGCAAGGTTTAGCAGATTATTTTGAGATTCCCTTAGAACAACGCGCTAGTTTTGAAGCGGGAAGACAGCCATATCGAATTTGGGAATGGTTAGAACAGAGAAGCAGACTTGGTGAATTAGAAGTTGCTTTAAGTGACATTGGGCGAGATGATTTAGTTAAAGAGCTAAAAAAAAACTAGTTGATGACGAAGCTGATAATTTAGTTCTTGGTCAACTCATAGGTGATGTACCTAATTTACCACCGCATTTTTTACCCCGTGATGAACAACTCAACCCGCTGAAAAACAAAGTGTTAGCTGATACGAATCAAGCTGTGGCTATCACGGCTAAAAGTCGCAGTGTGGGGGTGCAAGGTATGGGTGGAATTGGCAAAACTGTACTAGCTACGGCATTAGCACGGGATGAAGAAGTCAGACGGGCATTTCCTGATGGGGTGATTTGGATAACATTCGGACAAACGCCGCAAATTTTAACTTTGCAATCGGATGTAGTAGAAGCGCTGGGGGATAAGCAAGCATCGTTTACCGAGATTAATTCGGGAAAAACGCAGTTGCGAAAGTTGTTGACGGATAAAGCTTGTTTGCTAATTTTAGATGATGTCTGGAATTTGGAACACGTCAGCGCGTTTAACGTGTTAGAAAAACGTAGTCAGATGTTAATTACTACCCGTGATGCGGGGATAATTACGGGGTTGGGAGCGGAAGAATATCAGCTTTCGATTTTAAATCAACAACAGGCTTTAGATTTATTGGCAGATTGGGCAAATCAAGCTGTAGATAAGTTACCACCGATAGCATTAGAGGTAGCGCATGAATGCGGGTATTTGCCATTAGCATTGTCAATAGTGGGAGCGATGATGCGGGGGAAACCGACAAATCGCTGGCAGAATGTATTAGAAAAGCTGCGTTGTGCAGACTTAGACAAGATTCGTCAACAGTTTCCAGATTACCCTTATCCCGATTTACTCAAGGCAATTCAGGTAAGTGTCGAAGCGCTGGAACCAGAAAAGAGAGAAAGATATTTAGATTTTGCTGTATTTCCTGAAGATACACCAATTCCGGAAGCAGTTTTGCAGACTTTTTGGGAACCGTTGGGGTTAAATAAGTTTGATACCGAAGATGTAATTAATAAGTTGGTGAGTAAGTCTCTCGCATCGTGGGATGAAAAAGGAAATTTGAGTTTGCATGACTTGCAGTTTGATTATGTCAGAAAACAGATCCCCCCAACCCCCCTTAAAAAGGGGGGCTATGATCTTGAGATCCCCCAAACCTCTCAAGACATGCGGAGCTATGAAAAGGATGGCTATATTTCTAACACCCCCTTAAAAAGGGGGTCGCCACAGGCGGGGGGATCATATGCGTTATCATCGTTACACGATCGCCTATTAAACGCTTACACTCAAAAATACCCCAATGGCTGGCATAGCTTAGAGAATGACGGCTACATCTTCCAAAATTTAGCACATCATTTAATCAAAGCCGGACGCGCAACCGAGTTACAACAGTTATTGCTTGACTTTCGTTGGTTGCAAGCGAAGTTAGATAACAGTAACATCAATGAATTAATCGCAGATTATAACTTATTACCCGAAGATGCGAACTTGCAATTGCTGCAACGGACGTTACTAATGTCAGGACATGTTCTCGCTAAAGATAAAAGACTGCTACCTGGGCAATTTTGGGGACGTTTGCAGTGTTTTCCAACGTCGGAGATTCAACAATTGTTGCAACAAGCAAAGCAAAATAAAACTACTTGGTTGCGTCCCCTGACAGCTAGTTTAACTCGCCCAGATGGAAACTTAATTAGAACCTTAACAGGTCATACTGAAAGTGTTAATACGATCGCTTTTTCAGTTGATGGCAAATACCTGATTTCTGGTTCAGATGACTCCAAACTCAAAGTCTGGGATTGGCAAACTGGGGTTGAAGTGCGGGCTTTAACAGGTCATACTCACAGTGTTACTGCGATCGCTTTATCAGTTGATGGCAAATACCTCATTTCTGGTTCATCTGACTCCACACTCAAAGTCTGGGATTGGCAAACAGGGGTTGAAGTGCGTACCATATCGGGTCATACTGACAGGGTTAATGCGATCGCTTTATCAGTTGATGGCAAATACCTCATTTCTGGTTCATCTGACTCGACCCTGAAAGTCTGGGATTGGCAAACTGGAGTTGAAGTGCGGACTATACAGGGTCATACTGACAAGGTTTATACGATCGCTTTTTCAGTTGATGGCAAATACCTAGTTTCTGGTTCATTTGACTCCACCCTGAAAGTCTGGGATTGGCAAACTGGGGTTGAAGAGCGAACTTTAACTGGTCATACTGACAGTGTTCTAGCGATCGCTTTTTCAGTTGATGGCAAATACCTGGTTTCTGGTTCATATGACAAGACACTCAAAGTCTGGGATTGGCAAACTGGGGCTGAAGAACGAACTATACAGGGTCATACTGACTGGGTTATGGCGATCGCTTTTTCAGTTAATGGCAAATACCTTATTTCTGGTTCACATGACAACACCCTGAAAGTCTGGGATTGGCAAACTAGGGTTGAAGAGCGAACTTTAACTGGTCAGACTTCCTGGGTTATAGCGATCGCTTTTTCACCTGATGGTAAATACCTCATTTCTGGTTCATCTGACTCGATACTTAAAGTCTGGGATTGGCAAAATAGGGTTGAAGAGCGAACTTTAACTGGTCATACTTCCTTAGTTGCAGCGATCGCTTTTTCAGTTGATGGCAAATACTTGGTTTCTAGTTCATTTGACTTTACATTCAAAGTCTGGGATTGGCAAACTGGGGTTGAAGTGCGTATCTTAAAAAGTCATATTTATAGAGTTTATGCGATCGCTTTTTCAGTTGATGGCAAATACCTGGTTTCTGGTTTATCTGACTCCACACTCAAAGTCTGGGATTGGCAAACTGGGGCTGAAGTGCGGACTTTAACTGGTCATACTCACAGTGTTCAAGCGATCGCTATCTCACCAGATGGCAAATACCTCATTTCTGGTTCAGATGACAAGACACTAAAAGTCTGGGATTGGCAAACTGGGGAAAAAGTGCGGACTTTAACGGGTCATAGTTCCAGTGTTAATGCGATCGCTTTTTCACCTGATGGCAAATACTTCATTTCTGGTTCAGATGACGACACACTCAAAGTCTGGGATTGGCAAACTGGGGAAGAAGTGCGTACCTTAAGTGGTCATACTTTCTGGGTTAATGCGATCGCTTTATCACCAGATGGCAAATACCTGGTTTCTGGTTCATATGACAACACACTCAAAGTCTGGGATTGGCAAACTGGAGAAGTAATTGCCAGTTTCACAGGTGAGAGTGCAATAAAGTGCTGTGCAGTTGCAAGCGATGGTATATCAATTGTTGCGGGGGAAAAATCAGGACAACTGCATTTTTTGCAATTAGAGGGCGCCTGATGAACTACAATCTAAATCAGACGATTTTGCGATCGATAAAACGGACGCTTCACCACAACTGCGGGGTAAACTTTCCCCCGAATTTCTACCTCTAGCTGCTGACCAACACTTGCTAACTCAGTAGGAACGTAACCAAGGGAGATGGGATAAGCAAGTGTAAGTGATAAAGTCCCACTGGTGACTTCCCCCACAACTTTACCTGCTGATAATATTTGATAGCCGTGACGAGCAATATTGCGTCCTTGCATCTGCAAACCTACCAACCGACGTTGCACACCATCAGCTTTCTGCTGTTCTAAAATTGAACGTCCGATAAAATCACCTTTGCTATCCAGATGAACCAACCAACCCAAACCCGCTTCTAAAGGTGTGGTGTTTTCATCGATATCTTGTCCATAAAGTGCCATTGCCGCTTCTAGTCGCAGAGTGTCTCTCGCACCAAGTCCACAAGGAATGACACCAGCTTGAATCAGATTTTGCCACAACTCCACCCCCACATCTGGATCTAGCATCACCTCAAATCCATCTTCCCCCGTGTAACCTGTGCGGGCAAGAAATGCCGATTTCCCGAATATAGTTGCATCCAAATGACCAAATGCTTTGACTGGGGTTAAGTCTGCTGACACAAATTGCTGAAGGATGCTGCTTGCTTTTGGTCCTTGGACGGCAATTAAGACCTTTTCTGGTGACAAGTCTTGAAAATTCACCTCTTCAACATCCAGATTTTGCAATAACCATGCTTTGTCTTTGCCTGTGGTTGCCGCATTGACTATAATTACAGCTTTTTCTATCCCTGTTGTGCCGTCTTCACCTTGATAATATACAATGATGTCGTCAATAATTCCCGCTCTTTCATTTAACAACACAGTATATTGCGCTTGACCTGGTTGCAACCGACTCAAATCTGAGGGAACCAAACCCTGAAGCTGGGAAATTACGCTTTTACCTTCTAATGTAAACTTACCCATGTGGGAAATATCAAACATTCCCGCAGCATTTCTCACCGCTTCATGTTCCCCACTGATACCAGTAAATTGTACAGGCATTTCCCAACCACCAAAGCTGGTTAATCTTGCTTTCAGTTCCACAGCAAGCTCATATAAAGGTGTTTGTGCCAGGGTAGTGATAACTTCTTCTTGATTAGCCACAGTATTTATTGCGATCGCGCCTCTATTATAATATACCCCGACGATTAAAATCGCGGCTACACGAACAAAGCCCACCTGCGTGGGCTAAATGAAGCGATCGGGTGGTTATTTTTAATATACCCCGACGATTAAAATCGCGGCTACAGGAACGAAGCCCACCTTCGTGGGCTAAAGAACGGCGATCGCACGTCTATATTTAATATCAGTTTAGTCCGCGAAGGCGGACTTTGTTTGTGTAGCCGCGATTTTAATCGTCGGGGGTTGCGGTTATACGGACGAGGAACACCAACCTAGATTAAATGAAGCGATCGCACGTCTATTTTTAATATCAGTTTAGTCCGCGAAGGCGGACTTTGTTTGTGTAGCCGCGATTTTAATCGTCGGGGTTGGGGTTATACGGACGAGGAACACCAACCTAGATTAAATGAAGCGATCGCACTTGTTACTTATGGTGTAAACAATGACTAAAACAACCCTAAATACTCAAAATCCGGAAATCAAAAGAAACTATATTATTGAGATATTAGAACAGTTAACCGTCGATTATCAAAATACCAAGCAAGAAAGAAAAGAAGTTGCTGCGTTAGATCCTAATTTTGAGGAAGAATTCACTGTTTTAGAAGAAATCGAACTTTTAACAGTAGATATCCGAGGTTATGCCAGTCAAATTAAAAGACGGGGTTGGATTGAAAATGAACAACAAGCAATTAATCAATTAAAAAGTATGCGACTTTTTGACATTCCCGCGATCGCTCAATTTTACTTAACAACTGGAAGAGAATACAGACAAATCAAAGCTTATATGCAAATGCTAGATTACTTACGCTTGCTGATTATTGAATATTTGCAGCCAAATCAACACTCACAACCAGGATCAGTTTAACTTAAAAACGTAGTAGGCACTTCAGTGCCTAGAATAAGCGCTGAAGCGCTTACTACGAAAGACCAAAATAAGGTGAAAACTCCTGTAAGTAAGCTCCTGATATGAGTTCAAAAGTAAAGCTGCATTGAAGTTAGCTCAGTATAAATACGCGGCAATCTGTATGATTGATGAATTTTTGACAAAGTTGTTGCACTTGTGACAGGCGATCGCCGAATTATTCGTTAAGCTATAAGCGCCAAGTTATGATATGAAGTAAATTATGCACTGGTTGTTATCTGGACCGTTAAGCGTAGAGAAATTGACGGTTAAGATTGCTGGTTTACCCCCATCATTACAAAACCTAAAGCTGGTGCAGATGTCAGATTTTCACTATGATGGTTTGCGGCTGAGTGAAAATATGTTAGATAAAGCGATCGCACTCACCAACGAAGCCGAACCTGATTTAATTTTCTTAACCGGCGATTATATCACCACCATCCCAGCACCAATTCACCAGCTGGTGTTAAGACTCAAACATCTCCAAAGTCGCTTAGGAACTTATGCTATATTAGGAAATCACGATATATGCTATCGCAACTCTAAAGCTGAAGTTACAGCCGCTCTAACCAGTATCGGAATTCACGTTTTGTGGAATGAAATCGCTTATCCAGTAGGAAAAGAACTACCAATAGTCGGATTAAGCGATCGCTACTCACGAGAATTTAACCCCGCACTAGTTATGAATCAACTAGATCCGGCAACACCTCGCATTGTATTATCCCACAATCCAGACACAGCCGAAGTATTGCAACAATGGCGAGTAGATTTGCAACTATCAGGTCATACTCACGGCGGTCAAATTCAGATTCCGAAGATGGGTCCCGCGCTACTTTATTATCGCAAAATCCTGCGAAAAATACCAATGAAAATACGGCGGCGAATTCCATGCTTGCGAAAAGAATATTCAGTAGTTCGACATTGGGAATGGGCGCAAGGATTGCATCAAGTCGCAAAAAATCAATTATACGTCAATCGCGGCTTAGGAACTTATTTCCCAGGACGTTTATTTTGCCCCCCAGAAGTTACAGTAATCACCTTAGAACAGCCGTAGTCAGCGCGAAGAGCGCTTTAATTAACCCTTCACCCGAAACTAACACCTAACAACCAACAAATACCAAATAATAATTTAAATTTTGGTAAGCTATAAGCGCTAATATGAGGAGAGTCTGTGGCGCTATGCATTGGTTGTTAACAGGACCTTTAAGTGTAGATAACCTAACCATAAAGATAGAGGAACTTCCAACATCTTTACAAGGCACAAAACTAGTGCAATTGTCAGATTTTCACTACGATGGTTTGCGGTTAAGTGAAGAAATGTTAAAACAAGCGATCGCTTTTAGCAACGAAGCTGAACCCGATTTAGTTGTATTAACCGGCGACTTCGTAACCGACGATCCTACCCCAATTCATCAACTAGTACATCGACTCAAACATCTCCAAAGTCGCTGCGGTATCTATGCCGTACTAGGCAACCACGATATACATTACAACAAATCCAAAACAGAAATTACCACCGCATTAAATAGCATCGGCATTCATGTTCTTTGGAATGAAATTGCCTATCCACTAGGAAAAGAATTACCAATAGTAGGACTAGCCGATTATTGGTCAAGAGAATTTAATCCTGCACCAGTGATGAATCAAATAGATTCTGCAACACCCCGCATCGTTTTATCCCACAATCCAGATACAGCCAAAATATTACAACAATGGCGAGTAGATTTGCAACTATCAGGTCATACCCACGGTGGTCACATCGTCATTCCTGGCGTTGGTCCTGTGATAGTTTATTATAAAAAGGTTCTAAAAGTACTTCCCAAAAAACTGCGCCGTTGGGTGCCATTTTTACGCGGAGACTGTTCTAAAGTAGTCCGATATTGGGAATGGGCGCAAGGTTTTCATCACGTAGGAGCAAATCAATTATACGTCAATCGCGGCTTAGGAACTTACTTCCCAGGACGCTTATTTTGTCCACCAGAAGTTACTGTAATTACGCTCATTAGTTAAGTAGGTGGGCATTGGGCATTGGGCATTGGTAATAATTCTTTCCCCTTTCCCCTTTCCCCCTCTTCAAATTTTCACCATCCACCAACTCTAATAGACTAAACCGCCCAAAGCTACGATGGATACGTATCAGCAGCTTGGACGGTTTATAAGCGATTTAATAGATTGAGAATAGTAAAAAATCAGAAGTAAATAACTCAACTAATGTGGACAATACTCGCAACATACCATACTCAACAATTGTGCATCCTTAAATTCCAACTAGGCAGGCATTTTTGGCTGTACGTTCAAAAACCTCCAAAATTACTTTATATGAACTTAAGGCTAAAACACGTTCTTTAGGATACGACAATTGAGCAGTTATTGCGAGGATGTTAGAGCAGGAGGCACAGGCTCTAATCTGAAGGGTTTTGGTTGAAGGTTTTAACTTCTCTGTACCTGTTTATAAGTTAGCAGTATTCTTCTCAAGCGCAACAGTTATATTACTAAAGTTTACTACCATTAACTTATCGCAACAATTGCAAAATCTTTCTTAAAATTTGGGCAACTTGGTTTATCTTGCTTGTTGAGATAAAGCGGTATCTACCGTCTAAAGGGTATCGCATCGCCAAATCTTGATTGTCGTATCTCGACTACCACTAGCAAGAGTTTTACCATCGGGACTGAAAGCCACAGAATTAACCCAGTCTGAATGATTACCTAGAGTGTAAAGTTGTTCTCCTGTGCTAACTTGCCATAGCTTTACTGTACAATCTGCGCTACCACTAGCAAGATGCTGACCATCAGGACTAAAGGAGATAGACAAAATATAATTGTCGTGTCCGGGAAGAGTGTTAATAAGCTTACCCGTATTTACATCCCACAGTTTGATAGTCTGGTCATAACTGCCACTTGCCAAAATTTTCCCGTTTGGGCTAATCGCAACACAAGTAACCCAACCTGAATGACCATTGAGAGTATGCAGAAGTTTCTTACTCTTCAAATTCCATAGCTTGATGGTATTGTCACCACTTCCACTAACTAAAATCTGTCCATCCGGACTAACAGCAAGAGAGTTAACTAAGTAGGAATGCCCTTTGAGGACGTGTAGCAGTTGTCCCATACCTATATGTGAAATTTTGATGGTAGTATCTCTACCTCCACTGAAGAGAGTCTGACCATCGTGACTAAAGGCAACAGACAAAACTGGTGTTGAATGTAGTTTTAGTGTGGTAAGTAATTTCCCTGTAGACACCTGCCAAATCATAACGCTACCGTCATCACTACCACTAGCGAGAGTTTTACTATCTGGGCTGAAAGCAAGGCATCTTACCCACTTTGTATGACCAGTAAGAGTATGTAATAATTTTCCGGTGGCGAGATGCCAAATCTTGATAGTATTGTCACTACTGGCACTCCCAAGGATTTGCTCACCTGGACTGATGATAGTGCTATAAACCCAATTGACATGACTCAAGGTATGAAGACATTTCCAAGGTGATGTTTGTTGTTGTGATTCGGGTTTTGGTGGTTTTGGCGATGGTGATTCAGGTTTTGGTGGTTTTGGCGGTGGTGATGCAGGTTTTGGCGTTGTTATTTTCTGCTTCCATTCTAATTCTGCTACCTTTTTAGAATCCGAATAAGCTCTATTTTCATATCCTAGTTTTGAGCAAGCAAGTCCTCTATATTTGTATGCTTGAATGTAGTTTGGATCTAGGCAAATTGCTTGAGTAAAAGATTCAATTGCTTCAGCGTACTGTCCTCGTTGCGCTTGATCCATCCCGCGCTGATAATATGTTTCAGCATTGACGATGTGCGTATAAATGTTTGTTTTATTGTTTTGAAAAGAATGATTTGTATTAGTTGGCTGATAAAACTTTAGTTGTTCATATGCATCGTTAATTGTTTTGATTTTCTCCTCTGCTTCTTGCTTTTGCTGAGGTTCAAGAAAACGATCTGGATGCCAAGTTTTCGCTAACTCGCGGTAAGCTTGCTTGACCTGGGTCGGTGATGCATCAGATTTCAGTCCGAGGATTTCGTAGGCATGATGGATGTTAAGGCGATCGCTCATAAAACGAATACTAAAAAATAAGTAGCAAATATTGCCGATATTTAGTATTCCCAAGTATTAGTAATATCTAACGAAACTAGCTCCCCGACTTCGTAAAGTAGTCGTAGAGCTAAGTTTTTTGCCTAAACCGCAGTAACTTTTTTATCTTCTGACAAAGTCGATGTTTAAGTGATACAGACTTTGATACAGATTTTGGTGATGGTTTTTTTGTGCCTGGGTATTTTAATTCCCATTCCAACTCTGCCGCTTTATTTAAATCGGCAGTGGCTCTATACTCATATCCAAGCTCTGAACAGATTAGCCCCCGATATTTGTATGCTTTAATATATTTGGGATTCAGGCGAATAGCGTGGGTAAAATTAGCGATCGCTTCAGTATACATTCTTTTCCTGAAATTATCCCTTCCCAATTCATAGAATGCCTCCGCATCAAAGCGATGAACGTGAACTTCTGTATCATTAAATGACGAAGATTTATTTGCAGCGATCGGCTGATAATGCTTTAATTGGTTGTAAGCTTCGTTAATTTCTTTAATTCTTTCCTCCGCTTTTTGTTTTTCCTGCTGATCAAAAAAGCGATCTGGATGCCAAAGTTTAACAAGCTTACGGTAAGCTTGTTTCACCTCTATCTGAGATGCACCAGCTTTTAAACCAAGAATTTTATAAGCATGATGAACATCCAGATGTAGATGCGGTAGCGGGTTGTCGTTAGACATCGGGCATACTGGGAAATAAACACATGTATAAATCTATGTTATCTATTTCTACAAATCCTTTTGACTCAACTCAAACCCCTCACAGTGGCTATCATTGGGATCGTAGTAGTAGACGCTTCTTTGAAGGTTGGTATTATCGCGTAACTATACCAGAAATTGAGCAAACTTTCGCCTTTATGTACTCTATCGAAGATCCCATCGGTGGGAAACCCCACAGCGGTGGTGCTGCACAAGTCCTTGGTCCCAATGATGAATATTTGTTGCGGACTTTTCCCGATGTTAACAAATTTTGGGCAAAAAACGATGTCTTGGCTTTAGGTCATTGGGGTAAAACTGATTTACAAAGTCAACCCTTATACCTCTTAAGTACAGAGTTCGATCGCTATATTCAAGAAGGTTATCAAGCTACAGCCACATTAAATCAAGGAATAATTCGCGATCCGGCAACTGGGAATTATTGCCGTTGGGAGTATGAAATTAAACCCGTATATGGCTGGGGAAATAAAGGACAATTACAACAATCTACCGCAGGCATAATCTCCTTTTTGCCAATATTTGAACCAGGATGGCAAATTTTGATGGCTCACGGTTTTGCTAGCGGTTGGATTGACTGGAATGGTAAAATTTATGAATTCACTAATGCCCCAGCTTACAGCGAAAAAAATTGGGGCGGTGCTTTTCCGCAAAAATGGTTTTGGTTAAATTGCAATAGCTTTGATTCTGAACCCGACTTAGCACTAACCGCAGGTGGTGGAAGACGTGGTGTGCTGTGGTGGATGGAATCTGTGGCGATGATTGGCTTACATTATCAAGATAAGTTTTATGAATTTGTGCCTTGGAATTCACAAGTTTCTTGGAATATTCAGCCTTGGGGTAGATGGCAAATGCAAGGGCGAAACTTACATTATGAAATTGAATTAACTGGGACTACGCATCTACCAGGTACACCGTTGCGTGCGCCTACCGCCAACGGTTTGATATTCTGTTGTCGGGACACTATGCAAGGAAAACTCGATTTAGAGTTACGCGAAGTCAGTGGAACAAATTCCAAAACAATCCTGAAAGCACATAGTTTTCTCTGTGGATTAGAAGTAGGCGGCGGTTCTTGGAACAATTCGTGGCAATCTAGCTAAAACTAGTGCTATGATAGTAAATGCTTCGTAGCTGAACTTGGGGCTGTAGCTCAGCTGGATAGAGCGAGCGCCTCCTAAGCGCTAGGTCGCCGGTTCGAACCTGGCCAGTCCCGTCGTCTGGAAACAATTAAATGAATAAAGTAGTCGAATTTTCTTTATAGATAGTTCGATACACGGTAGGATATTGCAAAACTGGCGACAAGCGTGGGTTTTTGCGATAAATTATCTAAGTTCACATTTGGGTAGTTTTTTGAAAATGCTGCCCAAAATAATTTAATTGTTTTTTCTTAATTAGAGAAAATTCTCTGAACAGACGAAGTAATAGAACCTTGAATAAGTTACTTTTTACAGATAAATCATTTCGATTTATGATTATTGCCCTACCGCTGTTGATGTGGTTGGGATATAAGGAAGTTAAAAGCCAAGTTGTACAACCCCAAGCGGTGTTAGTTTTGGGTGGTTCGACTGCGAGATTAGAACGAGAGAAGTTTACAGCAGATTTTGCCCGTAGTAATCCAAATTTACCAATTTGGATTACTGGTGGTAGCCCAAAAAAGACTACTGAAAAAGTGTTTGCCAAAGCCGGAGTTGATCCCCGACGTTTACACCTGGACTATGAAGCAGTAGACACAGTTACAAATTTTACCACGTTGGTGGATGATTTGCAAAAACGCGGCATTAAAAGTGTGTATTTGATTACATCAGATTATCATATGCGCCGCGCCTGTGTGATTGGTGAGATTGTCTTAGGTAGTCGTGGTATTATATTTAAACCAGTGTCAGTTCCTTCTGAGCGATCGCCTGAACCAATTGAAAAATCAGTCCGCGATGGTGCTAGAGCTTTAGTTTGGATGACAACTGGCTACACAGGGGCAGATGAAGCCAAAAATAAGCGGTAAATCAGAATAGAAGCTTAGGTGGTGGCTTTTTCTTGAATGAGAACGTATGGCTGTATAATCAAAGTTAAAAATAGCTTTGTGCGATCGCCATTCCATTCGCCAATTTGTGTAACAGAGGGTTTAACAAGCAATTGTTGATCAATCCATTGCTCTACTTGGGGTGTGTCATCGCTAGCGATGGCGATTCCGACATTAAGCAAATCTAGTTCAATTGGCACTAATATCACCGCATCACGCTGTACATGAGGAATTATCCACTCCCACTCAGCCTCATCTAGGATTTGGGTTAATTCAGTTCTTAAATCTTGCATCCTCTTTTTTAATGTCTCAACTTATCGCCCTAAAGTGTGCAAATCATTAATTGCTGTTGTACACTGTCGTGTTATCCTCTCTAATTCTTCTTTATTAGTAGAACTAGGTGCATCAATCAACTTGCCAATTCTGATAGTAACAGGAACTGCATGAGGTATCGCCGAACCTTTGACCTCAATTTTCTCACTACCCCACAAACATACGGGTAATAGTGGTGCTTTTGCCTTGGCAGCTAGCAGTGCAGCACCTCGTTTGGGGTCTGTAATGCGTCCATCGGGGGTGCGGGTACCTTCCAAAAATACACCCACAGCCCAGCCATTTTCAAGATACTCTAAAGCTGAACGAATAGCAGCGCGATCGGCAGTTCCCCGACTTACCGGATAAGCACCAAATAATTTAATTACAGTCCGTAAAATCGGGATCTTAAATAATTCTTCCTTAGCCATGTATGCTACAGGACGACCGATACAATTAGAAGCAATTAGGGGGTCATAGTTACTTGCATGATTGCTGACTATCACCACTGGTCCGGTTTTGGGGACGTTTTCGGCATCATAAACCTTACCTTGAAAGTAAGTGTAAAGCATAGGGTTGACGACAGACCACTTAAAGGCGTGGTAAATTGCCAGACTGATAAACGGTTCGCGACTTTTGCCCATAGGGGAGGGGGAGAGGGGGAGGTGGGGAGATGGGGTGAATAATCTGACTTTTCAGGGTATGTGGAAAAGTCAGAGGGGGTGGGGTTGCAGGTTACAGGTTCGTAAGACTTTCTTCTTTTCCCTACACCCTACACCCTGCCTTGACGGGGGTTTGAGGACTTTCGGTGAAAAGTCAAGTCCTAACTCCTAACTATTAACTATTCTCTAGTTTGGTATTTCAGCGGCATTGCGGACATTTTGTAAGATTAAGTCAGAGCAGGTGCGTTTAATTAAATTAGTTAGTACGTTACCCGGACCAATTTCTACTACCCGCTCAATGCCATTTAGTGGTAATTGTAAAGAAATTTCTCGCCAGCGTACCGAACCAGTCATCTGTTTAATAAGGCGTTGTTTTAAAATTTCGGCATCAACACAGGGAACTGGTTCTACATTAGATAATACTGGTATAATAGCTGGTTGAAATTCCACAGCTTCTAAAACTTGTTGAAATTCGGCAGATGCAGGTGCCATTAAAGGTGAGTGAAATGCTCCAGAAACTTTTAAAGGGGTAGCACGCTTTGCCTTAACTTGGGATATCAATGTTTGTACTGCATCAGGTGTGCCGGAAATGACAACTTGTGCGGCACTATTATCATTTGCTAACACGACATCGGGAGTTTGGGCGATCGCTTGTTCTAACTTTTCGCGGTCAAAGTTCATCAAAGCTGCCATCATACCACCTGCCGCACTATCCATCAATTCAGCACGACGTTTCACCAAGCGCAACCCCGCAGACCATTCAAAAACTCCAGCGACGTAAAAGGCGATATATTCTCCCAAACTATGACCGGCAAGTAAATCTGGTTTGTGTCCTCTTTCTTGGAGAATGTCCGCGAGAATGCTTTCGACTACGTAAAGACACGGTTGAGTATAAAGTGTAGTTGATAACTTTTCTTCATTTTTACAGACTTCCGTCACAGACCAGCCCAAAATTTCTTCCGCTTGGGCAAATTTCTCTTGAGCGGATGGTAAATCTAATAAGTCGGTTCCCATTCCTACTGCTTGAGAACCTTGTCCGGGAAACACCCATGCGGTTTTTGTCATCGATTTGTCGTATTTTGGATAGTAGATAGTGGATAATGGATAGTGGTTGGTGGTTAGTGGATAGCGGATAGAAATAACAACTAACAAATAACAACTATCAACTAACAACTATCAACCAACAAATTTTTATGAGAAGGGAAAAGGTAAAAACCTCGCCCGACGTTAAGCGAAATAATCCTTGTATCGTAAGGGAGGTAGAAACCCCTCCCGACGTTAAGTGGCTTAGTTTAATTGCGAATTGCGAATTGCGAATTGGTTTCACCTTCCCCATTGAAAAATTGCTGCCCCCCAAGTGAGTCCGGCACCGAAGCCAGAGGTAGCAATGATGTCACCTGGTTTTATTTTGCCTTCTTGGACTGCTTCGTCTAGTGCAAGGGGGATAGAGGCGGCGGAGGTATTGCCATATTCCGCGAGATTACTGATAACTTTATGTGCTGGAATATTCAGACGTTGAGCTACGGCATCGAGAATGCGCTGATTTGCTTGATGTAATATCAGCCAGTCTATTTGGTCAACGCTGAGATTCGCGTGAAATAGAGCTTTGTCGATGACTTCCGGCACTCGTTGGACGGCAAAGCGGTAGACTTCTTTGCCGTTCATGGTGATGGGTTGGAACTTGCCTTTATTGACATTTACACCGGGGATAAGTTCTTCGGGAGAGGCTTTGTAGGCAAGGTTGAGATAGTGGTTTTGAGTGCCGTCACTTTTAAGTTGAAATCCTAACAAGCGATCGCTTTCGTTTGCTTGTAATATTACCGCCCCAGCCCCATCACCAAACAATATACACGTACCTCTATCTTGCCAATCTACCCAACGGGAAAGAATATCTGCCCCAATTAAAAGGACGTTTTGATAAACGCCTGTTCTGATGTATTGGGCAGCGGTAACAAGTCCAAAGACGAAGCCGGAACAAGCTGCTGTCAAGTCAAAGGCAACTGCTTGGGTGGCTCCCAATTCAGCTTGAATTTGACAAGCAGTGCCAAACAGATCATCAGGGGTAGAGGTGGCGAGCAGAATCAAATCTATGTCGGCTGCGGTAATTCCGGCAGCAGCGATCGCTTTCGCGCTTGCCATAGTAGCGATCGTCTTCAAAGATTCACCATCCCCCGCTAATCGTCGATGACGAATCCCGGTACGCGAGGCGATCCACTCGTCTGATGTGTCAACCAGTTGAGTCAATCCCTCGTTATCTAAAGAAGTTATCGGCACTGCCGAACCACTTCCTGTAATTGCTACACCTAACTTTTGCACTCCTAGTTTCTCCAGCTATCAGCTTTTTGTCCTGCCTTACCTTAAACCGTTGGGGCGTCTATACCATTTGTCATTAGCCATTAGCCTCTAAACAATAATAACTATCGACTATTGACCCTTGACCCTTGACTATTGACCCTTGACTATTAACTACTCTCCTGCTGAAGGCTTTGATATTGAGACTGAATTCGTTGCAGCACAGAGTTATCAACCGCTTCTTTGGCAATGCGAATTGCATTAAAAATCGAAGGCGCTTGGGAACTGCCATGACCGATTATACAAATTCCGGCTACACCTAAAAGCAAACCGCCACCATGTTCGGCGTGATCTACTCGCTGCTTAATCCGCTTCAGGTTTGGTTTTAAAATTGCCGAGCCGATTTGACCACGCAATCCTTGGGGTAACTCTTCGCGCAAAATTTGCAAGACGATATCCCCCACGGCTTCGGCGAATTTTAACAAGACATTGCCGACAAAGCCATCACAGACAATCACATCAAAGCGACCGGAGAGGACGTCACGTCCTTCAGCGTTGCCAATAAAAGAAATTTGCGAATTTTCCCGCAGCATTTGGTTGGCGCGGACGGCTGCATCATTTCCCTTAGAATCTTCTTCGCCGATATTTAACAAACCTACTTTGGGATTGGGTGTACCCAACACATACTCGCTATAAATCGACCCCATAACGGCAAACTGCTCTAAAAATTTCGGACGACAATCTACATTTGCGCCGACATCAAGGATTAATACTGGTTTACTGGCTATTAAGGTAGGAAATACAGCGCCAATTGCGGGACGATCAATTCCCGGTAGTCGTCCCAAACGCAGCAAAGCAGCTGCCATTGCGGCGCCAGAGTGACCGGCACTAACTACAGCATCTGCTTGCTGATTTTTGACCAAGTTCATCGCCACATTGATGGAAGCTTTGGGTTTGCGTCTAATGGCGCTTAAAGGCTCCTCATCCATTGCGATCGCTTCAGTTGCGCTGACTATCTCTATCTGCCCTAAATTTGTTTTTGACGGCAGGGCAGCCTCAATTTGCTGGGGATCACCAACTAACAATACTTCTACACCTAGTTCTTCGTGTGCCCGCAGTGCGCCGGCGACGATTTCCCCAGGTGCGTGATCCCCTCCCATTGCATCAATTGCGATCCGCACGCAAGTCGATTCCATTGCTAAAGCTTATAGAAACCTTACAAATTTTACCAGATGTTAGGGAATGAGGATGGGCGATTGTCTCGTTTTCAGCCGGAAATTGAGAATGCTTCATGTGAACTGCTGCCTGGACTGTCAGTAATGGAGGTAGGCGTAAAAATTAATTATGCGTTGCTCAAAACCCTTGATGAGACGTAGCACTTGGTAGTCTCTACATCTTTTTTACCAGATGTCCAATTGAGGTAGAGCCGTAAAGTCTTGGGCTAGTTCTGAATAATTTGCGATGGATGTTTATTCTTCTGTACATTCGCAAATTATATGTCGCAATTTGCAAACCAGGTTGTAACTGCCTTTAAAGTCCGGAAGCTATATTGTGTAAGTATCATAAGCTATTTATCCCATATTATAAATCTGGGCTCGGGATGTTGGATGACAGTGGTAACACGAGGATGATGACGATCAGGTTGTTTCTATTATTAATTTAGCGTCAGTGCGATCGCTACCAGTTAGGTCTGCTAACCAAATCTACTAACCGTGAGACTCCTTTCCCAATTTCCACTAATTGGGTAAAAGGAGAATGCCCTCATTGTTTGTTACCTTTTGCGAAGATGGCAAAACTTCACAAGTATTATCAAACTTAAATTACCTATAGCAATCCTAAATGATTCATGAAAATTGATGTGGATTATGTTTTTACATCTCTTGTAAAACTTTTCTTACTTCCTCTATATCTAGTTCTAAACGTTCAGCAATTTGTTGAACAGTTAATCCTAGTTCCAGGAAAATTGGTATCATTTTCAATACAGTCTGTCATCAAATTGTTCATCTTTGTAAAACTGAACTTCTGCAAAATAGTTGGAAAAAGCGACATTAATGTGCGAATCGCGACATATAATTTGCGAATGTACATCAGTGTTTTTAATCCTTTCACCTTGGTTGCTGACTCGAACCAAGGTGGTGTAGTGGGTGCTTTCAATCCTTTCACCAATTCACAAGGCGCTTGGAAGTGTAGAAATGGTGAGATTACCGCTAAGACATTAAACTTTACTTTATCAGGATCTGAAGGTTCTACTGGCGGTATTGCTAGACAAAACTTTAGCGTGAGGTTCAACCGACGGACTCAGACGCTGCAAGGAACAATCAATCTTCGTTTGTTTGATTTAACTATTACGCCCTCGTCCCCCATCTGAATTGGTAGAGTCGATGGGGGCTATTATGCCCCGCACCTCTCTGTTAGAACCGGACGTGCGGGTTTCCCTGCATCCGGCTCCCGATATTCTTAAGG
>JAESGE010000025.1_pt1 | contig 105164 bp, 94 predicted proteins | sample 9269601 | NCBI WGS metagenome assembly JAESGE01 (sample SAMN14515569, study PRJNA621662) | algae metagenome | isolation source: Tolypothrix brevis GSE-NOS-MK-07-07A and co-occurring heterotrophs from wet... | place: USA: Grand Staircase Escalante National Monument, Utah | collected 2006-04-16
GACCATCGTCTTCGACTTGGAGATTGAAGCTGTCAGCTTGCGCAACGCCTGGCTCATCAGACGGGCCTGCAGGCCGGGCAGGCTGTCGCCCATCTCGCCTTCGATTTCGGCGCGCGGCGTCAGCGCTGCAACCGAGTCGATTACCAGCACGTCGACAGCGCCGGAGCGAACCAGCGTGTCGGTGATTTCGAGGGCCTGCTCGCCGGTATCGGGCTGCGAGATCAGAAGGTTTTGCAAATCAACGCCGAGCTTGCGGGCATAGACAGGATCCAGAGCATGCTCGGCATCGACGAAGGCGCAAATGCCGCCCTTTTTCTGGGCTTCGGCAATCGTCTGCAGCGCAAGCGTCGTCTTGCCAGAGCTTTCCGGCCCGTAAATTTCAATAATTCTGCCCTTCGGCAACCCGCCGATACCAAGCGCGATATCGAGGCTGAGCGAACCCGTCGAGACCGTCTCGACTTCAACCACGCTCTCGTTCGCGCCGAGCTTCATGATCGAGCCCTTGCCGAACGACCGTTCGATCTGCGAGAGCGCCGCTTCCAATGCCTTGCTTTTATCCACCGATTTGTCCTCTACCAACCGCAAAGAATTCTGTGCCATTCGATCCACCTTTAGGTTATTGAGGCCGCATAGGCAATGAAGCCGCCGATGGACTGTATGTACTGCATTTGTTCTATTTTTGCAAGAGCTGTTCAAACCGTTGAGAAAAAACGGTTTTCCATTCCATGTTCGACGAATGTTCCACCTCGATAAATGCTTTTGCAAACAGGATCTTACTTTGCAAATTCAGTGTTTTGATGTCCTTGCGATTCGTCGCCGCCGCGTGCGAAAGTGCCGTTCATGAGCTTTGATATTCTCGCCATAGGCGGCGCCCATATTGATCGTCGCGGACGTCTCTTCGGCGAGACGAAGCCGGGTGCCAGCAATCCCGGTCAATGGTTCGAGGAAGTCGGCGGGGGGGTATTCAATGCAGCCTGCAACCTGTCCAGGCTCGGTCATCGCGTTCGCCTGATTGCACCCCGCGGCGGCGATCCGGCAGGACAGGCCGTGACGGAGGCGGCACAACGCGCTGGCCTTGACGATTGCCCCGTGGTCTTTCTCGACCGTGCAACGCCCAGCTACACCGCCATCATTGAGCGCGACGGCAATCTGGTCATCGCTCTGGCCGACATGGCGCTCTACGATATCTTCAGTGCGCGCCGGCTACGCGCCCGCTCCACCCGCGACAGCCTCGATGCGGCCGGCCATGTTCTCTGTGACGCAAACCTTCCCGGCGCGACCATCACCGCCCTGGCCGACGAGACCAGCGCGCGCGGCATCGGCCTGTCGGCCATCGCCATATCGCCGGCGAAAGTCCTTCGTTTCAGGGAGGCCCTGCCCCGGATCGACCATCTGTTCCTCAACGTCGCCGAGGCCGAAAGCCTGACCGGGAAAACCGCGGATCGACGGGAGGACTGGCCTACGCTTCTCCGCCTGGCCGGCCTTCGGGGCGGCAGCGTCACCAGTGGCGGGCGCGTCGCAATTGCCTTTGATGAAACATCAGCGGCCGCGATCGAACCATCACCGGTCGCCGAGATTGCAGACGTCACTGGTGCCGGCGATGCCTTTGCCGCCGGCTTCCTGAAAGCACGGCTAGCCGGCGGCGATCTCTGCGAGGCACTTCGTAAGGCGGTAGCAACCGCCTCCATCACGCTCGCCTCAAGACATGCAACCGAAGAAAACCTCACGCCCCAGCGGCTGGAAACGCAGTTGGCTCTTGTCCCACGAGCCCGTTTCCTGCCATGACGGGCAAAACCACCTGGATGCTCCCATGAACCGTTCCATCTCCCCTCTCCTACCCATTGCCTATTCGAGCGAAGTCAGCGCTGCCAAGCAGCGGGGCGCACCCATTGTCGCGCTGGAATCGACCATTATCACCCATGGCATGCCCTATCCGGGCAATCTCGACATGGCAAAAAGCGTCGAGACGATCATCCGCCAGCAAGGCGCCGTGCCGGCGACCATTGCCGTGATGAACGGCGTGTTGCATATCGGGCTGGAGCCGGCACAGCTCGAAGAGCTTGCCCAGATGAAAAGTGTGATGAAGCTGTCGCGGGCGGATCTGGCATTTGCTCTGGCCGAACGCCGCAATGGCGCGACCACGGTCGCAGCGACGATGATCGCCGCCTATCGCTCCGGCATCCACGTGTTTGCCACCGGCGGCATCGGCGGCGTGCACCGCGGCGCGGAAGAAAGCTTCGATATTTCCGCCGACCTCGAAGAACTGGCCCGCACGGCGGTTATCGTGGTATCTGCCGGGCCGAAGGCCATTCTCGACATTCCCAAGACCCTGGAAGTGCTCGAAACACGCGGCGTTCCTGTTGTCACCTATGACAGCGAAGACTTCCCCGCGTTCTGGTCGCGCAGCTCTGGACTGAAGAGTGCACTCAATCTGACAAGCCCGGCGGCAATCGCCAATTTCCAGAAACTGCGCGAACAGCTCGGCATCGACGGCGGCATGCTGATCGCCAATCCCGTGCCGGAAGCAGATGAAATCCCGCGCGAGGAAATGGAAATCTATATCAGCCGTGCACTGGCCAATGCCGAACGTGACGAGATCGCCGGAAAACAGGTGACGCCATATCTGCTCGACAATCTCTTCCATCTGACGGAAGGCCGCAGCCTGAAGACCAATATCGCGCTGGTCGAAAACAATGCACGCCTGGCCGCCGAAATCGCCGTGGCCATGAACGGCTGATTTAGCCACAGCATGATCGAACCGAGAAATCCGCGCTGTCGCCAGCGCGGATTTTTTATGTCCGATATGTCTCGATCTCAGGCTTGCCCGTCAAGCATCTCGCGAACGGCCACCGCCAATTGCTTCAGCGAGAATGGCTTGGGCAGGAAGCCAAATTTGGCATCTGCCGGCAGATTGCGCGCAAAGGCGTCCTCGGCATAACCCGATACGAAGATGAACTTCATGTCGGGATATTTCTTGCGCAATTCGGTCAGCAGCGTCGGCCCATCCATTTCCGGCATCACGACGTCGGACACGACGATATCCACCGCACCGCCAAGCTCTTCGAGGATTTCCAGCGCCTCCACGCCCGATCCCGCCTCGTGAACCGTGTAGCCGCGCGTCTCCAGCATGCGCTTGCCACCACGGCGCACGGCCTCTTCGTCTTCCACGAGAAGCACCACGGCCGACTTTCCGGTCAGATCGCGGTTCTCGGCGGACGCTTCGTTGCTTGATGCCGAAACCGCAACCGGATCCGGTGTACCGGCCGCGTGCTCGATAACCGGTTGGATTTCGGGGATGTGCCGCGGCAGGAAGATGCGGAACATCGTCCCTTTGCCGACTTCCGATTCCGGATAAATGTAGCCGCCGGACTGTTTGACGATGCCATAGACCATCGCAAGTCCGAGTCCGGTTCCCTTGCCCACTTCCTTCGTCGTGAAGAAGGGTTCGAAGATCTTGTCCATGATATCAGGCGCGATGCCCGTGCCCGTGTCGGCAACCTCGATCAGCACCATATCTTCCGCCGGCAGGCCGCGATACTGGAACTCGTCCGCTTCCTGCGCCGAGACATTGCGCGTCGACACGGTGATCGTCCCGCCGTTCGGCATCGCGTCACGCGCGTTGACGCAGAGATTGATCATCACCTGCTCGAACTGCGACAGGTCGGTCTTCACCGGCCAGAGGTCGCGACCATATTCGACCCGAAGCTTGACATTGCTCCCAGAGATCAATCGATCGACCAGCATGCGCAGGTCGCCGATCACATCGGTGAGGTTCAACACCGAGGGCCGCATCGTCTGCTTGCGCGAGAACGCCAGCAACTGACGGACCAGAACCGCCGCACGATTGGCATTGCGCTTGATCTCCATCAGGTCGGCGAAACTCGCATCCGACGGTCGCGCCTGCAGCAGCAGATGGTCGGACGACAGAAGGATCGCGGTCAGGACGTTGTTGAAGTCATGCGCGATACCGCCGGCAAGCGTGCCGACTGCATTCATCTTCTGCGTCTGCGCCATCTGCGCTTCCAGCGCCTTCTGGTCGGTGACATCGACGGCATAGACGATCGCCGCCTCTTCGGGCGCCTCGTCGCTCTGGTCGATCACGGCATTGACATAGAATCGGAAGTGCCGGGTATCACTGACCGGATGACGGCTGTCGATCGGCGCGATATCGACCTGGCGATCCTTGGCCAGCGCAAGGGCGTCGTGGAAACGCTCGCGCTCGCTCTCGTGGAATACGATCTCCAACTTGTCATGCTGTTCGATCTGATCGCGGCTGATAATGTCGGCAAACAACTTCATGAACGGCGCGTTGGTGCGCAGGATCCGGCCTTCGCCATCGACAGACGCTATTGCCATCGGCGTGTTGTTGAAGAACCGGGTGAAGCGCATGGACGCGACCGAGGCCGAATGATCGCCGGTGTCGCCGCTTTGCCGGGCTAGCACGATGGACCGGCTTTCGCCGGGCGCACCATCCCGTGCCGCACGCACGCGATGCACCAATCGCACCGGAAGGATCTGGCCATTGACCCGGCGCAGATCAAGATCAAGCGTCTCGGTCCGCGAGTTGCCGGGCTCCGCCTGGACCGAATTGATCAGCGCCATGCCTTCACCGGCCACCAGATCGGTAATCGACATGGAACCAGGGCTGAACTGCGTCAGGTCGACACCAAGCCATTCGGCGAGTGTTGCGTTGAGGTAGTAGATTTCCCCCTTGCGGCCGGCGGAGAAAAACCCGGCGGGCGCATGGTCAAGATAATCGATCGCGTGCTGCAATTCCTTGAAGAAGCGTTCCTGGTCGTCGCGCTCGACGGTAATGTCGGAAATCTGCCAGACATGCAGACCGCGTCCGCGGCTCTCGCTTGCCAGCAGCCGGGCCTTGAGGCGATACCAATGGGCACCCGAGCCATTGCCGGTCTGATTGCCCAGCGGCTTCAGCAGCCGGAACTCCTCGTAGCTCTCGCGACCTTCCCGCAAACCGTTGGTCAGCCGGTAAAGTGCTTCGCTGGATTCACGGTAGCGCGACAGAAGTGCCTCAAGCGTCTGTACTTCGGTCGCCTTCTTGGCGCCGGTCATCTCGCCATAGGCAGCATTGGCATAGACAATGCGCCCTTCGGAATCGGTGATCAGCGTGCCTTCCGGCTGGCTGGCGAGAAAACGGCGCGCCAGCGTATCGGTATGCGACTGCGGCATGACCTCGACGAAGCCGATGACGGCCGAGACGATAAAGAAGATTCCCATCATCGCCAGAACGCCGAGCACACCCAGAACGATCTGGTTGTCCAACTGGTCCCGGAAAAACACAAAGGCCGCCGACGCGCCGATCAGCACCAGGGCGAGCAGGAGAATCCGCAGTGCCGTGCCGAACCCGCCACGGCGGTCGACCAGAGGGCTATCGTTGTCGCCGGGCTTTTGCTGTCTCGTCATGAATGCCTCTTGCCTGTCCGCGCCTTGCTCCCGACCCGTTACGGGAATCGGCGCACCCACCTGTTTAGCAATTTGCAAGGGGTGCAAAAAGCGAAGAAAGGCTGAAACACGCCCGCTTTGTCGCTACCCCACAGGAATGCCGCATTCTGAGTGGAAATTATCGGGTCGGACCGGCGCAGTTGCTGCACGGGACTGACGACAGGCCATGATTGCAGAACGAAGCATCTTCTGCGAGAAAGCCTTAAATGGAGAGCGTATCATGCTGGACGAAATGATTTCCGCCTATGGCAATAAATTCCTGGTGGCGGCACTCGGCGTAGCCCTCGCTCTTTTGTGCCTGTTCATCGTTCTCTGGTTGATGCGCAATCGCGCATCCTCGCCTTTCGTTCGCGGCGGACGCAACCGTCAGCCCCGGCTGCAGGTCCTTGATGCCGCCGCCGTTGACGCGCGCCGCCGCATAGTCCTGATCCGCCGCGACAATGTCGAACATCTTGTGATGATCGGCGGCCCGACCGATATCGTTATCGAAAGCGGCATTGGCGATGACCGCGGCTATCTCTCCGCATTGACCGTTCAGCCCCCGGCACCGGAAGCGATCGCGATCCCGCCGCATGCTGAGGCGGCAAAGATTGGCGCCGAACCGGCATCGCGCGATCAGATGTCCGCTCCCATCGAAGCGCCAGTCGCACCTGTGGCAGAAACCGTCGATCCGGCACCAGTCCGCATTCGGGGGCAACAGCAGTCCACGCAAGCTTCAACACCAATGCCGACAGCGGTACGCGCCGTTGAGCCTGCAGCCACAACGCCCATGGCTCCGAAAACGCCAGTGGCCACGCCCGCCGCACCCACATCCGTCTACGTCCCTGCTGCAGTTGCAGCGCCGGTCGCTCCCATTGTCGCAGCGACAGCGATCCCGGTCATGACGGCTCAGGCTGTGTCACCTTCGCAAGACGCGGCAAAACCGGCCGATCAATCTCGGCCGATCGAAACAAGAAACATGGCCGAAGCGCGACCGGAGCCACGCCTTGAAGTGGTTGAAACGCCGGTTCCTGTGACTGAAACTGTGGAAACAGTACTGAAGCAGGCCCCGGGCGATGTGATATCGACTGCGGCTACAGCGGCGGCTGTCCCGACGCCGATCACGGTTGTGCCTGCCGTCACCAGCGAGCCACCGTTCAATCATCCCGAGAACCTCGATCAAGCACCGGCGTTTGAACCGCTCTCCCCGAATTCCGTGATGGACCTTCCGGCGATCAAGTCTTCCCCCGATGGAGTTGCGTCCTCAGCAGCACCGCCACCTGTAGCGGACGTCACGGCTCCGCAGGCAGCCAGCATTCTGGACACGGCGCGTGCGCGCGTTCTGCCAACAATCCCGGCCGCAAGCCCGGCGGTCGTTCAGCCATTCGAGGCCGGTCGTTTTAGCCCAAGGCTTGAACCCCTGCTCAATACCCAGGATCAACTGCCGCCACGCGACATGAGCGACTTCGAGCGCGTGCTTGAAGAGGAAATGGCCCTGCATCTTGCCGCTGATCCGCTGCCGCTGACAAAGAGCGACAGGCCCGCCACCCCCGTCTCTTCAGAAATCCGCAGCGACAGGCCGGTGGTCGCAATGTCCGGCGGCGTGCCGATGTCTGCGGTCCTGCCCGAGGTAAGGCATACTGTGCCGCAGGTCGATAAAAACGCCCCAAACACAGCAGCAACGCCAGACGAACCGAACCTGCAAAACGAGATCGCCCGCATCTTCGGCGAAATGTCAGCCAGCCGGAACTCCTGATCTGGTCAGAAGACATCGTGTCGGACGAACCGTTCGCGACACTCTGTCGCCATGTCACAATCCCTAACGAAAAATGCCGGCCCGAAGGCCGGCATGCAAAGTCAATCGCCAGAGCGACCGATCCGAGTGATCAGGATCACTCGTCGCGGTAAACTTTTTCGCGGCGCTCGTGACGTTCCTGCGCCTCGATCGACAGGGTTGCAATCGGACGGGCGTCCAGCCGCTTCAATCCGATTGGCTCGCCTGTCTCCTCGCAATACCCATAGGTGCCTTCATCGATCCGCTGCAATGCGGCATCGATCTTCGAGATCAGCTTGCGCTGTCTGTCGCGAGCACGCAGCTCGATGGCACGGTCTGTTTCGGATGACGCCCGGTCGGCGAGATCGGGATGGTTTGCGCTCTCTTCGGCAAGGTGGCCGAGGGTCTCGCGCGCTTCACGGAGGATATCATTCTTCCAGGCAACAAGCTTTGCCCGGAAATAAGCCCTCTGGTTCGCGTTCATGAACTCTTCTTCCTCAGAGAGCACATAATTGCTAAGATTGATCTTCTCACTCAACGCGATTCTCCTGAAGAACATCTCAATGTGCGGCTGTATAACCTTTCAGCCCAGCCTGTTCAAGCCTCATGACTGTTTCCACGGCATTTTTAAATCTGTCATATTTTTCATCTAAGAGTATATTTTTTAAGCACTATTTCTATCGAATACTGCTCATAGCGCCCCGACCGAACAATGGTCGACACACGTGATAAGGCATCGGCTGCCAGTTGACGTATGGGGCCGATAACCGCTAGTTCATTAGCAGGATGATCTGACGCGGATAACCCAACGGATGACGCTCTCCACCAAGCCTCCTGAACGCATCTATTTGTTGCGACATGCAAAATCCGGCTGGGCCGACCCTGGTGGTCGCGATTTTGACCGCAGCCTGTCCGACGCAGGTTTTGCCGAGGCCGAGTTGCTTGCCGAGACCGCTGCCGACAAGGGCTATCGGCCCGATCTGGTCATCTCTTCAACCGCAAAGCGCTGTCGCCAAACTGCCGATGCCTTGCGCAGGGCCTTCTCCGGCCTGTCCGAATTTCGTTTCATCGATGACCTCTACAATTCTCCTGCGGACACCTATCTCGAAATTCTGACATCAACACGCGGTGTGCAGTCATTGATGATGGTTGGCCATAATCCCGCTGTTGAAGAGGTCTTTGCACGGTTGGTGGGCCATGACATTGTCGGGCGTACGGTGCCTGAAGGCTATCCGACGTCTGGTCTTGCGGTAATCGATGCCCTTGAGATCGACGGCCCCGGTCAGGGCTGGAAGTTGCGAGACTTTCTCGTAGGCTAAGCCGATATCCTCAGTTCGAATATCAGGGCACCGGTTCAGAACACAGGCATTGTTTGCCCTCTCTTTTTTGCACGGCGACGGCGACCTATATGCAATGGAGGCCGATGTCTGTCGCTTGGCCATGTCCAACATCAGATGAAGCCATGACAATCTCAGGAACCCGCCATTGCCTCCTTCCCTGTTCACCAGCCTTACCGATGAAGCAGCGATCGCTTTCGACAACGTTGCGGACCGCGCCGCCAATCTCGTCCACCCGACAATCCGTCTGGGCGTAACCGGCCTGTCGCGCGCCGGAAAGACGGTCTTCATCTCCTCGCTGGTCCACAATATCCTGCACGGCGGACGCTTGCCACTGTTCGAGCCCATTCGCTCGGGCCGCATCGCCAGCGCCAAGCTGGAAGAACAACCGGACGATGCCGTGCCGCGGTTCCAGTACGAGGACCACATCCGTGCATTGATCAAGGAGCGCGTCTGGCCGGATTCGACACGGGCAATTTCCGAACTCCGCTTGACCATAGAATACAAGAGCGCCAGCACTTGGAACCGCCTTCTGTCGGCGGGCAGACTGTCGATCGACATCGTCGACTACCCGGGGGAATGGCTGCTCGACCTTCCGTTGCTGCAGCAGGATTACCGCCAATTCTCCGAAGCGACGGCAAGTCTTGCGACAACCGGGGTGCGCGCGGAACTGTCACGTCAATGGCGGGAACTGGCAGCGTCTACCGACCCCCATGCGCCCGCCGACGAAATGGTGGCGCGTCGGCTGTCGGAGAGCTTCACGACCTATCTGCGCCTGTGCAAATCGGACGAGCGATCGCTGTCGACGCTGCCGCCCGGCCGCTTCCTTATGCCCGGCGACCTGGAAGGTTCCCCGGCCCTGACTTTCGCGCCGTTGCCAGTTCTCGCCGAATGCAAGGCACCGAAAGGATCACTTCAGGCGATGATGGAACGGCGTTACGAGGCCTACAAGGCCTTGGTCGTCAAACCATTCTTCCGCGAGCATTTCGCCCGTCTCGATCGACAGATTGTGCTGGTCGATGCGCTGCAGGCCATCAATCGCGGCCCGGAAGCGGTCCAGGATCTCGAGCGGGCGCTGGGCGATGTACTCGCCTGCTTCCGCGCTGGTTCCAACAATATCCTGACCTCGCTGATCCGCCGACGCATAGACCGCGTGCTGGTTGCAGCCACCAAGGCGGACCATCTGCACCACGAAAGCCACGACCGGCTGGAAACCTTGACCCGTCGACTGGTGGACAGGGCGATCCAGACCATCGGGATGAGCGGCGCGGGTATCGAGGTGATGGCGCTTGCGTCCGTGCGTGCGACCAGAGAGGCCAATGTCAAACGGGACGGCCATGATCTTCCGGTCATCGTTGGCACCCCCATGGACGGCGAACGGATCGGCAGCGAAACCTTCGACGGCGAGCGCAAGACTGCCGTTTTCCCGGGAGACCTTCCGGAGGATCCAGAAGCCTTTTTCCGCTCGATCGACGCCGGCGAGGCGATGACGGACCTGCCGGACCTTGGCATTGTCCGCTTCCGTCCTCCGCATCTTGAGGAAACCGGCGGTGGCATCATGCTGTCCGTTCCTCATATCCGCCTCGATCGCGCCATGCAGTTCCTGCTCGGAGACCGCCTCGCATGACCAAGCCCCCGTCATCCTCCGCACCTGGCTCCGGCCAAGACAAAGGCAACCGGCGGCGGCCGGCCGCCTTTTCCATAGAAGCCGAGCCATCAGTGGCTGTGCCGCGCCCGTCGACACCCCGTCAGCCGCAAAGCTTTTCCCATGACGTGGTGATCGTGCCGGACGAGGAGGATCCTTTCCTCGGCGCAGCATCTCCCGTCGACGACATTCCCTTGGCAACGCCGAGGCGACGTGGTTTCTCTTTTGCCCGGCTTGCCGCCGGCGCCTTCGGCATCCTTGTCTCGCTGGCCCTCGGCCTCTGGGTCGATGGACTGATTCGCGATCTTTTCGCCCGGTCCGACTGGCTCGGCTCTGTCGCGGTCGGCGTGCTTGTCGTGGGTCTGCTCGCTCTGGCAATTGCCATCGGTCGCGAAGTGGCCGGCCTCTACAGGTTGGAGGCTGTCCAATCGCTGAAGGCGGATGCGGAGCTTGCCAGCGCCGATCGCAGGCGGCCCGCAGCCCTGGCCGTCGTCAAGCGCCTGAGCAGGCTTGTGTGCCATCGCCCCGAAACGGCCCGTGGCCAGAAGGTGATGACCGAGGTCGCGAATGATGTGATCGATGGACCGCAGCTTATCGAACTGGCTGAGCGCGAACTGCTGAGCCCGCTGGACATCAAGGCGAGAAACCTCATTCTCGGCGCCTCCAAACGTGTCTCGGTCGTGACGGCGGTAAGCCCGCGGGCACTGGTCGACCTCGGCTATGTGCTGTTCGAGGTCGTGCGGCTGGTCCGTGCGATGGCCGAACTTTATGGCGGAAGGCCCGGAAGCCTTGGAATGCTGCGCCTTCTGCGCGACGTCATCGCCCATCTGGCGGTCACCGGATCGATCGCTGTAGGCGACAGCCTGGTGCAGCAGGTGCTCGGTCACGGGCTTGCCTCGCGTCTTTCCGCCCGCCTTGGCGAGGGCGTGATCAACGGCCTGATGACCGCTCGTATCGGCATTGCCGCGATGGACCTCTGCCGTCCGCTGCCATTCAGGGCATTGAAGCGGCCGGGTATTGGCGACTTCATCGGCGACCTGACACCATCATTGAACGGCAAGCCAGACGGCGGGAACAACTGAGTCTTATGGGCAACACCCGTTGGACAACCCGTGTTTTGCCGATTGCGGCAGACGCCATTTAAGGTTAATTGCAAGGATGCATTAACCAATACCGCGCTAAATTGACTGCGGGTTTTCTGGTTTCTCGTACCAAGGTAAATCGATGTCTTCTCGCATCTTCTCGTCGCTCGGCCGCAGTGCCGTCATCCTGGCTGTTGCCGCAATTTTGCCCGCCACCGCTGCGGACGCGGCATCGCGTGACAAGCGCTTCTTCGAACAGGTCGCTGGCGTCTGGAAAGGTCCGGGCGAAATTGTTGCCGGCAAATACAAGGGCACCAAGTTCACCTGTAACCTGACCGGACTGTCGGCAGACGGCAAGGAACCCGGCATGAAGCTCGACGGCACCTGCCGCGTCGGTGTGTTCAGTCAGCCGATGTCCGCATTCATTTCCCAGGCCGGAAGCACTTACAAGGGTCAGTTCCTTGACGGCGCAGAAGGCAAGGGCATGGATATCGTCTCCGGAACAGTAACCGGCAACCGCGCCGTTATGGGCATCAACCGCAAGAAGCTGAATGGCGCGATGGTCGCCCGTATCGAAAAAGACGATGCGATGAACATCACAATCTCGGTCAAGGTCGAGGATCGCCTGATCCCGGTCATCGGCTTGAAACTGAACCGCCAGGCCGATGCCATGGCTGTTACCGCGACCACGGAATAAACGCTCGGCAGAGCGCCGAAGACGCATTCACCAGGATCAACCGCGCCACCAGGCGCGGTTTTCATTTGCGACATCAATGCCGGCACGATCAGTGTCGCTCAGCCAGTCAGCAACCGCCCTCCCCCTGACCACGAGATCCGGAGCGATATCGGCGAGCGGCATTAGCACGAAACCGCGTTCTGTCATCCGCGGATGCGGGATCTTCAAATGCTCGCCGTCGACGACACAATCGTCATAGGTCAGGATATCGATATCGATGGTGCGCGGTCCCCAGCGTTCGATACGGACGCGCTTCATCTCGCGTTCAATGTCAAGGCACGCGGCCAGGAGCGGTTCCGGCGCGAGCGTGGTCTCGATTGCGGCACAACTGTTGTAGAAATCCGCTTGGTCGACCTTGCCCCAGGGAGGCGTTCTGTAGAGCCGAGAAACGCCAATGACACGACAATCGTCGCGACTATCCAGACGGCGCAGAGCCGCGGCCATGGCAGACACGGGATCACCGATATTGCCACCAAGCCCAAGCGTCGCCTGATGCCAGCCAAACTTACCGGAATTGTTCAACGCTCACCTGTACATAGTCGAGAATGCCCGCAATCGGCGCGCTGGGTTTACGCACCGTGATCCGCGTCCGCACGATCTCCGGAAAGCGCTCCAGTAGGGCCTTTGCGATCGCCAGACACAGCGCTTCGATCAGCATGACTCGGGTGCCGGTCACGATCCGTTCGATGACGTCGAAGGCAATACCATAATGCACGGTCCCCTCTAGCCGGTCCTGCGCTGCGGCCTCGCCAGCATCCACGTCGAATTCAGCATCGACATAGAACCTCTGACCAAGCACACCTTCTTCGGGAAAGACGCCATGATGGGCAAAGAAGGCACAGTTTTTCAGGGTAATGGTGAAAATAGCACTCATGGCTTCATTCCTTCGGCAAGTCGCCTTTGTGCCGCAAGCATTGCATCGGCAACGACCAGGGCGTCGCGGTTGATCGCGACATTATGGACCCTGAATACGGCCGCCCCCTTCAGACGCAGGGCAACCGTGGTCGCAGCGGTCGCCACGTCCCGTTCCGCCGCGTCTCGTCCGCTGAGCGTTCCCAGAAATCGCTTTCGCGATGTGCCAACAAGAAGGGGCAGACCGAACTGATGTAGCTCCTCGAAACGCACCATCAGGTCGACATTGTCCTCGACCGTTTCCTTGGAGAAACCAAAGCCGGGATCGAGCGTGATCGCATTCGGCTGAACGCCCGCAATCCGCGCGATTTCGAGAGAATGACGCAGAAAAAACACTTGGTCATCGATGACGTCGGCCAGTTTCTCCCGTCCGCGCCCCGTATGCATGATGCAAAGGCCCGCGAGGGTATCCGCGGCAACCGATGCAATCTCCGGCTCGCGTTGCAAGCCGTGCACGTCATTGATGATATGGGCACCGGCAGCGATAGCCGCACGGGCGGTCGATGCGCGGTAGGTATCGATCGAGATCAGCGCACCGGTGCGGGCAACCAGCGCCTCGATCACCGGGACCACACGCGCCAATTCCTCTGCCGGCGTCACCTGCGCCGCGCCCGGCCTTGTCGATTCACCGCCGATATCGAGAATATCGGCGCCAGCCTCAAGGCAGGCGAGCGCGTAGGAAATCGCCCTGTCGGTTGTGTCATGCAGTCCGCCGTCGGAAAACGAATCCGGTGTTACATTGATGATCGCCATCAACGCGCCACGCTCGGTCAGGTCGATCTCGCGACCATGGGCAACGTGCCAGATGCTTCGATTGCCGGTGGTCACGTTCATCTGTCCTCTCGACGGAAAACCGCGAAGCTGCAATAGTGCTCGCGGCTTGGCTATGCCCCATGGGCGCGGCGAATTCAACATTGCGGATGAGAAGATTGCGGAAAACGATAATGTCAAATGCTTGCCGTTTTTGGCCAGCCGCAGCCACTGCAGCGCTCCTTTCGATCTCGGCCGGAACCGCACACTCCGAGACGATCGTTCGTAAATCGACCAGCTATTTCCAGATCGGCGGTAGAACCGCTGCCGAAATCGATGACGAACTGACGCGCAAGGGACCGATGACGCAGATGACGGGAAACCGCCATCCTGGCGCCACCCAGATCCGCTTCGGTGGCGACCTCACCTATATACGCAAGGGCGAGCGCTGCGCCATCGAGGATGCACGCGTCACACTCGACACCAAAATCATCCTGCCGCGCTGGAAGAACCGAAAACGCGCCACGACGGAACTCGCTTTCATCTGGGATGCATTGGCAGCAGACATAAAGCGCCACGAGGAACGGCATGCGGAGATTGCCCGCCAATACGCCCGCAATCTGGAAAAAGCTCTGAAGCGAATACCGGCCCAGGATGATTGCGATAAAATGCAGGACAAGGTCGCAGAAGTAACCGATCGCCTGACCATCGCCCATGACGAGGCACAAATGACGTTCGATCGGATCGAGGCCAAGAACTTCCAAAACAGGATGGCCCGCATCCTCCGCTACAAAAGCGGACGGGAAAGCGACAACTAGGCTTTCTAGCGGAAATAACCCGCGAAAAATTACAGTTACCTAATGCAGCAATGCCACATCTTGCCCCAAACTTGCGGGCACACCTGTGAATAACCGGCTATTTCTCGGCGTGGCACTTGATAAGAATCTGAAATATACCTGTCATCATCAAACGTTGTTTAAGCGTTTATCCGATTTCCAGTTCTCCCGGCGCGTCCTGGTGCCACAGGTGTTTCCTCCCTCGCCTGCTTGGCGATGCGCCCCCTTGCCCCGCTCCTCGCCCTGCGAGAGCGGGGCTTTTTTTGGGCTATCCGAGGGAGACATGTAATCAGCCCTGGCGTTCCGGAACGTGAACCACAAGGCCGTCGAAGGCAGCGACGACCTTGATCTGACAGCTCAATCTTGAACTCGGCTTCACGTCGACGGCGAAGTCAAGCATGTCTTCTTCCATTGCCGAAGGCGCCCCGACCTTATCTGTCCATGCGTCATCGACATAAACGTGACAGGTGGCACAAGCGCAGGCGCCGCCACATTCCGCGTCGATCCCCGGGACGGAATTGCGCACGGCATTTTCCATGACCGTCGAGCCTTCGGCGGCTGCGATATCGAAGCGGGTGCCGTCAAACGCAATGATGCTGATATTTGCCATGTAGTGTGTGTCCATGCTTCGCCAAAAAAATCCGCGAAGTCATCCAACAAATCGAAACACCAGTCAACACGAAGCGACCGTGACAAATGTCACCGGACCGCCATTGTGGCGCCTTTCCCCTAGCGGGCAAGCTTCAGAATGAAGTGTTCGGCTTCAAGAACAGCGGCGCTGACGGACGCGATCGAATCGGCGGTCGCACCCTTGGTCTCGATCAGGTCAGCTGCGCCGGCAACCCTGAGGGCTCCAACGGCCATCGCTGCATTTCTCAACCGCTGTGCGGCCGCCCTGACCTGCAAACCGTCGCCATGGCTTGAGAGAGCCTGGAGACAGCCGCGTGCCTGCCGGGCGAACATCTGCAGGATCTCGATTTCCAGCGCCCTGTCGCCCTTGGTCTGTGTGGCCAGGTGGACGAGATCAACCGGACGCTGCTGGGACGGGCAAAGACCGCCGAAGTTTTCCGGAGATTCGAATGCGACATTGACGGCTGCCATAGCCAAAATCCTTCTTTTCTTGTTATTTCTGGTCGCCAATCTGAATGGCGGCCGTGGCAATTGCGTTAAAACGGGACCCGTTGGCGCCAAAAACTTCGCGCTATGGTTAACGCGCGTTAAACCCCGGCACACATTGGCTTTTCACGCCCTCCATTGATTTAAATATTGTTAACAACCGAAAACCGCATTAACCCCCGTCCGGGCCATTAATTGTATCGGAAGCCCGAATGTGTCACTACGATACGGTTGAATGGGCTAAAGGCTGAAATCTTTGCCCCAATGTCGGATAGTGCTAAAACTCATCGCGAATGTGGTGATTGCCAGCGCTTCGACGATGAGATCCAAAGGGGTCTTCGGCTGGCGTGGCGGCAGACGGGGATCCTGAAGTAAGGCAGTCAGACCAGGCTCGAACGCAGGCGGCGGAGAGACCTTGGATCGAACTGCCGAGAGTAGCGGTAACGAGGCGTAACCCTATGGCGAACAAGAAGTCCGACTCTATTGATGAGAGCGCTTTTCAAGCTCTTGAGGCGGCCCTGAGCATTGATTTCGACAATGAGGCGCCGGCGACTAAACCCGTCCGACCGGCGGCACGCGCATCGGAGAGCCCCGTGTCTGAACCCGTTCAAAATCCTGCATCGGCGAAGAAGCCACAGGAGCGCCGTGCCGTTCGCACCAGCGAGCTTGCTCCAGAGCCTGCCCCCAAGGCCCCGGCCTTTGCCCCGGCCAATGACACGTCGCGCCGCACGCCCGCCGCTATCCTGAAGTCGCTGGACGGCGCATCGCTGCCGACGGCTCTGCGCAATGCCACCATCATTTCGGCTCTATGGGTCCTTGGCGCAGTCGGACTGACACAACTTCTTTATGGCACGCAGATGTGGCAGTCGCCGACGGTTGCCGACATCGTCGCAATGCCGGGCGTCGTCGCAATCTTTGTTGGCACCATTGTGCCGATCATGCTGTTTTTCGCCTTTTCCATCATGATGGCGCGTGCCCATGATCTGCGCAATGCAGCAAGATCCATGGCCGAAGTGGCTCTGCGACTGTCGGAGCCGGAAACCATCGCCTCCGAGCGTATCATGACCGTCGGCCAGGCTGTCCGCCGTGAAGTCTCTGCCATGAACGAGGGCATCGAACGCACGATCGCCCGCGCGACGGAACTTGAAACGCTGGTGCATTCCGAAGTCACGGCGCTTGAGCGCAGCTACACCGACAACGAACTGCGTGTACGCGGCCTCGTGCACGAATTGGGCGCCGAGCGCGACGCAATCGTCAATCACGCCGAGCGCATCCGCTCGTCGATCATTGGTGCGCATGACCAGTTGAAGGAAGAACTGTCGCTGGCGACGGAAGAAATCTCCGTACGCCTGCAGACATCGGGCGAAGCTTTCGCCTCGATGATCGACACGCGCGCAGCGACGCTGACCGAGAGGTCCGATGCAGCGGTGACGGCACTCGGCTCGCTTCTCACCCACAAGACAGAGAACATGGTCCAGACGCTTGCGGCGTCAGGCATCTCTCTGGCTTCGGAATTCGACGCACAGCTCGCCAATCTGTCTTCCACTCTGGGCGAACGTGGCCGCGAATTGCTTGGCCAGTTCGAGACCCGCGCCTCGACGCTAGATGCCAACACAGAAAAACTGAACGCAGCGCTCAACGAGCGTGCGCGCCAGCTCAACGAGACGCTTGTTGAGCGGACCCGCGATATTGCCGAGACCTTGAAGGGCGGCGAGCACACCATCACCTCATCCTTGGACGACGTACTCGCCAAGCTCAACGGGTCGCTCGACGAGCGCGGCCGGTCCTTTAGCCAGAGCATGAAGTCGGCCGCTGACGACGCGATCGTCGATCTGGACCTGCGTTCGGGCCTGTTTGAGGATCGATTCCAGACAACCATCGGCCAGATCAACGCAACGTTCGACAGCCGTGTCGCCGAATTCTCCAGCGCATTCGACCAACGTGCCGGCACCCTCGACAACAAGCTGATGGAAAGCCTTGCCCGGATCAACGAAACCGTGACCGGCGGTTCTGAATCGATCGATGGCATTTTGACCTCGAGCATCGAGCGCTTGGGCTCCACTCTGGCAGACCAGTCTTTCGCCTATGCCGCGACACTCGGAACCGGCCAGGAAATGATCGACAGCGCTCTTGCCGGCCGCGCCCAGGAAATTGCCGACGCCATGTCTGCCAGGGCAGCGGCACTAACCTTGAGCCTGGAAACCGCACAGAAACGGATCGATCAGGTCATGGAAGAGCGCGGCGGCGCACTCTACTCTGCCCTTGCAGACAACCAGACACGCTTTGACGAAACACTGACCACACGGTCGGAACTCATCATCAATGCATTGAACAGCAATCAGGATCGCTTTGCCGATACGTTGGAGAGCAAGAGCCGCGACATCGCGCAGACGCTTGAAACGCAGAGCCTGACCATCGTGCAGACGGTCGAGGCTGCCAGCCGCGACATTGCGGACACACTCGGCACCAAGAGCCTGGAACTCGATATCGCGCTCAGCACAGGCAGTCAGCATCTGGCCGAAACACTGGAGATCAAGGGTCGCGACATCGCCGAAACTCTGGGATCGCAAAGCCAGCAGATTGCCCAGTCCATCGATGCGGCGAGCCGTGACATTGCCGATTCGCTTGCCACGAGGAGCCTCGAACTGGACCTGGCGTTGAGCACACGCAGCCAGGACATAGCCGAGACACTCTCCATGGGACAGCGCAGCCTGGAAGATGCGCTGTCCAGGCGCACGGTGGATATCGTCGACACGGTTGCCGATGCCGATCGGCGTATCGAGGCCGCATTCGCCGAAAAGGCAGAGGCGATCCGTAGCGCGTATGGCGACAACCAGGAAAAGCTCGATCTATCTCTCGCTGGCCACACGGCCTATCTCGCATCGACGCTCGAGGATGCCGCCGGCACGCTCGAGCAGACGATCGGCCAGAACTCGGGCCGTATTATCGAGGCGCTGTCCGACGGCCAACGCCGCCTTGACGAAACACTGTCCGAGCGCGCATCCAGCATCATCGACACCGTCGCCGATGCCGACCGCCGTATCGATGCCGCATTCGCCGAGAAGGTTGACGCGATCCGCAACGCCTATGGTGACAACCACGAAAAGCTCGATCTTTCTCTGGCTGGCCACACGGCCTATCTCGCCTCCACGCTGGAAGACGCCAGCAGCACCTTGGAACTGACGCTGAGCCAGAATTCCGGTCGCATCGTCGAGGCCATGTCCCACGGCCAGCGGCGCCTGGAAGAAACCTTGACCGAACGCGCCTCCGGGATCATCGACGCAGTCGCCGATGCTGACCGGCGCATTGATGCGGCGTTCGCCGAAAAGGCGGAATCGGTCCGCAGCGCCTATGGCGAAAGCCAGCAGCGGCTCGACCTGTCGCTCGCCGGCCACACCGCGTACCTCGCTTCCGCACTGGAAGATGCCGGTGGTGAAATGGAGCGGACCCTGGGACGCCACTCGAGCTACATCACCGAGACACTGTCGAGCGGCATCACGGACATTGACGGCAAGCTGGCTGGCACCGGCGAACACCTGCGGACCACGCTGGAAGGTGCAAACAACGAATTGTCGCAAACGCTCAGCCACAATACCAACCGGATCGCCGACACGATTGCATCGGGCGTGAGTCAGATCGACACCAGGCTGGTGGACACGCATGAGCGCATCCGCGCCACCCTGGACGATCGTACGAACGCAATTTCCACGACGTTGCGCGACGCGCAGGGCGACTTGGAAAACAGCTTGGTCGAACACTCGACCTCTCTCGGTGCATCGCTGGCCGCATCGGCCGGCATGCTGGAAATGAGCCTTGAAGACCACGAGGGCACGCTGCGGCGTGCCATTGATGACAGCAGCAAGGCGCTCGACGAACGCCTGCGCGGAACCGCAGGCTCCTTGACGTCCCAGATCCGCGACGCGGCCGGCGACATCACACGCTCCGCCCAGGAATTTTCCGGTGTTGTGGAGCAATCCGTCAGCGGCATGACCACGCGCCTGGACGAAACCAGCACCCGGATCGAACTCAGCCTCGGTACACTGGAAGACCGCCTTCGCAACGGCCTTGACGGCGTGGACGCCCGGGTCAACGATGCCGGCGAAAAATTTGCGGCCCGCCTCGATGAGAAGGTCACCGCAATTGAGCGCGTCGGCAGCGAAGCCAGCACCCGCGTTGCCCAGATCCTCGACGACGGAACCGCCAAGGTCGCAGAAACCTTCGAAGGCCGAACCGCCCAGATCGACGAACGGCTGTCGACCATGGACCGCGCGCTCAACATTGGTCTTGAAAACGTCAACCGCACGATCGAAGGCAAGGCCGCAGGTCTCGCCGCCGCCCTGCGCGGTGCCGTTGCCGACGCCGCCCGCGATCTCGACACCGAAGCACAGCGCTCGGTGGACCGCCTGACAGCTTCGAGCACGCAATTTGCCGAACAGATCGGTGAACGCAGTGCCGAATTGAGCCGCACCGTCGAGGAACAGTCGCAGGATCTGACCCGGCGCATCGAAGACACCCAGAGCCGCCTTGCGGGTCAGGCAGCAGCCGTTGCCCAGACCTTCTCCCAGGCGGGCGATGCGATCAGCAACAAGGTCTCGCAGGCAGAGGCCCTGGTCAGTGCGCAGGTCGCCAACCTCTCCGGCACCCTGGCGGATGTCGGCTCGACACTGGAGGGCCGTACCGCCGCCATCCGCGAAGCTATTGCCGGAAACACCCAGGAACTGGCCATCACCATGGACGCCGTCGATAAGGCGCTGGAGGCACGCGGCAACACCATTCGTTCGGTTCTCGACGACCGGACCCGCGAACTGAACTCGATGCTGTCGAGCCGCTCCGCGGAACTGTCGCGCCTGATCGACGAAAAGGCCGGTCCGATGATCGCGACCTATGCCCAGACCGGACGCGCTGCTGCCGAACAGATCACCGCGGCGGCGGAACAGAGTGCTGAACGCCTGCGTACAGAGAATGCGACCGTACTCGGCGCAATTACCGACCGTGCCGACCGCGCCGCAGCAACTCTGAGTGCCGCAGAAAACTCGATCGTTGCCAATGCCTCGCAGCTTATCGAGCGGCTCGGCGAAAGCAATTCCGGTATCTCGACCATCGTTGAACAGGCGGTTCAGAGCATCGGTTCGCTCGATAGCCGCTTGGGTGCCACGGCGGCGCGTTTCCACGAGACCGCAGGCAAGGCGACGGATATTCTCTCCACCTCCAACCGCCTTCTCGATGGACAGCTCGAGCGCCTGACAGTCGTCTCGACCGAGACGCTCGGCCAGGTTTCGTCGATCGTCGGCCGCTTCGGCGAGCATACCAAGGTGCTGGGCAAGGCATCCGAACTTCTCTCCGCCGCGCAGTCCAATCTGGTCGGCACGCTGGAAGAACGCCAGCAGGCCCTGCGCGAGCTTTCGATCGGCCTGGTCAAGCGCTCGGAAGAAATTGAAAACACTATGCAGAGCCTCGGCAAGATGGTCGAAACCGCCTTCGACCGCGCCGAACAGCGATCGGGCCAGATGGCGGGCAACCTGCGCCAGAGTGTCCAGGCGTCCTTCACCGACATCGGCCAGATCCTTGGTGAGACGGAAAAGCGCGCCCAGTCGACGGCAGCCAATATGCGAGAGAGCGTTCAGGCCTCCTTCGCCGACATCGGACAGGTGCTTGGGGAGACGGAAAAGAAGGCACAGGTCACCGCGAGCAACATGCGCAATGCCTTGCTCTCCGCCGAACAGGAGGCACAGGTCTCCATCGACAAGACGCTGACCGAAGCCGAGAAGCGTTCGGGCGAGCTTGCGAACCGTCTACGCGGCGGCCTCGCTGTTTCCCTGAACGACATTGACCACCTGCTCGGAGAAGCCGGCCGTAAGTCGGAAGGTGCCGCGGTAGCCCTTCGCGAAGCCATGCAGCAGGCAGTGACCGACGCCGTCGCCCGCTTTGCCGGCGCCACCGACGAAATCCGTCGCTCAGCCACCGACATCCGCAAGGAACTGGACCTGACCCGCAACGAGTTGAAGCGCGGTGCGTTCGATCTGCCCGAAGAGGCCAAGGAAAGCGCTGCCGCCATGCGCCGCGCCGTGGCCGAACAGATCAAGGCACTGCAGGACATTTCCCAGCTTGTCGGCCGTACCAGCCAGACGCTGGAAATCTCCGAGCCCGTCGCCCGTCGCCTGGCAGAGGCCCAGCCGGAACCGGTTCGCCGCGCCCCTGCCGCAGCACCCGCCCCTGCTCCCGCACCTCAAGCCCAGCCGGCTGCTCGCCCCGTCGAGAATTTCGGCCTGCGCGGCAGCTTGGAGCTTGGCGAAGGCTACAGCCAGCCGGCGAGCCGCGTCGAAGGCGGTGGCTGGATCAGCGACCTGCTGCGCGGCGCCTCGCGCGATGAGACGGCAGCAGCGGCCGCACCTGCGCCGGCACGCCCAGCCCCGGCCCGTCCGGCACAGGACGCTCCGGCAGCTGCACCGCGCCAGGCCGACAGCCGCAACCCGCGCCATATGGTGGAATCACTGAATTCGCTTTCGGTCGATATCGCCCGCGCCATCGACCATGATGCCTCGGTCGAACTCTGGCGTCGTTACCAGCGCGGCGAGCGTGACGTGTTCACCCGCCGCCTCTACACGCTGAAGGGTCAGCAGACCTTCGACGAGATCAAGCGCAAGTATGACCGCGAGCCCGAGTTCCGCGTCGCTGTCGATCGCTACATCGCCGATTTCGAAAAGCTTCTGGCCGATGTTGCACGCACCGATCGCGACAAGAGCGTGACCCAGTCCTACCTCACCTCGGACACCGGCAAGGTTTACACCATGCTCGCTCACGCGGCCGGTCGCTTCAGCTGACCGGCCAGCAAGAGCCGGACGAACCACAAAACGCAGACAAACAAAAGCCCCGGATCTCAACAGGATCCGGGGCTTTTCAGACTCAATCTATGAACAATCAGATGGCGGTCAGCGCCCAGGTGACGATCTGAGCCGTTACGGATCCGAAGGCCTTGTCCATTGCCGTGACATAGGCCTCGTTGCTCGTTCCCGCCGCGCGCGCTTCTGCCCTGAAGACCTTCTGGGCAACGACCGTTCCATTGCGATCATTGAGCAGCTTGGCCGAAATCTCGACGACACCGCGATCTCCGCCGACGGTCGCCACTTCAAATGCGCGCACATCGGTGATCAACTGATAATCGATGGCAAGGCCCTGCCCCGGCTTGCCGACACCACCCAGACGGCCGGTGTCCTCAAATGCTTCCACCAGCTTTGACTGGACCATGCGCGTCAGCTTGTCGCTCCACTGCGACTTGGACAGATAGCGAATCTCGGAATTGGACACGCGCACCAGGATCTGCTCGCTGTCGACCGCCTTGAGCGCCGTGGGATCGGCGATGAGCAATTGCCTGTTCTTGGCTGAAGCATTCGTTGAAACGACAGCGCTTGCCGAGAGATCGAAGGTATCGTTTGGCGCCTTGGAAGCACATCCCGATAGGCCGACAAGCAGCATCGGCAAGAACACCGCGCCGCGCATCAGCGCACGCCTGTGGCGCACCGCGCCTCCCAAACAGGACATCGTCATGCTGTCATATTCCCTGCGGTTTCGGTCCGTCATCGGCGAGTCCGTCCATCATATTGCTTGATCGTTTCACCGCCGAAGATCAATCGCTGCGGGTCGTTGTCGAAATTGGTAATCGCGTCGTTCAAACCGCGGACGGTCTGGCGCGTATCGTTGACCAGTGTCTGGATGTCACGCAAGCCGGTGCTGGAGAAGCGCTGCAGGTTCTCCGCAATCGGTCCGATCCGGGCATTGAGGTTTTCAGCCGTCAGACGGATCTGCTCCAGCGTCTTGCGCGCTTCGGCACTCAGCGAATTGGTGTCGTCGGAACCGAGGAAGCTGTCGACCTTCTTCAGGATGCCGTCCACCTGCGCGGAAGCATTGTTCAGACGATTGGCGAGTTGGGTAAAGTCGTCGATCGCCTTGTTGATATCATCCTTGCGACCGGTGATGCTGACCGAAAGATCCTTGAAGCCGGCAATCGCGGTGCGCGCATCAGCCGATGCCACGGAGACATCGTCCACGACCTTACCGACCTTCTGGCTATCGATGGCGTCAACCAGCTTGGACACCTTTTGCAGGGTCATGTCGGCATTGTTGCCGAAGCGCTGGAAGGTCTCTGCCGTTTGCCGGAAGCTGTCGATGGCCGGACCCACCCGATCTGCTGCGCTGGCAATATTCGCTGTCGCACGCTCGGTATTGCTCAGGATCTTGTCGATCTTCTCCGAATTCAGCGCCTTGAACAGGTCTTCGGCCGCACCGAGGGTCGAATCCAGGCGCCCGGAAAGGCCCGACACGGAATCGGACAATGCACTGACGCTTTTCAGGAACTGATCGATACCCTTGGCATTGTCGGCCAGCGATTTGGAGAACACCTCGGCATTCTTCACCGTATTGGTCAGAGGCGCGCGCGCATCGCCGATAAAGCCCTGCAAATCACCAATGGCATCATTGGCGCGCTGAAGGATCTTGTCAGCGGTGGAAAGCAGGTTTGTCACGCTCGACTGATCGGCCATCAGAACCGCTGGCTCCCCGTTCGCCATTGCCTTGGCAAGGATGTTTTCCTTGTCGTCGGCTGTCCCGCCTGAAAGCTCGATATAGGCAGCCCCTGTCAGACCCTGGATTTCCAGAACCGCTTTGGTGGAGGACGTCACGGGAGCATCGGCGCGCACTTCCGTAAACGCCACCGAGAACTGCGGGTCGTCATTGTCGATATAGAGATTGCGGACTGAACCCACGGCAATGCCGTTGAAGCGCACCGGCGAGCCGATGCTCAAGCCATTGGCTGAGCCTGGGATGCGAATGGCAAGCGGCGCAACCGGGCCGCCTCTGCCATACTCCGCCATCCAGTAGACGAAGCCGAAGGCAGCGCCGATGACCAGCAGGGTGAAAAAGCCGACGAGGGCATAGTTGGCTTTGGTTTCCATGTGTCAGTCACTCTACCGGATTCACGCCGGACGATTCCGGCCGAGGAATGGAGCGGGCTCGTTTGCCCTTGAAATAGGATTGCACCCATGGATCATCACAGGCGAGCATGTCTTCGAGTGTGCCTTCGACCAGAACCTTCTTCTGACCCAGCACGGCGATACGGTCGCAGACGGAGAACAGGCTGTCGAGATCGTGGGTGACCATATAGACGGTCAATCCAAGGGTATCGCGCAACCGAGCGATCAGATCGTCAAATTCAGCAGCACCGATCGGGTCAAGCCCGGACGTCGGCTCGTCGAGAAAGACGAGATCCGGATCGAGGGCGAGCGCCCGCGCAAGCGCTGCGCGCTTGATCATGCCACCCGACAGTTCCGAAGGGTATTTGTCGGCGGCATCCGGATGGAGACCGACAAGTTCGATCTTCAGATAGGCGAGCTCATCCATCAGCCATTGCGGCAGATCCAGGTATTCGCGCATCGGCAATTGAATGTTCTCCTTGACGGTCAAGGCAGAAAATAGGGCGCCATGCTGAAAAAGCACGCCAAGCCGCGTATCGAGCATCGTGCGCTCGCGCTCGTCGACCTCGTCATAGTCGGCACCAAGGATCTCGATCTTGCCGGAGCGGCGCGGCAGCAACCGGAGCACGGTGCGCATCAGTACGGATTTACCGGCGCCGGACGCGCCGACGAAACCGAGGATCTCACCGCGATAGATGTCGAGATCCAGTTTGTCGAGCACGACATTGTCGCCGAAGGCAACGGTCAGTTCTTTGACGGAAAGGATCGTTTCCCGGTCTTTTGCCTGCCGGATGTCTGCCTGCCGGACTTCTGTCTGCCGGATTTCTTTCTGTTTGCCTGTCTGGTCTTCCATGCGCGTCCTCAAAAATCGATGGCCGCGTAGAATATGGCAAACAGCCCATCCACGAGAATGACGACAAAGATGGATTTGACCACGGCGGCGGTGACATGCCGGCCAAGCGATTCCGCGCTACCGCCAACTTTCATGCCTTCGACTGCAGCGACGATACCGATAATCAGGGCCATGAACGGAGCCTTGATCATGCCCGAAGCAAGGGTCGAGTAATCGACGGCATCATGCAATCGAGTAATGAAGACATCGAACGTGATGCCCGAATAAGCCCAGGCGACCACTGCTGCGCCGTAAAGTGCAGAAAAGTTGGCGACAATGGTCAGCAATGGCAACGCGATAGTCAGTGCGACGAGGCGCGGAAAAACCAGCACGCCGATCGGGTTGAGGCCAATGACCTTCAACGCATCGATTTCCTCGCGCATTTTCATCGAACCGATTTCGGCTGTTATGGCGCTACCGGAACGGCCGGCAATCATGATCGCCGTCAACAACACGCCGATCTCGCGCAACTGTAGAATGCCGACAAGATCGACGACAAACACTTCGGCACCGAAATAACGGAGCTGGAAAGCACCCTGCTGCGCGATGATTGCGCCGATCAGGAACGACATCAGTATGATGATCGGCATGGCGCGAACGCCCATGTGGTCGAGCTGATTGACCACGGAGGCGGGCGAAACGCCACCGCCTCTCCCGAATTTCGTCTGGGCGCCGCGCACGGCAGAGCCGAGCACAAACATCATGGCGACGAAATCTTCCCAGAGGCTGACTGTCAGCATCCCCACGGGTGCGAAGATGGTTTCGAACAGGCTGCTGCGGCTGCTCTTCTTTTCCGGAGGCTGAACGCGGTCGGGCAGCGCATTGATCAGTTCACGCATCTCAGGCGTACCGCCCTCGATCGAAATGTCGCGCCCGTCAGCCTGCCGCTGCGCGACGAAACGCCGAACCAGCCAGGCGCCGGCTGTATCCATGCTGACAACACTGTCGAGATCCACGGTTTCGGCAACCCCGGACTTGTCATCCACAAGGCTGCCTGCGCTTTTGACCATGGCGCTGAGACTAGTATTTTTCCAGTTTCCGGCGAGCCGAATGACACGCCCACGCCCCTCCGGCAGGTCATCGATCGTGATACGCGCGATTTCAGGCTGAACCGAGTTCAAGGCTAAGACAACTTCCAAAATGACGGGCCACAACGAATCCCGTCCACGCAAATCCTACAAAATGGAAGTGCACTATAACCATCGCAAATGGCGATGTAATCCTTAACCGGGAATTAATCGCACACCATGGCTTTAATCTGGCTGGGCTGTCGCTTTCCAGCACCTGTCCGCTGCGCTCAGGCTGCGCGGACACCCTCTGCTTCGGCAATGTCAGCCAGCGCCGGCAACGAAATCGGAACCATCGGCGATGCGATTCGCTTGGAAGAAGCTGCTTCACCGATCTTGTGTGCCCAGGAAATCAACTCAAACCGGCCGTCGTGGTGTTCAACGATGGCGGTGCAGCTTTCCACCCAGTCACCCGTGTTGACATAGTGGATGCCATCGATGTCTTCCATGACCGCATGGTGAATATGGCCGCAGATAACGCCATCGACCTCGTTCCGGCGGGCTTCTTCGGCGACAACCTTCTGGAATTCGCCGATAAAATTGACGGCATGCTTGACCTGCAGTTTCGCCCAGGCCGAAAACGACCAATAAGGCATGCCCATACGGCGCCGGACGGCTGCAAGGAAAATGTTGATCGCGATCGCGGTGTCGTAGGCCCAATCGCCCAGATAGGCGAGCAGTCGGGCATTGCGCACGACAACGTCAAACTCGTCACCATGCAGGACGAGATACTTTTTCCCGTCGGCCGTCTCGTGGATCATGCGCTCAGCGACCTCGATACCGCCGAAATGGGTACCCGGAAAGCCGCGCAGGAATTCGTCGTGATTGCCGGGGATGTAGACGATCCGCGTGCCCTTGCGCGCCTTGCGCAACAGCTTCTGCACAACGTCGTTGCATTCCTGCGGCCAGTACCAACTGCGCTTCAACCGCCATCCATCAACGATGTCTCCGACCAGAATGATCGTCTCCGCCTCATGCAGGCGCAGGAAATCGAGCAGGAAATCGGTCTTGGCCGCTTTCGAGCCAAGATGTACATCCGAGATGAAAAGTGTCCTGAATTGGCGGATTTCGCTGGCTTCTTCCACGTCGCGGTCCTCTAGCACTCTTTATCAAGCGCTTAACCAGAGTCGTGTTTCAGGAAGATGACACAGTACCGAACAGCACACTTAGCGGCTACCACTTGCGGGCAATTCGTGTATTGAGGAACCCACACTTCCCCTTCAAGAAACTGCCGGTGAGCCGATGAATTCCCAGGACAAGAACAAGCCGCAAGCCTCCAACACCTCTGCGGACCTCGATGAGCAGGCGCTTTTCTATCATCGCTATCCGCGACCGGGGAAACTGGAAATCCAGGCGACCAAGCCGCTCGGCAACCAGCGTGATCTGGCGCTGGCCTATTCGCCAGGCGTCGCTGCACCTTGCCTTGCCATTCAGGAAAACCCCGCTGCCGCCGACGATTATACGGCGCGCTCAAACCTCGTTGCGGTGATCTCAAACGGGACCGCGGTTCTCGGTCTCGGCAATATCGGCCCTCTCGCCTCCAAGCCAGTGATGGAAGGCAAGGCGGTTCTGTTCAAGAAGTTTGCCGGCATCGATGTCTTCGACATTGAAATCGAAGCGCCGACGGTCAATGAGATGGTCTCGACGATTTCGGCCCTGGAGCCGACCTTCGGTGGCATCAACCTCGAAGACATCAAGGCTCCGGAGTGTTTCGAAGTCGAAGACCAGCTTCGCGCCAAGATGAACATTCCAGTCTTCCATGACGATCAGCACGGCACGGCGATCATCGTCGCGGCTGCGATCCTCAACGGCCTCGAACTCGCAGGAAAAAAGATCGAGGAGGTCAAGATCGTCGCCTCCGGCGCCGGCGCCGCAGCACTCGCCTGTCTCAATCTTCTCGTCATCCTTGGCGCCAAGCGCGAGAATATCTGGGTCCACGACATCGAAGGCCTGGTCTACAAGGGCCGTAATGAGCTCATGGACCCTTGGAAGGAAGTCTACGCCCAGGAAAGCGACAAGCGCGTGCTGGCCGACAGCATCCACGGCGCCGACGTCTTCCTCGGACTGTCTGCGGCAGGCGTACTGAAGCCTGAACTCCTGGTCCAGATGGCGCCGAACCCACTGATCATGGCGCTGGCCAATCCAAAGCCGGAAATCATGCCGGAAGAAGCGCGCGCAGCGCGCCCGGATGCGATGATCTGCACCGGCCGATCGGACTTCCCCAACCAGGTAAACAACGTTCTCTGCTTCCCCTATATCTTCCGGGGTGCACTCGACTGCGGCGCCACCACCATCAACGAAGAGATGAAGATGGCCGCCGTGCGTGCCATTGCAGCGCTGGCACGTGAGGAAGTCTCGGAAGTGGCCGCCAAGGCCTATTCAGGCGAGACCCCTACCTTCGGTTCCGACTACCTCATCCCCTCGCCGTTCGATCCACGCCTGATCCTGCGCATTGCCCCGGCTGTGGCCCGCGCCGCGGCCGACAGTGGTGTCGCGCGCCGTCCGATCAGCGACTACGATACCTATCTCGACCAGTTGAACCGCTTTGTCTTCCGCTCCGGCTTCGTGATGAAGCCGATCTTCGCAGCGGCAAAAATAGCCACCAAAAAACGCGTCATATTCGCAGAGGGCGAAGATGAGCGCGTCCTGCGCGCTGCCCAGGTCCTGCTTGAAGATGGCATCGGCGAACCAATCCTGATCGGTCGTCCACAAATCATCGAGACCCGCCTCAAGCGCTACGGCCTCCGCATCCGTCCGGGTGTCGACTTCCAATTGGTCAATCCGGAAGACGATCCGCGCTACCGCGACTATGTCGATGACTATTTTGCCATTGTCGGCCGCGCCGGTATCAACCCGGAAGCCGCCCGCACGATTGTCCGCACGAACACCACGGTAATCGGCGCACTTGCAGTGAAGCGCGGTGACGCCGATGCCTTGATCTGCGGAGTCGAAGGCCGTTTCGACCGCCATGTGCGTGACGTCCGGCTGATTATCGGCAAGCGCCCCGGCGTGCGCGACTTTTCAGGTCTCAGCCTGCTGATCTCGCAGCGTGGCGCGATCTTCTTTACCGACACCTTTGTCACCGACGACCCTTCGGCTGAAGAAATCGCGGAAATGACAAGGCTCGCCGCCGAGGAAATCCGGCGCTTCGGCATTGCCCCGAAAGCAGCCTTGTTGTCGCACTCCAATTTCGGTTCGCGCCCCTCGCCAAGCGCCACAAAGATGCGCAGTGCGCTCGGAATCTTGCGTCAGGAGGCACCCGAACTGGAGGTGGATGGCGAAATGCAGGGCGGATCGGCGCTGTCGGAAGCACTGCGCAAACGGGCCATGCCGGACAGTACGTTGACGGGCGAAGCCAACCTGCTCGTCTTCCCGAATCTCGATGCTGCCAACATCTCGCTTGGCATCATGCGCACCATGATGGATGCACTGCATGTCGGTCCTATCCTTCTGGGTGCCGCCATGCCGGCTCACGTCCTGTCAACCTCGGTGACGTCGCGCGGCGTCGTCAACATGGCGGCCCTGGCGGTCGTGGAGGCCTCGCAGCCGGCATAACGTCGTCGCCCGCCCCACCGCGGGACGACGGCCTTCAAGATTTTCGGCCGATTACCAGCGGCAAGGACAGATTGCCGCTGGACAATTCGCAGCAAGCCAAACCATCCTGAACCCTTGGTTTTTAGGGTTTTTTCCATGGCATCCGCGGAGGCCTATTTCGGACTGCGTGATTGGCTCGAGCAGGATCAGCGTGTCGAGCCTGCGTAATTTTTCAATCGCATGCGCCAGACGTATTCCCTCGTTCACCTGCTCTATTTCGACGGAATGATCGTTGACAGTCGCATTGTCGCCCACAGTATTTACCACACGCCGTTGGCAACTCTGAACAAGCTGACGAACAATCTGCGCGACACACTCCTGCTGGCCCCGCTGAGACATGCAGACTTGGCGGTTCAGCCATTCGATTGGCGGGATATCGCCCCCAAAACCCTGGCAGGGCAAAACCTCGCAAAACTTGCACGCCTACTTCGTCTGAACTCGGTCGCTGCGTGCTACCCCATGCTGTCTCACAATGGCCGAGCCGCTTTCCTCGTCATACAGGCCGATATGGAAGAGCGTGAGTGGACGCATCTGCGCCGGGTGCATGATCGCGACATTGCCGCCCTGGCTGTCAGCTTTCACGCAAAAATGCTGGCAAGCAAGCGCCCAGACGCATATCCACGGCATGCGCCTGACAGGCTCACACGGCGAGAGATTGAGACCTTGTCCTGGGTCGCAGCCGGCAAGAATTACTGGGAAATTGCTGTAATTCTCGGGATCACCGAGCGCACCGTGCGCTTTTTCATGTCCAATGCCCGCCGAAAACTCAACGTGATGACCAACCCGCAGGCAGTTGCCGAAGCGCTCTGGCGCAAGCTGATTGCGAATCCGCACGAGGCATCGGAACTGATTTAGCCCTTCTCCGATCTCATGGAATATTTGATTGCAGACGCGAAGCTGTCTCTACCGACAGTTTCATCGGTCGACTGCAATCGCCATCCTCGGCACTCCATTCAACTGAAGGAGTGACGAATGATCAGGATCATTAACGGCGCCAACCGCAAACGCTATTCGTCCGAAATCGACGCCATGCATCGCCTGCGCAAAACAGTCTTCCACGATCTCCTGAATTGGGACGTTGGCGTTCTCGGCGAGTGGGAAATTGATCACTACGACCAGGCCAATCCGATTTACGTGCTATCCTACGGGGACACCGGGCGTCTGCGGGGCGCTCTTCGCCTGCTGCCAACCCTTGGACCGAACATGCTCTACGATACGTTTCCCATCCTGCTGGGCGGGAGCCAAGAAATTCGCAGCGCAGCAATCTGGGAATCGAGCCGTTTCTGTATCGATCCGGAAATCTCGCAGGACCGCGCCAGCAACCAGGTCACCATTGCCGCAGCCGAATTGATGTGCGGCGTCGGAGAACTCGGATTGGCATCAGGACTGAGCCACATCGTAACCGTCACCGACATATTCCTGGAGCGCATGTTCAAGCGCATGGGCTGCCCGGGCACGCGTATTGCCGCCCCGCACAGGATCGGTTCCGTGCAGGCGGTTGCCGTTGGCTGGCAGATCACGGACGACCTGCTCACCCGGATGAAAAGCATCGCATCGATCCGTGGCAGCGTCCTGGAGCAACCGATGACGCTCGAAATGGCACGCGCGGCTTAAACAACAGGATTGACCGCCAACGGCGCAGCAGCGATGGCGGTCAATGTCGGCATCGTCATTTTACTTTAGCTTTAACTGGCGTATTCTCGTCCAGCTGGTGTAGGAGCAGGCGCGGGCACACGGAGTGCGACGCGCCACCGGGAAATCGATTTTGCCGACGAGGATACCAAGACTTCTAGTTGCTGCGTTCTGCTTGGCCTGGGTCCTGCCCAATTCGGCTTCGGCGTCGGTCGTTTGTGAGCGACTGCGCGATCGACTTGCCAACGCGTCTGCAATCATCGGTGACAATCCCGAAATCGATCGTTATGCCAGCGCCATTGCCCAACAAAATCTGGAGCTTCGCAAGGCGAAGCAGGACCAGAAGAGGTTACGCTGCCTGACCTCCGCGGTAGTGATTGTGCGCCCGGACGGAGGAAACGATTGCGGAGACCTTTCCAAGGCAATCGACAGGATGGAAGAAAACAGGGACATCCTCACAGCAAAACTACAGGAAATACGATCAGGCAGTACTGCAAGTCAGGGCTCGCGGACGAGATTGAGCGAAGCATTGGTGGCCAATGGTTGCAGCCCCGACACCGACGCGACGCTTGCGAGCGAGCCAGAGGAAGCTCAGCGCGTCCCCTATCTCGACACGTTGGCCGAACCGTATGAAGTCAGCCGCAACGCCCCGGGTGTCCTGCCCAACCAGCCGGCCCCGCTGCCCACCGGCAATATCCGCACTCTCTGTGTGCGTACCTGCGATGGCGGCTTTTTCCCGATTTCGTCCAACACATCGGCGATGAATTTCGCCCGGGACGCAGGCCAGTGCCAGCAGATGTGCCCGGACACCGAAACCGAACTGTATTTCCACGCTCCAGAGTACAGTGAGACATCGGACATGATTTCGGCAGTGACCGGCAGGCCCTATCGCGACCTTCCCAACGCATTCGCCTATCGCAACCGCACGGCCGGCGAAACCCAGCAATGTGGATGCGATCTTGCCCGTTATCATGAGCAGGCAAGACAACGATTGAGCCCGAGGCAGGCTGCTCCGGACTACAAGTCTTCCATCCTCACCATCGCGCCAAAGCAACAGAGCCAATCGGCTTCTGCAGCCGTCGCACCGCCGCTGGAACGCGCCTATGATGGCAGTGCCTCGAATATCCGCAAGGTCGGCCCACAGTTTCTGCCTCCGGCGACGGGGGCGATCAATCTGAGGAAGCCGGCGGCTCCTGGTCCGCAGCCTCTACAGGAATGACACCGGCCGCAGTGTTGAACGCGGAAGGCCGGTCTCCCCAGCTATTTTCGTAGACCAATTCGTCGAGCGGCAGGCGCGATCGCCAGCCTTTGACCTCAAGCTCCGGTGCCGAGTAGAGTGTGTCGACATAGCCGAGGCAAAGATAGCCGACGACCTCGATAGGGTCGGGAATGCCCAGGATCCGCTTCAACTCGCTCTCGTGAAAAATGCTCACCCAGCCGAGTCCGACACCCTCGGCGCGCGCCGCGAGCCATAGGTTCTGGATGGCGCAGACAGTCGAGTAACTGTCCATGCGTGCATTGTGTGTGCGCCCCAGCACAACGGGACCGGCGCGATCCCGATCGCAGGTCACACAAATGCCGAGGGGTGCCTTGCGGATCCCCTCGAGTCTCAGCGCACGATAGGCCGCTTGTTTATCGGCATCGAACATCGCAGTGGCCTCGCGGTTGGCCCGGTCGAAAGCGTCCCAGATTTCATGCTTCCGCTCATCATCGCGCACCAGCAGAAAATTCCACGGCTGCATGAAGCCGACGGAGGGCGCGGCATGCGCCGCACCCAGCAGGCGTCGGACAAGGTCGTCCGGCAAGGGATCGGAAAGAAACTGATCACGCACATCGCGGCGCGTATGGATGGCCCGGTAGACGGCTTGCTTTTCCTCCGTCGAAAAGCAACCGGCCCGGACGAGAAACTCGTTCGGTTCGTGCATCGTCAAATCCCCAACAATGCGCAACCGCCCGCCGTCCGCGCGGGCAAGTCTATCTCATCAGGCCGGTCTTCTGACTTGGCATCTGCTGCACACGCCGCCTTCCCGGTCTTGTCCACCAGTGGCCGGGTTTCCCCTTGCGCGCGCATCCACCTCACAGCGTTGGGCACGTGCCGGATTTGCGCCGGCTTCCCGATTCTCCCGCAAGACTGCGGGCACCTGATCGTCAATCTTGTAGACCGATCGCTGGAGGACGCAAGCATCAGCCTGCGACGAGCATCAGTCGGAGACGGGGAAATAGCGGACAAAGGCGAATTCATCGCCATCGGGCGACCAGTTCGGCACATTAATCGTTCCCTGCCCGCCGAAGAGTTCGAACAGGGTTTCTGGCGAGCCGCCATCCATATCCATCAGCTGCAGACTGACCACGTGGTCGCGCGGGTGATCGAACACGTCCGGCGCATAGGAGAGGTACAGAAGCTTGTCGCCCTTCGGCGAAGGATGCGGGAACCAGTCACCGGTATCGCTGTAGGTGATGCGTTCGAGATTACTTCCATCGGGATGCATGCGCCAGATCTGCATCAGGCCACTGCGGCTGGAGTTGAAATAGATCCATTCGCCGTCGGCGGACCAATCCGGCCCGTCATTCCGCCCCTCGCCCATGGTCAGCCTGCGTTCCTCGCCGCCATCCACGGAAATCGAGTAGATGTCGAAGACATCCTCGCGAATGCCGCAATAGGCAAGGTTGCGACCGTCAGGTGACCAGCCATGCCAATAGGATGGCAGTTTTGCCGTCACCTGGCGCGGCTGCCCGCCTATGGCGGGAAGCACATAGATGCAGGATTTGCCGTGCTCCGTCTTGTCCGAGATGACGACCAGAGATCCGTCCGGCGATATTCCGTGATCATTGTTGCATTCGACCGCAAAACCGGTGTTGAGTTGTATCGGTTCCTGTCCACCCTTCGGCGAAAGCCGGTAGAGCAGGCCGTTTCCATTGATCAGCAGATAGGAGCCGTCCGGCGACCAGTTCGGTGCCTCGACCAGATCGGCGGTCTGCCAGACCACACGGCTCAGCCGTGTGCGGATATTGTAGATCTCGACCGAACTGCGCATCACGTCTCCTCCATGCCGCCGCGAAATCGGTTTCGCAGCCCCTCAGCGATCGCGAAAACGGTTGGTGATCGGATAGCGACGGTCGCGGCCGAAATTCTTCTGGGTGATCTTGACCCCCGGCGCCGATTGTCGACGCTTGTATTCGGCCAGATAGAGCAGGTGCTCGACCCGGTGCACGATTGCGATGTCGTGGCCGCGGGCAACGATGTCCTCGACCGCCATCTCCTTCTCGATCAGGCATTCCAGGACATCGTCCAGCACCGGATAGGGCGGCAACGAGTCCTGGTCGGTCTGGTTCGGCCGAAGTTCGGCCGACGGCGCCTTGGACAGGATATTGGCTGGGATCACTTCGCCCGATGGACCGAGCGCGCCCGGCGGCACATGGGCGTTGCGCCAGGCGGAAAGCGCGTAGACCTGCATCTTGTACAGGTCCTTGATCGGATTGAAGCCGCCATTCATGTCGCCGTAGAGCGTCGCATAGCCGACCGACATTTCCGACTTGTTGCCGGTGGTAACCACCATCGAGCCGAATTTGTTGGAGATCGCCATCAGGATCGTCCCGCGCGCACGGCTTTGCAGGTTCTCTTCGGTAATCCCGCTTTCCGTGCCTTCGAACATTTCGGCAAGGCTCGACAGGAAGCCTTCGACCGGATCGGCGATCGGCACGATATCATAATGGCAACCCAGTGCCTTGGCGCAGGCTTCGGCGTCAGCAAAGGAGTCCTTCGACGTGTAGCGATAAGGCAACATGACGGTGCGCACCCGCTCCTCCCCCAGAGCATCGACAGCAATTGCGGCGCAAATGGCCGAATCGATCCCGCCTGAAAGGCCGAGCACCACGCTTTTGAAGCCGTTCTTGTTGACGTAGTCGCGGAAACCGAGAACGCAGGCGCGGTAGTCTGCCTCCTCCTTCTCCGGAATGCGGGACATCGGCCCTTCATCACAGCGCCAGCCACTATCGGTCCGCTTCCAGGTCGTGACAGACAACGTCTCCTCGAACTGGCTCATCTGAAACGCCAGCAATTTGTCACCATTGAAGGCAAAGCTTGCACCGTCGAACACAAGTTCGTCCTGGCCACCCAACTGGTTGGCAAAGATGAGCGGCAGGCCGGTCTCGATCACCTGGCGCAAGGCCACCTGATGACGCACATCGACCTTGCCACGATAAAAAGGAGAACCGTTTGGCACCAACAGGATCTCGGCCCCGGTTTCGGCCAACGTCTCGCAGACGCCGGCATCGTTCCAGATTTCCTCGCAGATCGGCACGCCGATGCGCACGCCGCGAAAGTTGACCGGTCCGGGCATCTCGCCTTCGACAAAGACGCGCTTCTCGTCGAATTCACCGTAGTTCGGCAGATCGATCTTGTCGCGAAACGAAAGGATCTTGCCGCCATCAAGAATGGCCACCGAATTATGCCGTCCCTTCTCGCTCTGACGCGGGAACCCGATGATCACACCAGGGCCGCCGTCGGCAGTTTCTGCCGCCAGTTGCTCGACGGCAGACAGGCACGCGCTGAGAAACGCTGGCTTCAGCACGAGATCCTCAGGCGGGTAGCCGGAAATGAACAGCTCCGTCAGAAGAAGCAGATCAGCGCCCTGAATTTCAGCTTCCGACCGCGCAGCGCGCGCCTTCGCCAGATTGCCGACGACGTCGCCAACCGTTGGATTGAGTTGCGCAATGGCAATGCGCAGGACATCTGTTTTTTGCAATGTTTCGCTCATGATCAACGGTTTAACCGCTCGATTGACGGATCGCAACGGCGTCTGCCAACCAAGCGTGCGGTCGCCACCCAACCATCGATCAAAAACGGGGAACAATCGGGCCTTTAGCACAGTTCATGTAGCGTTCATGACGAATATGTGACAGCTATGCGAACCTTTGATGAAATTGGCTTTTCTCGCGGAGAACTCTGTGGCTGATACGCGTGCGAAATCGGTAAATTCCAGCCTTTTGGCAGCAGCTGTCGGCCCCACACCCCGCCGGGATGAAGCACGTGCCACCGGGCGTGCCGGACGCATCGTTTTCCCGCTGATCAACACCGCATTGCTGGCGATCGTCACCATCGTTCTCAGCGAATGGCTGGCGCGCGGAAGCCTGAACGATATCGCCGACTACATGCTGTCGCCCGCTCGCCCGGGCATGATTGCAGCAGGCATGCTTTTTTTGATGATGCTGTTTGGCGATGCCATCGTCGGGCGTGCCTATCAGTCGGCGTTGCTGATCGTACCGCTGTCGCTCCTGCCCGCCTTCTTCTCCGGACAGAAACAACTGTTCCTGTCAGATCCGCTGTTTCCGAGCGACCTGCTGTTCGGTCGCCAGATCGTGGAACTTCTGCCTGTCATGGTTGCTGCCCGTCCGCTTGCGGCGACGGGCATGGCGCTATTGGCTTTGGCTATCCTTGGTGCACTTGGCTACTTGATCTTCGTCAGCCGCCGGCTTTTCCCGCGCATCCTTCCCGTGGTCCGCATTGGTCGCACGTTGGTCGCAGCCCCGATCCTCGCCGGTTTTGTCACGCTGATGGATCCGATGGCATTTTCCTATGTCCGCGATCGGCTGAATATCGTGCCGATGATGTGGGACCAGAAGGAAAACTATCGTCACAATGGCTTCCTGCTTGCCTTCGCTTTTAATGTCCCGATGGCCAATGTCGGTGCGCCGGACGGCTATAACAATCTCGCGGTCTCAGACATTCCGACCGACCGCCTGCCCGCGACGTTCTTTTCGGGACGTCAGGCCGATGTCATCATGATCATGAGCGAATCGCTCTGGGATCCGACGCGCATGTCCAGCATCCGCTATTCCGGCGATCCGATGCCGACCATGCGTGCCAACCAGTCTGGCAATGTATTCTCGCCGGAATTCGGCGGCATGACCGCCAATGTTGAATTCGAGGCCCTCACCGGGTTCAGCAACGCGTTCCTGCCCTACGGCAGCATTCCCTATCAGCAGTATATCCGCCGCCCTTTGCCGTCGCTTGCCACATTCTTCGAATCGAAGGGTTACGTCACCAAGGCGTTCCACCCGTTCCAGAGTTGGTTCTGGAACCGCCAGAACGTCTATCAGGCACTCGGCTTCCAAAGCTTCCAATCCGAGGAAAACATGCCTGCGATGGAAAAGCGCGGCATCTTTGCCTCCGACGATGCGTTGACGCGCCATATCATCAGTCAGGCCGACAATACCGCAAAGCCGTTTTTCTTCTTTGCCGTTACGTTGCAGGGCCATGGCCCCTACGAGAGCAATCGCTACAAGAAGAACTCGATCGAGGTTGACGCCCCGACCTTGTCCGACGGGAGCGCGAGTGCATTGGCCACCTATACGCAGGGCGTCAAGGAAGCAGACCAGAGCCTTAAGATGCTGATGGACTGGGCCAAGAAGCGCCGGCGGGAAACCATCATCGTGCTTTTTGGCGACCACCTGCCGCCGCTCGGCACGGTCTATACCGAGAGCGGCTACATGGCCGATCAGGTCGCGACCCGCAAAGCCTCCGTTGCGACGATGAAACGCGAGCATGAAACACCACTGGTTGTGTGGTCCTCCAAGCGCGGCATGCAGAAGAACCTCGGCTCGGTCAGCCCCTCGCAACTGCCGCATTTCATCGTCCGGATGAGCGGATATCGACATCCGTTCTATACGGGCATGCTCGGCCGTGTGCAGGAACGTTATACTGTGATCGACCGCCACCAGTTGATCGAGCGCAACAACCGAGCTCAGCCCGATTGGTCCGTTTCCGGCCGCATTGATCCCACCATCCGTGACTATCGCTTGCTTCAACATGATATGATGTTTGGTGAAGGCTTTGGAACTGAACGGTTCTTCCCCGAACAAGCCGAAAGACTACAGCCGGTGACGTGAGCAGGCGATACTTGTCACCTCCCAAGTCACCTATGTTGACAAGTCATGGATCGGTGCACTATTGCGGAAAAGTCAATTTAATCTCATAGACTTTTTTTGTTCAAAAATGCTGCGCGCTTGATAGTGTCTTAGTCCGCTCATCTTGACCGGATTTTCGTTCGCGCGGCAGTCTTGAACGTGACACTGTTCAACAGAGCACCAACCATGCCGCAACTTACGCGTGCCGAAATCGCATCTCACCCCTTGTTTCCCGCAATCGAGAAACAGATCGCCCAACATCTCATTGCCATTCACAACGAGACGCCACGGTTGTCACGTCTGAAGGCGTCGCATCGCAAGTGGCTGATGACCCATGCAATGTTCGCTTTGTCACTCAGCCGCCGCGACGACGATCCGCTGTCCGGACTGACGGCGACGCGCTTCGTCGAGATCGTCATGCGGCTTGGCGCTGCCAGCCGCAACACCGCGACCGCCTATCTCTCCGAGTTGGTAGCCTACAAATTCCTGCGTGACATTCCCGGTATCCCTGACAAGCGGGTGCGTGTTCTCGAAACGACCGAAATCAGCAACGCTGCGATGATGCGCTGGTTCGTCGGCCACATGGCCTGCCTCGACCGTCTCGATGGTGGCAATAGAGAGGCGACGACAATGGCGGATCCGCGCATCTTCCGTCTCGGTCAGCCGATCGCGGCCGAAATCCTGGTTGCCGATCCGCTTTGGCGCGATCCGCCCGATAGCATCGGCCATTTTCTATGGTCAGATCTCGGGGGCATGATTCTGCATGACCTGATTGCGCGTCTGGGCGATTTTGACCGCACCGCACAGCGAACCGTGGTCGGCGTGGTGACGCTTGCCGAATTAAGCGAGATCTACATGATTTCAGCGACCAATCTGAAACGCATGTTCAAGAAAGCGGAAAGCGAAGAACTGCTGGGCTGGGAACTGCCGCGCCGGCGCGGTGACCTTTGGCTGAGCCAGCGCTTCATCGAGGATTATTTCACCTGGCAATCCGCCAAGTTTGCAGCGTTGGAAATCGCCTATCGCAAGAGCCGGCAACAATTGACGATCGATCAGGATTCAGCGGCAGCGTGAGATGATCTCCTAAATCCGCTGAATATCCATATGGTGAGATAGGTTCAGACAGTGCTGCTCGCCGGATATTGCGGCAGATCATCATTGATCGTGTAGTAGTCTCCCTTGTCGGCGCAATAGATATGATAGCCACCTGCAATGCCGGTGGGCTGATCAAAAAGCCCTGCCATGATCGACATCCTCCCGCTATCGTCCGCCCGCCAGAACAATGCCGATCCGCACAGGCGGCAAAAACCACGTTGCGCCTCCGGGCTTGAACGGTAATACGAGATTGCATCTGCCCCGGTGATCACGACGTCATCCATCGCGGCGTCAGTTGTCGCATAGATGTGGCCCGTCTGCCGTCGGCACTGCGAGCAATGGCAAAAACTGACAGGGTTCAACTTTCCCCTTACGGTCAGACGAACGGCTTGGCACAGGCAGCCGCCACTATGAATCTCGCTCAATCCACCCTCCTAAACGTACGAGACATCAGGATCGCGGATGTCCGGCTTCGGGTCAAATCAAGTAATTTGATGCAAAGCTTGGCAGTTTGGCCAGGCACGACGCCGCAAAGAAGGCCGTCACAATGAAGGGAAAACCGCACAAATGTTAACGCCTTTTGGGCCCTCAGGTGAGCGAACCGTCGTGGCGCAAGCGAACAACCGCAGAATCCAGCGTCTTGTTAGCGCAACCAGAGACATCAGGAAAAATTAAAAAACACAACCAATACAAGCATTTGAATTAAACATAAGCGTGCATTGATACTTTTGATACAACCGAGTAACCAACCATTAAACGGTTCCGTATTTCCATATAAATCTAAATTACAAATATCAAATGGAGAGGCCGATGCTTAGCCGTTTTCGTTTCCTCAAAGATGTTAGCGGTTCATCGGCCATCGAGTTCGCCATCCTGGCACCGCTGTTCTTTCTCGTGGTGTTTTCGATGCTAGGCTATGCGATTTACCTCAGTGCCAGCCATGCCGTTCAGCAGATCACCGCCGATGCCGCCAGAACCGCGATTGCAGGGTTGAGCCTGCGTGAGCGCCAGCACCTTGCCGAAGACTATGTCAAAACGGCCACCTCGGACTACGCGTTCCTGGATTCGGAAGCCTTCGCGGTCGCCGTCAATGACAGCCCCGACAATCCGAACCAGTTCACCGTCAACATCTACTACGACGCTTCAGGACTGCCGATCTGGAACCTTTACAGCTTCGCCATGCCTGACAGCACGATCCGGCGCTTTTCAACGATCAGGGTGGGGGGAATATGAATGGGCGAACGTCTCCGTGAACGTCTCTTGGGCTTCAGGTCTCTTGCGCGCGACAACGATGGCAACATCGCCATATCCGCAGCACTGGTTTCACCCCTGATCATCGCGGCGCTGGCACTCGGCGTCGACTACGGCAGTCTGACGCTTCAGCAGCGCGAAATGCAGCAGGCCGCAGATCTGGCGGCAATCGCCGCCGCCGCAAATCTCGCAGATCCAGAACAGGCTACGTTTGACTATTTCCAGATGAATGGCCTGAAAATCCCGGTTGCGACCGCCAAGGGCCTTCTGACCGAGACGGGTCTCGTTCCATACGATCCCAACGAAGTTCCGGCCATCCTGGCAACCGTCACTCCTGGCCGATATACCGCCGATCCGGCACTTTCCGTGGCTGCCCGCTTTGTGAGAACCCGCAGCCAAGCAGATGCCGCGCGCGTCGAGATCCACGGCAAGGGCAATCTCTATTTCGCCAGCGCCTTTGCCGAACCACCCTCACTCGGCGCGGTCGGCACCGCAGCGGCGAACAAGGTCGCTGCATTCTCGATCGGTTCGCGCCTCGCAAGCCTGCACGACGGGATTCTCAACTCTGTCCTGTCCGGCCTGCTCGGAACCACTGTCGACCTGGATGTCATGGATTACCGTGCAATGCTCGACACCCAGGTCAATGCGCTCGGCGTCATTGACGCGCTTGCGGTCGACCTCGGTCTCACGGCACTGACCTACGGCGAAATACTGGAGACGGACATAGCCTATGGCAGCCTGCTTCGGGCGATCCTCGGCACATCAGGCTTGGAAAGCCGTACCCGAACGGCGCTCGAAGCCCTGGTACGCACTGCATCCAAAACCAAGCTCACCTTGAAGCTAGCTGAAGTCATTGGATTGGAACCTTTATCCCACAATCTCGTCGGCAGCTCGGATTTCATGGCGCTGGACCTCGAAGTCTTTGAACTGCTGACGACCGCAGCAAGCGCGGCAAACGGTCAATCGCAAATCGATCTCGACCTCGGCGCCAAGGTCCCGGGCCTCGCATCCGCCAAGCTCAGTCTTGCGATCGGCGAACCGGCGGTCGTATCGCCACGGGCGGCTGTCGGTGCGCCGGGAACGATCATCCGCACCGCGCAAACGAGACTGGCAATCGAAATCACCAGCGAGGGTCTGTTGGCACTTGCCGGGATCAAGGTGAAGGTGCCGGTCTATCTCGAGGTCGCTTATGCGGAGGCAAAGATTTCCGACGTAATCTGCCGAAGTGCCAGCAATGTGCCGTACGTGAAGGTTGAAGCGGTACCCGGCATTGTGGAACTGGCCTTAGGAGAGGTCAACTCCAAGGCATTTGCCAATTTCGGAACCACGCCCCGCGTGACCAAGGCAAATCTTGTCGCAGCCCCCCTGCTCGGTATCGACGCGATTGCACATGTCACGGCAACCAATATGGACAAGAAAACCCTGATCTTCAGCGCTGCCGACATCAAGGATGGCACGCTCAAGACAATATCGACGAGCGACACGCTGACATCGCTGCAGACCTCATTGCTGAAGAACCTCGATCTCGACATCCGGCTGGGACCACTGAGCATCGCCAGTCCCAAGGCCATCCAGTCTGCCCTTTCAGACACCCTTTCGGCGCTGACGGTGCCGCTCGACAAGATCCTCTACAACACGCTGTTGACGCTCGGCGTCAGGGTTGGCGAGGCGGATATAAGGGTCACCGACGCACGCTGCATGCAGTCGGTTCTCGTCCAATAGGCAAGGCGCGCGAAGCGCCGAAAAAGAAAGGGCCGAAGCTCTCGCATCGGCCCTTTGCATATTCTTGCTGAACGAACAGCTTAACCGTTGGCAACCATCATGCGCTTCTCGTCGCGGCCGCTCTTCATACGCTCTGCGAGCAGGAAGGCGAGTTCCAGTGCCTGGTCGGCATTGAGTCGCGGATCGCAATGGGTGTGGTAACGATCGCCGAGATCGTTGCCCGTGACGGCGCGTGCCCCGCCGGTGCATTCCGTCACATCCTTGCCGGTCATCTCGATATGGATGCCGCCCGGATGCGAGCCTTCCGCACGGTGGATCTGGAAGAAGCTCTCAACTTCCGACAGGATCCGCTCGAACGGACGGGTCTTGTAGTTGTTGAGCGTGATCGTGTTGCCATGCATCGGATCGCAGGACCAAACGACCTTGCGGCCCTCGCGCTCGACGGCGCGGATGAGACGCGGCAGGTGCTCGGCAACCTTGTCGTGGCCGAAACGGCAGATCAGCGTCAGGCGGCCGGCCTCGTTCTGCGGATTCAGGATGTCGATCAGGTTCAACAGATCGTCTGCCTGCAGCGACGGGCCGCACTTCAGACCGATCGGGTTCTTGATGCCGCGGCAATATTCCAGATGCGCGTGGTCGGCCTGGCGCGTGCGGTCGCCGATCCAGATCATGTGGCCCGACGTCGCATACCAGTCGCCCGAGGTCGAATCCACGCGCGTCAGCGCCTCTTCATAACCGAGAAGCAGAGCTTCATGGCTGGTGAAGAAATCGGTCTCGCGCAGGCTCGGATTGTTCTCCGAGGTGATGCCCACGGCCTTCATGAAGTCCATGGTTTCGGAAATGCGGTCGGCGAGCTTGCGGTAACGTTCGGCCTGCGGGCTATCCTTGACGAAGCCAAGCATCCACTGGTGCACGTTTTCCAGGTTGGCATAACCACCCATGGCGAAGGCGCGCAAGAGGTTCAGCGTCGCGGCCGACTGGCGATACGCCATCAGCTGTCGTTCCGGGTTCGGAATACGCGCGTCTTCGGTGAACTCGATGCCGTTGATGATGTCGCCACGGTAGCTCGGCAGCTCGACGTTACCGATCGTTTCCATGTCGGACGAGCGCGGCTTGGCGAACTGGCCGGCGATGCGGCCGACCTTAACGACGGGAAGCTGCGCGCCGAAAGTCAGGACGACCGCCATCTGCAGGAAGGCGCGGAAGAAATCGCGGATATTGTCGGCGCCGTGTTCGGCGAAGCTTTCGGCGCAGTCACCGCCCTGCAGCAGAAAGGCCTCGCCTTGTGCGACTTGGGCCAGCGACTTCTTCAGACGACGAGCCTCGCCCGCAAAAACCAGCGGCGGATAGGTCGAAAGCTGCTGCTCTGCAGCCTTCAATGCGTCGAGGTCCGGATAGGCCGGAACCTGCTTGATCGGCTTCTGCCTCCAGCTGTTCGGGGTCCAATTCTGCGCCATGGTCGTCACCTGTCCTGAAATAGAAATGCGGCCTCCTCCCGGCCGCGTCGGATGGGGGCTTATAGACCGTTATATGTGGCTTGCAAAGCCGAAGTTTAAGGGCTTTCGAAGCGATAATTGGATGGCTCCGATACCCAAATAGCCACTGCAAACCGTGCGGTTTCCACCTCGAAGACGTGAAGGGCCTACACCTCGATGAACGTGACCGGGGTGCTAGTTGCATTTCCGTAGAGAGAGGTGCCGATATCGATGGAGCTTTGGGCTGTACGCCAGGCGCGCAGCCTGCATCGCTTGATCAATGCAGAGAATGAGTTTTCGCAGCGCACAAGAGTTACACACATTATTCACAGCCTGTTTCAATTCGATACAATCGCGTGCTCTTGCCAGACGACAGTGTCCGCCGCACATTCGAAATCGATAATCAACACTGGACCGGAATGACCTCGCGACCGCCTCCCCTTGGTCAGCTTCACGCAAGTCTGGCTGACTACCCCGACCAGCGGGGGCATTGCGAACTGTATTGGAAACTTCGGTTTCCTGCGTAGATCATGAGGATCGAGTTATGGCGTATGACTGGAATGGTGCCCTTACGCGAAGAAGAAACCGCATGCGGTTCATCGCGTTGTCGCTGCTGGCGCTCGCCGCTCTTGCGGCGCCGGTGCTGGCCTGGGCCTGACCAACAGGCAAAATCAGCCACATCAAGGCTTTTTCAAAAGAGGCGCGGCATTGCCGCGCCTCTTTGTCTTCAGGCCCCGCCACTACCGGCGCGGCACAGACCTTCATCAGGTTAAACCCGCTCGCCGTTCTTAATGCGATAACTCGGGCTATACATCGTGACCAGTTCTTCCGCCGCTGTCGGATGAACCGCCATGGTCCGGTCGAAATCGTCTTTCGTGCAACCCGCCTTCAACGTAATGCCCAGCAGTTGCGCCATCTCGCCTGCGTCATGACCGAGAATGTGAGCACCAACAACCTTGCGGTCCGCGGCGTTGACGATCAGTTTCATGATCATCTTTTCAGCACGACCGGACAGCGTTGCCTTCATCGGACGGAACTGCGCGCGATAGACTTCGATCTCATCAAAGCGCTTTGCTGCCTCGTCTTCAGACATGCCGACCGTGCCGATCTCCGGCTGCGAGAAAACCGCCGTCGCAATCAGTTCATGGTCTGGCGACGTCGGGTTGTTCTTATATTCGGTTTCAATGAAGCACATGGCCTCATGAATGGCGACCGGCGTCAATTGGACACGATCGGTCACATCGCCGAGCGCAAAGATACCCGGTACATTCGTGCGCGAATAAGCATCGACGATGATTGCACCGCGCTCGTTGAGCTCGACACCGGCGGCTTCAAGCCCGAGGCCCTTGGTATAAGGATCGCGACCGAGAGCCAGCATGACTTGCCCGACGGCAAGCTTGCCATTGTTCATCGTTTCGACCTCGAGATCTCCGCTCTCAGTCCTTGTCACCAACTGGATATGGTCATGGCACAGGATCCGGATGCCCTTGGCTTCCATCGCCTCATGCAGGCCACGGCGCATGTCGTGGTCAAACCGGCTCAGAATTTCGGCACCACGATATATCAATGTCGTTTCGACACCGAGACCGTGGAAAATATTGGCAAATTCGACAGCGATATAGCCGCCGCCTGCGATCAAGATCGAGCGTGGCAGCCGTTCCAGATGAAAAGCCTCATTCGACGTGATGCAGAGTTCATGGCCCGGAAGGGCCGCATGCGGGTTCGCGCCACCGCCCACGGCGATGATGATTTTCTCGGCCGTGACAACCTTACCGGTCTGCTTGATCAGCACGCTGTTGGGACCGACAAGTTCGGCGCGCGACAAGATGATCTCAGCGCCGGCATTGTCCAGGCCCTTACGATACAGGCCCTCGAGGCGGGTGATCTCCAGATCTTTTGCGGCAATCAGTTTCTTCCAGTCGAAGGTGCTTTCACCCACGCTCCAGCCAAATCCGACCGCGTCCTCGAAATGTTCGTGGAACTGCGAGGCATAGACGAACAGCTTTTTCGGAACGCAGCCGCGAATGACGCAGGTGCCACCGAAACGATATTCCTCCGCAATCGCAACCTTCTTGCCGAGCGATGCCGCAAGGCGCGCGCTGCGCACACCACCGGAGCCGCCGCCGATCACAAACAGGTCATAGTCGAAACTGGACATTTTTTCTCCTTGCCGCCCCAAAGTGCGGGACGGTCCTGATATAGGATGGGTGCATACCAAAAGAAAAGCCCGGACCAGGGTCCGGGCTTCATCTATTTGGTGGCGATCATCCGATTACGGCTTGGGCGCTTCCGCAGTCGGCGGCGCAACGGCAGGCTGTGTCGGACCAACCTCCTTGAGCAGCGATTCATTGGCCTGCTTCTCGAGGTCGCGGGCAATACCCGACGTCCAGATGTCGGCAGCCTTCAGCAGTTCCCGGGTGGCGATCGGCCCATCCTTCAAAAGCTTTTTGCCGGCTTCGCTGCTATAAAACGCGGTGATCGCCTGCAGTTCTTCGACAGAGAATGCCTTGGCATACACCAGCGCCGATTCCTGCTCCAGATCAGCGCGGCGCGGCGCAAGCTTCAACGCTTCTTCCTCAACCTTGGCAGAAATAATGTCCTGCAGGTTGGGATATGCCAGAATCAACTGGCCCGTGAGCCGGTTCATGACGTTCGGCAGGATTGCATCGAAGCGGTCGGTCACGCCAAGCGAGGCAATCGCTGCGCGCGCGGCCTGAATGTGCTCCGGCGCGACATCCTGGGCCTTGGCGGAAATCGCTCCCAGCATCACGCCGCCCGCAATGACGGCGACCGATGTGAAACGGCTCATATCCGAAAAGCTGATCATGAAATTCAATGCTCCTGTTTAGTTTTTCGGCTCCATCACCCGCGCACCCGCCGGACCGGCGATGATGGCGAGAGTGGCCAAGTTGATGAATAGGCCGTGTTCCACCACGCCGGGGATGGCATTGAGCTGGCTAGCCAATGCGTCTGCATCAGGAATACGGCCAAAAGATGCGTCAAGAATGAGATGTCCGCCGTCGGTCATAAAGACATCGTCTTCACCTCTGGCGCGCAGTGTCAACTCACCTGTCAGGCCGAGCCGGGCTGCAAGCTTTTCGATTGCAACGCGTGTCGAAACCTGGCCGAAAGGATTGATTTCAATCGGCAAAGGATAGCGGCCAAGGGTGTCCACCACTTTGGTCGCGTCGGCAATCACGATCATGCGCTGAGACGCTGCCGCGACGATCTTTTCGCGCAAGAGCGCACCGCCGCCGCCCTTGATTAGGGTCAGGCGTTGGTCGATCTCGTCGGCGCCGTCGATGGTTAGATCAAGTTCCGGCAGTTCATCAAGCGATTTCAGCGGCACGCCCAGTTCAACACAAAGCCGTGCCGTCCGCTCGGATGTCGGCACGCCCTGTACTTTGATCCCGCCGGCCACTCTTTCTGCCAGCAACCGCACAAACTCTTCCGCTGTCGAACCAGTGCCGATACCGAGGCGCATGCCATCTTCGACATGTTCCAGAGCCGCGGCCGCGGCCTTGATCTTCATTTCGCGGGCGTCCATGCGCCAAAAGCTCCCATCCGTTTCGTCGGATGCTGTTTACACGCCTCGTCCGACAAACGAAAGCCCTCCCCATATCGCCGCCGTTGCCTTTTCTGCGGATTTCCCCTAACGCCGAACGGACCTTGCTGCCCAGCGTATGGAGCTTCCGTGACACAAACCACCATCGTCTTCGATCTCGACGGCACACTTGTCGATACCGCTCCCGATCTCGTTGCCAGCCTGAACCATACCATTGCCATCCAGAACCTTGCCCCCGTCGGATATGACGACCTGACACATCTCGTCGGACAAGGCGCACGCGTAATGATCACGCGGGCCTTTGCGCTCCGTGACGTGCCGCTGGATGAGAAAGAATTGCCGGCGCTGCTCGAACGTTTCATCAATCATTACAAGGCAGGGATGCCGGGCGAAAGCCGCGCCTATCCGGGACTGGTAGCCGCCTTGGAGCGGCTCGCGGCAGAAGGCTTCACGCTTGCGGTCTGCACCAACAAGTTGGAAGAGCTTGCCCGCCCCCTGATCGAAAAATTGGGCCTTACGCACCACTTCGCCGCAATCACCGGCGGAGACACTTTCCCCGTGCGCAAACCGGACGCACGACATCTGACCGGAACGATCGCGAAAGCGGGCGGTCATCCGGCGCGCGCACTGATGATCGGCGACAGCATCAACGACATTCAGGCAGCCCGCAACGCCGGCATCGCATCGATCGCTGTGCCGTTCGGGTATTCCGACACGCCGATCGAAAACCTTGGCGCAAGCCGGATCATCAACCATTTCGACGAACTGACCGTCGCGCTCGTCAATGAGTTGGTGGAAAACACCTGAACCGAACCCGGCAGCACAACTGAAAATGGCGGGCCAAGGCCCGCCATTTCGATTCTTATCAGCAAGCGATCGTCTTGCTTACGACCGCGGTGTGCGGGCATCCGTCGTGATCGTCAGGGCCTTGTCGACCGCATCGTCCCGACCATAGACATCGTCAAAGAACTCGACGGCGCCGGCCTTGTTCGGCCAAGCGGTGAAATAGGCCACATAGACCGGGATCTTCTGCGGCACCTGCACCGCGCGGTTCTGCCCTGAGGCTATCTGCTTGCCGATTTCCTCGACCGTCGTCCCCATGACCGCGGCGGCCATGACGCGGGGCTCCGCCAGACGTACGCAACCGTGGCTGAGTGCCCGCATGTCACGATTGAAGAAACTCTTCGATGGCGTGTCATGCATGTAGATGGCGTGTTCGTTGGGGAACAGGATCTTCAGTTCGCCAAGGGCATTGTCTCCCCCCGGCGGCTGACGCACATCAACCGAGTGCGTTGCGTACCAATCGATCTGGCTCGACGCGACCTTGCGCCCGCCATAGCTGACTTCATAACCCAGGCGGTCGAGATAGCTCGGGTCGGAGCGCAGCTTCGGCAACATCTCATTGATGATGATCGACTTCGGCACGCCCCAATAGGGGTTGAATTCGACAGTCTCGATCTGATCCTGGAAGAAATAGGTCTGGTTCGAACGCGAGCCGACAACGACCCGCATGTTGAGTTGTTCGAGGCCATCGTTGATGTAATAAGCCGTATAAGCGGGCTGGTTGATGAAAACATACCGCTGTCCGAGATCGGTCGGCAGCCAGCGGATCTGCTCCATGGCGACAATCAGCTTCTGGATCTTCTCGACATTGCTATCGCCGACCATGGCCCGCACTGTTGCCGGACCGACAACACCATCGGCCTTGAGGCCGTTTTCCTGCTGGAACGTCTCGACCAGTGCCACCAGCTCCGGCGTATAGTCCGGTGTGCCTGCATAGGCAGCCAAGACAGCCGAATGTTGGCTCTTTAGTGTGTCGGAGCCATTCTGCTTCAACAGACCGATCACATTGGCAAGCTCTGGATTGCTCTGCCCCGGCTTCAGCAATGTGCCCGGTGCCACCGTGATGACGGGAGCCGATTGGCTGTCTTCCGCACGCAACCGCAAGAGCTCGTTCCGCAAGGCGACATATTGCGCGTTGTGCGGATCCCGGTTGCGCAGGTATGCGCCGACATCCGGGCTCAAGCGGAGCATATCGAGAACTGGTGCGAGGTTGACGCCCTTGCGCTTGAAGTCGTGATAGCCGGAAATCTTGTTGGGATCGACGCGGCCGCGCGTGGTATCGTTGACGTAAGTCAGAACCTTGGCCGAGAGCGCCAGTTCGAAAGCCATCAATTCGCGCTGGCGCTTTTCCGGATCGGCCGGATCACCAGCTTCGGCCGGCGGCACGACAGCATAGTCTTCCGGCGACAGACCTGCATCACCTGCCTTGGAAAGCGCGTCGATCATTTGGCCGGCACGATCCGTCAGTCCGGCGTCCGTCACCCAGATCAATGGCTTGTTCGGATTACCGTAATAGGTCTCGATCGACTTCGCGACATCGTCGGTGGCTCGCACGGAGGCTTCCGTGAGAAAACGGCGCGCGCCCAGAACCTGACCTTCCGGTGCCTGAGCCCCCTCGCCGGCAACCGGCAGCTTGACCTGGATGGCACGCTGCGTTTCAGGCTTGTACGTGTAGTAACGGGGTCCTGAAACCTTTGGCAGCGGTTCCGGGTCGCCCATTTCCAGGCCGCCTTGAGCCTGCTGTTCCAGTGCGGCTGACGCAGCCTGACGCTTCGTTTGCTTTCCAGGGCCGCCACGAAGAAGATCGAGAAGCGTTGTCGCGCCAGCCTCGTGTGGAAGGCCGCCAAGGGCGGTTGCCGCAGCCAAAAGCGCGGTTACCACGAATTTCCTGTTTCTCGTCATTCTCGCTCTCATTTCAATATCCGAGCCACAGGGACTCGAGGCATCGACAGCCTGTTGCGCGGATCACTAACCGATCAGCTTTTGCTTGAAAAGTTGTACCCCGCAATTGGATCCAGCTCGCGGTCTCAACTTTGTGTGAATCAGCCGAAGCAGACATGTGGCCAACACAGCAAACTAAGTGGAAATATTCGTTAATTTTTGATTGACGGAGAATTTAAGCAGAAGCGAGGCACTGGCTGGACAGGGTGCTGACATGCACAAATTGTTGTGATCCGTGCCGAATATGACACAATATCGCAGACAGACCGCATGTGCCGCTTTGCCAGGTCCCGTACATCACACCTGTTTCGATGCGCCAACGATGCCCTTCATCGCTACACATATCTTGACATGGTCTCTCACCTTAATCTTATGCGGTTGCGCTAGGAGATATACGACCTAGATATTGATCACAGGCAACTCGACGATCCACCGACGGCGCGCAATCGCGCACAGCAAAACAGGACGACCATGACCACCCGCACTGAAACCGATACCTTTGGCCCGATTGACGTGGTCGCCGACCGTTACTGGGGCGCTCAGGCGGAACGCTCGTTGGGTAATTTCAAGATCGGCTGGGAAAAGCAGCCGCTTCCGGTGGTCCGAGCGCTGGGCATCGTTAAACAGGCCGCGGCCCGTGCCAACATGGCGCTCGGCAAGCTTGACCCCGCGATTGGCGATGTGATCGTGCAAGCGGCCCAGGAGGTCATCGATGGCAAGCTCAACGATCATTTCCCGCTGGTCGTCTGGCAAACCGGATCCGGCACCCAGTCCAACATGAACGCCAACGAAGTTATTTCCAATCGCGCAATCGAGATGCTGGGCGGCGTCATGGGATCGAAGAAACCGGTTCATCCGAATGACCATGTCAACATGAGCCAGTCGTCGAACGACACCTACCCCACCGCGATGCATATCGCTGCCGCGGAACATGTCATCCACCACCTGCTGCCCGGCCTGAAGCATCTACACGATGCGCTCGACGCCAAGGCCAAGGCCTTCGCCCATATCATCAAGATCGGCCGCACCCACACCCAGGACGCAACGCCATTGACGCTTGGCCAGGAATTCTCCGGCTACGCCGCTCAGGTCGCCTCGTCGATCAAGCGTATCGAACTCACGCTGCCCGGCCTCTACGAACTTGCCCAGGGCGGCACAGCTGTCGGCACTGGCTTGAACGCGCCGATCGGTTTCGCCGAAAAGGTGGCTGAGGAAATTGCACTGATCTCCTCGATCCCGTTTGTCACCGCTCCCAACAAGTTCGAGGCACTTGCCGCTCACGACGCGATGGTCTTTGCCCATGGCGCGATCAATGCAGCGGCCGCAGCGCTGTTCAAGATTGCCAACGATATCCGTTTTCTCGGATCCGGCCCCCGCGCCGGTCTCGGCGAACTGTCGTTGCCGGAAAACGAGCCGGGCTCATCGATCATGCCGGGCAAGGTCAATCCGACCCAGTCGGAAGCCCTCACCCAGGTCTGCGCGCACATCTTCGGCAACAATGCAGCAATCACGTTTGCCGGCAGCCAGGGCCATTTCGAATTGAACGTCTTCAATCCGATGATGGCCTACAATTTCCTCCAGTCGGTCCAGTTGCTCGGCGATGCCGCCGTCTCCTTTACCGACAACTGCGTTATCGGCATCGAAGCGCGCGAAGACAATATCCGCAAGGGTGTGGAGAATTCGCTGATGCTGGTGACGGCCTTGAATGGCAAGCTCGGCTACGACACCTGTGCCAAGATCGCCAAGACCGCCCACAAGAATGGCACGACCCTGCGCGAAGAGGCCGTTGGCGGCGGGTATCTGAGCAATGAGGAATTCGACCAGTTTGTTCGGCCGGAACTGATGATCGGGCCAAACTGAGACCGACTGATCGCGAATCAAAACTGTGCACAGCTTAAGTTAAGCCGTTCCGCATTACATGCAATAATGCTAAACCAACATCCATGTTGGAGATCGCCAAACAACCGCTGACGATCTACCTTGATCCGGACATCGTTGCCCGGATCGAGGCTCTGATTTGTGCCGGTCGTTTTGCCAATGCCAGCCAGGTTATGCAGGAAGCACTGGTGCTGTGGTTGACCGCGTTCAATCAGCAGCAGTTCGAGCTGGAACTTAAGAAAGCCTACGAAACAACATTGACCTTGGGCGGGCGAGAATGTGTGAACACAGCGACGTTCCTGCGTACGTTGGGTGACCTGGCCTGACTTCACCCGGCTCGCCACGCTCGCTCGTCAAAGCGCCTCCCTTCTTTAGAATCATTGAAATTTAACCCCCATCACCGTAAACAGCCGCCATCCGACAACCTGCCGCTGAAAGGCTCTGGACTGATGGCTGACGATCTCTTTCCTCTTGGCGAAGACAAGACCCCCTACCGCAAGCTGACCTCCGACTATGTGTCTGTCGAAACTTTCAAGGGCCAGGAGATCCTCAACGTGGATCCGGAGGGCTTGAGACTGCTGGCAGAGGCCGCCCTCTCCGACATCAACCACCTGCTCCGCCCTGGCCATCTGAAGCAGCTTGCGTCGATCCTTGAGGATCCGGAAGCGACCGACAATGATCGCTTTGTCGCCTACGACTTGCTGAAGAACGCCAATATCGCAGCCGGCGGTGTCCTGCCAATGTGCCAGGACACCGGCACGGCGATCGTCATGGGCAAGAAGGGCCGGCGTGTCTGGACCGATGGCGGCGACTACGAGGCGCTGGCCGCCGGCGTTCGTGATGCCTATGAGCGCCGCAACCTGCGTTACTCGCAGCTGGCGCCCTTGAAGATGTTTGAGGAAAAGAACACCAAGACCAACCTGCCGGCGCAGATCGACATCTACGAGGAAGGCGAGGACGCCTACAAGTTCCTGTTCATGGCCAAGGGCGGCGGCTCGGCCAACAAGACCTTCCTCTATCAGGGCACCCCCTCGCTTCTGACCAAGGATCGCATGATCGACTTCCTCAAGGAGAAGATCCTCACGCTGGGAACAGCAGCCTGTCCCCCCTACCATCTGGCGATCGTCATCGGCGGCCTGTCTGCCGAGATGACGCTGAAAACGGTCAAGCTCGCTTCGGCGCGTTATCTCGACTGTCTTCCCACGGAGGGCTCCGAAAGCGGGCATGCCTTCCGGGATATCGAGATGGAGAAGGAAATCCACAAGCTGACCCAGCAGATGGGCGTCGGCGCGCAATTCGGCGGCAAGTACTTCTGTCATGACGTGCGCGTCATCCGCCTGCCTCGCCACGGCGCATCGTTGCCGATCGGCCTCGGTGTCTCCTGTTCCGCCGACCGCCAGGCCATGGGCAAGATCACCCGGGACGGGATCTATATCGAGCAGTTGGAGACCGATCCGTCGAAATACATGCCCGAGATCGACGAGGCGGCCCTGTCGTCGTCGATGGTCAAGATCGACCTCAATCAGCCGATGAGCGCCATCCTCGCCGAACTCACCCGGCACCCGGTCAAGACGCGACTGTCACTCACGGGCACCATCATCGTTGCCCGCGACCTCGCCCACTCCAAGATCCGCGACCGACTGGAAAAGGGCGAAGGCATGCCGGACTACATGAAAAACCATCCGGTCTACTACGCGGGCCCGGCCAAGACCCCGACTGGTTTTGCCTCGGGCTCCTTCGGCCCGACCACGGCCGGTCGCATGGATAGTTACGTAGACCAGTTCCAGTCCTTCGGGGGATCGATGGTGATGCTCGCCAAGGGCAACCGCTCACGCGCCGTGCGCGAAGCTTGCAAGACCCATCGAGGATTCTATCTCGGCTCCATCGGTGGTCCGGCCGCACGCCTTGCCCAGGACTGCATCCGCAAGGTCGAGGTTCTCGAATACCCGGAACTGGGTATGGAAGCGGTCTGGAAGATCGAGGTTGAAGATTTCCCTGCCTTCATCGTTACGGATGACAAGGGCAATGATTTCTTCCAGGAATTCAATCTCGGCTGAACCTAATTTTCCGCCAGGCCTGGCGACCAAAAAGCTCGCCGGGCCTATACATTGCTTTAAAAACAAAGACTTGTGCAGCCTGGCAGTCGCAATGCAAGTTTGCATGCATGATTTGTCACATCGATATAATTAAACATTTTCAAAGTTTTTATCGATAAACAATTTCTTGGGACTAGAAGGTCCGACCAATCTACTGGAGTTGGCCGATGACGACGGCGCCACCGCCCAAAGCGCAGGTAACTGACGTGGCGGCACAGATCTCATTCGCAATGCGCACAATGGGCGTCGCTCCCATTCCGCGCAATTACGAGCTGTTTTACGAGGCCTATATTGGCTCCAATCCGGCACTGACCCGCGAGCTTGCGGCCCTTGGCAGCAAGGCGACGCAGGACGAACTTGACGCTATCGGCGAGCAATATTTCGGCAGCCATCAGGGCCGCGCAATCGAAAATGCCCACACCAAGCTGATCGGTGAGCTTGAAAGTCTGCTGAGGGTCCTGCAACAGGAACAGACCTCGCTGGAAAGCTACAACAAACTGCTGGGCGAAACCTACAGCCGCATCAATTCCAAAAGCAATTCGAGCGCGGACATTCTGCGCAGTGCGATCACCATCCTGACCGAAGCGACCGGCAGCACCATGGCACATGGTGAGCGAACCGTGTCCCAGGTGTCGCAAAAATCGCATGAAATGGATCTCGTCCGTAAGGAACTCGACGAATACAAACGGATCGCCAACACGGATTCATTGACCCGCATTGCCAATCGGCGCGCCTTTGATGAAAAGCTGTCTGCCGTCTACGCCAACGACGGCCATACGCTCTCCGCCCTGGTCCTGGCCGACATCGACAATTTCAAGAAGGTCAATGACGCATACGGTCATCCCGTCGGCGACAAGATTCTGGCCACGGTCGCGAATGTCATCCGGGCCAACGTCCGCAAGGACTGCTTCGTTGCCCGCACTGGCGGCGAGGAATTCGCCATCATCATCGACGGCAACACTGTCGAGGAAGTCAATCAGATCTGCGAGCGGGTCAGGGTCGCCTTGGAAACAACCCCGTTCAAGAATTCCAAGACCGGCGTCAACTACGGTCCTGTGACCATTTCCCTCGGCTATTGCATGGCAACCGATGCGGAGGACGCGGGCGAACTGTATGCCAAATCGGACATCGCGCTCTACTGCGCCAAGAATGCAGGTCGCAACCGCACCAAGCTCTACGAAGACGGAATGAAGAAGGACTTCACCAAGAGTTGGCTGATCTACAAGCGGTAAGCGTGCGCCCGCGCTTGAGTGCGCGGGCTATGTGCAACTACCACATGGTCTTCGCCGCACGCGCCGGCCATTCCCGGTCGTACGTTTCCTTGTCGAAATCGGCCTTTGCCGCCTTCAGAAGATCGCCGGGTGTCGGCAACTGGCCAGGATCAACCCGAACGTCCGGGTTCCACAGATCCGCACGCATGATAGCGCGCGCGCACTGGAAATAGACCTCATCGATCGAAATCACGATCACGCTGCGCGGGTGTTTCAGGTCCATTTCGAAGCTGGCAAGCAGTGCCGGCTCAACCGAGACGACCGCTTTTCCATTGACACGTATTGCTGTGTTCGAACCCGGAATGAGGAACATCAGGGCAACGCGCGGATCCCGCACGATATTGAGCAGCGAATCGACGCGATTGTTACCGGGCCAGTCGGGCATGGACAGTGTCGTTTCGTCCTCAACACGCACAACGGCGCCACGATCTCCGCGTGGCGAGCAATCGAGTCCCTCCGGTCCGACGGTGGCCAAGGCAACGAAGGGAGAGATTTCGATCATCTGGCGATACTGCGCCGTCAGAACCCGTGTGACCTTGGCAACCGAGGCCTCGGATACATCACCATAAATCTGCTTCAACTGTTCTGCTGTCCGGATCACGTTCATGCTGCCTCTCCTGAGCGTAGCGGGCATTGCCGCGCTGAAGGCAGCATTCCATGTCACAGGCTCCTAGAAAAGAGTGATGACAAGCCTATGACACTGCACGGTGTCCGGAAGCGTCGTTCGCCGGATCCCTCACGAGAAAATCGGCAACTGCACCGATCACCTCGGGAGCACTGACGATCCGCCGGTGCCCATGGCCATTGGCCCAGAGATGCCGCACCTTCGGCGACAAGCCAATATAGCGCTGCGCATGACCGACATTCACTTCCTTGTCGTCCTCTGCATGCACCACCAGCAGCGGACGATCAATGCGCCGCGCCGCCGTGACCGTGTCGAGTTGCTCGACCCCGACACCGACATACTGCTCAGCCCGCGCACGCATGGCCGCCATGCTGCGCCGGCCAAGGCCGATCGTCGACGCGAATCCGGCAAACACCTCACCCATGCTGGAAGGCGCTCCGATGAGCACGATGCGTTCAGCTCTGAGACTTGACCGCTCGCCAAACACCCCACCTGCAGCCGTCATGACGGCCGCGCCACCGAAGGAGTGTCCAACCACACCGTCAAAGGGACCATAATGCCGCTCCGTGGCGCCGATGGCCTCGGCGGCGAGCCGGAGATCAAGCCGGCGTCCGCTGGATACGCCATGCCCCGGAAGGTCAAGCAAGACTACCTCGGCGCCTGCCGCACTCAGGCCCAAGGCAAGATCGACCAGGTATTCCGCCCGGGAGCCCCATCCATGAACCACCAGCAGCCGCGGTGTCCCGCGCCGGATTGTTCCGTTCGCCAGATGATAGGTGCCAACATTGCCGACAGACGTCGGCAACCGCACGAGCGCGGCATTTTTCAGCGTCTGCTGGCCTGCCATAAACACGCGATTTGCTTTCTCCCCTTTCGGCTGACGGCCGGGTGTGCGACAGAAGAGCTTGAAAGCGAGGCTGCCGGACAGCCTGGGTGACAGCGCCTCCAGTCGGGAGAATCCGAAACGGATGACCTTGAAAGCGAAGGATGTCATAGTCGGAGATCCAATTTAATGTTCAATATTGAACAATAAAGTACAAGAATGAACAAAAATCAAGCCTTCCCTTGGGATCACCCCCGTTTTCGCAGCTGGATCTCCGTCGGCCGCGCCTGCCAGCTGATGCAACAGACGCTCACACGGGCGCTCGCTCCCTTGGACATCAAGCCGCCGCATCTCGATATCCTGGTGAATCTTTACCGTTTTGAGGCGATCTCGCAGCAGGAACTGGCCCGCAAGCTGCTTGTCGGCCGCTCCAATATGAGCATGCTGCTCCCACAAATGGAAAAACGTGGTCTGTTGGAGCGCCGCCCCGATCAGCGCGACAAGCGCATATTAAGGCTGTCCCTGACCGTTGAGGGACGAGCTCTCACCGAGCAGGCGATGCTCATCCAGACAGATCTGATCGAGCGCACGCTGTCTGCAACTCCGCTTGAGGACTGCCTGAAGATGGCCGACAGCATGGACAAGCTGATTCAGCGGATGTTGGCTGCCGATCTTGGCGAGGACGCGCATGACATTGCCCCAATCAGCGAGGATCGCGGCTGAGCCCCTTGGTGGCGAGTTCACCTTCATATTCGGCGAATTTCGCGGCACCGCCGTCTCCAAGTTCGCGCAGATAGATCCAGGTGAAAATCCCGGTGTCATGCCCGTCGTCGAAGCCGATACGCACCGCATAGTTTCCGGTCGGGGTCATCGACTTGATCGTGACGTTGCGCTTGCCCGGCACGGTCACCTTTTGCCCCGGACCATGCCCCTGCACTTCGGCTGACGGTGACAGAACCCGAAGCATCTCGGCCGGCAATTGCGCCACGAACCCGTCATTGAAGCTGACGGTCAAAAGACGGCGGTCTGTAGAAACCTTGAGTTCGCTGGGCCAGGTGTCGCTCATGCCGGTTCTCACTCGATCAAATTCGCAAAATTGTGCAGCACAGGTAGGGCCTTGGCCAACCCCGTGCAAGAGAATTTGAATGACTATTCAGGTCAGTTCGCTTGACGCTTCGACGGTGCGAGCCCACATTACGGCAAACATCGGGAGACCTGAAATTGGATCACAGCCCTGCCTCATGGCAAACTGCAGCGCCGCTCGCAGAGCGAACCGCGCCGATGATCGACCCATTTGGCCGGAGCGTCACCTATCTGCGGGTCTCCGTCACCGATCGTTGCGACTTCCGCTGCACCTATTGCATGGCGGAAAACATGACCTTCTTGCCAAAGAAGGACCTGCTGACGCTGGAAGAGCTGGACCGCCTCTGTTCCGCCTTCATCGCCAAGGGTGTGCGCAAGCTGAGGCTGACCGGCGGCGAACCGCTGGTCCGCAAGAACATCATGTTTCTCATCCGCGGCCTGTCACGTCACCTAGGCGACGGTCTCGACGAATTGACACTGACGACCAATGGCTCGCAGCTTGCGCGCCATGCCGCTGAACTGGCCGACTGCGGCGTGCGCCGGATCAATGTTTCGCTCGACACGCTGGATCCGGCCAAATTCAAGTCGATCACCCGGTGGGGTGAACTCGACAAGGTCATGGAAGGCATCAAGGCAGCCCAGGCTGCAGGCATTCATGTCAAGTTGAACGCCGTGGCCCTCAAGGATTTCAACGAAGCGGAAATTCCTGACCTGATGTCATTCGCCCATGCAGAAGGCATGGACCTGACGCTGATCGAAACCATGCCGATGGGTGAAACGGGCGAGGATCGCACCGACCAGTATCTGCCGCTGTCGCTCGTGCGCAGCAGGCTGGAGGAACGCTTCACGCTGAAGGAAATCCCCTACAAGACAGGCGGGCCGGCGCGGTATGTCAAAGTCGGGGAAACCGGTGGACGATTGGGCTTCATTACGCCGCTGACGCATAATTTCTGCGAGAGCTGCAACCGCGTCCGCCTGACCTGCACGGGCACGCTCTATATGTGTCTCGGCCAGGACGATGCGGCAGACCTTCGCACAGCGCTTCGTGCATCCGATGACAATGCCTATCTGTCGGCGGCAATCGACGAAGCGATCACCCGCAAGCCCAAGGGGCATGATTTCATCATCGACCGCGATCATCGAAAACCCGCGGTCGGTCGCCACATGAGCGTCACCGGCGGCTAACCGCCGCCGGCTCTATTCATATCAAGAGGACCTCAGGCACTCCGTCGCAGCGGCTGCCGCTGTGCATGCGGTGCCTCGGTCCGGAAGTGCTCGATCTTGGCCATCAGGTTTTCGACCCGCTGGCGAAGCCCATGGATTTCAGCATTGTTTTCCTCGACCATGGCGGCGTTCTGCTGGGTGATCAGTTCGACATCGCGAACGGCGCTCGTGACCTCGCTGATGCCGGTGGACTGTTCACGAGTTGCGGCAGAAATCGTTTCGACAAGCCCCTGAACTTCCTCGACCTGATTGATGATCGTCTGCAGGACTTCGCCGGTGTTCTCGACCAGTTCCACACCCGATTTGACCTGGCCCCCGCTGACCGAAATCAGCGCTTTGATCTCCTTGGCCGCATTCGCGCAGCGCTGGGCAAGGTCACGAACTTCCTGTGCCACGACAGCAAATCCACGCCCGGCTTCACCTGCGCGCGCCGCTTCGACGCCGGCGTTGAGAGCCAGCAGGTTGGTCTGGAAGGCAATCTCATCGATGACGCCGATGATGGTCGAGATCTTGTCCGATGAGCGGCTGATCTCGGCCATCGCTTCGACCGCTTTCTTGACCACGACGCCGGACTGCCGGGCATGATCGCGCGCCGAGGCCACCGAGCGCGCGGTCCGACCGGCGCCATCCGCCGTTGAACGAACCACGTCGCTCAGATGCGACAGCGCGCGCACGCTCTCTTCCAGTGCCGCGGCCTGCTGTTCGGTGCGGCGGGCAAGATCATCGGCTGAGACGGCAAGGTTCTCCGTGCCGGCATTGATGTCCGCGCTGGCACCACGCACGTCCTCGAGCGTCAGACGCAGCGCTTCGACGGCATGGTTGTAGGTGGTTGCCATGGCCACGAAGTCCGCCGGCAGATCTTCCCGCATGTTGACATTGAGGTGGCCATTGGCAAGCGCCTGGAGCACCGATGACAGTGCCTCGAGGGCTGCACGTTGATCAGCCTCGACCCGCGCACGCTCCTCTGCCCGCTGTTCAGTCTCGCGCGCCGACAATTGGCGCGACTGTGTTGCCTCTTCTTCCAGGCGCCTGTTTTCCAGCGCGGCATCTCTGAACACCGTCACGGAACGAACCATGTCGCCGATCTCGTCACCACGATTACGCCCCTCGATGGGCACGGACAGGTCACCATTCGCCAGGCGCGACATCACCCCGGTGATCCGCTTCAACGGCCCGCGCAATGTTTCGATCAACATCAGACCGCCGACAATCGCCAACAGTGTGCCGAGCACCATCGTGATGATCGAGATGCTTGCCGATCGTTCGCTGTCTTCCTTGCCGACCTCCTGCGCATTGCTGACAAAGTCGCGCAGGGATGCCATCGCCGTCGAGACATAGTCGGTGGATGCGAGCCGCAGGGCCTGCCAGCTCTCTCCGGCCATCAGGAGGGCCTGTGAATTGTCCTCGATCGTCTTCAGGCGTGGTGCAATGGTCTTCGGAAAATCGCGCAGCGCACTGTTCTTTGATCCAAGCTCGGAAATCCGCGCAGCCATCTCGGCAAGGGCAGAGACGTTCGACAGAACGATCGCGCGCGAGGCCTCATCCAGACTGCCGAGCATTTTCTGCACGCGCAGTTCCAGCGTTGCGATCTCCATCGCCGCGTCATCGACCAGGCTCATGAGTTCCTTCTGGTCCGCGACAAGCTTGTCGAGGCCGACAAATCGGTCGGCGGCCACATCGCTGTTCTTGGAAGCCTGCAGCGTGATTTTCTGTTCGATCAGGACAAGCTCGGACAACACTTTGTTCAGGCCTTGCGCCTTGGCGTCATCGGAATCTGTCGATTTCAAGATCGCGTCGATCCGGCTCATGGCACCGGCCACCTCATCAATCAGCACTTTTCCCTTTTCGGAGGCGATTGCCTGAGCTTTGGCAAGATCCTTTTGCATCGCGCCGGCATAGAGCTTGGCCTCATCGAGCTGCTCTGTCGGTGTAAATCCCATCTGAACCGCAACCCGGAGCTTACCGAGACGATCGATCAGCGACTGGAATGCCGATGCGTCGAACAGCAACTCCTTGGCGAAACGCTCCTTATCGGCAAGTTCCTTGCGGACGAAATCCACCTGCTTGACGATCTGCTTGCCATCGCCCTGCAAGGCTTCGACCGCATCGACCAGCCCGGTATCGAAGGCGCTGCGCTGTTGATGGTTATCCCACATCGCCTTTGTCTGATCGCGCATGCGCTGCGGAAGCGCGCGCAGATCGCTAAGATCGGCATTCTGTGCCTGATCCGCAAGAACGCCATCAAGCACTGCAAGGCCGCTTTCCTGCATGTCGACGGCAGCCAGAACATTCTTGCGGCTGGCCTCGGTCGGATCAAGGCTGAATTCCTGCAAGCCACCCTGAACCTGCTCAAGATCGCTGATATTGCCGATCGTGGCGCGGGTGACGGTCATGTGGCCGTTCAACATAATGGCCGTCCGGTAACCCAGAAGTCCAACACCTGCCATGAGCAGGACGAGAGGAACGACAAACAACAAAACTTTCGTAACAATTCTGCGGCTCTGCAGCAGGCGATCGATGAAACTCATGAAACCCTCGGAACGAGGTCAGCGCCCACGCTTAAAAACATCTGCGCGGCGTCAAACAGGCGCTCCACCTCATGTGGAACATGCCGATCGAGCTTCACCCGCCAAGTTTGAACAAAGGTTAACCGCCGCTCGTTTTTTTGGCATTTCATGCCAGTCCCGATACCTGAACTTTTGTATTTTTGGCCAGAATATCGGTTCCGCCCTCTCCGACCTTGGTCTAGAAGGGTGCCTGCAAGTTTCAGGATCTTTTAAAAATGGCATTATCCGACAATATGCGAGGCGCAGCCTTGATGGCGCTCTCGATGGCTGGCTTCACTTTCAACGACGCGCTGACCAAGTCCGTAACCGGCGAAATGACCGTCGGCCAGATCATGTTCGTTCGGGGTGCCCTGACAACAGTCATGGTCTATCTCGTCGCGAGACGGCTCGGCGCGCTGGGTCACATCCGCAACCTGTTTCAGCCGCTCATCCTCTGTCGCATCGCCCTCGAGACCATCGCCGCGATTACATTTTTGACCGCACTTGGCCAGATCCCGCTCGCCAACGCATCCGCCATCCTGCAGTCTCTGCCGCTCGCCGTCACGCTGGGTGCCGCGCTCTTTTTCCGCGAGCCTGTCGGCTGGCGTCGGTGGACCGCAATCGGCGTTGGCTTCGTCGGCGTGATGATCATCATTCAGCCAGGCCCCGAAGGCTTCACGCTGGCGGCTCTTTATGTCGTGATCAGCGTGATCACGGCAGCAGGTCGCGATCTGGTCACCAAGAAGATTGACCCGAATGTCTCCTCGTTCACGGTCACCCTGTTCACCGCTGCCAGCATTTCGTTTGCCGGACTGCTGCTGATCCCGGTTTATGGCGGCTGGCAACCGGTATCATATGGCGCCTATGGCACACTTCTCGTCTCGTCAGGTTTTCTATTCGTCGGCTACCAATCGATCATCATGGCGATGAGAACCGGCGAAATTTCCTTCATCGCTCCATTCCGCTACACCAGCCTCCTCTGGGCGGTACTGCTCGGTTTCGTCTTCTTCGGCGAAATACCGACACTTGCGACACTACTCGGCGCAACCATCGTCATTGCCTCGGGCCTCTACACATTTTACCGGGAAAACAAACGCAAGGCAGAATTGGCGGCACGCACAGGACCGGTGACACCGGTCTGAAGCCTGCATAAAGAAACAAGGCAGACTACGATGTCCCTGGCCACGCAATCGTCTTGTCGACCGGAAGCCGTTGCAGGTGGGGCATGAGCACGCCGCACGGGCTCCCAGCCATCATTCTTGCGGGCGGAGTGTCTCGTCGCATGGGGCGCGACAAGACGCAGATGCTTCTTGGCGGAAAACCATTGATCGTCCAGGTTCTCGAGCGCCTGCAAGCGCAGGCAGATCCTGTATGGCTCAACGCCGTGTCAGATTATCCGCTTGATCTCGGCATTCCCAATTGTCCCGACACCAGACCCGGCCGGCCAGGCCCGTTAGCAGGCGTGTTGGCGGGATTGAAAGCCTTGGAACGACATGGCGGTGATTACACCCATCTCCTGACCGTTCCCGGAGACACGCCGTTTCTGCCGCTGAACCTTGTCGAGCGTCTGAGCACGAAGGCTTCGGCCGGAACCGCCGTGCTGGCCGCCTCGGCAGGCAGGACGCATCCCGTCGTGGCTCTATGGCCAAGAGAGCTGGCAGCCGATCTGGAGGCCTGGCTTGACGATCCGAGCCACCGCCGGGTCTTCGACTTTATCGATCGCCATCCTCAGGCGGTCGTCGAATTTCCCATGATTGAAACCGACCTCGGCCTCCAGGATCCGTTCTTCAATATCAACACACCAGACGATCTGGCCCAGGCCGGGATACTGCTCCGGAAAGGCATGAAATGAGCGAGACACCCCGCATCTTTGGCATTTCCGGCTGGAAGAATTCCGGCAAGACCGGGCTTGCCGTCAGGCTGGTGGAGGAATTCACCCGCCGCGGTTATCGCATATCGACCATCAAGCATGCTCACCATGACTTCGACATCGACAAGGTCGGTGCTGACAGCTACCGCCATCGCCAGGCGGGCGCCGCCGAGGTGGTTATCGTCTCAGGCACGCGGTTCGCGATCATGCACGAATTGCGCGGAGGTCCTGAGCCATCATTCGAGGCGATCTTGGCCCGCATCGGTCCGTGCGACCTCGTTCTGATCGAGGGCTACAAACGCGAACCTGTACCGAAGATTGAAGCCCGACGGCTGGAGGCCAAAAATCGCGAGCCGCTCGCCCCAAGCGACCCCTACATCATGGCGATAGCGGCAGACCATCCTGTCGACGACACCACCCTCCCCGTCTTCAACCTCGATGATACCCAAGCCATCGCAGACTTCGTCGCCAAGGTGACCGGCCTGCCGACCCGTTAACGACCCTGATCACCATCGAGAAAAGGCCGCCGGATCTCTCCGGCGGCCTTTCCTATTCGGCGATTTTAAACCGGCAATTACCGGTTGGCAGCAGCGGCCGGACGAACCAGCGAGGTGACGCGGCGGATCGCGACGCGGCGGTTCTGCTGTTCACCGGCTTCCGTGCGGATCTTCAGGTAGCGTTCGCCATAACCCTGAACCGACATGTTTTCCGGCGGAATGCCGTAGACTTCGGTCAAGAGGTTAGCCACCGTTTCAGCGCGCTGGTCAGACAACACCAAGTTGGTGCGATCCGAACCGACGGCATCGGTGTGACCTTCGATCAGGAACACTTCACCCGGATCCTTGGCCAGCAACTGCTCCATGGCCGCGGCCACCTGGCGCAGCGTCTTGGCCTGCGCGAGCGGGACCTCGGCCGAGCCAGACGGGAAGGTGATGGTATCGAGGTCAATACGGCGTACCTTGTCGCGCAGACGGGCAGACGACTTCACCTCGTCGATCGAATAGACACGCTCGACACGCTCGACCGGCGGCTGGCCGAGGAAGTCGTAATAGTCACGATCCGGCTCGCGCGACGTGCTGACAATATAGTCTTGAACCGGGATCGTCAGGCGCATCGGCGGAAGAGAGTAACCCACGTCGACGAAGACCTGCGGACGCTCTTCGTCGGCTTCCGGGGAATACATCATGACGTATTCCTCACCATCACGCGTAACCCGCGAGCGAAGAACGATATCGCCATAGCGGTTGTAGATCGTCACCAGTCGCGAACCGTTGGGGCGAATGATCGTCTCGCGGGTACGTCCACGTGACAGCTCTTCGTAGAACGTTTCTTCCGCGTCGTAACGCAGACGCTGACGGTCGTCGCCACGAACAACGATCTGGTTGCCGACATTGATGATCGTCCGATCATCGATCTGCTCGATAACCTTCACCTCGGTCACCTGATTGACGACATTGTTCTGAATGACCGTGTTGTTGGTGATATTGTTGTTCGTCACGTTGTTGGTGATGTTCGTGGCATTGTTGGTCACGGATGTCGGAACGGCGAATGTCGGAGCTGCCTCGAGTTTTGTGCCGGTTTCCGCCACAGTCGCCTGGATGGTCTGGCTTTCGACCTGAACACCCTGGGCCTGCGCGGCAGCGTCATTCTCGGGAGCCGGGGCGACTTCCTCCGCTGCGCGCTGCTGGTTGCGCAGATCGCGCGACTGCATACCACCGACATTGTCCGCATCCTTGTCGCTATCGAGAACGGCAGCGCCGCCTTCAACCGGCAATACGACTGTCTCCGAGGTCTGCGACGGATCTGCGGCGATTTCCTGCTTCTGTTCCTCCGTCTGGGTCTCGACCAGTTCGGGCACAGGCTGATCGGCGGGCGGTACAACGGCAGGCACGAGGACCTGCTCACCAGCGGGCTGTTCGGCCGGTGCGGCTTCGCCGGTGGTCTGGCCTGCCGGCGGTTCTGCTGGCACTTCCGCCGGCGTTTCAGCGGGAGCCTCTGCAGGAGCTTCGGCGGGGGCTTCTGTCGTAGGCGCCGCCGGCTGCTCTGCGCCACTGGCTGGCTGTTCGGCCGGGGTTTCAGTCGGTGTCTCGGCGGGCGTTTCTGCAGCAGGAGCCTGTTCGGTTTGCGGCTGCTCCGCCGGAGCCTGCTCTGTAGCGGGAGGGGCGGTCTGCGGCACTGGGCATGCCTCGGCAGTGGCAGCTTGAGATCCATCCGCACACGTTACCATTTCGGCAGGAGCGGCAGCAGGCTGCTCGGCCTGCGGCTGAGCCGCCTGCTCTTCCGCAGCCTTGCGGGCAGCCTCTTCCTCTGCAGCCTGTTGGGCTGCCTGAGCCTGTGCTTCAGCCTCGGCGCGCTGGGCTTCCTCGGCAGCGGCTTGTTGTGCGGCCTGATCCTCGGCAGCCTTCTGTGCTTCCTGCTGGGCCTGCTGTTCGGCAGCCTGGCGAGCGGCTTCCTCAGCAGCAGCCTGCTGCGCGGCCTGAGCCTCGGCGTCGGCGGCGCGCTGTGCTTCTTCCGCCGCGGCCTGTTGGGCTGCCTGTTCTTCGGCGGCCCTCTGCGCTTCCTGCTGCGCCTGCTGCTCAGCAGCCTGCTGGGCGGCCTGAGCCTCGGCTTCGGCGGCGGCACGCTGCGCTTCTTCGGCTGCCGCCTGTTCCGCAGCCTGTGCTTCGGCAGCCTGGCGCGCGGCTTCTTGTTCAGCCGCACGCTGGGCATCGCGCGCATTACAGGCGTCCTGGTCAGCGGCTTCCGCTCCGTCGCTGCAGACAACGGCCTGAGCAAGCTGGATCAGGCCCTCTTCCGCCTGGCGCGACTGTGATTTCGTCTCGCTATACCCGATGGTCGACGCCATCACCGGCTTGGCCATCACCGCCATGGACAGCACCGGTATGGCCACTGTGGTCAGCAATCTGTTTTTGAACATGCCTTGAATTTCCTTCCCTTAGCCCCGTCAGCGATCGACGATTGTCAAACCATCCAGACAGTAACTTTTATTCTGTTTCGCCGATTCTGGAGAACCGAGCCTCGTACAGACCCTAGGTCCCGTTAAATTAACCCCACCTGAACGCGCAGTCAGCGGAATTGCTCCACGTGGCCTATGCGGGAAATAGGGCGAGAAACGCGGTTTCAACAGAAGAAAACACGCTAATTTTCGGCCTGCTACGGTTTCCAGTTGATTTCAATCGAAAAACCAGACGAATATTGGCCCCAAGTGTGGCCGATCAATTGCCGCACCGACCACGGACAGCCGCCAACAAAAACAAACGGCATCCACCAACAGAGAGGATCTCATGCGTATTCCCACACGTTTCTTGGCTGCAGCTTCGATTGCCGCACTGTCGCTGTTTGCCGGCGCAGCAATGGCGCAGGAAAAGGTTATCATCGGGACCGAAGGCGCATATCCGCCGTTCAACAATTTGGAAGCAGACGGCACCCTGGTCGGCTTCGACATCGATATCGCCAAGGCACTTTGCGAAGAGATGAAGGTGACCTGCGAATTCGTCACCCAGGATTGGGATGGCATCATCCCGGCTCTCCAGGCGAAAAAATTCGACGCGATCATCGCGTCCATGTCGATCACGCCGGAACGCCTCGAGAAGGTCGACTTCTCCAAGAAGTACTACAACACGCCGCCGGCCGTTGCCGTACCGAAGGACTCGCCGATCACCGACGTCGCAGGCCTCAAGGGCAAGACACTCGGCGCCCAGTCCTCGACGACGCATGCCAACTATGCCGAAAAGCACATGGCTGACTCTGAGCTCAAGCTCTATCCGACCGCAGACGAATACAAGCTCGACCTCGAAGGCGGCCGTGTGGATGCCGTCGTCGACGACATCGTCGTCCTGTCGGAATGGGTCAAGTCGGACGCTGGCACATGCTGCAAGATCCTGACCCCGCTTCCTGTCGATGTCGAGATCAACGGCGAAGGCGCCGGCATTGCTGTTCGCAAGGGCGACACAGCACTTGCCGACAAGTTCACCGCTGCAATCGCTGCCATCCGTACGAGCGGCAAGTACAAGGAAATCAACGACAAGTACTTTGATTTCGACGTTTACGGCCAGTAACCGCCGGATCGCTGACACGATTGCGAATGGCGGAAGTGAGCTTCCGCCATTCTGCATTTGATGCCGATGCAATAATCAAATGCGGGAAAACCGCTATGGGGGATATGGCATGAGCGGATTGTTTTCCGCGCTGGGCTCCGTCTGGGCCTGGATCGGACATGTGTTCGATCCTTTCTGTGGGCCGGCCGGTGTGTTCACGCTCTTGGCGGGCGACGGTATCGTTTCATGCGGCGCAACAGGCTGGGGCGATGAGGTAGCACTCGGGGTCAAGGTCACCATCACTCTCGCGGTCATTACACTGCCTCTCGGATTGGCCCTCGGCTTCATGATCGCATTGGCGATGCAGTCGGAGGAAAAAAGCCTTCGCAGCGCCGCCGGCATATACACGACCATCTTCCGCGGACTGCCGGAACTCCTGACACTCTTTATTGTCTACTATGGCTTCCAGATGCTGATCCAGACGATGCTGTCCTGGTTCGGCAGCGATCAGCGCGTCGAAATCAACGCCTTCTTCGCCGGAATGCTGGCCCTTTCGGTGGTCTTTTCATCCTACTGTTCCGAAGTCCTGCTTTCCGCATTCCGGGCCATTCCCAAGGGCCAGTACGAAGCCGGAAGCGCCGTCGGCCTGTCGCGCAGAAAAACCATGTGGCTGGTCGTCGTGCCGCAACTGATCCGCATCGCGCTACCCGGGCTTGGAAATCTCTGGATGAACCTGCTGAAGGACACGGCCCTGGTCTCCGTCATCGGCCTCTCCGACATCCTGCGCCAGACAGGGGTTGCAGCAAAGGTCAGCAAGGAAGCCTTCTTCTTCTACGCATTGGCCTGCGGCCTTTATCTCGCCCTCGCCACGCTTTCCTCGGTTGGCATCAACGCCATTGCCCGTTGGAGCAATCGTTCTGGAGCCAGCCGATGAGTTACGCCCTGGAATTGATCCCCGCCCGCCCTGCACCGCCCGCAAGAGCAAGGCTGCTCACTCCGGCCCGTGTGGTTGGATATGTCGCGCTCAGCGTCTGGGCGCTGCTCGGCATCGGCCTCACCTATATGATGATCAGCAATTGGGACACAGACAAGTTCGTCCGGTATGGCCCACGCTATATCTCGGGCCTTGGCACCACTTTGGGCCTGGTCGCAGCCTCGATCTCGCTCGGTGCCCTTCTCTCCGTTCCCGTGGCCTATGCCCGCATGTCGACGAACAAGCTGCTGAACACTGTCTCCTACATCTATGTCTACGTTTTCCGCGGGACCCCAATGCTCGTACAGATCTTCATGATCTACTACGGTCTAGGGTCATTTCGGGCGCAGATCGAGGCAGTGGGTCTTTGGTGGTTCTTCCGCGAGGCATGGTACTGTGCCGTGCTCGCCATGACACTGAACACCGCTGCCTATCAGGCCGAAATCCTGCGTGGTGCCATCCAGAGCGTCCCCCGCGGTCAGACCGAGGGGGCCAATTCGCTGGGCCTACCCGCCTCTGTCACGTTCTGGAAGATCATCCTGCCACAGGCCCTCATCGTGGCACTGCGCCCCTACGGCAATGAAATCATCCTGATGATCAAGGGATCCGCCGTAGTCGCCGTCGTCACCGTTCTGGATCTCATGGGCCAGACCCGCTACGCCTTCTCCCGTACCTTCGATTACCAGACCTATCTATGGGCAGCGATCTTCTACCTGACGATCGTCGAGGCCTTGCGTCATACCTGGGCCTGGCTGGAGGCACGCCTGACCCGCCATCTCAAGCGCTAGCATGGCAGACTTTGGCAGCACTCTCGCCGAAGGCTGCCAAAGCATTGACTTCCATCAGTTTTTTGGCGCCGCTTGCTGGCGATTAACGTTTGATTAGCCATCTAGTGTTTCCATTGTCGACAGGGCCCGCGTCGGTCGCGGCCCCGGTCGGTTGCGGAAGCGCTCCACCGTCCGCGCCGATCCCTTAAGCTGGGACACGGAACGAACGGTCATGAATACCGAAATGGAACTGATGCTGAAGGGCTACGGTCTGACGACAGCCCAAATTCTCTACCGCCTGCCCGATCACCCGCTCTTGCTGCAGACCTATGTCTGGCAGCATTACGATCTGGCCCCGGACTTTCCCGAGATGAAGGGCTTCCTGCGCTTCTGGCAGGAGAAGATCGAAGGACCTCTTCATTCAGTGCAATATGTGCACCAGAAAATGATCGGGTCCAGCGAATGGCGCGCGCTGAAAGGTGAATTCATTCTGCACTGATTGGCTGTGATCAGACATGAACCTCTCCATGCGCGAATTCGCCATCGTCCGGATCGCGGTACAATACCGCACCCAGTAGGGCTGTATAGAACAGTCCAACGGCAATGAGGATTATTGCGCCGTGGATCGGACCAAGATGGGCATTGGCCACCAGTTGCTGGAAACTTGAGACAAACTCGATCGGCTGGCCGTCTGGCTGCAATTTGGGACTTGAGATCTTGAGGCCCCAGGCCATCAGCAAGATCAGATACATCCAGCCGTAGTTGCGCCGGATGCGGCGAAAGAGCGCCTCGTGATACTCTATCAGGAAGACCGGCTTGCGCAGGCTGGCAGCGATCGCTTCCGCCCAATTGGTATTCAACTCGGCCTGCGGACACAGCGCCTGAGCGAAATAGTGTCGCTCAAGTTGACGCACTCGAGCTCGGTAGACATCGAAAAAGCGATATCGCCTCGCTTCGATCAACAAGAAGACCGAAATGAGCAGCATGGCGAACAGGACGACGCCGTGATGCGACGTCGGCGTCGAGAGCGAGACCGACAGCAGACCCGCGACCACCGTCATCGACCAGTTTGACGTCCTGTCGATGCGATCACGCCAACTGGTCATGCGCCCGATTTCACCACGGTAGTAGTGGATGATCATATTGGCCTTTTCGGCAGAATTTGCCGGCAGCGCCGGTGCGCATCCCTGCTGCGCCTCGGAGCCGGACGGGTCGAGGTTGACGAGCGTTGGTTCCAGATCATTTGCCATGAATTCTTCTCCCAGCATGCCTTCGTTGCCCTATTGCATAACTCCGACCAAGATGCGGCAGCGATCATGGTCGCGCGTCAACATTGCCAACTGTGGCGCGAGCCGCTAGAGCCACGGCACAGAAAATACGACAGAGACCACAAGGAGCCCACGATGGCCAAGATCGACGAAGATGTATTGGCTGAGGCCTATAACCGCGCATTGGCGCTGGAAAAGTCCGGAGACATCGACGCTGCGGTAAAGGCCTATGCCGAAGTGCTGGACATTGATCCCGAGGATCATGGTGGTGCGTCCGTTCGCATTGCTGCCCTCGGCCGCGGCGAAGCGCCGCCCAAGGCACCTGACGCCTATGTCGAAACCCTTTTCGATCAGCATGCCGAAGCGTTTGAGGATATCCTCGTCGAACAGCTCGGATATGCCGTGCCCGCTTTGGTGCGCCAGCGCCTTCAGACGCTTGGCCTCGGCCCCTTCAAGCGCATGCTCGACCTCGGCTGCGGAACCGGCCTGACCGGTGGCACGTTGCGCGACATGGTCGCCGACGTAACCGGCATCGACATTTCGGAAAACATGGTCGAGCTCGCCCATGAAAAGGATCTCTACGAGACCCTGTATGTCGCTGAAATCGAGGACTTCCTCGAGGACAATGACGACGAAGCCTTCGACCTGATCACGGCAACCGACGTCCTGCCCTATCTCGGGGCACTCGAGCCGCTGTTCTTCGGCGCGGCCGAAAACATGACCGATGGCGGCCTGTTCATTTTCTCCTCCGAAACCCGCCCGGCCGAGATCATGGCCGGCCGCCCCTATATCGTCGGCCCGCACCAGCGTTTCGTCCATGCCGAAGCCTATGTTCGCGAACGCCTGGCCGCCACCGGCTTCGAAATCGTTGAGATCACCGATATCAACGTGCGCATGCAGGATGGCGAGCCCTCTCCCGGCCACCTGGTCATCGCGAAAAAGAAATAAAAAGCAACCCAAAATTGCCAAATACAATCTTAGGGCGTCACCGATTGGTGGCGCCCTTTCTTGTTGTTGCTAGGCTCGCCCCAAAATGGGGGATCGCAGATGCAAACACTGGCTGTGTGGTGGACATCACTGATTGAGTTCCTGACGACTGAATCAATTTGGGTGGCGGCGGCGATGGCCACAACCACGGTGATCGGCCTGATCTTCGGTCGATATGAGATCCGCTTGCGCCGCCTGCGCATGATCCGCGACTACATTGCCGCATTCCCCACCACGGCAGGCGGCGATGGCGCGCAGGGGATCAACCCTTCGTTCGAGTTCGTCCGGACGAAATACTCGGCCGATGTCGAGCCATACGCGCCGCCGCCGGAAGCATCTAGAACGCCGCCGAATGGGGAACCCGGGGCAAAGGAAAACGCTGACGAACTGGTTTCCCAGATCACCGCTACCATCGAGCAGACCCATCGTTTCGGTCGCCGGCATGATCGCCAGCTGCTCTGGTCATCGCTGCCCTACGCACTTGTCGTGACGAGCGGTTTCTATGTCGCCCTCATCCCGTCATGCAGCATGAGCAATGCGACCTGTGCGCGTGACCTCGTGCTCAGCCTGTTCATCACCGGCGGATTGCCGGGATCTGCCGGCGCAGAAGCAAGCCAGATGGTGCGGTTTGCCGCAGAAAACACGGCAACCGTTGCGGCCTTTGCCTTCATCGGCGCCTATGTCGCTTCGCTCCGCTATCTGGTCAAGGCTCTGGCCGTCTTCGACCTGTCGGCATACACATTCATCCGCCAGGCCGCGATGATCGTCATCTCCGTGCTCGTCACGATCATCCTCTACCGCGCCTTGCCCAATCCGCTTCTCGCCATTGCAGACTTCGCAAAACCTGCACCCAATGACACCGTCCTTACGCACAATCCGGGCATCCCTCTGATCTGGATCCTGCTGGCGCTGAGCTTCGGCCTCTTGCCGGAAAGCGCAATACAATTTGCCCTCGTCAAGTCGACCAGCGTGATCAATTGGATCAAGCAGACCGACGACCGTTTCAAGGACTGGACAAGGGTCATCCCGCTGGATGCCATCGACGGTATCGACTATTTTACCCGGTTCCGGTTGGAGGAGTGCGGCATTTCCGAAGTCCAGTCTCTCGCCACTTACAATCCGATCATGCTCCATATCGAAACGCCCTACGGCATCTACCAGGCGATCGACTGGATCGCACAGGCGCAACTATGCTGCGTTGTCGGGTTGGACCGCTTCCTGCTACTGCGCCAGTTCAACGTCCGGACGATCTTTGATCTGGAACGCGCCTTGAAGCAGGATCGAAGTTTGGAGGCAGCAGAACAGGTTGCAATCGACAAGTTCGACCGCATTTACGCCGCGGTCCTCTTCGCGCCAAATAGCCTGTTGCAGGGCATCCAGAATACGAGCAATGCAAAATTCCTGATCCCGGGTGACGAGCCGGGACTGGTGCGGGAAGTGGATGCAGGAGAGTTCAGCAAATGGGCCTTGTCATCGATTACCGGCACACCGAAAGACGCCTCCCGCGCCATCGAACATCTGATGGACTGGATCGGCGATGATTTGCACGTTCGTCGCTTGCGGCGTCTATGGAACGAGATTTCCGTTCGCCTTGGCCCCTTGTCTCTCGAATTGCTCGGCGATGACGAGATCAGGAGAAACGCGGGTACAACGTCCACGTTCCCGCTCCAACCGCCATTCGTCTTTCCCTAGACGTAGGCTTGCGCTATGCCTTGTGCCGACATTTTCGCAGGCATGGAGCATGAGCATGGCAAAGGTCGCATTCATCGGTTTGGGCGTCATGGGATATCCGATGGCGGGGCATCTCAAAGCCAAGGGCGGCCACGACGTGACCGTCTACAACCGCACCACCGCAAAGGCGGAAGCCTGGGTCAAACAGCACGGTGGCAGTCATGCGCTTACCCCGGCGGCCGCGGCCAAGGATGCGGATTTCGTGTTTACCTGTGTCGGCAATGACGACGATCTGCGCTCCGTCACCATCGGCGAAAATGGCGCTCTGTCCGGCATGAAGCCTGGCGCGATCCTGATCGACAACACGACGGCCTCTGCCGAAGTGGCGCGTGAACTGGCGATGACTGCCGAAGCGAAAGGCTGCGGTTTCATCGACGCGCCTGTCTCGGGTGGTCAGGCCGGCGCCGAAAACGGCGTGCTCACTGTCATGTGCGGCGGAGAGGAGACAACTTTCGAACAGGCAAAACCGGTCATCGAGGCCTTTGCCCGAATGGTCGGCCTCATGGGACCGTCAGGTGCCGGCCAGTTGACCAAGATGGTCAACCAGATCTGCATCGCCGGCCTCGTCCAGGGCCTTTCTGAAGCGATTCATTTTGGCAAGAAAGCCGGCTTGGACATTGAAAAGGTTGTCGAAGTCATCTCCAAGGGGGCTGCTGGCTCCTGGCAAATGGAAAACCGCCACAAAACCATGGCGGTCGGCAAATACGACTTCGGTTTTGCCGTCGACTGGATGCGCAAGGATCTTGGCATTGTGCTGACTGAAGCCAAAAGCAACGGCGCTACCCTGCCCGTCACGGCGCTCGTTGATCAGTTCTATGCCGAAGTCCAGAAGCTCGGTGGTAAACGCTGGGATACATCGTCCCTGCTGGCCCGCCTGGAAAAATGACCCTTGGTCTGCTCACCACCACCAAAGAGCTCATTGCGCATCTGAAGGCGCTGCGCAATGACGACAATGTCGCGGCAATGACACGCTTCCGCATCGCCACCGAAACCGCATTCGGCATATCCAATCCGGACTTGCAGAGGATTGCCCGCCAGATCGGCCGCAATCATGTGCGCGCGCTGGAACTCTGGAAGACCGGACTGCGCGATGCGCGCATGGTAGCGATCTACACGGCTGAGCCAGAGCATATGACGAGGTCTCAAGCCGCAGAATGGGCAGCGGATTTCAACTCTTGGGAAATCGTCGATGCCGCTGCCGATCTTTTCACCGAACTTGAACAATGGCAGGCTCTGGTCACGCAATTTGCTGGCGATGAACGTGAATATGTCAGGCGGGCCGCTTTCGCGATGATCGCCGGCGCTTGCGTTCACAACAAATCAGAACCGGATTCCACCTTCCTCGATTTCCTCGCATTGATTGAACGACACGCGACCGATCCACGCAACTTCGTCAGGAAAGCGGTGAACTGGGCACTCCGCAATATCGGAAAGCGCAATCTGCACTGTCATGGCCCCGCACTCGATTGCGCCGAACGCCTGGCCGCAGGCGACAACAAGACGGAGCGGTGGATTGGCCGGGAGGCTGTAAAGGAACTGACGAGCGAGAAGTCACTCGCCCGCCTTCGGGAAAGCTCGACTGCTTAATCCTCGTTCGACTTGTTGTTGTCGAGCATCATGTAATCAAGCGGCAGCTCAGTGGTGTACTTGATCTGCTCCATGGCAAATGCCGATGAGACATCGCGGATCTCAATCTTGGCGATCATGCGCTTGTAGAACGCATCGTAAGCGGCAATATCGGGCACCACCACGCGTAACAGATAATCGACGTCGCCGCTCATGCGGTAGAATTCGACCACTTCCGGAAATTCCGACACGACCTCCGAAAAACGCTTCAGCCATTCGATGGAATGGCTCGACGTGCGGATCGAGACAAATACGGTGACCTTGGTGTTGACCTTGGCCGGGTCAAGCAAGGCCACGCGACGGCGGATTACTCCGTCCTCTTCCATCTTCTGGATGCGGCGCCAGCACGGTGTTGTCGAAAGCCCGACTTTCTTGGCCAAGTCGGCAACCGCCAGGGTAGAATCCTCCTGGAGAATGCGAAGAATTTTGCGGTCGAGACGATCCATGACAAGCCCTGAAAACTGATTTTCTCAGATATAGCGGGATTCGATCAAATTAAGGAAAATTATTTCGATCTATCAACAGCGAAACCTCTCGCCTGAGGACCGGCAGCACATCCGCCTCGAACCATGGGTGCTTTTTCAACCAGCTCGTGTTGCGCCAGCTTGGATGCGGCAGGGGCAGAACACGCGGCCCCGGCGCATTGCTGAGCAGAAATTCGCGCCAGTTCTCGACAGTCTCCGTCATGGTCTTGCGACGTCGGTCCCGGAGATGCCAGAGTTGGGCATATTGCCCGACCGCCAGGATGAGTTCGACCTGCGGCATCGCATCCATCACGGGCTGGCGCCACCGTGGCGCGCATTCGCGCCGCGGCGGTAGGTCATGGCCCTCCGCATTGTATCCAGGGAAGCAGAAGCCCATCGGAACGATGGCAAACCGCGACCTGTCATAAAACGTATCCCGATCGACATCCAGCCATTGTCGCAGCCGGTCGCCGGATGCATCATCGAACGGAACTCCGCTCTGATGCACGCGCAGACCGGGTGCTTGGCCAGCGATCAGGATCCGTGCGGTGTTTGACAGGTAGGCAACCGGCCGCGGCTCATGTGGCAAGCGGCAGGCTTCGCCGCCAAAGGCATGGTCACGACAGATGCGACATTGCGCAATTGCATGGCCAAGTGCGTCTGTATTGCTAAGTGCACCGACGGCGTCAGCATCGATACCGCTCTCCATGAGCAAACGTGTTTCGGTGTCCTGCCGCACTTTACCTGTCCTGTGCTTCAAATATTCAACCATGCGCCAATCTGATTGGAGACATACGTCATGAACCCGCCGGCCGGTTCCATCTCGTCTAGTTTACGCGCCCGCCGCCAATCCGCGGGCCGTTCGAACCTGCCGGCCCAAAGTCCCCGTTTTGCAACCTGCGCCTCGGCTTGGGCCGACAGATAGTCGCCTTCTGCGACAACCAGCCCCTGCCGAACCATTGCTTCTGCGAGATCGGCTCCCTGCAACGCGCAGCGGACCAGCGTCCTTCGATATTGATCTTGTGCGCTCCCCTGACAGGCCCAGGCCGCGCGATCGATCAACAGCTCCAGACCATCACGGGCCTCAAGGTCACAGTCATAGCTGACCATATCCCCGTTTTCACACCTTTGACCAAGTTCGGGGGCATCGATCCCGACAAGTCGCAATCGCTGACCGTGCGATGAGAGTGTGTCACCATCGACAACCTGGAATGGGCCTCCAAGTTCGATGGCAGCATCCTTTTCCAGCTTCGCAATAATCATCAGCGATAGCGCCAGCATGCAGAGGGCGACAAGCGCATCCCGCAAACGCCTGATCATCACCGCCACATTCCCTCCCATTTCAACAACAAAACCTTTGCACACATGGCAAACAAATCCTTCCATGACAGGATCTTCTTAAGAATTGGCCGATAAGCTCGGCTCAGTCAGCGGTAGAAATCCACCTAGTGATGAGTAACGGCGTAACCACATCCACCGACAAGAACATTGTCGACCTGACACGCACCCATCATAACCGGGCGGCGACGAAAGCTGTGCGCCTCACACGTGAGCGCCTGCAATCGGATCAGGGCATCTCTCCTGCGTTCGACGTAGAAATCCTTGGCATGCATCTGGCAGCAACCCTTCAGGGTGCGGCCGTCATGCCCGCCATGCTCTTGCTCGTCGCGGGATTTGGCACATACCTCACCGCGGAGCCGCGTTTGTTTCTCTGGGGGATTTTTGCGCTGAGCATGCATGCGCTCTGCATCCTCGTCGCCAAACGCGCCTCCAAGACCGGCATCACCCCCGACAACCACAGGCGGTGGCGGCAATACCTCCTGGCGGGACAGGTCGCAATGGGGTGTTCCTGGGCGATCTTTGCCACTCAGCAATGCGCCACCTGTGGCGGCAGCGGCTTTGCGTTTTACAAAGGCGCCGTCCTGCTTCTGGTCCTGTCCGTCACGGCAATGGCCAACATGCTGCTGCGTCAGGCCGTGCTTTTCGGATTCCTGCCTACGGTCGCGGCGCTGGTCTACCTCTCGCTGACCAATGGCCAGATGCTTGATCTCGGCCTCACTGCCGTCTTTACCACGGCACTGATCTTTTTCATCTATATCACCAACCGCCTGCATCAGGCGAATTTGAAACTTCTTTCCTTCCAGACCGAAAAAGACGACCTGATCGCCGAACTGGAAGTGGCAAAATCGCTGTCTGACGAAGCACGCCGCCGTGCGGAAGAAGCGAACATGGCAAAGTCACGCTTCCTCGCGTCGATGTCACATGAACTGCGCACCCCGCTGAACGCCATCCTCGGCTTCTCTGAAGTCATGGCGACCGAGATCCTCGGTCCGCTCAACAATCCGCTCTACAAGGAATACGCTGGCGATATCCATCGTTCTGGCAAACACCTGTTGGAACTGATCAACGAAATTCTCGACCTGTCGCGCATCGAAGCCGGCAAATATGAGCTGAGCGAAGAGGTGGTTTCCCTTCTGGAGCTCGCGGAAGATGGCATCGGCATGATCCAGCTCAGGGCAAAATCCAAGAATATCCGTATCGAGGAACAGTTCGAGCAGAGCCTGCCGTCTGTTTGGGCCGACGAGAAGGCGATGCGTCAGGTGATCCTGAACCTGCTGTCCAACGCAGTGAAGTTCACGCCACAGGGTGGCGAAATTACCGTCAAGGCCGGCTGGACGGCCGGCGGCGGCCAGTATGTCTCCATCCGTGACAATGGTCCCGGCATTCCGGAAAATGAAATCCCTGTTGTCCTGTCCGCTTTCGGCCAAGGCTCGATCGCGATCAAGAGCGCCGAACAGGGCACCGGTCTCGGCCTGCCGATCGTTCAGGCAATTCTCGCCAAGCATGGTGGCGAATTCAAGCTCAAGTCGAAACTGCGCGAGGGCACGGAAGTCATCGCCATTCTTCCGTCAAGCCGTGTGTTCGAGAGCTTGCCCGCTGTCACCGAAGCCAAGGCAATCGAGCCTCGCCGCCGCCAGTTCGCCTGATCAGAGATAGCCGATCAGGCGTGAGCCGACCACATAGCCAACCAGCAACGCATTGGCGACGATCAGGCAGAAGACTGCGAAGGATCCGAGATCCTTGGCATTGCGCCCAACTGTGGATATTTCCGGCGAGATCCTGTCGACGAGTTCCTCGATTGCGGTATTCAGCGCCTCCACGCAGAACATCAGCAGCATCATGATCACGAAGCCGAGGTATTCGAGCGGCGTGGCTCCCACGAACGCGAACAAGCCGACACCGACAATCAAGGCCAGAAGTTCATGGCGGAAGGCGGCCTCGCCGATCAGTCGACGAAAGCCCTGTGAAGAATACTGTCCGGCCGCAAAGAGATGCGCGATGCCCGTCTTCTTCTGGATAATCTCGGCCGCAAGGATTTCGGGTGCCGTCTGCCCCTTCTTCTGCTTAGCCATCGGTCTTGTTGCTCACACCGGCCTGATCGAAAGTCGCCATACCGGAATGGCAGGCGGCCGCAGCCTTGACGATGCCGGCGGCAAGGGCCGCACCCGTCCCCTCGCCCAGCCGCATGCCGAGCGCCAGAAGCGGCGTCTTGCCAAGTTTACCGATCGCTTTCAGATGCCCAGGCTCGCCCGAGACATGACCGATCAGGCAATGGTCGAGCGCCGTCGGATTGGCTGCCTTGAGGATGGACGCGGCGGCCGTTGCGACATAGCCATCGATCAGGACCGGGATCTTTTCCATGCGCGCAGCAAGGATTGCGCCCGCCATGGCGGCAATTTCACGTCCACCGAGGCGGCGCATGACTTCGAGCGGATCGTTCAGATGTTCCTTGTGGAACTCGACCGCTTGCTTGACGGCAGCAATCTTGCGCTGCAGCACATCGCCTTCCGAACCCGTGCCGGGCCCAACCCATTCTTCGGCCTCTCCGCCATAGAGCGCCAGGTTGATGGCAGCGGCAATCGTGGTATTGCCGATGCCCATTTCGCCTATGCAAAGCAGATCCGTGCCGCCGGCAATCGCTTCCATGCCGAAAGCCATGGTGGCGGCGCAATCGCGTTCGGACAGCGCCGGTTCGCTGGTGATGTCGCCGGTCGGATAGTCCAGCGCCAGATCGAAGATCTTCAGGCCCAGGTCGTATGTCACGCAGATCTGGTTGATCGCAGCACCACCCGCCGCAAAGTTCTCCACCATCTGCTGGGTCACCGAAGGCGGGAATGGTGTAATACCATGTTTGGTGACACCGTGATTGCCTGCGAAGATCGCGACCAGCGGACGGGTGACCGCCGGCGACCGGCCAGACCATGCGGCAAGCCACATCGCGATTTCCTCGAGCCGTCCCAGCGCTCCCGGCGGCTTGGTCAGTTGGCGGTCACGGTCACGTGCCGCAACCAGGGCAGCCGTATCCGGTCCCGGCAGCTCGCGCAGTAGAGCGCGGAAATCATCGAATGGCAGGCCGGTAACGGTCATGAGGCGAGCTTCCTTGTAATCTTCCTGCAAATCAGGCTTTGTGGCTCTCTCATACTGGCCACGCGCACCCGTCTCAACTTAAAAAACGGCAGATGTGGTCACCAATTCGACGGACGACGGTAAATGCTGGATTGGCGTGCCTCTATTGATGAAACGGCAAGGGCAATTTCCTTTCTGAGCCGCCTGCCCGTCCCGAACCGGTACTTCAGGGACCATGACGGCAGTCTGTCAAAAACGGCAGCCGCTTTTCCGCTCGCCGGGTTTTTGATCACACTGCCTTCTGCTTGCGTTCTGGCGCTGGCTCTGACGTTTGCCCCCCCCCCCGCAATCGCCGCGCTTCTTGCTCTGGCGGTTCAGGTGATGGTGACCGGCGCCCTGCATGAAGATGGCCTGTGCGATACGGCCGATGGTCTTGGGGGCGGCCATGATCGGGAAAAAGCCCTGGCGATCATGAAGGATAGCCGCATCGGCACCTACGGCGCGCTGGCCCTGATCCTGTCGATCGCATTGAGGACGACAGCGCTTGCGACACTGTGCGTGCTCGGCACCGCTGCGCCTGCCATCGTCGCATGGCTGGCCGCGGCAAGCGTCAGTCGCGCGCTGATGGTGTGGCACTGGTCGATGCTTCCGACCGCCCGCACCGACGGCGTGGCATCGCGTGCGGGTGCGCCAGACAAGCCGATCGCCAATCTTGCGCTGGCGCTGGGCGGCGGACTGTCCATCGCGCTTGGTTGGCTCGCCTTGCCCCTTGCTCCCCTGCTCTTCGCCGTGCTTGTCGCCGGTATTCTCGGCTATGGCTTTACCGCTCATATCCGCCAGAGGCTCGGTGGCCAGACCGGCGACACGATCGGCGCCTGCCAGCAGATTGCCGAGATCGGGTTCCTTGTCACTCTTGCCATCGCGCTTTAGGCAACCGATATAAAGAGACCGACTGGAAGGCCGCGATGGAATCACCCTGTATTCTGATCTGTTCGATCGACGACAAGACCGGCTATTGTTTCGGCTGTGGCCGCACGCGCGATGAAATCGGCAGCTGGACGGGTTATTCCGACTCGGAACGCCGCGGCATCATGTCAGACCTGCCAGCAAGACTGGCAACGATGGAACGAAAACCGCGCCGCGAAACCCGTCGCACCCGGATGTCACGCGAGCGCGAGACAGGCTGATGCGTCTGATCGTGGTTCTGGCGATACTCGGACTTGGACTTGCCGTCCTGATTTTCAATCATGATGCTGGCGAAAGTTTCGGTATCCGCAACGACGATTTTGGCAGCCTCGTCGCAACATTGCCGATCATTCTGATGCTGTCTGCTGGCATTGTCGCCAGCCGCCGCTCCTTTGGCCAGAGCATCAGGCAACTGGCGATCTGGGTACTGATCGCGTTGGTCCTCGTTACCGGCTATCTCTATCGCAATGATTTCAGCGCAGTCGGAGAGCGGCTCCTCGCCGGCTTGGCGCCCGGAAAGGCCGTGACCGTGACGACCGCAGACGGATCGACGGAGGTCGTGCTGCACAAATCGCTGGGTGGACATTTTGAAACAACCATCGCCGTCGGCCCCGTCTCTGTACCGGTTCTGATCGACACGGGCGCGAGTTCGGTCGCTCTACGCTATGAAGATGCCGTGCGCATCGGCATCGATCCAGCAACGATCAATTTCACCCGCACCGTGATGACGGCCAACGGCCGCGCATCCGCCGCCCCGGTTCGGATCCCGGAAATCCGCCTCGGACCGATCACCCGTACCAACGTCGAAGGCGTGGTGCTCGAAGAAGGCAGGCTCGACCAGAGCCTGCTCGGCATGAGTTTCCTCTCGACGCTGGGTTTGCTGCAGATGCAGACAGATGAGCTCCGGCTGCGCGACTGAGGCATCAGGGCCGCAGCTTGTAGCCCGTCTTGAAGATCCAGGCGAGAAAGCCGAGGCAAAGCAGCAGGAACAGGCTGACCATGCCAAGGCTCAACAGCGGATGCACGTCCGACACCTCGAAGAAGCTCCACCGGAAGCCGCTCACCAGATACAGCACCGGATTGAAATGGCTGACCGTTTGCCAAAAGGGCGGCAGCATGTTCACTGAATAGAAAGTACCGCCGAGGAATGTCAGCGGCGGAACAACCAACATCGGCACCAGGCTCAACTGCTCGAAATTTTTCGCCCAGATACCGATAATGAAACCAGCGAGGCTGAACGTTACAGCCGTCAGCAGCATGAAAAACAGCATCAGCAGCGGGTGGGCGATCGACAGGTCGACGAAGAAGGCAGCCGTTGCCAGAATGATCAGCGCGATCATCATGCCCTTGGTCGCCGCCGCGCCGACATAGCCGATCAGGATCTCGCTCATCGCCACCGGTGCCGAGAGGATTTCGTAGATCGTGCCGGTAAATTTCGGGAAGTAGATCCCGCTCGATCCGTTCGAGATGCACTGGGTTATCAGCGTTAGCATGATCAGGCCGGGCGTGATGAAGCCGCCATAGGCGATGCCGTCGACTTCCTGCATACGCGAGCCCACCGCCGCGCCAAAGACGATGAAATAGAGCGCCGTCGACAGAACAGGAGAAATCACGCTCTGCAGCAGCGTCCGGCGGGTGCGTGCCATCTCGTAATAGTAGATGGATTTGATCGCCTCGAAATTCATTCGGCTTCTCCGATCAGCGAGACGAAAATGTCTTCGAGAGAGGTCTGACGCGTGGAAAGATCATCGAAACCAAGGCCGGCCGCATCAACGTCCTGCAGCAGGCGCGCGATGGCGCCGTGATTGCTGCCAAGCTCATAATCGTAGATCAGCTGGTCACCTGAGTCGTTCAGTTTTAGATTCCATTCTGAAAGGCTTGCAGGGATTTCTTCCAGCCGCGCGTGAAGCTGTACGGTCAGATGTTTCTTGCCAAGCTTTCTCATTAGCGTGTTCTTGTCTTCGACAAGCAACAGCTTGCCGCGATTGATGACGCCAACGCGGTCGGCGATCTCCTGCGCCTCCTCGATATAGTGGGTTGTGAGGATGATGGTGACGCCAGTCTGCCTGAGCCGCGACACGAGCTGCCACATATCCTTGCGCAGAGCGACATCGACACCGGCCGTCGGCTCATCGAGAAACAGGATGCGCGGCTCGTGCGACAACGCCTTGGCGATCAGCACACGCCGTTTCATCCCGCCGGAAAGTTCGCGCAGCGCATCATTGCGTTTTTCGAACAACGTCAGTTCTCGCAGAATGGATTCGACCAGCTCAGGGTTCGGTTTCTTGCCGTTCAACCCGCGCGAAAAGCTCACGGTATTGATGACGGTCTCGAACATGTCGGTCGTCAACTCCTGGGGCACCAGACCGATCTCGCCGCGCGTCTTGCGGAAATCCTTGACCACATCATGGCCCGCGACCAGCACCTGGCCGCTTGACGGATTGGTGATGCCGCAGACGATCGAGATCAATGTTGTCTTGCCGGCACCGTTCGGCCCGAGCAGGGCAATGATTTCGCCCTCCTCGATATCAAGACTGACATTGTCGAGCGCTTTGAAGCCATTGGCATAGGTCTTGGACAGGGAACGGATGGAAATGATTGGCGCCATTGGCTTGGGGGACTCGCTATTGCTATCTGCCGCCTGAATATAGGTCTGGAATACGGGGTTACCAGTGACAACGCCCGTGTACCACCATCATCTGACGCAGCCGAGCCGATTTGCGCTGCAACATGGTTCCCTGGCCATTCAGCGCACCGCTGGATGCGCGCCTGTTCACGTCGGCCACCAGCCTGAAATGCAAACGGCAGGCGCGAAACCAAGTTCCGGCCTGCCGATCATCCATGGAATGAGCCGTTGAGCGCCTATTTGTTACGCGCTTGCGCAGCCCTGATTTGCACCAGCGTATCGAGGTTCTGGTTGACGCGGCAGTAGAATTCCTCGTCGATAAAAGGACGCAGCATGAAGTCGTTTCCACCAACCTTCAAAAAGCGCGCGGATAGCAGGCGATTGTTGGATGACGATACACCGATGATACGCAGTTCATGGCTGCCGCGAACCGACCGGATGCGCCGTGTCAGTTCGAAACCGTCGATGTCCGGCATGTTGTAGTCGGTGACAACGAGACCTATGTCAGGATTGGCCTTCAGGATCTCGATCGCCTTGGCGCCGCTTTCGGCAAGGCTGACGCGAAAATTGTAGCGCTTGAGACGGCTCGAAAGCAGAGCGCGGGCCGTGGCGCTGTCATCGACGATCAACACGTGATGGCGATGATTGGTGAGGAACCGATAGACCGATTCAGCGAGCATATCGACTGCAAAGACATTGTCCTTGAGAATGTAGTCGACAATATCCTTCGCCAGCAGTTTTTCGCGGATCTCGTCATGGAACGTCCCGGTGAATACGATCGTCGGAATGTTGCAGTCGATCATGTATTCGAGCGCTTCGCCATTTTCGGCACCCGGCAGATTGATGTTCGAAATCGCAAGAACGACCGGTTCGTCATTGAGTTCATTGGCCATCTGCATGTCTTCGAAGGTTCTGCAGATCTCGATATCCACGCCCATCAATTCATTGAGGCGCTGGCTAATCATCTGCGTGAAGACATTGGAATCTTCCCCGAGAATGATGCGAACGTCGGGGAATGTTTCCCCTGAATATTGCATCCCGGAAATACCTAGAACTGCCATGACTCGCCTTTTTGTGTTTTATTCAACACTTAGTCATTTAGCAGTGATCGTTTGCGGAACCGTTAATTCGACAATTTTAAGGCAGCAACGCGTAGCGATAGTTAAGTAATGCGGAACGCACTGCCCGGCGCCGTCCATCTCTACTTGTGGGGATCGCCGAAAGAGCACGTGGACCGAGCATCTGACGCCTGAGTGCGTGCCACGCCGGCGGATGCATCAATCAGCGAGCTCACTTAATCGTCGCAATACCATCCTTGATGTCGATGGATTCACTGCCCGCAAGACCAAGCCGGTCGCCGTTCGGCAGTGTCACGAAACAACCTGCAGGGCAAATGGAATCCGAACCTCCGGCGTCGAGCGAAACCTCGACACGATTGCCATTCTCCACCACGATCAGCACGATCGAGGATGATCCCGAATTGCTGATGGAGGCAGCCAAGGCACCGCCGGCCAGAGCCGGGATCAAAGAGAGAAATATGCCACCCACTGCCAGAAATCTGATCATTTCGGTCGTGGGGCTCGCGGCCCCACCCCTCTGTTGCGCATGACCGTGGACAGGAAGTTTCTTTCCCCTCGGCCTTACCCCTCTTCTGACGCATTCCCCCTGAATGGCGCCTGAATGAGGCATTCATGGCAGGAGTTTGTCATCATCCGCGCCGTCATGCAAATCATCCGCCGCAGGCTTTCGTTCAGTGGCCTTGCCGCGATTGCGTCGCAGCAGAGCACTGCGATCGCTGTCACTGAGATGCAGCATCACATCCTGATGCGGATAGGGCATCATGATCCCTTCGGCGCGGAACCTTCGCAGGATTTCCATCCGCACATCATTGCGGATGGTCAGGCCGTCATTCATATCGGCAAGATGAAACCGGAGCTCGAAGTCGAGCGACGACGCCCCGAAACGAAGAAATTCGACATGCGGTTCCGGATTCCGCAAAACCTGCGGAACCGTATTGATGATCTCCAGCAACAGATCGATGACCTCCTGGGGATCGGCCTCATAGCCGACACTGACAGGGATCTCGGAGCGCTGCATCCGGTTGCGATGTGTCCAGTTGCCGACCGGCGCATTGATCAATTCGGAGTTCGGCACGATGATCGACTGCTTGCGAAAGGTTTCGATTTCGGTGGCCCGAACGGAGATGCGCTTGACGATGCCTTCCGTCGTGCCGGTCAAGACATGGTCGCCAACCTTGAAGGGTCGCTCGACCAGAAGAATGAGACCGGAGACGAAGTTCGATACGATGTTCTGCAGACCGAAACCGATACCGAGAGACAGGGCACCGGCAACGAGCGCCAGGCTCGACAGGTCGATGCCGGCCGCCGATATCCCGACGATCCCTGCCACTGCCGTGCCGAGATAGCCAATACCGGTCTTCACCGAATTGCGCACGCCCGGGTCGACATGCGATCGTGCCATTACATTGCCGTCGAGCCACTTCTGCAGCCACCGCGTGACCACCAGACCAAGCGCAAACAGCAGCACACCACCCAGAATGCCGAAAATGGAAATGCGGATCGTGCCGACATTGACCTCGGTGAAGAGGTTATAGAGCCACAACTGTATATCGCGCGGCTGGAAGCCCCAGGACATCAGGATCAGGGGCACACCCAGGATCAATGCGAAGGCATAAATCAGCAGCCCGGCGACGATGCCACTCTGATCCAGTCCGACAGGACCAAGGCGAAAACGCTTCGCCACATATTGGCCGATCCGCGTGTCGCCGAATTGGTTCGGCGCGGAAATCGCCTTGCCCGAGAGGATGCCGATATACATCGTCGCCAACACCGCGCCTGCCAGAACGATCTGGGTCGTCAGGAAGCGGGCGAAGCCGACATAGCCGATGCTGCTTGCAAAAATCAGCAGGATACCGACAAGCCGGAAAGTGATGGAAACGCTGCGCGGCCAGGCTCGACCCTTGTCATACGGGTCACCGCTCTCGGCAAGCACCGGGCGCAGGAACGAAACGATGAACAACAACAGGCCAACGGTCAGCGACGAAATCAGGCTCTTCATCACCGTCAAGACCACGGGAGAGCTGAACGCCTCGCTGATGACCGCCAGAACATAATCGAGCCCATTCACCAGGGCCATCAGAAAAATGGCGATTGTCAGGTCCCGTGCACCAACATTGGACAGTTTGACGAGACGCCAGTTGGGCGCACGCGGGGCAAGCGCGGCTCGCGAGATCATCGAGACGAAAAAGACCAGTCCGATAAATCCGAAAATCGAACTCACAATCGGAGCGATGTCCGGTCGCAGGATATTGAAAGTGTCGAGCAGGAAATAAGTATTGGCCAGGAAGAAGCCGAACGCGAGCGAAGGCAGGATCGTCGACCAGAAGGCGACCGACAAGCGGCTCATATAGTTCGGGTTCTCCACCATCGGGTCCCGGCGGATCAGCGAACCGAACAAACGATATTCGATGAACAGCATGGCCGATGCCAGTACCACCGATAGAAAAACCGTGATCGCGAACGGTACCGTCTTGAACTTCAGCACGAAGACGATCCAGCTGACGATACTGCGATGGACGCGCCCGACATCCGCGGAAAACGACTCGGCGGCCTCGGCTGCCACCTCTGTGTTGATTTCCGTGTGTTCGAAAAGCTGATCGGTGAAGATCGCACGCCGGATAGCCGTGATTCGATCGGCAAGCGACTTTCCCTCAATCGACAGATCTTCGGCCTGTCCGGTCAGCGCATTGATCTGCGAGCGCGCGGCGTTCTGCCGGTTGCGTTCTTCAGTGACGTCTGCCGCTTCCGCCGGCTGACCTTCGGCAGGCGGCTCGCCCAGTTCGGTCAGTCGGGTCTGGATATCGTTCAGTCGCGGCCGGAGTTCGACGGAAAGCGCCAGCAGATCCCGGACCAGCACATCGGCTTGAACCTTGAGGTCTGCCAGGACCCGATCGTCCTCCTTGCTCTGCTCAACTTGTTTGTTGAGGCTTTCCAAACGCTTGCGCGCCTGATCAATTTGCGTGTCGGCCGCCGTCAGTTTTTCATCCCGAACGGGCTGCGCCGGTGCAGCCGGCGCGGGGACTGCCGCGGCGGTTGCGGCTGCCGGCGTCGTCGTGGACGCGGCGGGTGTCGACACCGGGCTATCGGCGCTGGCTGCCGGAGCCTGCGCAGTCGGTTTCACCAGATCTTGCGTCTGCGCCAGGGCCGCCATTGATTGGAAATCGGACGCTGGCAAAGCGGCCGCTGCGAGCGCCATCGCAATGGAAAGAAAGCCGTATCGAAGTCGGATCAATGCAAATCCCTAGCCTGAATGAGAAATCGGCGGGACCATAGAACCAGTTATAGGCAAAAGAAAGAACCGCTTAAACAACAACGGCCGGCGGAGAAAACCCTCCGCCGGCCGTGAATGCATATGCAGACGTCAGGCAGCAGCGGCCATGCGAAGGGCCTCGAAACGCTGAACCTGATCTTCGATCAACGCCCGTTCCTTGTCACGGCGGACGAAGACCTTGAACATGGCCTTGCCATCGCCATTCATGAACCAGACCGAACAGGATCGGCGCCCATGAAAGCCACGATCGACGAATGCAATGTTGACGCAACGATCCTTGCGAATGTGCCCGCCGATCGGGCTGTCACCATGGATGTTGAACCAGCCATGGCCTTCGCTGCCATCGACAAGCGCGCCATTCACTTCGAGCACGATGTCATCGGTATGTACGATCAGCAGGATTTCCCCCCAACCGGTCATGTCCTTCCAGACCGCATCCCAGCGGTCTGCCGGCACCGGCACAGCAGCACCTTCCGGCAGAATGGCGAGCACGTCGGCCGGCGTGACATCGGCCTGCACCGCAATCTGCTCGATGACGCCATCCGGCTTTTCCGCAAGAGCGGCGCGGGCGCGATCGGCGCGCTCCGTGTTTGAATGAGTGAGCGTATCCATCAGACGCTCACGCAGCAATTTCGGCGCGCTTGCCGGTATTGTCTTCGTGGATGATCACGTCGAAACCTTCGAAATGTGGCCCCGAGAGATACTGCACCTTGCTTTCGCCGGCGCGGGCATGGGCAGCGCGGAACTGTTCCGACTGGGTCCAGGCAACAAAATGCGCGTGCGTCTCCCAAACCGTATGCGATGCGTAGAGCGTATGATCGTCTGCCTTATTGCCCTTCAGCATATGAAATTCGACATAACCCGGCACTTCGGCAAGACGCGCCTGTCGCGAACGCCACTGATTTTCAAAGGCTTCTTCGAAGCCCGGCACGACGCGAAAACGGTTCATGGCAATGTACATCTGTCTGATCCTCTCAATCAAAAACGAACTGCGGATGATCGAAGCAAAATCGCAATCGGGAGTTCTTTTCGGATCTCACCAACGCAGCCCCATGCCTGCAATCTGTTGCCTTCCTAGATAAACTTGTGTAACTAAGTCAAGTTAAATGTCGCTGAATTGCCGGCGCCATCACACCCCGAAACAAGCGAGGTGACGTCAGCCAAATGGCCTGTCACGCGCCTTGCCCCACAGGTTTAACGATATCATGCATTCCGTTCCTTTGCCCCGCCGTCTCCTGCTTTCTCTTGTTTGCGCATTGGTGATTGCCCCGCAGGCAGCCCTTGCCCAATCGGCCGATGCCAAGCGCATTGTCGCGATCGGTGGCACGGTGACGGAAATCATCTATGCCCTGGGTGAAGGCGATCGGATCGTGGCCGTCGACACCACCAGCAGCTATCCGCCGGAAGCCACGCAAAAGCCGAACATCGGCTACGTCCGCCAGGTTTCGGCGGAAGGCGTGTTGTCGCAGAAACCCGATCTGATCGTTGCCGAATCCGGGGCCGGCCCGGTCGACGCAATGAACATCCTGAAAGCAAGCGGCCTGACATTGGTCAGCATTCCAAGCCCACCCGACACCGCCGCCATTCCCGACAAGATCCGAGCCGTTGGCGAAGCAATCGGCCGCAAGGACAAGGCCGAGGAACTCGCGCTCAAGGTCGAGGCGACACTGAAGGCCACAGCCGACAAGACCACCTCCACAGCGACGAAGAAGAAGGTGCTCTTTGCACTTTCGCTGGCCAATGGTCGCGTTATGGCTGGCGGCTCGCAGAGCTCGGCCGATGCGATCATCCGGCTTGCCGGTGGCGAGAACGCCGTTAGCACTGTGTCCGGCTACAAACCTCTTACCGATGAGGCCATCATAGCGGCAGCCCCCGACGTTGTACTGGTCATGAGCGGCGGCGCCACGCACATGACTGCCGAACAGGCCTTCGCCCTGCCTGCGCTGGCGTCGAGCCCAGCCGCCAAGAACAAGGCTTTCGTCACGATGGATGGCCTCTATCTGCTCGGGCTCGGCCCTCGCGCCGCAGACGCCGCCGCCGAACTGCACGGCAAGCTTTACCCGGAGGCGACGAAGCCGTGAACACATTGGCGCTTTTCGCCGGTCGCAGCACAATCGGCGGCGACCGTTCCGCACTTGGCCTGCTGATGGTGGTGGCACTGGTCCTTCTCCTGGTGCTGGCCATATTCACCTCGATCGTCGTCGGTCCGACAGGCGTCGGCCTGCCCCATCTCCTCGACTATGTCAGCGGCAATGCGAGCGCTCTCGACAGCCAGAACCTGCTGATCCTCGAGGCTGTGCGCCTGCCTCGGACCGCCATCGGCTTGCTGATCGGTGCGGCACTGGGTGTTTCCGGCGCCATGATGCAGGGCTTGTTCCGCAATCCGCTGGCGGATCCTGGCATTGTCGGCGTCACGTCCGGCGCAGCGCTCGCGGCGGTAACGGCGATTGTCCTCGGTCCAACGCTGCTGTTTCCGCTGCAGTCCCTATTCGGCGAACAGTTCCTGCCGATCATGGCCTTTCTCGGCGGACTGGCGAACACATTCCTGCTTTATGCCATCGCGACCCGCCACGGCCAGACCTCGACAACGGCGCTGATCCTGTCGGGCATTGCGATAGCCGCGATGACAGGGGCAGCCACCGGGTTGCTGATCTTCATGGCCGACGACCGCGCCCTGCGCGACATTACATTTTGGTCGCTGGGCTCGCTCAGCGGCGCAAGTACCGCCAAGATTGTGGCGATCCTGCCGTTCGTCGGCTTCGTCATGCTGATCATCCCCTTCGTCGCGAAGGGGCTTGATGCGCTGGTCCTTGGCGATGCCGCCGCATTTCACATGGGCGTGCCGGTTCAGCGCCTGAAGCGGCTGACCATTCTGGCCGTCGCGGCCGCCTGCGGCGCCACGGTGGCCGTTGCCGGTTCGATCGGATTTGTCGGAATCATCGTTCCGCATCTGCTCAGGCTGGCAATCGGGCCCTCCCATCGCTTCCTGTTGCCAACATCGGCACTCGGCGGCGCTGCGCTGCTGCTTTTTGCCGACAGCATCGCGCGCACGATCGTCGCACCGGCGGAACTGCCGATCGGCATCATCACCGCGATCCTGGGTGCGCCCGTCTTCCTGATGCTCCTGCTCGGCCGCAACGGCCGTTCAAACATGGAGGGAATTTGACATGATCCGAGCAAAGGAAGTCAGCATCATTCGCAGCGGACGTGCACTTGTTGACCGTGTCAGTCTCAATCTTCAGCCGGGCCGCTTCACGGTCGTGATCGGCCCGAACGGCGCGGGCAAGTCAACGCTTCTCACGGCCATATCGGGCGAATTGCGTCCTGACCACGGCGATATTTTCTATCACGACCGCCGCCTGCAGTCGTTGTCGCCGATCGAACTGGCCGCAGAGCGCGCGGTCCTGCCACAATCGACGGCCCTGTCGTTTCCCTTTACCGCGCTTGAAGTCGTTCGCATGGGCGCAGTCGCCCACGGCAGCCGGGAACCAGGCCTTGCGGCGCGCCAGGCGCTTGCCCGTGTCGGCCTCGGTGGTTTTGAGGCACGAAGCTACAACGCGCTCTCCGGCGGCGAGCAGCAGCGTGTACAGTTGGCGCGCGTCTTGGCACAAATGCCCCTGCCCGTCTCGAACGGTAAGCCGCGCGCGATCTTTCTTGATGAACCAACGGCAAGCCTGGATATCGGACATCAGATTTCCGTGCTCGAACTCGCCCGCGATTTCGCCCGCGCCGGCGGTGTGGTTCTCGCCATCCTGCATGATCTCAACCTTGCCGCTGAGTTTGCCGACCACCTGGCCATCCTGCACAAAGGCAAGCTGGTCAGTGAAGGTCGCCCTGGCGACACGATCAACGACAGTATCATCTGCGAGGTCTATGGCATCAGTGGCACGGTCGGCCGCTTGCCTGCGGACCACATTCCTTATGTCTTGCCGCAGTCGAGACAGTCGGCTCAACGCTGAGCCGGCTACGCAGGTTATCCACAGTTATCCACAGGGCTAGCAAACATATTCACGCCCGAAAATGGCAACGAATAGCGAACGCCACCGACAAAAGACGAGAACATAAAGGGAATATATCAGACGAACGCCCGAGCGGAACGCACCAGCGTCGGTCACGAAAGATATTAGCCGGCTGGCGATATTGTTTCGCCGAATTCACAGCCAATTTCGTCACGACGGACACCCCGCGAACCGGTAGCGCCGCACGCCGCAAAATCACAAATATGCGACAGGAGAAGTACCGAGACGAATGGAGACCATAATGGTCTTTTTTTATCCAAATTATTGGTAAGATTGAGAAATGGTGGGTGATGTAGGGTTCGAACCTACGACCCGCTGATTAAGAGTCAGCTGCTCTACCAACTGAGCTAATCACCCGCCGCGCCCCGTTCTGGAGGCGTGACCGGGCGTATAAACAGGATATCGAACCTTGTCTAGCGCCGAGACGAAAAATCTTGGCTGTTTGGTCAAAAAAAATTCAGAAATCCGAATTTTCCCTTATTTTTCAGAGATCCAGGCTTCCCGTTGCAATACGCACGGCCTGACCGCCAATTCGCGCCCGAGAAATCGCGCCGTCTTTAACGTCGATATGCAGATGAATGTGGGACGGCCTGCCCATCTCCACGCCCTGCTCCACCATCAGCGGGTGATGGCCATCCGGCAATCCGTCGAAATGCCAGATGGCGCCGGACAGCGCCGCAACAGCGGAACCGGTGGCCGGATCCTCCGTAATGCCCATGTCCGGCGAAAACATCCGTGCATGGAACCTCGCCGCATGATGGACCCCGCCGCGGCAATAGACATAGGCAGGCGTAAGCCGTCCCTCACATAAAGGCGCCGTGCGCTCCCACAGTTGCGGATCGAATTCCAGGCTCTCGACAGCGGCGAGGTCATGGACCGGAACCAGCAGAAACGGCACTCCAGCGCCCCAGATGGCCGGGACGTGGTTCTCAAAGCCAATCGCCGTCACTTTCAGCGACAGCGCGTCAGCGATGCCCTGACGGTCGAGTGGCAGGTCATAGCGGCTGGATGTACGCGGCAGATCGAATTCGGCAAAACTTGCCTCGCCGGGCCTCAACCTCACGGCACAACGAACCGGGCCGACATTTTCCTCCAGCACCGACACCAGATCGAGACCGCCGTCCTGATCGCCATAGGCTTGCTCTGCAAGCGCGATTGCGGTGCCGACCGTCGGATGGCCGGCAAACGGCAATTCACGCGCTGGCGTGAAGATACGGACCCGTGTGGCATGGGTGGAGTTGCCGGCTCTATGAACAAAGACGGTTTCCGAAAGATTGAATTCTGCGGCGATCGACTGCATGGCCCGATCCGAGAGGTCGTCGCCGTCAAAAACGACCGCCAGCGGATTGCCGGCAAGTTTACGATCGGTGAAAACGTCATAGATGGAATAGCTTCGTGCCACGGGCAATCTCCGGTCGGTCGCATTTGGCTCGTCACACTGCCCCAGCACAACGCTCAAGGCAAGCAACGGGCGTCACGACCGGGAAGCGAAGTACCAGTCGAGTATGGGAAGCATCGCGACATTGTACCGGTGCGCCGTGTGGTCTGCGTTGCGGATGGCAACCGCACCGGAAATTTCCTGTTCCTCAGCGTCGCGGGCAAAACGATTGATCGCCTCAACCAATTCATCTGCCGCAGCGTCGAATTGAAAGATCTGGAAAAACGTCAACCGGCGTGAGCGATAGCTCGCATAGACAAGGCCATCGGTCTCGGCCTGAAGGAGGTCAAGCCCCGTCTCTTCCAGCACCTCACGGTGCATGTTGCCGGCGAGATCACAGACGCCTTCGACCACATCGGAATGATCCAGCGAGCCGGCAGCGAAATAGACCTGACCGGCATTGGCGGTATGCGGCGCCATTTCCACAGCGATCAGTGCTCCATCCGACGACACGATCACCGGATAGCCAAACAGGTGGCAGGCGCCGGATCTGTCCTCCTGCTTGCGCCACCAGAGAAAGGTCGAAAATGATGCAAGATAGCCATCGGCCTCGATTGTTTCCCCTCTCAACCGAATCCGGTGCTGCAGGACCATCCGACCGTCAAACAGCATTGGATTCGCCGCATGTTCGACCGCCCAGTTTTCGGCAACAGCCTCACGCATCGTCTCTTCCAGCGGATGACGGCCTGGCAGTACGGACAGACGATAGGATCTGATCGGCACCACGGTGCCATCAATCGGCAGGCCGGTCTCGTCCATCACAATGATCACCTTTCACGGGATATGCAGTGAGATCGCGACGGGGCAGTGATCCGACGCCTTGGGCCGGTCCCAACCAACGCGCGGATAGCGCTCAATGTCCTGACCCGGGGGAAACGGCGTTCTGAACGGCTGGCCATTGCGGATGATGTCGGGCACGACCGTCGGATTGGCGCGTGCCAGTGCCGGTGACAGCCAGATATAATCCAGTTGGCAGAGATGCTGCTCTTGCGGTCCCCTCGCGTGGTAAAGCGTCCAGCGATCGAGCACATCGCGTCGCAACATGGCGTTTTCGGCAAAACAGTCCCCTGACAAAACATCAAGTGCGCTGTTCAGCCCCCCGACCGGCTCAAAACGATAGCCGCGACGGCGCTCGCCGATGACATCGACACGCTCCTGATAGTCATTCAGGTCGCCGCAGATGATGAAATTCATCCCGGCCACATGTTCCTTGCCGAACCGGTTTTCGATGATGTGACGAACCGCCTTCAACTCGGCTTCGCGGACGGGCCTTGTCATTTCACGGCCATCCACACCATCGCGACCGCTGGTCATCGATTTCAGATGCAGCACATAAAGCGTCAGCGGGCGTCCACCAATGCGCAGATCAAGTTCCAGACAGTCCCGTTTGAAGATTTTGTCATCCGGCTGCAGGTTTGGCCCGAGGCCGGTGTGGTAGAGCGACAGGTTGCGATAGGTCAGCGCCGCATGGCTCTTGATATCGACAAGCTCGATCCGCTCGCCGTCGCGGGTCTGCTCGCGCATCAGCACGGCCACATCGATGCCACGGCTGTCATTGCCCTCGATGATGTATTTTTGCCTGTAACCGGCGCCCACCATGCGGAAGAGATAGCCATACTCGAACGCCTGAAGCGCCTCCATATTGTCCACCTCCTGCAGGCAGAGGATATCCGCATCTGCGTCTGCGATCGCGAGCGCTGATAACTGCCGGGTGTCGTCGGTCGTCGCCACCACCCGCGCGGCCTCCAACTGCTGGTAGCCAAGCTCGGTCTTGATCTCGAAGAGTTTCAGCACACGATCGGCGCGCAATTGATTGCGAAAACCGGTAAAATCAAATCGGGTGATGAGGTTTTCAATATTGAAGGTTGCGATACGCAGCGACATCTCGGATTGCAACCTTTCGAACGGCAGCGGAGCATTCACTAAAACGACCGGACACCGTTATGACATTGATTTGCGCGTCACGCGACAAGACAGGCTGTATCAGGCATGTTTTTCCAATCCGCTCCACCTTGCGACCAGCCTTCTTCAAAGCCGCCAACCGCAACCGATGACCACGGGCACCACCGCCCCCACCTGCAATCGTTCTCGCCAATGCGCCCGAAGGGACTGGCCATCACCGAGACGAAGGGTCATCGAATACCGCTCGCCTTCGAAGACGACGTTTTCCACCACAGCCGGCAAACCGCCCTCACCGATATGAACATCCTGCGGGCGAACCAAAACATCCACCGAAGGTCCATTGTCCAAAGTTGTGAGCGCGAGTTGGACTGCCCGCCAGTCAAGATCGCGTGTTGCCGCGGCACCCGCTCGGACGGACAAGATGGCACCGCGTCCGACCAGCTCTCCCACCCGCCGTCCCTCCGGCCGCGCATAAAGCTCGGCAGGCGATGCCATCTGCAGCATCCTGCCCTCCGCCATCACGGCGACATCGGTCGCCAGCGCCATCGCTTCCGCTTGGTCATGCGTCACATAGATCATCGTGGCGCCCGAACGGGCATGAAACTCGCGGAAAGCATCCTCCATCTCGCCTTTCAGATGGCGGTCTAGATTGGCCAGCGGCTCGTCCAGCAGCACGACATCGGGAGATGTTACAAGGCAACGGGCAAGCGCCACCCGCTGACGCTGCCCACCGGACAATGCGGCCGGTCGCCGGTCCGCATAGGCCTCAAGCCGCACCGATCGCAGCGCTTCCAACACTTTTTCCCGATACCGTTCGCCGCTGACGCCACGCACTTTCAACGGGTAACCGACATTCTCGGCAACGGTCATGTGCGGCCAGAGCGCGTAGGACTGGAAGACCATGGCCATGTTGCGCCGCTCAGGCGCCACGACCTGTGCCGCATCGGACATCACCCGGTCGCCAAGCTGGATCATCCCACCCGTCGGCGCCTCGAAACCCGCGAGCATGCGCAACACCGTCGTCTTGCCGCAGCCGGACGGGCCGAGCAGCGCCAGAAAGCCACCGTCGCGGATTTCCATCGACACGGCGTCGACAGCCGGTCGGCCGGTGCCGAAATCCTTCGTCAGTTGATGCAAAATCAGTTTCGCCACGGCACGACACCTTTCGGCAGCCAGGCCGCCATCCACTCGAGAAGCAACATCAGGATCACGATCATCACCACCACCAGGACGGAAAGGGCGGCGGCAAGATCGAAGGAGCCGCTGTCGTCCAGATTGTAGATCGCGACACCCAGCGTCTGCGTACCCGCTGACCACAACAGCGCAGACACGGTCAGCTCATTGCAGGCAATGAGGAAAACGAGAATCACCGATGCGCCGGAAGCAGGCGCGATCAACGGCACCAATATTTCGGCAAGACGGCGCCAGAACCCGGCGCCCGACAACCGGGCTGCCTCTTCCAGTGCCGGATCGAGCTGCCGGAAGGCGCTGATAATCGGCTTCAGGCCGACGGCAAAAAAGCTGGACAGATAGGCAAGGAGGATGATCCACAGCGTTCCGTACAAGCTGACGCCGACAAGCGGGATCGGCGCGGCAAAGATCAGAATGAAAGCAACGGCAATGACGATCCCCGGCAGAGCATAAGGGATTTCGATCATCGCCGCGATCATTCCCGTCCAGCGGCTTTTTGTGTGCGTCAGGGCGTAGGCGGTGAGCACGCCGAAAACCAGAAGCCCGAAGGCGGTCAGACCGGCGAGAAACAACGAATTGACGAAAGCCGTCTGGGTCACGGCCTGGCGGAAGAGAATCTCTTCATAGGCCGAGAGAGAAATGGTCTTCCACGAAAACACGACACCATAGGTCGAGACCAGGGATCCCGCCACAAGCGCCAGAAACGGAAGCACCAGCATTGCGAAAAGCAAGAACCACAGTGCCAGCTCGACGGGCAGCCGCCAGAGGCCGAGATTGAAACTCGCGGTCAGACCCGCGCCGCCGACGGTGCGGTATTCCCGGCTGCGCAGCACCCGTTCCTGCAGACCAAGGCCAGCGATGGCAAGGATCGCGATCATAACCGACAGCAGCGCGATGTCGCCGAATGTACTCGGACCGAAACTGGCAAAGCGCGCATAGATCAATGTCGGCAAAGTGTAGATGGCGGCAGGCATGCCAAGAATGGCAGGAATGCCGAAATTTCCGACGCCCGAGACAAATGCAATCGCCGCACCGGCAATGAGCCCGGGCATGGCGAGCGGCAACACGATATCGCGCAGCACCTGCCGCGACGAGGCGCCCGAGAGTTTGGCCGCATCGATGCCCTCCTGCGGCAGCGCCAGCAGGCCGGCTCTGAGGGAGAGAAACACCAGCGGCGCATGCTGCACGCCAAACAGCAGGGCAATGCCATAGATCGAATAGAGCGGTTGCGGACTGCCGAGCGGCGGGGCAAGCCCGATTGCCTTGAGCAGCGGACTGGACGGCCCGGACAGCCCGACCCAGGACAACGCCGTCACCTGCGGCGGGATCATCGTCGGCAGCATGAACAGGAAGCCCAGCACGCCCCTCGCCCGCACATTGGTCAGGGCCAGGGCCAGCGCAAACGACGCGCCGATGATCAGGGCGACAATCATGCCGAGGAAGGAGGTCGTCAGCGTATTGAGGGTCGCCTGCCAGACAGCCGGTTCGCGCAGCAGTTCCAATGCCTTGCCGCTCCAGATCGAGCGAAATCCGGCTGCGACGAGACGCAGCAGTGGCACCGCACAAAGGCTGAAGACGAGCAGGCCGACAAAGGGGAACAGCCAGCGAGGCTGGCTGTTCGTCTGCTGTAAAGGAAGTGGCATTGCGGGGATCAATTGGTGCCGAAGATACCGGAGAAGGTCTTGAGATCCTCTTCGCTGGCCTTCAGCGCTTCGCTGGCATTGATCGGCAGGACCTTGATGGTGTCACGCGCCGGGAATCCTTCCGGCACAGCCATGCCGTTACGCGCCGGGATATAGCCGAGCTTGAGGAAACCTTCCTGGCCCTTCTCGGAAAGCACGTAGTCGACAAAAAGTTTGGCCGCATCGGCATTCTTGCTGGTCGACAGGATCGCGACCGGCTCTGTCACGGCAGACACGCCCTCTGCCGGGAAGACGAATTCGACAGGCGCACCCTTGGCCTTTTCGCGCAGCGGCATGTAGTCGACGACCACGCCGTAAGCCTTTTCACCAGTCGCAACCGCCTTCAGCACCGCACCATTGCCGCCCGATGCGGTCGCGCCATTGGCCTGCAGGGCCTTGTAATGGTCCCAGCCGAGGCCATCCACACCGACCAGGGTCTGGGCATGGATGAGAGCTGCACCCGAAGTCAGCGGGCTCGGCATGGTGACGAGGCCCTTGGCCTCCGGCTTTGCCAGGTCGCTCCACGAGGTCGGCTTCATGCCGGCAGCCGTATTGTACATAATGCCGGTGGTAATCAGCTTGGTCGAGTAATAGGCGCCGTCTGCGTCATAGAGGCTGGCATCGTAATTGGCCGCTTCCGAAGACTTGTAGGCGAGCAGCTGTCCGGCCTGCTTCATGCGCTCGAGCGTCACGGTGTCGGCGATCAACAGCACGTCGGCGACCGGATTGCCGGCTTCGATCTCGGCCATCAGCTTCGCCATGATCTTCGGCGTGCCATCACGAACCCAGTCAACCTTGACGTCCGGATGAGCCGCCATGAATCCGTCGACGGTCGCCTGTGCATCTTCGTTCGGCTGGCTGGTATAGAGGACAAGATTGGCGGCATTTGCCGACACGGCCGTCAAGCTGAGCGAAACAAGCGCGGTAAAGGCGCAAAGGAGCTTTTTCATCGGGGTATCCTCGTTTTAAGAAGCTACAGCTCCTTAGGGGCTCCCTTTGACAGGTGGATGACACCCGCACCGGTTCCCACTGGATATCGCGCAGCCGTGCCTGCACCGCCGATGAACTATTGTTGGGTGGGCTGTCGCAAAGCGGTCCATCCAAGCATTGCGGCGGACGCAAAATACTGCGATCTGAAAGCGAAATTTCACGGGAAAATCAGCATGATGAAGACTGGCAGCCATTGGCGCGCACGCTTGCGGTATGAGTTCGACAAGAGCATGGCAGCCGGCGCAATCGCGCTCATGGGTTGGCTGGCGCTGATATCGTTGATCGTCATCGTGCTTGCCGGCGTCTTTCTCGCCTTGACGGGCATCGCGCCGGAAGGCGGCGAGCCGGTCAGCTTCATCGAAGCAGCGTGGGAATCCCTGATGCGCACCATGGACGCGGGTACCATGGGCGGCGATGTCGGCTGGTCGTTCCGCATGGTCTCGCTTGCCGTGACCATCGCCGGCATCTTCGTCTTCTCCGCCCTGATCGGCGTCATCAGCTCGGGTCTTGAAAACAAGCTGGACGAGTTGCGCAAGGGCCGCTCGCGGGTGCTGGAAGCCGATCACACCATCATCCTCAACTGGTCGCCGTCGATCTTCGACATCATCAGTGAACTGGTGATCGCCAACCAGAGCCGCCGCAATCCGCGCATCGTCATCATGGCGGGCAAGGACAAGGTGGAGATGGAGGACGAAATCGCCACAAAGGTCGATGATCTGAAGAACACCAAGATCATCTGCCGCAGCGGCGACCCGACCGATCTCTATGACCTCGACATCGTCAACGCCCAGACATCCCGTTCGATCATCGTGCTGTCACCGGAAGATGAAGATGCCGATTCCCGCGTCATCAAGTCAGTCCTTGCCCTGGTCAACGATCCGAAGCGCCGGGCCGAGCCCTATATGATCGCAGCCGAAATCCGCAATGCGGCCAATGCCGAAGTCGCCCGGATCGTCGGCGGCAGCGAAATGCAGCTCATCCTCGCCGACGACCTGATCTCCAGGATCGTGGTCCATACGAGCCGCCAGTCGGGCCTGTCCGCGGTCTATTCCGAACTGCTCGACTTCGACGGCTGCGAAATCTACACCCTCGAACAGGCGGACCTGACCGGTAAGCCGTTCGGCACCGCTGTCATGAGCTATCAGGCGAGTACACTGATCGGCATCTGCGACAACAATGGCGCAGTGCACCTCAATCCGCCGCCGAACCGCGTCTTCGAGGCCGGGGAAAAGGCCATCATCATTTCCGAGGACGACGCCTCGATCAAACTGGACGCCGGCAAGACGACGGTGGCACAGAACATGATCCTTGCACCCGTCATCCACGAAAAGCAGGCGGAGCGCACATTGATCCTCGGCTGGAACCGCCGTGGTCCGATCATTGCGACCGAGCTTTCCCGTTATGTTGCGCCCGGGTCGCGCCTCACGATTGCGGCTCAAACGCCGAATTTCGAAAACGAAGTCTCGGCACTGGCGATCGACCGCAGCGTCATGACGGTCGAGGCCAGGTCCATCGACACAAGCCATCGCGGCACGTTGAACGACCTCGACATCCCGTCTTACGATCACGTCCTGGTGCTCGGTTACAGCGACACGATGGCGGCCCAGACCGCCGACACCCATACGCTGATCACCCTGCTGCAACTGCGCCAGATCGCCGAGCGCGCCGGCAAGCACATAAGCGTCGTCAGCGAAATGATCGACATCCGCAATCGTCAGTTGGCGGAAGTGACCCGTGCCGACGACTTTGTCGTCAGCAACAAGCTGGTCAGCCTGATGCTCGCCCAGGCATCTGAGAATGCCTATATGGCCGCGATCTTCGGCGAACTGCTGGATGAGGCCGGCTCGGAGATCTACATGCGACCGATGTCGGATTATGTTGCGATCGACAAGCCTGTGAACTTCTACACCGTCACGCTATCGGCCCTGCGCCGTGGCGAGGTAGCGATCGGCTACCGCAAGCAGAATGACGCAGATGCCGATCTGCGCCGCCTCGGCGGCGTGGTGGTCAATCCACCCAAGGCACCAATGATACATTTCAGTCCGGACGACATGGTCATCGTCCTGGCAGCAGACTGACCAAAGTCGAACAGCCGATGTCAGAAGGCCCGGATGCAGAAACAACGGCTCCGGGCCTTCTGAATAGACAAACCGGATGATCAGGCGGCCTTGGCCAGCATTCCGCCGACAAGGCGACCGAGCCGCTTGATGCCCTCGTCAATCATCTGCTCGTTGGCGCAGGAGAAAGACAGGCGCAGCGTATTGGTGCCCGAACGGTCGGCGAAGAAAGCCTGCCCCGGAACAAAGGCAACCTTTTCGGTCTCCACCGAAAGTGCCAGCAATTCGGCGCCATCTAGTCCCTCCGGCAAGGTCACCCAGATGAACATGCCGCCTTCAGGTCGGGTCCAGCTGGTGCCGGCCGGCATATATCTGTCGAGGGCAGACAGCATGGCATCGCGCCTTGCGCTATAGGCTTTTCTGATCTTGGCGACCTGCGCATCGAAATGGCGTTCGGCGACATGGGTAATGGCGATCTGGTTGATCGAAGAGGAATGCAGATCGGCCGCCTGCTTCATCAGCACCAGCTTGCGAATGACCGTCGTCGACGCCACGACGTAACCGACGCGCAATCCCGGCGCCAGCGTCTTGGAGAAGCTGCCGCAATAGATCGTGCGGGTGTTCTCGATTGAGCCGCTGCGTTCGATGTCGAGAGCCAGGATCGGTGTCACAGCCTCGCCGTCATACCGCAGATGCTGGTAGGCGGCGTCCTCGATGACGGCAAAATCGAGTTCATCGGCCAGAGCCAGCAGGCGCTTGCGCTCCTCAAGCGGCACCGTTTCCCCGGTCGGATTGGAAAAATCCGCAGAGAGATAGGCAAACTTGGCCTTGCCACTACCGGCTGCAGCGGCCGCGTAGCTCGCCGGTGTGCGGTTACCAAGGCTCAGCTGATCGTAAGTCGGTTCATAGGCGTTGAACGCCTGTAGGGCGCCCAGATAAGTTGGCCAGTTGACCAGGGCCGTATCCCCCGGCGACAGGAACAGCTTGCCGAGATAGTCCAGTGCCTGCTGAGAGCCCGATGTGATGAAGATATTGTCGATCCCGCACGCGATGCCGAGCCGGGCCATGTCCGCCTGCAACCATTCGCGCAGCGGCTTGTAACCTTCCGAAACCGAATATTGCAGGGCGCCACTCGCCTGTCCGCCGGTGAAAATATCGGCATAGGCTTCCCTGAATGCCTCGTCCGGAAACAGGGCTGGATCCGGAATGCCGCCGGCAAACGATATGATCTCCGGCCGGTCGAGCAGCTTCAGCAGTTCACGGATTTCCGATGCGCGCATACGCGACGAGCGCGTAGCGAAAATATGATCCCAATTGAGCACGGCGTTTCCTCGGATGGTATTCCTTGACACCCCACGAGACCACGAAAACCGCAATATGTCAATAATGCTGACCTATTCGCAATAAACGGTTACAAGCAATTGAAATAAATGAATTTACGGGATTAAATCTGATGGATTTCACGCCTATTTCGCCCCATTCGAAACGCGAAAACGCAAATCCCGGAAGCCATGTCCATGGCCCCGGGATCTGCATATATATCCGCCAAAAGACGACCGGCATTTATGCCTTCAAGCCGCGTACATTTCTCTTTGTGTCTGCGCAACCGTTCCCGTCTTGAACTGCTGGACCAACTGGAAAAGCCCGTTGACATCCCGCGATAGCGAATGGGCAGCAGCCGATGTTTCTTCCACCATGGCGGCGTTCTGCTGCGTCGACTGATCGATCTGGTTCACCGAACTGTTGATGTCCTTCAGCGATCCGGATTGCTCTTCGGAAGCCTCGATGATCGCCCGGATGTTGACCGTAATGTCCTCGACCTGACCGGCGATCTGCTCGAGAGACAGTCCCGTCTGCCCGACGAGGTCGACGCCACGGCTGACCTGCGCCGCCGATGTACTGATCAACTGGCGGATCTCCTTGGCGGCACTGCCCGAGCGTTGCGCCAGTTCACGCACCTCCTGTGCAACGACCGCAAAGCCCTTGCCCGCCTCGCCCGCTCGCGCCGCTTCAACCCCGGCATTCAGCGCCAGAAGATTGGTCTGGAAGGCAATTTCGTCGATCACGCCGAGAATGCTGGAAATCTGTTTCGACGATTGCTCGATTTCACCCATTGCTCCAACGGCATCGCGGACCACGGCGCTGGACTTTTCTGCATTGGCTCGGGTTTGCTCGACCAGCTTTCCAACATTTGTGGCACGTTTGGTGGATTCAACCATGGTTGTGGTGATTTCTTCGAGCGCCGCGGCCGACTCCTCCACGGATGCAGCCTGCACCTCGGTTCGGCGCGCGAGTTGATTGGCAGCGTCTGAAATTTCTCCGGTGCTTGATGCGATGGACCGCGCATTCGTCGTCACGGTACAGATCGTTTGCTTCAGCCGCGTCAGCGCCTCGTTGAAGTCGTTCCGGACCTTTTCCATGGTCGGAACGAAAGGCTTGCCCAGGCTGCAGGTCAGATCACCATCTGCCAGACCGCTCAGCGAGCCAGCAAGCTGTGCGATCGCGTCCATGCGTGCCGAGACGTCGGTGGCGAACTTGATGACCTTGTAGACCTTGCCGGACGAATCGAACACCGGGTTATAGCTAGCTTGGATCCACACATCACGGCCGTCCTTGGCGACGCGGCGAAACTCGTCGGAAAAGATCTCGCCGCTCGCCAACCGGCTCCAGAACACCTGGTAGTCCTCGGATTTCACATAGGACGGGTCGCAGAACATCTTATGATGTCGACCGACAATCTCCGAAAGGATGTAGCCGAGGCCTTTGCAGAAGTTCTCGTTCGCCGTCAGGATTGTGCCGTCTGGCAGAAACTCGATGACTGCCTGTGACGCCGACAATGCCTTAAGCTTTGCATCGTCCTCCAGAGAACGAATTTTTGCCGCGGTGATGTCGGTGGCGTACTTGACAACCTTGTAGGGTTTTCCACCCCTCATCAACGGGTTGTACGACGCCTCGATCCATACCTCGCGCCCGCCCTTTGCGATGCGGCGATACTGCCGGCGATCGAACTTGCCACTGCGCAACTGCTGCCAGAAAGACGAATAGTCTGGCGAGGCTGCATCAATCGGATCGACGAACATCCGGTGATGCTGTCCCTTGATCTCGGAAAGAGCGTAGCCCATCGCCACGCAGAAATTTTCGTTGGCAGTCAGGATCATACCATCCAGATCGAACTCGATCACCGCCTGTGAACGCCTCAACGCTTCAGATTCTGCAAGAGAGTCCCTCATGTTTCCCAGTATCGGCATGCAACATCCCCCTCGCGTCCAACCGACGCAAATGGCGAAACACCACGATCCGCACACCGATAAAGTGTAGAAACGGTTGGTTTACAAAGCACTAATATTCTTGAAAACGACACAAATTGGAACAATTACTTTAGGGAACGCTAAATCACGCAAAAGTAAGCGCTAACATCGCCATGCAGCCGGAATAATGTTCGAGGAACAAACCGACTTATGAGCCTTGGGCCTGATGTTTTTTTTGCGCAACGTCAATTGTGCGGGCACAAAGTTGCACCGTGACCAATAAAAAAACCGGGAGCCTTGAGGCCCCCGGCTGTTCCTAAGAAACACATTCTTCAGCAGTCATTGGCGCCAGCTCGTAGCCCATAGACCGGGCGCGACGCTGAAGGTTGGCTATGACCCTTCCTCGATGCCGCTCATCATAGGCAGCGGCGCCTGGATCC